>WNGA01005778.1_pt1 | contig 28105 bp, 23 predicted proteins | sample 5400061 | NCBI WGS metagenome assembly WNGA01 (sample SAMN13153366, study PRJNA577476) | soil metagenome | isolation source: 100 cm soil or saprolite under grassland replicate 2 | place: USA:California | collected 2016-06-15
GCAACTTCGCCAACGTCAAGGGCAACACCCGAAGGGCGAATGCCGATATTGCCATCCAGATTAAGATTTTTGAGGTGGTGAAGTGTTCCCTCGCTGCCGGCAAGGCGGAGATCGACGTTCGCATCGTGTAAACGGAGCGACTTCACCAACACAATAAGGTCGGATTTCTTTTCGGGTTCGGGCTGCCGTGGTGACAACGCCTCGACGACATTCCATTGTCCTTGCTGATCCTGGCTCAGGTGCGCGCGCGCTTGCACGGCATCGATTCGTGACAGCCAAAATTCTCCCCAAATTAACGGCAATAAAGAAAACGACAGCTCCACACGAGGAACCTGAAAGAGTTCCGCGCCTTCGTAATGCAGTGCGACATTATGCAGCGTGAGCTGGTGCCACACTGATCCTTCCAATCGTTCGAGGCTAATTGTCCCGCGAATCGATCCGTTGGCCGCAGCGACCGCTTGCTCGCGAGCCCACTGCTCAAAATTTTCTGTGCGCGTATAGACGACCAGCCCGACTACGACGAGCAGAAACACCAACCCCAGGCCCAGAACGGACCATTTTATGATGCGCCAGAATTTTTGCATCGGCTAGAAATAGGCTCCGATACTGAAGTGAATTTGCCAGGATTGATCGCCGCGCGGCGGCTTGAAGGGAAAGCCGATGTCCAACCGCAGGGGTCCAACGGGTGTCGCATAGCTCACTCCGAAACCAGCGGAGAACTGCAAATCATCCACCGGGACATCGAATGATCGCTTCGAAACCTGGCCGAAGTCGAGAAAAACAGCTCCATTTAATTCTTTCCAGATTGGTCGACGCAGTTCAAGGGAGCCCTCCAAAAGACTCAGCCCGCCCAGCGGGTCGCCACTGGCACTCAACGGACCAAGACGCCGCCGGCCATAGCCACGCACGCTCTTTTCTCCGCCGGCGAAAAAACGTTCAAATAGAGGAAAATTTTTGTCGGAACCGATGGCGTCGCCGAGTCCCAACTTGAGCCGGCTCGCGAAAACGGTCCTCCAACCGATATCGATGTACTTCTTTGCCTCCGCTGTCATCTTATAATAGCTGAATGCGCCACCCCAGATCGTGCCTGCCTGATCGACCGTAAGGGAGACTACCTCTCCCTTTTTCGGGTTAAACGGGTCATCCGCGGTATTCCATACGAGTCCCATAGTCGGTCCGGAAAGAATTCCCTTCCGTTTGATCTCTCCCAGAGCGCGTACAGTAGCGGGCCCGATATCGTTGAGCTTGTCGTGTTCCAGACGGTAGCCGACAAAGCCGGTCAGTGTGGAAGAAAATCGATGATCGAGTCGAGGCCCGAAGCGGCCCACGTTGCGAACGTAGGTGTCCTCCTTTTCCTGTTCATAGCTAATATTGACAATCCCCTGTGTGCGCGGGGAAAGAAAATGCGGTTGAGTAAAATTGATCGCCCCGGTAAGCGTGATGGAGGAATATTTTGCGAGGACAGACAGACGCCTGCCGTCGCCGAGCCAATTCAAGTGGCGCCACTCCAGTTGGGTGCGAAATTGATCTTCCGTGCCATATCCCAACCCGAGCTTGATTTCTCGATGCGATTTTTCCGCGACTTCCACCTCCATGGGCACGACTGCAGGAGTGCCCGCGGTTTCCGCCGGCGCGAGTTTAGCCGCACCGAAGAGATCTAAAGCTAAAATCTTTTCACGGGATTCGATGACTTTCGCCTGCGAATATGTTTCGCCGGGTTGGTAGACGAGCTCTCTTGAAACGAGTTTCGGATCGACGGTGTCCGTGCCCTTGACCTCCGTCTGGCCGAAAACGGCAATGGGTCCCGGATGCACGGCATAGCGAATGCGAACGCGATGTTCATCCAAGTCTACTTCGGCCTTACGCTCAGTTTTCACGTGAGCATAGCCGTTCTCCAAAAAAATGCCGCGTAAAACCTGCTCTGCTTGCTGATAATCCGCCTCGCGAAAGATTTCTCCACGTTTGACCGGCAATTCCTTCGGGAACGGCGGAGGTTTTCGATCCGCTTCGCTTCCTACGACTTCAACGTCGATCTCGGCGATCGAGACGGGCATCCCCTCACGTACCTCGATCTGCACGGCGACAAGTCCTTCGCTTTCATCGACAGTGAGGTCGTACGTAACAGTCGTGCCGTAATAACCCTGCGCTTCATAGAAGCGCGGCAATCTTTCAAGGTCGCTGCTGAAGGTGATCGGATCAAATGCCGGCCTTGCCTCCCACACGCGATACCACGGCCGTGCTTTGGTCACGATAATGTCGCTCAGCTCGTCGGCCGAAAATTTTTCATTTCCGGAAAATTGAATCCGCTCCACTTTCCACTGCCGCGCAGGATCGAGAGCGTCGAGCAAAATCGCCGAAGCACTGTCGGTTAGAACAGATAAGCCGGCCAGTGCCGCGATGAGAATCTGGCAGAGTCGTTTCACCCGTCCTTATTAGCACGGAAATGGGCTTAAGGAATAACCCGCTCAAATTTTAAGATGGCTATTTTCACCGACAACACAGGGCAATAGGGCGGCAGAAGACCGCCGAAAGGACTTGACCCGCCGGTGATTGGTGGATCAATCATGAACTTAATGGTTAAGTGAAATGGCTCGATCGGCTCACTTAAATTGGCTATCAAACCAAGAAACCAATCGTCTAATAAACGAGGAGACAATTTCCATGTGGAAGAAATTTTTATCGCTCGCGGCTCTTCTGGTCGGGTTATTGTCTCTTCCGAGTTTATCCACTGACGCTGTCTACGCCCAGAGCACACGCGGCACTTACACGACGACAGCCGACGTTCCGCTGAGAGCCGGACCCGGGACAAATCATCCCGTTATTACGACGTTGCCCAAAGGCATCAAGATTAATGTCGTGGCGAAGGAAGGCTATTGGCTAAAGGTCGAATCGAAGCACGGCGACAAGCCCGGCTACATCGACGAAAAATTCGCGCTCCGCGAAACCACTGCGCAAACCCCGCCTCCTCCGAAAGCGGCGACTCTCGCATCAACAGCCGGCGCCTACCGGACGATCAAGGATGTCGAGCTCCGCGAAGGACCGGGAACAAAATACAAGACCGTAACCACACTTCCAGCAGGAATAAAGATCAACGTCGTCCGCGTCGAAGGCGATTGGTTGCGCGTCGAATCCAAAAAGGGTGGCAAGCCGGGTTATCTTGAAAAAAAATCGGTGGAACGTTGGACGGATAAATAACAGGGCATGGGTATCGCGGAGTTTATCCTGAGGCACGTCGAAGGGCTCCACCCATCCTACAGACGTCGAATTAAAAATCTCGTAGGATGGGTGGAGGCGTTTTTTACCGATACCCATCACCTCTCTCCGAACTCCGTTCCATCGATGTGCTCCATCGCAGCCCAATTAACCGGATATATCCCGAGCCTCACAAATCGTTGAAACGAGGAATAGGGCCACTGGCTTGCTGCCGATACATGCCCGTGCTTTACCGGATTGAAATGGATGTAATGGCAATGCCGCTCGAAATCGTTCTCATCGCGTAGCGTGTGCTCCCAAAATCGTCGCTGCCATATTCCACGTTCGCTCTTCGTGCTCCGACTTGCCGAGCGTCGCTCGCCTCGTTCAACGCTTCGGGAGAACATCGTCTTGATCAACCGCCACCGCATCGCGAAATCCGAATCATCAGGCGGCAGCGTCCAGATCGTGTGAAGATGGTCAGGCAACACCACAATGGCATCGATCGCGAAGTCATGTCGCGTGCGCGTATACCGAAATGCGCTTCGAAGCTGATCGATTCGATCGATGAGGATGTTCGACCGACGGTCGGCGAGATTAACGGTAAAAAAGAAGCTGCCGCCGGGAATGAAATTGCGCCGATAGTTCGTCACCCGCGGATATTAGAATACCCCGTAGAATCGTCGCAAGTGATCGATGGATTGCCGGTTGATGGGTATGGTGGTGCAGATGATGGGTATCGCTTCGCTCCACCCATCCTACAATTTCGGAAATGAATCTAATCGTAGGATGGGTGGAGGCGTATTTCGCCGATACCCATCGCACCTCTTGCGATAAGTAGGGAGAAGCGTCTTTTCACCGGGCAATGGCGCTGAGGTAAATCCTGACGTGTCACGGATCGCCTTTAGAAAGTAGAAAACCGGTATGGCAGTGGTAATGATTCCTACTGCACTCCACACTAGAAAATAAGTTAAAAAGAGCAGCAGATCCCTTTCCCATAACACAGGTTCGTTGAACGCACGCAAGAAACCCCTGCGGTCAATGCCATGAATCTCTCCTTTCACGAGGCCGTTTGCACCCACCCACAAACAGAATACACCAATGGCTCGATGCGTAATAGTTGTTATATCCTTCGGAAGTGAAAAACCATTCGGAAGACACAAAGCGGGAATGAGTCCGACAACTGCGCCGGCCATCGCACCGGCAATACCGTCAGCCACACCAATGTTCGATCTGAAAGCCAACCGAAGGAGTATAACAATGGTAGCTCCCCAAAAGCCTCCGATCAAAATCGCCTTAAAACAGCGAATAAACCGCGCATCATCGTTCGTCGTTGCCTGAGGGCGAGGAAACAAATGCGTTTGGTCAGGGCAGCAAAGTCACCTCGACACTCGACACCCAACACTCGCAACTGTCTTCCTACCCCTTCCCTAACTCCTGCGATCGTTTTGTTGCGCTGACCACCGCATCAATCACCGTGCCCCGGAAACCCTTTTGCTCCATGGCATAGAGTCCCGCGATGGTCGTGCCACCTGGTGAAGTGACTTCGTCTTTCAGCTCGCCGAGGTGTTTATTGCTTTCGAGCGCCATGCGCGCGGCGCCGTAGACGGCGACGTCGCGCGGCAATCCGACTTGCACGCCGCCGTCGGCGAGCGCTTCCATGAATAAAAATACATAGGCAGGACCACTACCGCTGAGCCCGGTTACCGCATCCAAATATTTTTCTTCAACCGGCAAACCGATGCCGAAACTGTTAAGAATCGCGCCAACCTTTTCTAAATCTTCCGCGATCGCGTGGGAGCCGCCCGCGAAGCCGGCCGCCCCGGCGCCGACGACGCATGGAATATTCGGCATTACGCGGACGACACGCGCTCCATGTGCCAATTGACTCTCGATCCGCGCCAACGGCACACCCGCGGCAACAGAAACTACGAGTTTGGCTTTGCCGATTTTTTTGGCGATCTCTTTGGCCACCGGGTCGACGATCTGAGGCTTGACCGCGAGGATAACGATGTCGGCGAAATCACACAGCTCGCTGTTGTCCGGCGTCACTTTTATGCCGAGCTCTTGGGCGATCGATTGCCGCAACGCATCGCTAACATCGCTGGCCATGACATCCTCCATATTTGCCAGCCCGGCACGAATCACTCCGCGAGCAATTGCAGAACCGATCTTTCCTGCACCGATAACGCCAATTTTTTCTTTCAACACTGGAAACCTCCTTGACCCGGAACCAGGTGCACGCCAGCATAAATGGAACGATCAGGAACTTCAAAGTCTAGGATTCAATTTGGTGTGACCGATGGAAAGTAGGGGCAGGCCACTGTGCCTGCCCTATTCGGAAGGACGAGCGCGGGCAGCGCCCTGACAAAATATTGCGAATCGAACCATTACCGACCTGCGTGAAAACAAAAAGGCCTCCGGTAATTTGCCGGAGGCCTTCACGATTTCGGTGATGTAGGCAGCCTAGTATCTCTTGCCCAAGTCCTGCAGCGCTTTCAACGCTTCCGCATCGTCGGGTGCGAGCGAAAGGATCTCGCGATATTTCTGTTCGGCGTCTTTGATTCTTCCCAATTGCGCATAAGCCTGCCCAAGCGAATAACGCAGATCATTTCTTCGGCGCCGCATACGCAAAGCCTCCGAATATTCATCGGCTGCCTTTTCCCACATGCCGAGCTTATAATAAACAACTCCTAACTCGGAATGAACCGTGGCAGACTCCTCCCCCTTGGATTTGGACTTCTCGAGCAACGACCGCGCCTCCTGCATCTGTTTCTTGACCTGACCTTCGTCCGTCGACTTTTGCGCCTTCGCGCCAATCAGACGTCCCCATGCCAGCAATACGGCCGGGTGATCGGATTGCAGATCGCGTGCCCGGGTAAACCATTTCTCGGCTTCCGGCAGGTCGCCGGAATGAAGCGCGATGTTGCCCAATCCGAGATAAGGCAGAACTTCTTTGTGGCCCATCTCGATGGTCTTTTGATAAATCATCTTCGCTTCGGGCAAGTAGAATTCGTCGCTCATGGCCAAAACTTCCGGGATATATTCCGCGCCTTGCTCCAGCGCTGCGAGTGCTTCCTTGGCGCCCTCTGTGCTTTTGTCCTGCTCAAGCAAGATTCTCATCTTCAAGAGGTGAAACTTGGGATTTTTCGGATCAAGCTTGATCGCTTGTTCGAGCTCGGCCAACGCGCGGTTCCTCGCAATACTCGCCGTGTACGCTTGCGCCAGGTAAAAATGATGCATCGCCTCCGGTATGGGCGGCTTGGATTTAAGCCATGGCGGCGTGTCGACGAGAAACGGCGTCATGATTCTACGATTGAGCTCGGTCGTCGAACGGCGCAGATTTTTTGGCGCGGAAAACTCGAGCTCCGCGCCGTCATCCGTATTGATCGACGCGCCCTTGGAAAAAGCGAGGAACCCGTCGCGATTCATGCGGTAGAACCCTTGGACCGCATACACATCGGACAGTCCGAGATAATCGAGATCCGATCGCAGCATTTTGTTGTTGTCATAAATTTCTTTGACCGCCGCATAATCGAAAATCTGCTCTTTCTTGCTGCCGACCAAGAGAAAATCGCTTTCCTTCATGCTCCACAGCGATACGTAAGGGAATGATTCCACGAAGGTGCGAAAGACCATGCGGAAATCGTCGGGCGACATGGAGTAATTGTGAAACCACTGGGCGAATATGCCGTCATCTTTAATCTTTGACTTGACGACTTGATAAAACTCGCGAGTGTAGAGATTGGCGATTCCGGCGATCCATGGATTCGACGGCTCGGCGGTGATGACGTCGTAGTATTTGGGCGTCGCTAGGATATAATTGCGCCCGTCCGTCGGTATCACGCGCACTCTCTTGTCTTCGAGCACGCTCGAGTGGCGCGACTGACGGGCGTTGCGGTAAAGGCGGTCGATGGCGCCGCGGTAATCGAGATCTTCCGACCGTTTCATCAACTCGGTGCGAGCTTCCGGTTCCATAACGCCCTTGTAGTAGAGCCGTTTTTCTTTGTTATCGTACCACACTCGGCTGTTCGGGTCGTCGTCAACAGAATCGTATACGAATCGAGGGCGAACGCTTGGCGTTGCGGGAAAAGTGACGCCCGGCGGAAGCTTATCAATTGCGACCCAAGCGCGGTCGAAGAATTTGCTCGCTTGGATCATCGCCGGCTCGATCTCGATGACTTCGATTTCCTTCAACGATTTGAATGTCGCGAGCGCCTTTGCCGACATGCCGGTGCCGAGCCCGATAGTGAGCGCCCTTTCGGCCTTCGGGTGCAGCAGCATGGCGACGTAGCTGGTCATCAGCTGGCTCAACGCATCGCCGTAAGACCCGTCGATCTTGCCGTTCGATTTGAAGTAAAGGTAGTCGCTCCCCGGAATGCGGTGCACGCTCACGGTCGTCGTCAAGCCCTCGCGATAATAGAGAACATCGTCGCGCTGCATCTCTTCGATACGCAGTGAATCGGTGGGCAGCGATTCATAACGGTCGGCGTAGATCGTCACACCGCTGGTGAGAACATGGGGATCCCAGCGGCGAATTTTCAGGGGAACGATAACCGCCAGAACAACTACCGCCAATCCGAGACCGTATCGCGGCACGAATGAAAGTCTCGAATCGCTGATGACGAGCCAAGCTCCGATTAAAAGATTCATCACCACGGCGAAGATGATCGTGTTTTGCACGCCAAGGTTTGGAATCAGGATAAAACCGCCGGCAAACGCGCCGAGAACCGCGCCGAGCGTGTTCGCCGCGTAGGAGCTGCCAACGCCGCTACCGACTCGATACAGGCTCTGGGTAAACAGACGCGCGACCAAGGGAAACGTCATCCCCAAGAGAACTGTCGGAATGAACATCACCAGTGAGGATAAGAAAATTTGCAGATAGAGAAACACCGTGAACGTGTCGCCAAATCCGTGCAGCAAGCGCAGAAAGATCAACGGCAGTCTTTCAAAAAGAGGTATGGTCGCGAGCGCCGACAAGCCAACCCAGAGTTCGATTAAGCCGAAGGTGCTCAATCTGGCCTCGCGTTCACCGAGAAAGCGCGCGTAAATAAAACCGCCGAGCGCCAGACCGATCAAAAACGTGACAAGCATCGTAGAAAACGAATAAATGGAGCTGCCGATCACCAATGTTAACGACCGGGTCCAGGCATTTTCGTAAACCAACGACGCAAAACCCGACAATCCGAAAGACATCAAGACCACCCAACGCAATAGCGAAGCATTTTGCGCCTCTGGAGCGCGGGCTTCCTCTGCGGCTGGTTCCGGGACAATTTCCAGCGGGGTTTTGTCGCGGATCCTATCGACAATAAGAATGACGACGGCAATCACCAAGTTGACTCCCGCGGCCACATAAACCGTCCGACGCATTCCTAGCGTCGGTATCAGAAAAAATCCACCGGCGGCGCAGCCGATAACCGCGCCCAGTGTGTTCGTCGCATACAGGTCGCCGACTCGGCGGCCGAACTGGGCAAAACTCCGGATGAAAAATCGGCTCAACACCGGCAATGTCGCGCCCATCAACAGAGTCGGAAAGACCAATAAAACAAAGGAGAGAAAGAACAGCACCAAGTTAAAAAGAAATGGATAGCTTTCGTTCAGCCCGAAAATCGGCCCATAGATTTTTTGCGCCGCGACAAAGATCCATGGCACTAGGAATCCGTACACCCCGACGCCCGCTTCGAGAATCCCGTACAACAGAAAATCGTTTTTCCCTCGGTCGGCGATCTGACCGAAGACATAGCTGCCAATAGCCAAGCCGGCCATGAATGCGGACAACACGGTTGCGATCGCATAAGTGGTATTGCCGAAAATCTGGGTGAGCATCCGCGTCCACACCACCTGATAAATCAAACCGGCCGCGCCGGAAAAAAAGAAACAGAAAAGACCGACGAGAAGCAGCCAGTCTTGTTTAGAACGTTGAGCACCGTCCGTCATAGATTCTCCCTAGTAAATCCAAAAACAATTCAGGCAGTGATAGCAAGCCGTCGGCTAACTGTAAAGGGTCGCTGCCTCCGAAAGCTCTCGGTCGCGCGGCGCAAACGCGCAATTTCTCGCGTAACTTTGGCGCGATCGGGAGCCAATATCGATGGTGCGTTCGTTGACTTTGAGAAAATTGTCGTATATGGATTTACTCCGTCCAGACATCCTGAATCTTAGAATTTTCCCGCGTATCTGTTGTCCGATTGGGTCTAAAAAGTTCGAATTAATAAGTCAGAGTCGTTCTTTTTTCGCGATCGTAAGAACCTTAGCTTGCAAAAGACGTAAAATATTCGGAGGAAAGCAATGGCAAACGCAAAAAGAGATGGAGCAGCGCCGGAAGAGGTCCGAGATTTACGCAGTGCCATCGAATGGATGAAAAAAGAAGGCGACATCCTTGTCACGGATAAAGAAGTCAATCCCGACCTGGAAGTCACCGGCATCCAGAAAGTATTAGACGGCGGCTGCCCGATTTTGTTCAACAACGTCAAGGACAAGCCGCATCACCGCTGTATTACCAACCTGTTCGGCGACATGAACGTGATCAATAAGATGTTCGGCTGGAAGGATCACGCCGACCGTACGAGAAAGTTGGCCTATGCGATTACTCATCCAATCGCGCCTATCGTCGTCGATCAAAAGGACGCGCCGGTGCAAGAAGAAGTTTACGAAAAACCGGCTGAAGCCAACGACTTCGTGGTGCCGATCCGCCATACCAACATCGAGCCCGAGCTCACGGTCGGTTCCGGTAACCGGCTCATCTCTGGAGAATATTTTAACGGCGGTACGGACCTCGGGTACAACCGCATGAACTTCCGCTGGGGCAACGTCGGCACGTTTCAAATCTCTCCCGGCTCGCATATGTGGCAGGTGGTCAGCAAGTACTACAAAGACAACAAGATGGTGCCCATCACCATGAACTTCGGCCTGCCTCCCGCAGGGACACTCCTCGCCGGCGCAGGTTTCGATTATGTCATCCTGCCGCAGGGCTGCGATGAAGTCGGTATGGCCGGCGCCGTGCAAGGTGCGCCGATGCGTCTGGTGAAAGCTCGCACGGTGGACGCCTACGGCCTCGCCGATGCCGAAGTTGTCCTCGAGGGTTATGTCAATCCCCGCGACCGACGGTTCGAAACTGCCGAATCGGAAAAGGCTGGTATTCAAGGCCGCTTTCATTTCCATCCGGAGTGGGCCGGCTATATGGGTAAGGCGTACAAGGCGCCAACCTTCCATGTTACGGCCGTCACCACACGCAAGCGCGAAAGCAAGCCGATTATTTTCACACTGGGCGTACATACTCTAGACGACCACAATATCGACACGACAATCCGCGAAGCATCGATGTTTGAGCTTTGCGAGAGAATGCAACCGGGAATCATGATGGACGTCAACATTCCTTACTGCATGACCGATTGGGGCGGAGCGATCATTCAGGTCAAAAAACGCAATCGCATCGAGGAAGGGTGGCAGCGTAATTTCATGGCCGCCATCCTGGCGACTTCACAAGGCTCGCGATTGGTGATCGCCGTCAGCGAAGATTCCGATCCTTACGACATGGACGACATCATCTGGTGTCTCACCACCCGCGTCAATCCAAAGACCGATATTATCAATCCACTCCCGGGCGGCCGTGGCCAGACCTTCATGCCCGCCGAACGCATGACCGCGGGCGAAAGAGAGTGGACTGCGTCGAATACTATGTTCGAGGGCGGTATGGGCATCGATGCGACCGTACCGTTCGGTTACGAGAGCGACTTCATGCGTCCGGTTTATCCGGTTGACAGAGTCGATCTCAAAAACTGGTTCAGTGAAAAAGACATCCAGAACGCCAAGACCCGCATGCAGGGTTGGGTGCACTCTTTGGCGCGCACCGGAAGATAGACTCGCTTCCTTCACCACAGAGGCGCAGCGCGGCCGAGCCGCAACCACATCGGATTGCCTCGCGCAAAGGCGCAAAGGCCGCCAAGGGATAGACGGCTAAATTCGAAGCACGAAATCCTAAGCTCGAAACAATATCAAATGACAAAAAGATTCAATGTTCCAAACGACTTCGATTCGGACTTGAGTTTTGGATTTTAAATATTTCGAATTTTCAAATTGTTTCGGATCTCGAATTTCGAATTTCGAATTTAGGAAACATTCGACTCAGCTCGGAGGCACAGAGTTCGCAGAAAAGTCGCCAAATTTTTATCACCGCGCGTTGACTTCGTCTACTCCTTTTGTTACCTACGCAGAAGCTCTCAACCAAACTGATTGCCTCCAACCTTTTTGTAATTGACTAGTCGCTCGATAAAGTATGGAGAAACGTCCTAAAAAAACGCGCGCTCGTACTTTAAGCTGGGACGCCCATTGCGCCAAGCTGATTTTTGTTGCTACGCTGTTTGCTCCAGCACTATTCGCATCTAAACAATTTTCCGAGAAGGCGACAGCGGTATCCGCTGCTAAAGTCAAACCGGTCGAGGTGTCGGAAAAGCCGCGGCCGAAAGAACTCGTCCGGATCTATTCGATCATCAAGTCGCACCGCCCGGATATCGCCGACGCCGAAATCTGGAACGTCTCGGAAGTCATCTGGGAGGAAAGTTTCAAGCGCAAGCTCGATCCCCTGTTGGTGCTGGCGCTGATTCAAATAGAAAGCGGCTTCCAGCACACTGCAGTGTCGCCGAGTGGCGCGCGCGGGATCATGCAGATCATGCCCGACACGGGCAAGTCGCTGGCCAAATTACTCGGTCGAGAACACGGACTGCGGCCAATTGCATTTAGACCCGAATCGCTGGACGATCCGCAGCTTAACATCCGCTTGGGAATTTACTATCTGCACGATCTAATGAAGCAGTTTCGAGACTTAAGGCTGACACTGAGCGCCTACAACGTCGGACCGGCGGAGATTCAAAATCGCCTCGACAACGATCTCGAATTGGCCGACGAATTCGCCGCTCTAGTGCTGAACGCTTACCAGCGCTATAAGAACGCGACACATCCGCGGTTCTAGTTAGAATAACTATCTCCAATCATAACCGTGCCTGCCTGTGCGAAGGGCAACCCTGGCAGGTTTCACTACACCGATTTTTCATCGCGGGAAAAACCAAGACCTTAAATATTTTTAGCCCACATGCCGGTCGCAGTCGTGTGGCGATTCGTCGGGTCGCTACAATGGCAATGCTACCTACTCTCATGTTAAATAATAATGAAGAGAATCGCGTAAACCACGTCGATGAATAGACCAAGCTTATTGCTGCTCACGCAAGAAGCGTGGAACGAGATATCCCGGCACGCCCAGGAAACCTTTCCAGAAGAATGTTGCGGCGTGGTGCTTTCGGCGGCCGGACTGGACTACGTACATCGCCTGAAAAACATCCAAAACAAACTTCACGCGCTTGACCCGCTGACGTATCCGCGCACAGCCGCGATCGCCTACGCGATGGACCCACTGGAGCTCGAGTCGGTGATCGCAGGCGAAGCCAGGAGTCATAAGCTCAAGGCGTTTTATCATTCACACCCCGAACACGACGCTTATTTTTCGGATGAAGACAAAGCGTTTGCCAGTCCGTTCGGCGAACCCACCTATCCCGAGAGCGCCCAAATCGTCATCTCCATCTATAACCGCGCGGTAAAAACTATCCGTGCTTTCGCCTGGTCCAACGAAAACAACGATTTCGTCGAAGTTCCGATCGATAGAACCGAATCGCATGTCGGAAGCACGTGACAAGTTCGTCGACTCTCAGGGACTTCCGATTCACTATCTCGAATGGGGTGAGCCCACCGGCGAACCGCTCGTGCTGGTTCATGGCTATTTGGATCTCGCACATAGTTGGAGACCCTTCGTCGCCTCGCTACAAGAACAACTGGGAAAATCGGCTTGGATCATCGCTCCCGACTGTCGCGGTCAGGGCGATAGTGGGTGGATCGGCGCCGGCGGCTACTATCATTTTCCCGATTACGTCTTCGATCTCGAATGCATGATTCGAGCCCTCGGTGTAACGCAGCTTAAGCTCATCGGCCACTCGATGGGCGGAACCATTTCCTTTCTCTATGCCGGAACGTTTCCAAAGCGCGTGAGTCAACTCGTCCTCATCGAAGGCATTGGGCCACCGGGCATGAATTTTTCCGACGCGCCGCTGAGAATGGAAAAGTGGATCACCGAAGTGCGCGAACGCGGGCGCCATCACTTTCGCGTGTACACGAGCGTCGAGGCGGGCGCCAGCCAGCTGCGGCAAACGAATTCTCGATTGAATGACGCATGGGCGCTCGAACTAGCGCGCGCCGGCATGAAACAAAACGACCAAGGCAGGTGGATTTGGAAGTTCGATCCGCTCCACCGCACCAACGCGCCGCAACCATTTTACACTCTGCAGGCTTTGGAATTTTTTCGTCGCATCGAATGTCCGGTGCTTATTGTCGACGGCAAGGAGAGCCGGCAAACGCGGCGAACAGACAAACAAGAGCGCTATGATGCCATACGGAATCACCGTCGCGTGACCATCGATCACGCCGGCCACATGGTGCATCACGACAATCCGGCGGAGTTGGCCGAAGTTATCGCAACTTTCTTGAAATTGTAACCGCACGGTCACATCGAAATGGGAAAATTCTATTTGCCGTGTTACCGTCGCTATCGAAAGGGCAACGAAAAACATCGGTACACCGATTGTGGAGCTTGACTATTGAAGTCGATTTCGGCGATTATGACCTTGTGGCCCGCGAGGATAAAATTTTAGAACGGGACTGAAGGATGATACGTAAAGGCAACTTATCGCGAAATGGGAGTGAGGCGGCGAAGAGGAAAACTCGTGACCCAGAAAACATGAGCGGGCCGTCTGAGCGTAACTGCGCGAAGCTTGCGCAACCCTCGAGTCCCAACATCGCGCTGACACTAAAACATTTCCATCGCCGCAATGACAAATCCGCGACGGCGGCCGAAAGCAAGCGTCTCTATCTCGGGGTCGGCGATGAAGTCAATCACCTGCGCTACGAAGAATGGGGTATCGGCGTGGTCATGGAAGTGATGACCTCTTCGATTCCCGGCGGCACCTGTCTCGCGCGGGTACGCTTTCAAGACGGACAACTCCGCTGCTTCAACAACGATCTCGATAACGAAGCCTGCTGTTACTACTTCGGCGTGCGGCGCTATTGGAATCCGACTCACGGCGTCGAATCTATTCGTTCGAGATTTTTTATGCGAGGATAGCTCAATGTTGAATCAAATTAGGCGCGTCGCGGCTTTACTGGCTCTGGTGTTGACCTGTGTGTTTCCCATCTTGGGCAATGCCGAGGATACCATTGAAAAAGCCGGAGTCGGCGTGGGTGTGACGGCGGGCAACATATTATTCTTACCCATTAAGGCGATCGAGGTAACCATCGGCGCCCTAAGCGGAGCGCTGTCTTACGTAGTGACCGGTGGAAATGCGGATCTGACAAAACAAATCTGGCGCGATACGACCGAAGGCCCCTACGCAATCACCCCCGAAGTTGCCCGCATGGCCGTGGGCCGGCGCCCCGAGCTTGACGAGAAAAACTAAAAGCGGCATGTAACCACACCTGTTGAAGATGTGGCCACATGCCGCCTCTCGAACGGATAATCCGTCTTGCTTTTAAGCTAAGTTTGCTTTGAAGAATCCAGCCGTTCTCGACCAGGCGTCCTTCGCAGATTCTGGGTTATAGCGGTCCGCATTAGTATTATTGTTAAACGCGTGCTTTGCGCCGGGGTACACCTTGACGTCAAAGCTTTTGCCGGCTTTTGCCATGGCCGCCTTCAAGGGTTCTACACCGGGCATGATGTTCGGATCGTCAGCGGCGTAATTACCCATGACCTTGCAGGGAATGTTGGCGACCGAATCGAGCGGATCAGGATTTCGGCCATAGTAAACCACCGCGGCATTGAGATCTTTGCACTTGGTCGCGAAATTTAGCGACTGACCTCCGCCCCAGCAGTAGCCGACGACGCCAAATTTGCCGTTGACGTAATTCTGCTTTTTCATATACGCCACAGCGCTGCTCAAATCTTCCGCGACCATCCCGCCGTTGACCTTCTTGATTTCCTCCGTAGCCGCATCGCTTCCCCCGAACTTATCACTGCCACCGACCCGTCCCATGCAGTCCACCGCGATGGCCGCAAAGCCATCCTTGGCGAAACGGCGGGCGACGTCTTTGATATGCCCGACAAGTCCCCGGTTCTCATGAATCACGAGAACCGTGCCCAAGTTTCTGCCATCCTTTGGCCGCGAAACGTAGGCGCTGACAGTTCCGGCGGCGCCGGCAAACTGCACCATTTCCGACGTCAAGCTCGAATCATTCGGATCGACGATATTGTCTATGGTCTGAGCCATTGGTGAAACCCTCCTTCTAAAATTTTTCCGCCTTTTCGCCTCAGCTATAGCGAAAAATGTATTCCAAATCTAGACCCGTTTGTCGATGCGACAAAATTGCAGCCGCCAAAAACAACAACGGCGCCCGCAGGCGCCGTCTGAATGTGATAAAAAAGTGTTCCGGAGCTAAGCCCGCTGTGGTAAGGACCCCGGGCTAAGTTGACGTCGAGCTCGACTCCGAGGATTTCTCGCTCTTGCTCGAAGAACTTTCAGTCTTCTTCGATTCGCCCTTAGACTCCGTAGACGATTTATCTTTGCTGGCCGACGAGCTTTCGCTCTTGGATTCTGACGATGATTTTGAGCCGTTGGCGCTTTTAGCATCTCCGTTTTGCCCCTTACGGGCGTAATCGGTGACGTACCAGCCGGTACCTTTGAGCTGGAACGATGTGTTAGAGATGAGTTTTTTGACCTTGCTTTTGCAGGTGGGGCACCTGGCCAACGGCTTGTCGGTAATTTTCTGCGTGGTCTCAAACGTGCCGCACTTTTGGCATTTGTACTCGTAAATAGGCATGTAAATTCCTCGGCTTAGGGTACCATAATCACTGTCCTTTCGGATGTCAATTGAGCGCCCTGACTCAATGATATCACGCTCCAGCGTTGCGATCCGTGCCATCAACCTTCATATGTTGTCCGCCGAACGCTTCTGAGCGGTTGCCAAACAGCACTAATGGTTCGGTTCCATTATTGGTGATTTGGTAATAATCCTTAGCCTCCAGGAAAAGGACCTCGTTTTTCCGAATCGGACGTTCTTCCCCCTTCAAACCCTTGACTACGCCCTTGCCGGAAAGAACCAAAAAAGTTTCAGGATTGGCGTGATAGTGCATATCCGTGCCGTCACCTGGAACGAAGTAAAGCATCCACGATCGAAAGTTACCGGTGCCAAAGAGATGGATATTGCGCTTTTTCGTAGTCATCATTTCGTCGAGATTAACAACGTCCATATTCACCCTCCCTGTAGAATTGCTTGATTCTAGTTCAGGAGTCTCGCGCTCGGCAAGCGCAGCGCGCCTTGACAGCCGAATGGTGCTGCAATATGTCGAGAAGGAGTAAGATCCATTCGCCGGGGAGACTGCAAGAATGCTCAAACTAAACGAAGCGCAAGCGAAAGAATTTATCGCTGACCTTGCCGCCAAGTGTGACAGGCGCTGGAAGGAAACCGTCGATAAGACGCGGTTCATGAACGAACTGCGAGAAGGCAAGCTCAAAAGGGAAACCCTCCAGCTTTTCTACAAGAATTGGGGCTCATTCGTTCCGGTGATCAACGGAGTTTACACCGCGGCATTTTATCGGCATCTGTGGTTCTTCGTGAAGAACGTCGACCTGATGGAAGTCTACACTCAGAAAGTCCTCGATGAATTCGGCCACCCCTGTCCGCCCGGTCATATTCAAATTCTGATCAGCACTGGCAATGCTTTGGGCCTAAGCAAAGAAGAAGTTTTGCTCTCGCCGATGTTACCCGAATGCCGCGCCCTGCCTGATTTTCATCGCACCCTGCTCAACGATGGACAGATTCAGGAATACTGGTTTTCGGTTCTCTGGGAGCACCCGTTCGGCAACTCATGTCTCGATTTCTTCAAAGCGTTGACGATGCACTACGGCCTCACCACTGCTGAGGCGAGTTATTTTTCCAAACATCACGAAGCCGATACGATGGACCATCTCGACCGCAAAGCCCATGGCGCAGTGACGCAAACCGTCTTGGTTCGCTTACTGCAAGAAGGTATCAACGAGCGCCCCGGCTATGCGGCCGAATATTGCGCCGTCACGCCAGCCGACTTGAACCGATTATTTATGGACGCTTGCTACGATGCGACGCACTAGCGATGAGACGTGGCACTCGTTTCCGAAGCAGTCCGATTCCCTCGCCCACGTAGTGGGAGAGGGCGAGGGTGACGGCGCTCGAGGAGCACCACCCTCACCTCATTCCTCTCCCTCCAAAGGAGGGCGAGGAAGTCGAACGGGACACGTCTAACGCAATCGCTGGAGATAAGCCCATGCCTTTCTTGGATCTCCCATCTTACATTGACGCCGCAGCGCGCATCGGCGAAGTGAAATCCATCGATGGCGCCCACTGGAATCTGGAAATCGGCTGCTTGACCGAACTGATGGCCGAGCAGGATGGTCCATTGCTGCTCTTCGATAATATCATCGACCACCCAAGAGGATTTCGCGTCGCTACCAACGTCCTCGCCACCGCGCGGCGCTTTGCTTTGGCTCTAGGTCTGCCAACCGATGTGCCCAAGTTGGACATCCTCAAAGCCTGGCGCAATAAGACTCGCGATCTGAAACCCTACATGCCCGTGGAAGTTCCGTCCGGGCCAATCGCCGAGAATATTCTCGAAGGCGAGCGCGTCGATTTAGCTATTTTTCCCACACCGAAGTGGCACGAGCACGACGGCGGCCGCTACATTGGCACGGGCGACATGGTCGTGACCAAAGACCCAGCTAGCGGCTGGGTCAATGTCGGTACCTATCGTTCTTGCGTCGTTGGCAAAGATCGCGTGACGTTGTGGATCATCGAGCACAAACACGGCAAGCAGATCGCGCGCAAATACTGGCAAGCGGGACACGCTTGTCCGGTCGCCATCGTGCTCGGCTGCGAACCCGCCACGTGGCTGGCAGCGCCGTCCGCCGCAAAAGCCGGCGTGAGCGAATACGAATACGCCGGCGCGCTGCGCGGCGCGCCGTTGGAAGTCATTCGCGCGCCGTTCACCGGCCTTCCGGTACCGGCCAGCGCGGAGATCGTCGTTGAAGGTGAGATGCCGTCACCCGAAGAAGAAACTCACCCTGAGGGGCCGTTCGGCGAGTGGCCGGGATACTACACCCACAGCGGTAATGAGTGCGTGGTACGCGTCAAACGGATTCTCCATCGGAACAATCCAATTCTTCTCGGCAACCCGCCGCTGCTGCCGATCACGGAACGTTACGGCATTCCACTTTTTGCCGCGCGCATCTGGGATCACCTGGAGCAATCGGGCGTCTCGGACGTTCAAGGGGTATGGTGCCACTGCCACACCTTGATGGTTGTGGTTTCCCTAAAACAACGCCATGCCGGACAGGCGATGCATGCGCTCACAGCGATTGCGGGCATGCAAACCGGCGCAAGCATGTATCGTTACTACGTCGCAGTGGACGACGACATCGATCCGGTGGATTTGAAACAAGTGATCTGGGCGATGTGCACACGCGTGGATCCCGCAGAATCGGTCCAGGTGTTAAAATCCTGGACTTCCGACCTTGATCCGCGCTTGCCACCGGAGAAGCGTGAGAAAGGCGACTTCACCATGAGCCGGATGCTGATCGACGCCTGCAAGCCGTTTCACTGGCGCGACCGTTTTGCCCTCGCCAATAAATTTAGCGCTGAGAAGCGCGAAGAGATTTGGGAAAAGTGGGCGACGAAACTTCAGCTCAAGTGAACTCATGAGTTGACGTCTGCAGTCACATTCAATAAGTACAGATTCAAAGGAGGATCACATCATGGACAAAGTAAACTTTCCCTATCGCTCGGATAGCCACCTGCCGTTTCTGCATGTGGTGCATGACTCGGGCTCGTGGGCGAAGCACGGCCTCGATGTGAATTACGACTACGAAATAACGTCGGAGGATTCGCATAAGAACGTTGCCAACGGCACCGTCGAATTCGTCGGCGGCAATCACCTTTCGCCGTATATTCGCCGCCCCGCGGGTGACAAGTGGGTTTATCTCGGCCAAACCGTGAGCCTGTTGAATCACCGTTTAGTCGTGCGCGCCGACTCGGGCATTAATAAGGTTTCAGATTTGAGGGGTAAGAAAGTTGCGACCAAGGGTAAACATCCGGGGTTGAATACGTGGCTGTTCATCAAACAAGCCGGTCTTCTCAACGACTGCGATGTAGAAAAAGCCAAGGGCAGCAAATTTCATTGGGAAGCGGTGCGCGACGGCGAGGCCGATGCTGCATTCGTCACGCCGCCGGCGGATATTCTTTCCAAACGCGCCGGATTGAAGGTGATCGACGTGCCGTTTTTGCCGATGGTGTGGTTCACGACGGTGTCCAGCGGTTCGCCGTTCGTCGAGAAGCACCCAGATATCATCGACAAAATGCTCCGCGGGATTTGCGAAGGCATCGCCTACTTCAAAACCCATCGGGCGGAGTCGATCAAAATTATTAAAGAAAAATACAAAGCCGAAGGCGATCTCGATGACGAGACCGCAACCCATCTTTACGAGGACCTGAAAACGATCCTGCAGGCGAAGCCCTATGCGACAATCCCGGCGATCTCCAATGTCTATGAAATTTCCATCGAGCAGGACAAGGCCGCCGAGAAGACCGATCCGATGGCCTTATGGGACTTCCATTATTTGCGGCGAATCGATGACAGTGGCTTCATCGATAACCTGTATCGGACATAACCAAGGTTCAGGTGGCGATGAATTCGATCATACCCAAGCTCGGCGTTAGCCTGAGCTCGGATGACGCCAAAGCCTACATCGACCAGGTTAACAAAAAGGTCATTCAGCGCTGGCAAGAACGGGTCACCGAAGGCCCGTTCATGAAGAAGTTTCTCGACGGCACGCTGCCCCGGCCGGCGATCAAACTGTTCTTCAAAAACTGGGGCAACTTCACTGTCGAGATCAACACACTGGTATCCGTCTCGTATCACAAGCATATCGGTTTTTTTAAGCGCCATCCCGATCTCATGGCTCCACTCGGCGTCAAGATCGCCGACGAGTTTATCCATCCCAAGCCGCCCGGTCATGTGCTCGTGATGCTCCAGACCGCCGAAGCGTTCGGTTTGACGAAAGATGAAATTCTCCGCGAGCCGATGCTGCCCGAGTGTCGCGCCATTCTCGACTTCAAGCGGCAACTCATGTGGGAAGGAACCGTGGCGGAGTGGTGGTTTTCGATGTTGACAGAGGAGCCCATCGGCCACTGGGCCGCGTCGTGGTTTAAAACGTTGACGAGAAAGTATGGCTTCACTAAAGAGCAAGCGATTTATTTCTCGACCCATGAAGAAGCGGATCTCAAGGAGCATGAAGACGGCGTTATGGGTCACGGCAGCTTTAATCGCCTGGTCATGCAGCGCATTCTCGAAGACGGCTACGCCGATACTCGCGAGGGCTATAACTTGGAATACTGCGCCATCGCCTCCGTCGACCTCTACGGCGTCATGCACCGCGCCGCAGCGGAACTTTCGGAATAGTCAACAAGAGTTTCTAGTTTCAAGCTCCTGTTTTCCAGCTAACCAGAAACAAGAAACTAGGAACCAGCAACTAAGACAATCAATGACCCTCGCCAACCACCACAATCTTCGCCATTTTAATAAACGGGTTACAGATCGTGCAAGGAGTGAAACCATGAAGAGCGTCCTTGCCTTTACCGCCGGATTCCTGTTGCTCGTCGCGATGCCGTTTCTCGTCACCGCGCAGGCGCCGCTGAACAATGTCATTCTCGGCCATAGCGGCGGCGCCGGCTCGCTCAACATTCTGCGCCGCATCATGGAGCGCGACAAAATTTGGGAGAAGTACGGTCTCAACGTAAAAAGCGTCTATTTCAATAGCGGCACTGTTTTGATCCAGGCCATGGCGGGCGGCAATATCGTCGGGTCGGAGTCCGAAGTGCCGGGCATGGTAAACCTCGCTGTCGCCGGGGTCGCCGATCTGAAGATCGTCACCGTCACCATCAACCGGATTGAACATGTATTCGTCGTGCGCAAAAATATCGCCAAGCCCGAAGACCTCAAGGGCAAACGTTTGGCCGTCAGCCGAATCGGATCGGCCTCCGACACGATCACGCGAATGGTTTTGCGCTCGTGGAAGGTCGACCCCGACAAGGAAACTACTTTGTTGCAGTCTGGCAACACGCCGACCCGCATGACGGCGTTGGCGGCCGGCCACGTCGACGGCGCACTCGTAAGTCCCGAAAGCGTCTACAAGATGCTTGCTTCGGGCTGCTGCCGCGTCCTGGCGGATCTCGCGGATTTGCCGATGGACTATGCCCGCTACGGCTACGCGTTTCCGGCATCCTACATTAAAACGCAGCGCGACACTTTGCGCCGTTTGCTCATGGCTTATCTCGAAGGCATCTATGTTTTTCGAACCCGTCCGAAAGCGGTTTTCTCCGCGCTCGAAGTGGAAGATATCAAAGACCCGGCAGTGCAAAAGGACGTTTACGAACGTTCGCTCAAGAGCATCCGCGAGTTTCCCTTGCCGGAACCGAACGGCATTCAGAGCGTGCTCGATTCCCTGCCGCATCCCAACGCGCGCAATGTGAAACCGGCGAGCGTGATGGACTCGAGTATTTTGGAAGAAATCAAGAAGAGCGGCTTTATCGACAAACTCTACGGCCGCGCGGGTTGAGCTATTCTTCCGCTCACAACTAGAAAAATACTGTAAGAGGAGTCGCATTTGAAATTTATCAAAGCGGAATCAGTTTTGTTTCTATTGATTGTAACGCTGTTGCCTGCGATACCGCTGTCAAACGCCACCGCGCAATCGAACTCACTCATCCTCGGCTACAGCGGTTCGGGGATCAGCACGGATTTGCGCCGCGTTGTGGACATCGAAAAAATCTGGGAGAAGCACGGCCTCAGCATCAAATCTGTCTATTTCAATAGCGGCAGCGTTTTAACTCAAGCCATGATGGGTGGCAATATCATTTTGTCGGATTCCGGCGTCCCTGAGATGCTCGCGCTACCCGTCTCCGGCGTGTTTTGAAACAAGGGTCGTCACTGTGAACATCAATCGCCTCGAGCATATCTTCGTCACTCGCAAAAATGTTGTGAAACCCGAAGACCTCAAGGGCAAGCGTATCGCCGTGAGCCGTTTCGGGTCGGCGTCGGATCTGACGACGCGGATGGTTTTGCGTTCCTGGAGGCTCGACCCTGAAAAGGACGTCGTGCTCTTGCAGTCGGGCAACACGTCGATGGCGCTCTTGTCAGTCCGGAGGGTATCCATAAAGTCTTAGCTAGCGGTTGTTGCCGCGCGCTGGCCGATCTCTCCGAGCTGCCGCTCGATTTCGCGCGCTTCGGCGTCACCGTCCCGGCGTCGTTGATTCGCAATCAGCGCGATGTCGCGCGCCGTATCGTGCTGGCGTACGTCGAGGGCATTTACCTATTCAAAACAAAGCCGAAGCTGGTGTTTTCGATTCTCGAAGAAGAAGGCATCAAAGATCCGACGATTGCGAAGGAAATATACAATCGCCTGAGTTTCAGCATGCGCGAATATCCCATCCCCGAGCCAAACGGAATTCAAAACGCTCTCGATTCGCTCGGTCATCCCAACGCGCGCAACGTGAAACCCGCGAGCGTGATGGACACGAGCATCGTCGAAGAGGTTAGAAAAACCGGTTTCATCGATAAACTCTACGGACGAGCACCGAAGAATGAAAAATAATCGTCAGGATTTGTAAGTAGGGCGAAGGAAGGTCTACGGATGCGACTAATGCCGGGTAAACCGACCCTGGTTTTTCTATTCTCGATATCGATTCTTGTTTTTGCCGGCGCTCTGCGGGCACAAGAAAAATCAGGAGTTGAAAAAGTTCGTATCGCGGTCGCCACCAGCTCGTTGGCGTTCCTCGTTCCCTTCGTCGCGAAAGATCATGGCCTCTATCCCAAACATGGCAGCGACGTCGAGCTCATCCAGATGCGCCCGAACATTGCGATGGCCGCGCTGTTGAGCGGCGATATCGACTATGCCGAGCTCATCGGATCCGTGATCCGCTCGGCGGCGCGTGGTTTGCCGGTGCGCGCCATCTCGACGGGCATCAAAGCGCCGTTCTTCAGCATCGTCGCACAGAACAAATACAAAAGCGTGAAAGATCTGAAAGGCGCCGTCATCGGATTGGCTTCCATCGGCGGCACCAATCACATCAGTACGCGGCTCACTCTACGGCAATTCGGTCTCGACCCCGACAAGGACGTCAAGTTCCTCGCCATCGGTGACGAAAAACTGATGTATGACGCTTTCAAAATCGGCCGGGTCGAGTCCATTGTCGTGGCGCCGCCGTTTTCCGTTCAGCTCAAACGAGAAGGATTTCCGCTGCTAGCTCACACCGCGGACTACGTTACCATTCCCTTTTCCGGTCTCGGTACAACGACCGACCGAATCAAGACCAACCGCGCGCAGATCAAAAGATTGTTGAAAGCGGAGATCGAAGCACTGCGCTACATTCAAGCCAACCCGACGGGCACGACCGAAGTGATTCGTAAGCGCTTTAGCATGGACGAAAAGCTCGCGAGAGAATCTTACGACGTCGTCGTCAACGCCTTCAGCCGGGACGGCCGCGTGCCGTTGGACGGTGTCGACATCCTGCTGCAAATCGAAAAGGACGCCAAACAAATCCCGCCAACCGTCACGCCGCAAATGGTCGTCGACTCATCGCTGATAGAAGAAACGTTGAAGGAAATGGGCAGCAAGTAGTGCTGGCGCTTCATGCTGGCATCTTGAACTGTTTGAACCCAAACTCTGTTTGCGTTTCTTCGGCGGAGTTTATCCTGAGCTCTTCGGCTATGCTCAGGGTAGACTCCGCCGAAGGGCTCAACACAGGTCTTTGCGGTTAAAATTTCTTTACTCTAACCCGTTGCTGCAATCGCTTCTCGCCCGTCTGGTAATGTTCGCCTTTGACGGCAAGCTGTGCTTCTTCCTCGTCCTCATCCGACCACAAACCTAAATTATAGCCGAACCACGGGTCCTGCGGCTTGAGCTTGGGTAATTCAAGTCGCTCCCAAAGCTGCCTTGCGCGTTCCATGTATTCTTTCTTCGGCAGCGACACCGGCGGATAAGCCCACTTACGCGTCGCATCGATTAGCATTGCTGAGCTTCCGGCAATTTCATCGAGGGAATTTCCCGTTTCCTGGCCGGGAGGGAAAACCGATGGATCCATTTGCGGCGTGCGGTTACGAATGATCAGGACGTCGCGGTGCGGCTGCATGCGAAAGGCCATCGCCCAGAAGAGCGAATCAAGATTGCGCGGATTGATATCCTCGTCGACCGCGATGACCATTTTGCCGGTCGCCGGATTATATCCGACCATGCTATGCAGCGCCTGCCAGACATGCGCCTGGTTGATCTTTTTCATCTTGATCACGCAAATCTGCCGCACGGCGATGCTATGAAATACGACTTCGATGATGCCGGGAATATTGCACTGATCCCGCAGGAATCGCAGATAATTTCCCTCCGCCGCAACCTGGCGCATGACACTCGACTCACTCGGCGGCATCTGGCTGATGATCGTCGCCAAGATCGGGTTCTTACGGTGGGTGATGCATTTCACTTCGAAGAATGGATTGAGCAAGCGCTCGGCGATGTAACCAGTCGATTCGCCGAAGGGCGCTTCCGGCTCTATGAACTCGGTCGAGATTTCTCCCTCGATCACGATCTCGGCGTTGGCCGGCACCAACACGTCGTTGGTCTTGCACTTCACGACCTCGATCGAAGCACCGGCAAGCCCGCCGGCAACGTCGAGCTCGCTCACGCTGAAAGGAATGCGCGACGGCGCAGTGTAAGCGACACAGGGCGGCGCGCCGATCACCAGCGCAGCCTGGAGCGGGATACCGCGCTCCTGGCACTTGCGCCAATGGTATCCACCGTGGTTGCTCGAACTGAGAAACACGCCCGTTCGCGTCGGGCTTTTGACATGGCCGCGGTAGTTGCCGACGTTAATGATGCCGGTCTCCGGGTCCTTGGTGAACCAGTGCGACGCTGTGGTAAACGGCGCGCAGTCGTAGCCCGGCGTCGAAATTGGAATTGGAAATTCTCCGAGACCGCCTTTCTCCAACAAGGTCGATCCCGTGTAAACGACTTCATGCACCGGCGCATCATCGACGATGCTCGGCGGTATCGGATTGGACTGCGCCTTATTCCAGCGGTCGACGATCTCCTCGGGTTTGCACTGCAGCCCGAAGCCGTAAATCTGTCGCGACGCCGCCAGTGTGCCGACGACGACAGGAATATCGTACTTGCGTCCCTTGGCATCGATCACGTTAGTAAACATAAATGCGCGGCGCTCCTCTTCCGAAAGCCCGCGAAACTGCCAGCGCACCAGCGGCATCAGTTCGGTATCTTTGTTGATCTGCTCGTCGATCTTGACCAGCAAATCGGCCTGGTCCAGCGCCGCAATGTGTTCTCTCAGGTCTTTGAAATAGCCCATCACCGATTCTCCTTACGCCATTTCTCTGCTCTGTGGTATGTGATTTTAGAGACGATTTCTAGACTATCTATTACCCCTGCGCTCCCGTTCCAGACGTTCCAATCGTTCAAGCCGTTCAATCCCCCTCCTTGCTCCTCCCCCGTGTCGCGGGGGAGGATTAGAGGTGAGGGCGCATTCATAATCTGAAATCCCGACTGGCTTGATACGGCTGGAGTTGCTTCAGCCTTGAGTTTAACGGCTTCGAAGTCTGACGGCTTGAACGTTTTGACAGCTTGAACTGCTTGAACCGAGGTGGTTAGAAACCGAGCGCGCAGCCGCCCTTGCGCGGGTCGGAGCCGCCGACGAATGCGCCCGTCTCGGGATCGATTAGAATTGCGTGCGTGCCGCCGAAGCTTTCCGGGTTGCCGTCGACAACTTGATGACCGCGGTGAGTGATTTCCTCTCTCACGGCATTACCGAATTCCGGCTCCAAGCCGACTTTCGTTCCCTCGATATGGTTGAAGCGCGGCGCCGAGATCGCTTGCTGTGGCGTCATGCCGAAATCGATCAGGTTCGAAATAATCTGCGCTTGAACCTGCGGCTGCACATGGCCGCCCTTTAATCCCAGCGCAGCGTACGGCTTGCCGTCTTTGAAAATCATCCCTGGCATCAGCGTATGCATGCAGCGCTTGTGCGGCCCGATGCAGTTAGGATGGTTTTCATCGAGTGAAAAAAGATGGCCACGATTCTGCAGAATGATCGCTGTCTCAGGCTCCACGACGCCGGCGCCGAAGCCCATGAAGTTGCTCTGGATGAATGAGACGAGATTGCCCTCGCTGTCTGCCGCGGCAACATATTCCGTATCTGTGCCGGCCGGAACGCTTTCATACTCGACTGCGGCGTGATCCGAGCGAATCTGCGCTCGTAATTTCTCGACGCGCTTGGCAGAGAAGAGATCATTTACTTTCACTTTCATGAAATCGCGGTCGGCCAAATGTCGATCACGGTCGGCAAACGCGAGCTTCTTTGCCTCGATCATCAGGTGTAGTACATCTGCGCTTTGAGGTCCCATCGATTTAAGGTCGAAGCCTTCGAGGATCTTGAGCATTTCCAACGTGACGAAGCCTTGTGTGGCCGGCGGCATCTCGTGGATATCGAAGCTCCGATAGTTTACCGTGATCGGGTCTACCCAATCCGAACGGTGATCGGCGAAGTCTTTAAGCGTGAACAGGCCGCCGAGTCTCTCGGAGTAGCGGACAATCTTCTCAGCGATATCACCTTTGTAGAAAACCTCAGCGCCTTCATCGGCGATACGCCGCAGGGTCTTGGCCATCCGCGGATTTTTGAAAATTTCACCGGCTTTAGGAGTACGGCCGTTGATGAGATAGTTGATCGCCGCGCCTTCGTCGCCTTTTAGCCTCGCTTCAGACTCTTTCCACTGCTCCGCTGTCAGCTCGGCAACTGGGAATCCTTCTTCAGCATGACGAATCGCTGCTTGCAGCACGTCCGCAAGCGATCGCGTGCCGTGGGAAGTCAGCAGCGTCGTCCAACCCTGCACGGCGCCGGGTACGGTAACCGAGTTAATCCCTCGCTGCGGCATCTCTTTGAAACCAGTCTTGCGGCAGAAGTCGAGGCTCGCCGCGAACGGCGATCTGCCGCTGGCGTCGAGCGCTTTGATTTTCTTTTCTTTGGCTGAATAGAAAAGACAAAATGCGTCGCTGCCAATGCCAAGGGATGATGATTCCACAACACCCAACACAGCCGCCGTCGCGGTCGCCGCGTCGATGGCATTGCCACCGTTCATGAGTATCTGCACGCCGGCTAGAGTCGCCAGCGGTTGGCTCGACGCGACCATGCCGTTTTTGGCAACAACGGAGAATTTTTTTGACATAGTTTCTCTCGTGAATGAACTATCCCGTAACAAGCTGCGGATATCGATAAACCGTTACGATAATGTTCCCCAAAGCTGTCATCCCCGAATGTTTCTATCGGGGATCCAGTCAGAGTTTCCCCTGTGGTGAGCCTAGTCGAACCACCGCTAAAACATGCGGGAATGACAGACTTTGATGGGACTAGCAATCGTCATCATTCAGCGAGCCACAGAGGGTAAAAAATCAGTTTCGTCATTGCATGTTCCACCGTCGCAACTTAACGCGTCTTGAGTATCTGCGCGTATAATTTGATCACTTCGTCGTGACCTTTGTACTCTTCAGGATGGACAACATAGCGCTTGTAGCCGCGAAACAGCCGGGCGGGCTTGGGCTCGACATCAATGCGCGAAGGGATGCGTTGAAAATCCCAGAGTTTCTCCTGTCCCTCTTTTGACAGTGTAAAGTCGATGAGCAGTTTGCCGGCGTTGGGATGTGCTGCCTTGGCGCCGAGCATGACGGTGTTGACCGAAATAATCGCGGGCTCCAACGGCACCCAATCCACCGGCGCGCCCCTCTCGGCGAGGTTCTGAATGATG
>WNGA01002673.1_pt1 | contig 28079 bp, 25 predicted proteins | sample 5400061 | NCBI WGS metagenome assembly WNGA01 (sample SAMN13153366, study PRJNA577476) | soil metagenome | isolation source: 100 cm soil or saprolite under grassland replicate 2 | place: USA:California | collected 2016-06-15
TCATGCCCGGCGACACCGTCAACCTCAACGTCACCCTGATCACCCCGATCGCGCTGGAGGACGGGCTGCGCTTCGCCATCCGCGAGGGCGGCCACACCGTCGGCGCCGGCGTGGTCACGAAGGTCCTGGAATAGGAATGACTACTCGTTTCACTCGTAGCCATTCATACGTGCACCTCCTGATGGAGGTGCTGTAGCCGATGGCCAAAGACAACCGCCCGATCGTGACGCTCGCGTGCTCGACGTGCCGGTCCCGCACGTACGCGACGACGAAGAACCGGAAGAACGACCCGGACCGCCTCGAGATGTCGAAGTTCTGCCCGCGCTGCCGGAAACACACGGCGCACCGGGAGACTAGGTAACAATTGAGACGGCATACGGCACTAGCTCAATTGGCAGAGCACTGGTCTCCAAAACCAGGGGTTGAGAGTTCGAGTCTCTCGTGCCGTGCAGGAAGCGAGCGCTAGATGGCGACGCTGAGGGAAGCCCGGCAAGGACCCGTCCAGTTCTCACAAGAGGCGTGGTCGGAGCTGCGCAAGGTCACGTGGCCGAGCCGTGAGACGGTCGTCCGCCTCACGCTGATCGTGCTCGTGATCTCCGCGCTCATCGCCGCGTACATCTTCGCCTTCGACAACTTCTTCACCCTGGTCATCACCAAGGGGGTCGTGGGCTCCCCGGCGTCGCCAACGCCCGCACCGTTGCCCTAAAGGAGTCGTGATGGACGAGAACAAGAAGAAGAACGAGGAAGAGACGCCGAGCGAGGCCCCGGCCGAAGAGCCCGAGCGGGACATCGACGCCGCCAAGCTCTCGGACGAGGCGGCCGTGCAGGCCGCGCGCGCCTTCCTGGGGACGGCGGAGCCGGAGGAGGAGGTCTCGGTTGACGAGGCCAAGAGCCTCCTGCGTCGCGCGGGGGCGGTCGCTGAGGCCGAGCCCGAGGCCGAAGTCGTCGAAGCGCCCGAGCCCGAGCCCGCGCCCGCCGCGGCGGCACCGACGGCCGAGCCCGTGGCCGACACCGGACGGCGCTGGTACGTCATCCACACCTACTCGGGCTATGAGAACAAGGTGAAGGCGAACCTCGAGCACCGCATCCAATCGATGGACATGGGCGACAAGATCTTCCAGGTGCTCGTGCCGACCGAGGAAGAGATCGAGATCAAGAACGGCAAGCGGCACCCGGTCGAGCGCAAGATCTTCCCCGGGTACGTGCTCGTCGAGATGGTGATGAGCGACGACTCCTGGTACGTCGTGCGCAACACGCCCGGCGTCACGAGCTTCGTCGGCAGTGGCAACAAGCCGACCGAGCTAACCGAGACCGAGGTCCGCGCGATCCTGCGTCAGATCAAGCTCGACGCCCCGAAGTACAAGGTCGCGTTCACGAAGGGCGAGGCGGTCCGCGTGACCGACGGTCCCTTCACCGACCTGCACGGCGTCGTCGACGAAGTGAATCCCGAGCGCAACAAGGTCAAGGTCCTGGTGTCGATCTTCGGCCGCGAGACGCCGGTCGAGCTCGACTTCCTGCAGATCGAGAAGCTGGTGAAGTAGGACATGGCGAAGAAGATCAAGGCCGTCGTCAAGGTGCAGATCCAGGCCGGCAAGGCCACGGCGGCGCCGCCCGTCGGCACCGCGCTCGGCCCGCACGGCATCAACATGGGTCAGTTCATCAAGGAGTACAACGAGCGAACCGCTTCGCTCGCCGGGACGGTGGTGCCCGCGGTCGTGACGGTGTTCGAGGACCGCTCGCACACCTTCGTGACCAAGAGCCCGCCGGCCGCGGATCTCATCCGCAAAGAGGCCGGCATCGAGAAGGGCTCGGGCAAACCGAACAAGGAGAAGGTGGGGAAGATCAGCCGCGCCGCGGTGAAGAAGATCGCCGAGACCAAGATGGCCGACTTGAACGCGACGTCGATCGAATCGGCGATGAAGATGATCGAGGGCACCGCGCGTAGCATGGGCGTAGAGATCGGCTAGTTCATTCCCGCCGCGTCGGCGGGCGTCGACCGCGCGTGAGTCGGTAGGCCAGTAGGCCGAGAGGAGTCGAAGCATGACCGGGGCACACGGCAAGCGCTACACGGAGCTCGCGAAGAAGGTCGAGCGCGGCCACGAGTACTCGCCGGTGGAGGGCGTGAAGCTCGTGAAGGAGACCAGCCAGGCGAAGTTCGACACGACCGTGGAGCTGCATCTCCGCATGGGCGTCGACCCCAAGCACGCCGACCAGATGGTCCGCGGCGCCGCCGTGCTCCCGCACGGCACCGGCAAGAGCGTGCGCGTGATCGTGTTCGCGCAGGGCGACAAGGCGCGCGAAGCGCAGACCGCCGGCGCCGACGCGGTCGGCGCGGACGATCTCGCCAAGCGCATCGAGGGCGGCTGGATGGAGTTCGACGTCGCGATCGCGACGCCTGATCTCATGGGGCAGGTCGGCCGTCTCGGCCGCGTGCTCGGGCCGCGCGGTCTCATGCCGAATCCCAAGTCCGGCACCGTGACCTTCGACATCGCGAAGGCCGTGCGCGACAGCAAAGGCGGTCGCATCGAGTTCCGCGTCGACAAGACCGGCGTCGTCCACACCGTGGTCGGCAAGGCGTCCTTCAGCGAGCAGGCGCTGGTCGAGAACCTCGGGACGGTCATGGAGGCGATCAATCGCGCGCGTCCGCCCGGGGTGAAGGGCAACTACGTCCGGTCGGCGCACCTCACGAGCACGCAGGGGCCGAGCGTGAAGCTCGACCTCGGCGCGACGCTCGCGCTCAGTGGTCGCGGACCAGCCTGAGCACGTACACTTAACGACAACTTCATAGCCAAAGAAGCCGGCACCCTTCGGGGGTAAGTCCTGCGGAGGCAAGGTCGTCGCGGCGAGGCCGCGGGCGCCCTCGTTCTCCGTGTCGGGACGAGGGCTTCGTGTTTTTGAAAGGGGGGCCTGTTGGCGAAGACCAAGACCGGGCCGAAGGTCAAGCGCAAGGGCGGCGGCATCGCCGCGAAGAGCCGTGCCGTGGACACGCTCGCGGAGCAGCTCCGCGGGTCGACCGCGGTGATCGTCACCGACTATCGCGGTCTGAAGGTCACGGAGCTTCAGGATCTGCGCAAGCGCCTGCGGCCACGGGGCGTCGAGTACCACGTCGTCAAGAACAGCCTGTTCTCGCGCGCCGCCGCGAAGACCGATCGCGAGGCGCTCGCGAAGCTGCTGTCCGGCCCGACCGCGGTCGCGCTCGGTACCGGAGACGAGGTCGACCTGGCGAAGGGGTTCGTCGACGAAACGCGCACGCTCAAAGCGCTGAAGATCATCGGGGCCTTCGTCGGAGGGCAGACGCTCACAACCGAAGATGTGCAGTCGCTCGCGCGCCTTCCCAGCCGCGCGTACCTGCAAGGCCAGATCGTCGGCAGCCTGCAGGCGCCGCTCGGCCAGCTGGTGGGTCTATTCAACGCACCGTTCCAAAACCTGGTCCACGTGCTCACCGCACGCGCCGAATGAAAGAGGAGACATCGATGGCAACCGAGACCGCATCCAACCCGAAGTTCGACAAGCTCGCCGGCGAGCTCGAGTCCTGGTCGATCCTGGAGATCGCGCAGTTCGGCAAGTTCCTGCAGGAGCGCTGGGGCGTGAGCGCGGCGCCGGTCGCCGTCGCCGCCGCACCGGGCGCGGGCGCCGGCAGCACGGCCGCGGCTGAGGTGGAGGAGAAGACCGAGTTCACCGTCGTCCTGAAGGAGGCCGGTGCGGCCAAGATCAACGTGATCAAGGCGGTCCGCGAGCTCACCGGCTTGGGCCTGAAAGAGGCCAAAGACCTCGTGGATGGGGCTCCCAAGCCGGTCAAGGAGAACATCGGCAAGGACGAGGCGAACAGCGTCAAAAAGAAGCTCGAAGACGCGGGCGCGACGGTCGAGCTCAAATAGGGGTGGAAGGGGCGCAGCCCCTGCGACAAACAGGCCGGACGTTCTGCTACTGAATTAGGTAGCGCAAGGCGGCACCGATATCGTTGTCGTCCGCGATCCGCCGGCCCTGGTCGGTGGGCTCGCGAAAGGTGCCGGACCGGGGCCCGCGAGGGTCCCGGTTCTGGTTTTGAAAGGCGTTTGCTCAGGGCATGGATAACGACAGAAAGCGCTGGCGACCCGGTCGCGGTGGATGTTTCACTGGCTGCGGCGGCTTCATCTTCGTGTTCCTCTTCGGTGGCGCGCTGAGCCTCTTCAACGCCGTGTTCGGTCTCGGGGTGTCCGTGGGGATCCCGTTCACCCAGAGCAACGTGACGGTGGCCGGATCGATCGGTTCGAAGGGGAAGGTCGTCGATGGCCTGCCGAACTACACGCAAGGCAGGCTCGCCGGAAACCAGAACTTCATCAACCAGTCGACGACGCTGACGATCGGTCCCGCCGAGGGAGCCGGTCTCTTCATCATCGGCGCGCAGGAAGGTGCGCCGGCGATCGACCTGCATCTCGCGCTTCGCTGACGGCCTCCGATCGACAGTGCCGAGTCAGCTCAGTGACCATCCCTGCGAGCGGCTCTCCAGCCATTTCGGCGCGGCCGCCGAGCCCAGCAGCACGGCGACCTTCGCGTAGATCTCCGCATCGGCCGCGGTCGAGGCGAGCACCGACACCTCGGTAAGGTCGGTGATGGCGGGCCGGCTGGTGCGCGGGTCGATGAGGTGATGCGCGTCGGCCCAGTGGCGCACGGTCGTCCCGCTCGTGGCCGCCCCGAGATCTTTCAGCAGCAGCGTCTTGTCGCCGAACCCGACCGGCCATCCTTCGCCGGTCGCGCCTCCGCCGCGTGCGAACAGGTCGCCGCCGAGGTTCGCGAGCACGTTCGCGCCGAGGCGCTGGGCAAGCCGATCGGCCATCCATCCTTTCGCGATGCCGCCGAGATCGATGGCGGCGCCTTTCCGAAGGCGCGCCTCCCCGGCGCGCACCTCGAGAAGATCCGGCAGCGGCGCGGGCGGCGGGGGCGCCGGGGTCGGCGGCGTCGGCCCGGCGTCGAAGTCGCGCGTGTAACCAGCCGCGCGCAGCGACGGCAGGATGCCCACGTGCACCAAGCCGCCGCTCTCGGTGTAGGCGCGTAACGACTCGCGCAGCAGGGCCTCGAGCTCGGGACTCACCGCGACCCATCGTCCGAACTGCGGCTCCATCGGTGCGCGCGGCGTGAACGCCGAGTCGTTGAAGCGGGAGAGCTCGCTCCATGGATCGAATCGGGTGAGCCGGTCGTGCATGCGGCGCACCCAGCCCTCCGCGTCGGCGAGCACCGTGGACGACACGTCGATGCCGAAGAGCTCGCACTCGCTTCCGAGGGCGGTGAACACGCGTCGCTCGATCACTCCGACTCCGCGATCGCGAGGGTGTGTCGCGCCGTCTTCTCGAGATTCGCCCAGTCGCCGCGCGAGGCGTACCACTGCTGATGGCCGAGGCCGATGTGCAGCTGATAACAGCGCAGCCGCTCGTCGGATCCCGGCAGCGGTACGCCGCGCGAGCGGTAGAAGTCCAGACCTTCGCGCGCGAAGTCGATGCCGGACCACGCGGGGAACCAAGGCCTCCAGAACGCGAGCCACGCGAGGTCGTACAAGAAGTCGCCATAGACAGAGCAGCCCCAGTCGAGGATCGCGGCGACACGATCGTGCGCCACGAGCACGTTGAAGTGCAGGAGGTCGGCGTGGACGAGATGACGCTCTTCCGGGCATCGCTCGGCGAGCGAACTGAAGACATCGAATGCGCGATCGAACGCCTGGGCGCCCGTGGGTGAATCCGCGAGCCGCTGGCGCCACGGCGGCATACCGCGCCCACCCCGGTCGCTGCGGACATCGAGCAGCATCGCGCGCCACCCCGGGAAATGGCCCAGGCCGTCGCTGTTCCAGTCGCCGTATCCGCTGAAGGCGGAGAGGTCGACCCGTCGCATGGCGTCGAGCGCGGCGAGGAGCGACGGCAGCACCTGGCGCATCCCGGGCTCGTCGAGCCCATCGATGTGCGCGCCCTCGATGTACGGCGAGATCGCGAAATAGCCGTCGAATGCCGAGCCCATCTCCAGGACCGGCGGGATCGGCAGCTCGGCGGAGGCAAAGCGTGCAGCGCGGCGGTCCTTTTCGAGATCGGCGACGTAGGGCGTGAAACGGATCACGAAATCGGCGCCGCGGCGATCGAACCGGTAGGCGCTCGACCACACACCCTGCCGCGCGATCGGTGTGACCACGCCGATCTCGCCGCCGTAGCGGTCGCGCAGGAACTGCTCGGCCGCGGCGAGATCAACGCGCACGTGCGGACGTTAGGGCAAGAAACGGAGCGACCAGCGCCCGTCCGCGCGGGCCACCGCACCGCGGGCGCCGAACACGTCGCTCATCACGGCATCGGTGAGCACGTCGCCGATCGGTCCGCTCGCGACGGTCGTGCCTGCGCGCAGGGCGAGGGCGTGGGTGACCAGCGGAGGGATCTCCTCGAGGTGATGTGTCACGAGGACGAGGGCCGGAGTCCGCTCGGATGTGGCGAGCGTCCCCAGGTCGCGCAGGAACCGCTCGCGCGCGACAGGATCGAGTCCCGCACAGGGCTCGTCGAGCATGAGCAGCGCAGGTCGATGCACGAGGGCACGGGCGATCATCACTCGCTGCTGTTCGCCCTGCGAGAGGACGCCGTACGCGCGGCCGGCGATGGCCGCCGCACCGATGGCCGCGAGCGCCGCATCCGCCGCGCCGCTCTGCGTTGCATCGATCGGCACGTGTGACAAGCCGATCGATGCAACGAAACCGGTCGCGACGACGCTTCGCGCGTCGAGGTCCTGCGGGAACCATTCCACCAGCGAGCTCGACACGATGCCGATCGCCTTGCGCAGTTCGCGCACGTCGGTCGCGCCGAAGCGCTCGCCCAGGACGGTGACCTCGCCGCGGCTCGGCCAGAGGTACCCGGCGAGGACCCGCACGAGCGTCGTCTTTCCGGATCCGTTCGGTCCGACCACCGCCCAGTGTTCGCCGCGCCGGACCGTCCACGCCACGTCGTGGAGGAGGACGTGGTGCTCGCGCGCGAGCCGTTCGACGCGCAGGTCGAGGATCACCTCGGACACGCGTTGATAGTCGCCTAAGAGACGTGCGTGTAGGTGATCCCCGGGAGCTCGGTGGCTTTCACGCCCGGCGCGAGCGTGATCCGCGGTGGTCGCGTCGGCGTGGCGCGCGGCCCGATGCTGGCCGAAGAAGAGCGCAGCCCGACCAGCTCCGGTGCGGGAGGCTGCAGCGGCGCGGCGGGGTTCTTGGGATGGGCGAGCACGAAGCCGCCCGATCCGACGAACGTGGCAGCGGCCACCAGCGCGGCCCCGGCGCGCAGGATCGTCGCGCGGTCCACGGCTACGCCTTGATGAACGCGACGCGGTCGAAGCTCTGCGAGAAGACTTCCTTCGAATCGACCAGAAGGTGCGAGTCGAGGATCTCCTGGTAGACCGAGCGGAAGTCGACGCTGTGCGCGAAGTTGCCGCCCGTGTCGAGCTTGGTCAGGCTCGGCGTCACGCCGTAGAGGCCGCCCTTCACGCCGTCGCCGATGAGGAAGACCGGCGCCGCGGTGCCGTGGTCCGTGCCCGCGCTCGCGTTCTCCTTCGGCCGGCGGCCGAACTCGGACCACGTCGCGATGAGCACGCGGTCCGACATCCCGTGGCCGGCGAGATCCTCGTAGAACGCGGAGACCGCCGCGTCGAAGTACCCCATGAGGTCGTCGTGCCGCGCCTGCTGCGTGTAGTGGGTGTCGAAGCCACCGAGCGTGACGTGCAGGATCTTCACGCCCGTGCCGGTGACGATGAGCTGCGCTGCGAGCTGGAGCGCCGCGGCGAGCTGGTTCTTGGACGAGTACACGAGCTTCGCGTTGTCCGAGTACTGCGCTTTCGGTGAATACGACGCCGCGGACGTGCGCAGCTGGGCGATGGTGTCGCGCGCGGTCGTCACCGCGGTGTCGAAGAGCGCCCCGTAAATGCCGGGCGTGCCGGCGTAGAGCACGCCCATCGCCTTCTCCATCTCGTCCCCACCGTTGAACTTGAAGCTCTGCTGGCTGTTGACGACGGTGAGCGTCGCCTCGAGGTCGCGCAGCGCGCCGGGGATCCCGGTCGTGCCACACGCGCACCCGACGAGGGGATGGCCGGCGGAGTCGTAGTTCTCGGCGATCGTCTTGCCGAGCCAGCCGTCCGGCTGCCGGCGCTCGGGATCGGCGGTCTCCCACACGCGGATCGAGTCGAAGTGCGAGAACGATGGCTTCTGGTAGCCGACACCCTGGACGATCGCGACCTTGCCCTGATCGAAGAGCGACTTCGTGCCGGTCAGGTTCTTGTTGAGACCGAGCTCCTTGCTGATCGGCAGGGCCGCGTCGGCGGACTTCGAGAGCTGCGGCCGCAGGTCGCGGTACGCCTGATCGGCGAGCGGAATGACCGTCTGGAGGCCGTCGTTGCCACCGGCGAGCTGGATCATCACCAGGACCTTGTCGTTGGTGACCTTCTCCTGCTTCGCGGCGTACACCGCCCGGGCGAAGACATCGGGGATGGCCGCGTAACCGGCGGCGAGTCCGCCCGCGCCGGCGCCGAAGACCAGGCCCGCGCGAAGGAAATCGCGCCGGCTGAGCTTGTCCAATGTGGCGACCATCTAGGGCCTCCTCATTTCAGCTGGAACTCCGGCGCGGCCAGGACGATCGCCCAGCGGCGCTTGTCGTCCTGCGCCTGGTTCAACAGCGTGAGCGTCTGCTGCGAGAGCACGCCGTCCAGCTGCGTCTGGTGCGCGTTGCTCGCCGAGGGCAGCTTGCGCACGGCCTGCAGCGCGGCGGTCACGAAATTCGCGCGAGCGAGCATCGTGTTGGACGAGATCCACGACTCGTTCTCGGGCCAGCCGCCGACGCTTGGCGGGTCGAACAGCGTCTGCCCCATGCCCTGGCCCTGCGCCGCGATCATGCGCGACAGCGTCTTGTCGCCGAGCGCCTTCGCGCTGTGGATCATGAACTCCATGGGCGTCTTGATGAGCGCGCGGTAGCTGTCCGCGGCGGTGAACTCGGGGCTCATGAAGAGATCGCGCATCAGGGTCTTCGTGTCGTAGCGCGACTTGCGGAAGCCGGCCGCGAGCCGCGCGACGAACGCGTCGGAAGGCAAGGGCGTCGCGAAGTGGGTGAGCAGCTTGCCCACGATGAACGGAGCGGTCGCGTCCTGCGAGACGATCTTGTCGATCACCGCGTCCGTGTTCCACACCTTCGTCTCGCCCAGGAAGGCGAACGGCGCGCCGCGATACGCGCGCTGCGGCTCGAAGACGCCCGTCATCACCGTGTCGGCTTTCGGCGTGACGCGCGGCGGCTGCCCGGTGCGCTGCTGCTGCCGCTTGATCTCGGCGTCGATCATCGCCTGCGTGCGCGGCTCGCGCCATCCGGCGAGCGCCTTCGCGCCGGCCTTCACGTCGGCCTCGCTGAACGCCTCGGGACCCATCGTGAAGAGCTCCATGAGCTCGCGCGAGTAGTTCTCATTCGGGTTCGCGGCGCTCGAGTTGCCGAGGTCGAGGTAGCGCAGCATGCCCGGGTCGATCGTGACCTGGTAGAGCATCGTCCGCAGGTCCGCGAGGGCGTTCTTTCGCCAGCTGAGGTTCTGCCAGTAGATGTACGGCGTCTGCGGCGTCACCTTGCGGAAGTCGCTGGTGAAGTGGCCGTGCCAGAAGAGCGTCATGCGCTCGGCGAATGGCGTCGGCGTCGCGAGCATCCAGTCGATCCACCACTGCATGACCGCGCCGGGGTTCAGCGGCTTGTCGGGGTTGGCATCGTCCGCGCCCGCCAGCGGCTGGGGCGGCGCGATCGGCGTCTCGAGCAGGCGATCGACGGTCTTCGCGTAGCCCTCGGACTGCGCCTTCTCGAGCTCCTCCGGCGAAGCTCCGAACGTCGTGCGACGGAGGAGGTGCGCCACGCGCGCCGATTCCGACGCGAGCGGCGATACCCAGTCGAGGCCGAGCTTGTTGCCCTGCGTCCCCGTGATCGGGACGGGCGTGAACGCGGGCTCGTTCGCCATGGCGATGAGTCGCGCGGCGGCGACCCCGATCCCCGCGGCGCCGGCGGCCGCGAGGACGGTCCGGCGCGTCAATATGCCCGTGCCCGTCGCCGCTGTCTGCTGCGGCTGGTCTCTGGGTGTCTTCGTGATGTCCGGCTCGTCCATCTGGCTGCTGAGGATACGCACGGCCGCGGCCGAAGTGACGCCCTGGAGCGGGTGAGAGAGCCGGTTTTACCGAGTTCTAATGGGGCGTCCGGACGGACAGGCGACCTGGCGCTTAGGGTATTGACACGGCGGCCCGACACGCGGAAAGTGGATTGTTCCCGCCTCTTGACCCCCCGGTAGGTCGAGGCCTACGATATCCGCGTTGCCACAGGCCTGTCCCCATCTCTCTATTCGTCTGCCCCAAACGTGCGCCTGAGGAGGGTCCGTAATGTCCGTTGCCCTCGACCGGGTCTTGTCCCCCGCGACCCAGCGCCGGAACTTCGCCTCGCTGCCCGAGGTGCTGCCGCTCCCTAACCTCATCCAGACCCAACTCGATAGCTTCCGCTGGTTCTGCGAGGAGGGGCTGGGAGAGCTCTTCAAGGAGATCTCGCCGATCCAGGACTTCACCGGAAAGAACCTGGACCTGCGATTCATCTCGAGCGAGTTCCGCGAGCCGAAGTACTCCGAGGAGGAGTGCCGGACCAAGGACCTCACGTTCAGCAAGCCGCTCTGGGCGCGCGTCGAGCTCGTCAACAAGGAGACCGGCGAGGTCAGCGAGCAGGACGTCTTCCTCGGTGACTTCCCGTGGATGACCGACAAGGGCACGTTCGTGATCAATGGCGCCGAGCGCGTCGTCGTCTCGCAGCTCGTGCGCTCGCCGGGCGTGTACTTCACGGCCGTCGACGACCCCACGACCGGACGCCGTCTGTTCTACGCCAAGCTCATACCGAACCGCGGCGCGTGGCTCGAGTTCGAGACCTCCAACAAGGACGTGGTCTCGGTGAAGGTCGACCGCAAGCGCAAGCTGCCGGTCACGACGCTGCTGCGCGCGATCGGCTTCTCCTCGAACGAGGAGCTCAAGGCGCTCTTCACCACGATCGACAGCGACCCCGAGCACCAGTACATCCAATCGACGCTCGACCGCGACCCGACCAGCAACACGAACGAGGGTCTGGTCGAGGTCTACAAGCGTCTGCGTCCCGGCGATCCGCCGACGATCGACAACGCGCGGAACCTGGTGCAGTCGCTGTTCTTCAACTTCCGCCGCTACGACCTGGCGAAGGTCGGCCGTTACAAGCTGAACCGCAAGCTCGGCCTGGAGCTGCCGATGGAGCAGCGCACGCTCAGCAACGACGACCTCGTGCGGATCGTTGGCCGGATCGTCGAGCTGAACAACGGCAAGGGCAACGCCGACGACATCGACCACCTCGGCAACCGGCGCGTGCGCGCGGTCGGCGAGCTCATCCAGCAGCAGTTCCGCGTGGGACTCCTGCGCATGGAGCGCGTCGTCCGCGAGCGCATGTCGATCGTCGAGCCCGAGAAGGCCACCCCGAAGGAGCTCATCAACATCCGGCCCGTCGTGGCCGCGATCAAGGAGTTCTTCGGCGGCAGCCAGCTCTCGCAGTTCATGCAGCAGACCAACCCGCTCGACGAGCTCACCCACAAGCGGCGCCTCTCGGCCCTCGGGCCGGGCGGTCTGTCGCGCGAGCGCGCGGGCTTCGACGTCCGCGACGTGCACTACAGCCACTACGGCCGCATCTGCCCGATCGAGACGCCGGAAGGTCCGAACATCGGCCTCATCGGCTCGCTCGCGACGTACGCGCGCGTGAATCCCTACGGATTCATCGAGTCGCCGTTCCGCCGCATCGTGAAGGACGACGGCAAGGCCCGCGTGTCGGAGGAGATCGTCTTCCTCACCGCCGACGAGCAGGAGCTCGCGACCGTCGTGCAGGCGAACGCCCGGCTCGACGACAAGGGCTTCTTCCTCGACGAGCGCGTGCAGGTCCACCGTGGCGACGCGTACCACGAGGCCTCGCCGACGAACGCGGACTACATGGACGTCTCGCCAAAGCAGATCGTCTCGGTCTCGGCCGCGCTCATCCCGTTCCTCGAGCACGACGACGCGAACCGCGCGCTCATGGGCTCGAACATGCAGCGTCAGGCCGTTCCGGTCATCCGGCCCGAGGCGCCGATCATCGGCACGGGCATCGAATACCGCGCGGCCAAGGACTCCGGGCAGGTCGTGCTGGCGCGCGCGAAGGGCCTCGTCCGCTCGGTCTCGGCCGCTGAGATCTGGGTGGAAGAGGACGCCGGCGACGCGTTCCGCTACAAGCTCCAGAAGTTCGTGCGCACGAACCAGGGCACCTGCTTCAACCAGCGCCCGCTCGTGCGCGTGGGCGACCGCGTCGAGGAAGGACAGGTCCTCGCGGACTCCTACTCGACCGACAACGGCGAGCTCGCCCTCGGCCAGAACATCCTCGTCGCGTTCATGCCCTGGGAGGGCGGTAACTACGAGGACGCGATCATCCTCTCCGAGCGTCTCGTTCAGGACGACCGCTTCACGTCGATCCACGTCGAGAAGTACGAGTGCGAGGCGCGCGACACCAAGCTCGGCCCCGAGGAGATCACGCGCGACATCCCGAACGTCGGCGAGGAGGCGCTGGCCGACCTCGACGAGAACGGCATCGTCTACATCGGCGCCGAGGTGGGTCCGCAGCACATCCTCGTGGGCAAGATCACGCCGAAAGGCGAGACCGAGCTGACCGCCGAGGAGCGCCTGCTCCGCGCGATCTTCGGTGAGAAAGCGCGCGAGGTGAAGGACAGCTCGCTGCGGCTTCCGTCCGGCGAGCACGGCAAGGTCGTCGACGTCGCGGTGTTCAGTCGCGAGAACAACGACGAGCTCCTGCCGGGCGTGAACAAGATGATCCGCGTCGCCGTCGCGCAGAAGCGCAAGATCAGCGTCGGCGACAAGATGGCGGGCCGCCACGGCAACAAGGGCGTCATCGCCAAGATCCTTCCGGTCGAGGACATGCCGTTCCTGCCGGACGGCACGCCCGTCGACATCGTGCTCAACCCCCTGGGTGTGCCGAGCCGCATGAACATCGGGCAGATCCTCGAGACCCACCTGGGGTGGGCCGCCGCGGCACTCGGCTTCCGGGTCTCGACGCCCGTCTTCGACGGCGCCAAGGAAGGCGCGATCAAGGGCGTACTCAAGGAGGCCGGGCTCCCCGAGAACGGCAAGGTCATGCTGCGGGACGGCCGTTCCGGCAAGGGCTTCGAGCAGACCATCACCGTCGGCTACCTCTACATGATGAAGCTGCACCACTTGGTGGAGGACAAGATCCACGCGCGCTCCACCGGCCCGTACTCGCTGATCACGCAGCAGCCACTGGGCGGCAAGGCCCAGTTCGGCGGCCAGCGCTTCGGCGAGATGGAGGTCTGGGCGCTCGAGGCCTACGGTGCCGCGTACATCCTGCAGGAGCTCCTGACCGTCAAGAGCGACGACGTCATGGGGCGCGTGCAGACGTACGAGGCGATCGTGAAGGGCGAGGACATCCAACCGCCGGGAGTCCCGGAGAGCTTCAAGGTGCTCATCAAGGAGCTGCAGTCGCTCGGACTGTCGGTCGAGGTGCTCAACGACGCCGAAGAGGAGATTCGCTTCATCGAGGACGCGGCCGCGTACTCCTCACCGGATCTCGGCATCAACATCAGCGGTCTCGAGAGTGGGGAATAGATAGATGAAGCTTGAGCGAGGACTGGCTTTGCCAGGACGAGCGAATCAACCAGCCCTGAGCGCGTCTCCTCGGCGCAGCCGAGAGATTGAGCAGGGAGCATAGCGATGCTCGAAGTCAACGAATTCAACGCGATCCGGATCTCGCTCGCGTCGCCTGACCAGATCCGCTCGTGGTCGAGCGGCGAGGTCACGAAGCCCGAGACGATCAACTACCGGACGCTGCGGCCGGAAAAGGATGGGCTCTTCGACGAGCGCATCTTCGGTCCGACGCGCGACTGGGAGTGCTACTGCGGCAAGTACAAGCGGATCCGCTACAAGGGGATCATCTGCGACAAGTGCGGCGTCGAGGTGACGCGCGCGAAGGTACGTCGCGAGCGCATGGGCCACATCCAGCTCGCGTCGCCGGTGTCGCACATCTGGTTCTTCAAGGGCACCCCCAGCCGTTTGGGGATCCTGCTCGACATGTCGCCGCGCAACCTGGAGCGCATCCTCTACTTCGCGCTCTACGTCGTGACGCACATCGACGAGCACCAGCGCGAGCGTGTCCTGCAGGGCATCGAGGAGGAGGCGGAGGGCAAGATTCGCCGCCTCGAGCAGACCATCTCGGACCGCACCGGCGCCGTGGAGAGCCGCGCGAACGCCGAGACCATGCGCATCCGGACGACGACCGAGCAGAAGGTCCGTCAGATGGAGGAGCAGCTCGCGCAGGACTCCGACGCGCTCACCACCGCCGCCGCGAAGGTGAAGGAGCAGCTCGAGGAGAACCTCGGGAAGCCCGCGACGAAGGACATCATCTTCAAGCAGGCCGAGCTCACCATCGCCGAGAAGGGCGAGAACGTGACCCGCTCGATGCTGACGCAGCTGCAGCGCTCGCTGCAGAAGCAGCTCGACGCCGTCGTGAAGGCCGGCCGCAAGGAAGAGGAGCAGACGCGCAGCGAGTCGGAGAAGCGCATCGCCGATATCCGCATGCGCGCCGACCAGGACCTCGGCGTCGTGCGCCAGGAGATCGCGCCGGACGTGCAGAAGGTGCGCGACGAGGCGCGCGACAAGCGCGACGAGGCCGAGCAGATCAAGCCGATGCAGATCCTCACGGAGCCTGAATACCGCGCGGCGTCGGAGAAGTTCCGCTTCTTCCGCGCCCAGATGGGCGCCGAGGCGATCCTCGAGATCATGCGCCAGATCGACATGGAGAAGGACGCGCTCAGGCTGCAGGGCGAGATGCGGACGACGACCGGCCAGCGCCGGAAGAAGTCCATCAAGCGCCTGCGTCTCATCAAGGCGCTCCTGCGCAGCGGCGCGTCGCCGGAGTGGATGATCCTCACGATCCTGCCGGTGATCCCGCCGGACCTGCGCCCGATGGTGCAGCTCGACGGTGGGCGCTTTGCGACGAGTGACCTGAACGACCTCTACCGCCGCGTGATCAACCGGAACAACCGGCTCAAGCGCCTGCTCGAGCTCGGCGCGCCGGAGATCATCATCCGTAACGAGAAGCGCATGCTCCAGGAGGCGGTCGACGCCCTCATGGACAACGGCCGTCGCGGCCGCGCGATCTCGGGCACCGGAAACCACAAGCTGAAGAGCCTCTCCGACATGCTGCGCGGCAAGCAGGGCCGGTTCCGTCAGAACCTGCTCGGCAAGCGCGTGGACTACTCGGGCCGCTCCGTCATCGTGGTCGGCAACGACCTCAAGCTGCACGAGTGCGGTCTGCCGAAGAAGATGGCGCTCGAGCTCTTCAAGCCGTTCGTCATGCGCCAGCTCGTCGAGCGCGGACTCGCGCACAACATCAAGAGCGCGAAGCGCTACGTCGAGCGGATCAGCCCCGAGGTGTGGGACGTCCTCGAAGAGGTCATCAAGGATCACCCGGTCCTGCTGAACCGCGCGCCCACGCTCCACCGCCTCGGCATCCAGGCGTTCATGCCCAAGCTGATCGAGGGCAACGCCATCCAGATCCACCCGCTGGTGTGCGAGGCATTTGGCGCCGACTTCGACGGCGACCAGATGGCCGTCCACGTGCCGCTGTCCGCGGCCGCGCAGGCCGAGGCGAAGAACCTCATGCTCTCGACGCGCAACATCCTCAAGCCGGCGGACGGCTCGCCGGTCGTGACCCCGCGCCAGGACATGGTGCTTGGCACGTACTGGCTCACGCTCGAGCCGGCGACGAAGGACGGATACGCACAGATCTTCGGCGACTACAACGAGGTCCAGTCGGCCTTCGACATGGGTCTGGTCAAGTACCAGACCCCGGTGAAGTTCCCGTTCAACGGCAAGGTGCTCGACACGACGGTCGGTCGCGTTCTGTTCAACGCGATCCTTCCCGACGACCTGCGCTTCCAGAACCGGACGCTCGACCGCGGCGCGATCCGCGAGATCGTGACGGCGGTATTCGAGCGCCACGGCAACGAGATGACCGCCGAGGTCGTCGACCGCATCAAGACGCTCGGCTTCGCGGCCGCGACGAACGCGGGCGTTTCCATCTCGATCGACGACGTCGCCATCCCCTCGGACAAGAAGGAGACGGTGGACGCCGCCGAGAAGAAGGTCACGGAGATCGACCGGCAGTTCCAGCGCGGCCTGATCAGCGAGCAGGAACGGTACGAGCACACGGTCAAGATCTGGACCGATGCCACGAAGAACGTGATCGACTCGATGATGCTCGCGCTCGACCGGCGCGGATCCGTCTACATGATGGCCACGTCCGGCGCCCGCGGTAACACCCAGCAGATGGGACAGATCGGTGGAATGCGTGGGCTCATCGCGGACCCGCAGGGCCGCATCATCGACCTGCCCATCCGCTCGAACTTCCGCGAGGGCCTCTCCGTCCTGGAGTACTTCATCTCCACTCACGGTGGCCGCAAGGGTCTGGCCGACACGGCCATCCGTACGGCCGACTCCGGCTACCTCACCCGCCGCCTCGTGGACGTGGCGCAGGACGTCATCGTCCGGATCGAGGACTGCGGCGACGAGGACGGCCTCTTCGTGAACGCGGACGAGGCGGGCATCGTCGAGCCGTTCCAGGACCGCCTGTTCGGCCGGCTCGCCGCCCAGGACGTCACGCACCCCAAGACCAAGGCGGTCATCGTGAAGCGCGGCGACGAGATCGACCACGTCGTCGCGAAGACGATCGCCGAGGCGGGCGTCAAGCGCGTCCGTATCCGGTCGCCGCTCAGCTGCCACGCCAAGCACGGCATCTGCCGCGCGTGCTACGGGCGCAACCTCGCCTCGGGCAAGCTCGTGGACACCGGCGAGGCGGTGGGCATCATCGCCGCGCAGTCCATCGGCGAGCCGGGCACGCAGCTCACGATGCGCACGTTCCACACCGGTGGCGTCGCGGCCGTGGGCAAGGACATCACCATGGGCCTCCCGCGCGTCGAGGAGCTCTTCGAGGCGCGCGTGCCCAAGGGCATGGCGATCATCTGCGAGATCGACGGCGTCGCGGAGATCGTCCGCGATCCGGATGGCTCGCGGAAGATCCTCGTGCGCAACTCTCAGGACTACGTCGTGCCGATCAGCGTTCCGTCGGGATACGTCCTGGCGGTCGCCGACGGCGACGAGGTCGCCGCGGGCCAGCCGATCGCCAAGCCCGAGCGCCGCACGAAGGGCAAGATCGACATGCCATCGCCGGTCTCCGGGACGGTGAAGGTCGCGTCCAACGGCAAGATCACCATCGCGATGAAGGACGTCGAGGAGCGCGTCTACGACGTCGAGCACGCCGCGCGGCTCAACGTGGAGTCGGGCAAGCACGTCTCCGCGGGGGACTTCCTCACCGAGGGCTCCGCGAACCCGCAGGACATCCTGCGGATCTCAGGCCGCGAGGCGGTCCACCGCTACATGGTCAACGAGGTGCAGAAGGTCTATCGGAGCCAAGGCGTGACGATCAACGACAAGCACATCGAGATCATCGTCCGCCAGATGCTGCGCAAGGTCCGCATCGAGGAGGCGGGCGACACCGAGCTCCTGCCGATGGAGCTCTTCGACCGGTTCGAGTTCGAGGACATCAACGCGCGGACGATCGCCGCGGGCGGCGAGCCGGCCACGGCGCAGACCGTGCTGCTGGGCGTCACCAAGGCAAGCCTTTCGACCAGCTCGTTCCTCGCGGCCGCGAGCTTCCAGGAGACCACGCGCGTCCTCACCGAGGCCGCGACGATGGGTCAGAAGGACCGGCTGCTCGGGCTCAAGGAGAACGTCATCATCGGCAAGCTCATCCCGGCCGGCACGGGCCTGCCCAGCCGGCGCGAGCAGCTCGACTGGCTGCCGAAGGCCCGCGCGCTCGCGGCCATGTTCGGCACCGACGAGGAAGAGGAGCTGCCGGCGGTCCCGCCGGAGGAGCTCTCGCTCGAGGATCTCGACGACGACGAAGACGAGAACGGCGAGGAGCTCGAGGACCTCGAAGACACCGAGCCGACCGAGCCGACCGAGACCGCCGCGGCGGAGACGAAGGAAACCACGGAGTAGGACGCGTCGTAGGGAAAGAGACGACGGAATTGCCGCATGGGGCCGGTCGCGAGACCGGCCCCATCGTTTACTTGCTCATGCGAGCGCTCACTGGACGATGGCGATGAAGTCCACCGTGACCGTCTTGTCGGTATCGAGCTTCAGCACGCAGGCTTTCGGATCGTTTGCGGTTGGGCTGCAGCCCTGCCAGCGCACGCCATATCGACTCGTGGCGTTGAGGGTGACGACAGTGCCGGCCACGAACTTACCGAAACAGACGGTCGACGACACGCTATTCGGCGGCCTCACGCACGACGCGAGCCCGGCTGGCGTGCTCGTCACGGTGCCTTCGAAGAACCTGAGCTCGACCCTGAGGGTAACGAGCCTAGGTGCGAACGTCGCCGTGACGCTGTGCGCCGCTGTCATGGAAACGAGACAGACGATGCCCGTGTCTGTGGTCAGCATCGTGCTCGAGCAGCCCTGCCAGCCATTCAAGACAGAATTCGGGTCAGCCATCGCGGAGAGCGTGACGGTCGTTCCGCTGTCGAACGATGCGCTCGTCGACAGGCACCTCAAGTCGCACGCGATCCCGGCAGGCGAGCTCGTGACCGTCCCGACGCCCGTTCCGGCCTTGGCCAGAGAGAGCACGAAGATCGGCACGAACGAGGCGTTGACGCTCGTGGACTTAGTGAGCGTTACCGTGCACGACAGCGTCCCGGTGCAGGCGCCGCTCCATCCCGCGAAACGCTGCCCCGCTCCCTCCTTGGCCGTCAGCGTGACCTGGGTTCCGATCGGATAAGCACCGCAACTCGCCCCGCACTGGATGCCGATCGGATCGCGAGCGACTTCCCCTGACCCCACCACGGTCACGGTCAGCGTGGGCAGCGCGAAGGTCGCGGTCACCTGTGTCGAGCCCGTCAGAGTGATCGGGCACGGGTCCACTCCCGAACACGATCCACCCCAGCCGGCGAAGAGGGACGTCGCAGCCGGCGCCGCGCGAAGCTCGATCTGAGTACCGGCGGGATACGAGAACGTGCAGGATGCCGGGCAGGCGATCCCGGCCGGATCCGACGTGACGGTCCCCGTTCCCGTGCCCCCTATGACCACGGTCACCACCGCGGTGGGGACCTTCGCCGTCGCGGTCGACGTTGGTGTGTCCGTTCGTGTCGGCGTGGGCACCTGTCTCGGCGTGAGCGTTGGCGTGGGCGTCGTTGTGAGTGTCGGTGCTTCGGCCGGCGTCGGCGTGAGCCGAGTCGGCGCAGGCGTCACCGATGTCGCGGCCGACTGTGTCGGAAACGGGCTACCCGCGGGACTTGCTGAAGGACTGATGGACGCGATGGAGGAACAGGTCTGCGTCGCGGTCAGCGCGCCCGTGAGCACCGTAGCGCCGACCCAGCGGAGCAAACTGCCCTGCCATATCTGCGGGTCGATGGGCGAACCGCCCTGGGGCCGCGACTTGCCGACGTTGAAGGCGATCTCTCCGAGGGCGTAGCCGCCAGCGGCAGCGGAAACGAACAGCAAGGGGACGAACTGCAGTGGGGCCGCGACGACCGTGACGGCGAACACCGCCGCGGTCACCGTGAGGATGAGCACATTTCGTCGCGCGGCCTGCGCGCGCGCTCCTTCGTTTCGCCGTTGCAATCCTCGCGACAGCCGCCAGAAGGCAACGGCGAGCGAGCTCGTCGCGCCGATGACGACACCGCCGACCACGAGAGCGACGCTGTTCGCGAGTCCGTCAGTCACCACGGAGGAGCTCGATCCCCGCCCGGTAGCTCATGAACAGCAGAGGCGGAAGCGAAAGCGGACCCGCGATCAGCACGAGCGCGAGGACATAGCTGGAAAGCATGCCGAGGGACAGACCTGAGCTGAGGACGTCAAGTACGCCGCCGCTTCCGAAGGTAAGAGCAGGTATGCCAGCGATCAGCTGCGCGACTTCGACGGCACTTGCTCGCTTGGTGCGCCATAGCCGGGAGATGGATGCGAGCAACAGCACGAGGAACGCACCGCACAGCAGCCCAACGAACGCTCCTGTGCTCGCTCCGAGCGCGCTTGCGTCCGGCAACAGCTGCAGCACACCTGCAATGACGCTGAGCAGGTACAAGAGTGAGAGTGCCGCAAGGAGGAGCGCCCTTCGCAGTTCTGCGAAGACGTTCATCGCCGTGCGGATGTTCGAACCGCTCGACTGCATCTCCGCCTCCATACTCCCTACCGGACGAATACGCACAGGAGACTTGTAGCTCCGCCGGGCACGGCGAAACGTGGCGGTGGAGACATCTGGAACGTATTTCTCTTACCGATGTCCAGCGCAAGGAAACCGAAGCGCTCGATCGCTTGTGCTCAGCTCGCGCGGCGGAGATTCCAAGGAAGCCCGACAGGACGCACGCACATGCGTGCGAAACCGCACGCACGCACAACGACCACCGAATCAGGGGTCAGCACAACTGGCATGTCGAGTGCCACGTGTGCCTGCGTGGCGATGCCGGCGCCTCCGCCGCGCGACGCGGAAGACGTGATCCAGGACCTGCAGCAGAGTGGGTGGTCCAGATGGACTCCGCGTCGAACCGGCGCGCCGCCTCTGGTCGACTGGTGGCCGGCCTACTTGCTCCTCGTGTCGCTCGTCGTCCTCTCGCTCTTCGTAACGCTCAGTCTCGTCCTCGAGGCGATGCGGCCTTTCGCCCACGTTCTGGTGATCGCGGCGATCGGCGCGGTGCTCACCTTCTCGCTGGCGCCGCTCGTCTCGCGTCTCGAGACGTGGATGCCACGGCGCGCGGCGGCGGCGCTCGTCTTCTTCGGGACGCTCTCCGCGATGGTCGCGCTTGTCGCGATCGTGGCCTGGCAGCTCGGCGCCGAAGGGCAGCGCCTCTCGGTTCAGCTCACGGCGATCTCCGACGCGCTGCAGGGCAAGCGCGAGCTGGCGCTCGGGCCGATCCAGGTGCCACCGAACATCCAGGAGCGTCTACGCGTGTTGACGGACGCGAACCGGCGTATCGACGAGTGGTCGGCGGCGATGGCGCTGGGGTTCGCGACATCGGTGATCGATCTCGTTCTGGTGCTCGTCATCACGTTCTACTTCCTTCTCGACGCGCGCCGCTGGCGTCTGATGGTCCTGCGCTGGCTGGAACCGCGTCACCGTCCCGGCGTGCGCCGCGTGTTCCACGAGACGGCGCGCGTCTTCGGGGCCTACGTGCGCGCCCAGATCATGGTCGCGCTGTCGCTCGGCGTTCTCGTCGGTCTCGCACTGTTCCTCATCGGCCTTCCGTACTTCGTCTTTCTCGCGCTGTTCGCCGCGCTGGCCGAGCTCATTCCCATGGTCGGTCCGATCGCCGGCGCTGTCCCCGCCATCCTCGTGGCGGGGACGCTGTCGCCCGCAAGCGTGATCTGGGTCGCGCTCGCCTTTCTGGTCATCCAGCAGTTCGAGTCCAACTTCCTCTTGCCGCGGCTCTCCGGTCGCGCGGTGGGCATCCACCCGGTCGGCGCGATCCTCGCCCTCGCGCTCGGGTTCGAGCTGGGTGGTGTCCTCGGTGCCCTCTTCGCCGTTCCGCTTGCGGGCCTGGCCTGGGTGTTCGCCGCGACCGTGGTCAACGCGTGGCGTGACAAGCGGATCGACGGGCACCGCAACGGCGACATCACCGCGATCGCATCACGCCGTCGTCGGCGGCAGCGGCTCGCGGGCTACGGCTAGCGCATCAGACGCGTAGCCTGACGGTCGTGGTATCGACCGGCGTGGCCGTGTACCAGGCCGTCGACCGCTGGGAGCGGATCCCTTCCGGCTACTCGCATCCCGACGTCGCCGCGGTCGGCGTCGACTCCGGCGGTCGCGTGTATCTCTTCTGCCGCGGCGAGCACCCGGTGATGGTGTACGAGCGCGATGGCCGATTCGTGCGCTCGTGGGGCGAAGGGGTCTTCACGATGCGCGCGCACGGCATCACGATCGCGGCCGACGACACGGTCTGGTGCGTCGACGACGGCGACCACACCGCGCGCCGGTTCAGCCGCGACGGCGAGCTGCTGCAGACGCTCGGCACGTCGGGCCACCCATCCGATACGGGATACGACGGCGCGGCAGTCGGCTCGATCAAGCGCGGCGCCGGTCCGTTCAACCGGCCGACGAATCTCGCGGTGGCCGCGAACGGCGATCTGTACGTCACGGATGGATACGGCAACGCGCGCGTGCACCAATTCTCGGCGCGCGGGGAGCTCATCCGTTCGTGGGGCGGACCCGGCGGCGGGCCGGGACAGTTCATGCTGCCGCACGGCATCGCCATCCATCGCGATGGACGCATCTTCGTCTGCGACCGCGAGAACGAACGGATCCAGATCTTCTCGCCGGACGGCGAGTTCCTGGATCAGTGGACGGAGGTGCGCCGACCGACGCAGATCGTCTTCGACGTGGCTGGCCGCGCGCTCGTGGCCGAGCTCGGCTGGCGCGCCGGCATGACCTCGTTCCGGCTGGGGAAGATCCCATCGCACACGCCGAGCCGCATCGCGATCCTCGACGCGAGCGGCGGGCCGCTCGCGAACGTCGGCGACGCCGGGCCAGTCGACGAGACCTGGGGCGCGGCCGATCCGTGCCGCGCCGGCAACTTCTGCGCGGCGCACGACCTGGCGCTCGATCCGAACGGCGACCTGTACGTCGCCGAGGTCACCTGGCACATCGGGGTGAACAAGGGTCTCGTTCGTCCCGACTGCCACACCATCCAGAAATTCAAGGCGGTGCGCTGATGTGCCATCCCGAGGTCCCGGCCGGAACGAAGGCGCCGGACGTCCGCACCGAAGAGGTGCAGGTCAAGGTCCAGGGCGGCGCGATGCCGGCGCTCCTCGCGCTCCCAGAACGCACGCCGGCGCCGGGCGTCGTCATCGTCAACGACGTCTTCGGCCGCAGTCCTTTCTATGAGCACCTCGCCGGTCGGCTCGCGCAGGCGGGATACGTCGCGCTCGAGGCGGAATTCTTCTTCCGCGAAGGGCCGCTCCCCGAACAGACGCGCGACGCGGCGACGGCCCGCGTTCATCGGCTCGACTTCCGCCGCACCATTGACGACATGTCGACCGCGATCGACTGGCTCAAGGCGCGGCCGGAAGTGCGCACCGCCGTCGGCACGATCGGCTTCTGCATGGGCGGGACGATCGTCCTGCTCCTGGCGGCACGCCGGCGCGACATCGCGGCGACGGTCTCGTACTACGGCTTCCCGGCCGACGCCCGGGGGCGAATCGCCCCGCTCGACTTCGCTGAGAAGATGACCGGCCCGATCCTTGGCCACTGGGGCGACCAGGACGCCGGCGTCGGCATGCCGAATGTCGAAAAGCTTCGGGAATCGCTACGGTTTGCCAACGTCGAACACGAGTTCCACATCTACGCGGGACTGGGGCACGGGTTCCTGAAAGCCTTCCTGGAAGACGAAACGACGCCCGGATACGAGCAAGCGTGCGCATCGTGGAAGCGGACCCTGGACTTCTACCGGGCAAGATTGACGCTGCCTGCGAAAACCCCCTAAACTTCTCGTTCGGCTGTCTTTCGAGACGGTGACCGGGCTTTCGGGCCCGGTCATTTCGCGCATCGGCCCTGTCGCGATGTTGTGACCGCGGCCGCGCTGCGCCCGAGGACCGCACCCGAAAGGGGCGGCTTCTCGGTCGGGGGAGTCCAATCGCAGATCGGCCAAGTGCCCTGTTTGGCGCGTGCGCGCGTCCGGGGGCACGTAATAAAAGGAGTCACCGTGCCAACGATCGCGCAGCTCGTCCGCCGCGGGCGGAAGTCGCAGAAGAAGAAGGTGGACACGCCGGCCCTCCGGACCACCTGGAATTCGCTCAAGGGCCGCCACACCAAGCTGCGTCGTGGCGCGCCGCAGAAGCGTGGCGTCTGCACGGTCGTTCGCACCATGACCCCCAAGAAGCCGAACTCCGCGCTGCGGAAGATCGCGCGCGTCCGCCTGACCAACGGGATGGAAGTCACGGCGTACATCCCGGGCATCGGGCACAACCTCCAGGAGCACTCGGTCGTGCTGGTGGAGGGTGGCGCGGTGCCGGACCTCCCGTCGGTGAAGTACCACATCGTCCGCGGCACGCTGGACACCGCCGGCGTGAAGGACCGCAAGCGCGGTCGCTCGCTCTACGGCGCGAAGAACCCGAATCCAAAGAAGAAGGCGTCATAGCGTGCCACGTCGAGCTCGTCCGCAGGAGCGCAAGACCGTTCCCGACCGCAAGTACGGGAACGTATCGCTCGCGCAGTTCAACAACAAGCTGATGCAGCGCGGCAAGCGCTCGACCGCGCAGCGGATCGTGTACGGCGCGCTCGAGCAGGCCGAGACCACGACGCGCAAACCGGGCATCGAGATCTTCGAGCAAGCGCTGCGCAACGCGATGCCGCTCATCGAGGTGAAGCCGCGGCGCGTCGGCGGCGCGACCTACCAGGTCCCGGTGGAGATCCGCGCGGACCGTCGTGGCTCGCTGGCGATGCGCTGGATCATCGAGGCGGCGCGAAAGCGCCCGGGCAAGTCGATGGCCGACCGGCTCGCGGGGGAGCTCGTCGACGCGATGAACAACGCGGGCGGCGCGGTCCGGCGCAAGGAAGAGACCCACAAGATGGCCGAGGCCAACAAGGCCTTCAGCCACTACAAGTGGTAATGGCAACGGCGATGATCGAGACGAAGCAGATGAAAGAGCAGAAGGTCCCGCGCGAGTATCCGCTGGAGCGTTACCGCAACATCGGGATCATCGCGCACATCGACGCGGGAAAGACCACCGTCACCGAGCGCGTGCTCTTCTACACCAAGAAGATCTACAAGATCGGCGAGGTGCACGAGGGCGCCGCGACGATGGACTGGATGCCCCAGGAGCAGGAGCGCGGCATCACCATCACGGCCGCGGCCACCACATGCTTCTGGAAGGACCATCGCATTAACATCATTGACACGCCCGGACACGTGGACTTCACGGTCGAGGTCGAGCGCTCGCTGCGCGTGCTCGACGGCGCGGTCGTCGTGTTCGACGGCGTCGCCGGCGTCGAGCCGCAGTCGGAGACCGTCTGGCGCCAGGCCGACAAGTACAAGGTCCCGCGCATCTGCTTCGTCAACAAGCAGGACCGCCTCGGTGCCGACTTCAACCGGTGCGTCAGCATGATCGTCGACCGCCTGGGCGCGAACCCGGTGGTGATCCAGCTCCCGATCGGGAGCGAGGACAAGTACCGGGGCGTCATCGATCTCATCGAGATGAAAGCGCTGGTGTGGCCGCAGGACACGCCGGCCGAGCCGGTGACCGAAGAGATCCCCGCCGACCTGCGCGCGGACGCCGAGAAGGCGCGCGAGCTCATGGTCGAGAAGGTCGTCGAGACCGACGACGCGCTCCTGCACCGCTACCTCGAGGAGCACCACATCACGCCGGAGGAGATCCGCAGCGCGCTGCGCGCCGCGACCATCGCCGGCAAGGTGGTGCCGGTGCTCAACGGGGCGGCGCTGCGCAACAAGGGCGTGCAGCCGATGCTCGACGCCATCGTCAGCTTCCTACCGTCGCCGCTCGACGTGCCGGCCATCGAGGGTGTCGAGCCCAAGAGCGGCGAGCCGCTCGTCCGCGAGGCCAGCGACGACGAGCCGTTCAGCGCCCTCGCGTTCAAGATCATGAGCGACCCGTTCGTCGGGAAGCTCGCGTTCTTCCGCGTGTACTCCGGCGTGCTCGAGGCCGGCGACTCCGTCTACAACCCGACCAAGGACCGCAAGGAGCGCGTGGGCCGCATCATCCTGATGCACGCGAACGACCGCGAAGACGTGGAGTTCGTCGCGACGGGCGACATCGCCGCGGCCGTCGGCCTGAAGCAGACGTTCACCGGCGACACCCTCTGCGATCCGGACAAGCCGATCGTGCTCGAGAGGATCAAATTCCCCGAGCCGGTCATCCAGATCGCCGTCGAGCCGAAGACGAAGGCGGACGAAGAGAAGATGTCCCTCGCCCTCGCGCGTCTGGCGGAGGAGGATCCGACCTTCCGCGTGCACACCGATCCCGAATCGGCGCAGACCCTCATCTCGGGCATGGGCGAGCTGCACCTCGAGGTGATCGTCGACCGCATGCGGCGGGAGTTCAAAGTCGCCGCGAACGTCGGTCGGCCGCAGGTGGCATACCGCGAGGCGATCACGAGGCCCGTGAGGGCGGAGGGCCGCTACGTCCGGCAGTCCGGCGGCAAGGGCAACTGGGGCCACGTCATCGCCGAATTCGAGCCGATGGCGCGTGGGGCGGGCTTCGAGTTCGACTGGAAGGTCAAGGGCCAGGGACTCAGCAAGGAATGGTCGAAGGCCATCCAGTCCGGCATCCGCGAGGCGATGGAGAACGGCGTCATCGCCGGCTACCCCGTGGTCGACCTCAAGGTCACCGTCGTCGATGGATCGCAGCACGAGGTCGACTCGAACGAGATGGCTTTCAAGATCGCCGGCTCGATGGCGCTCAAAGAAGCGGTCCAGAAGGGCAGTCCCGTGATCGTCGAGCCGATCATGAAGGTCGAGGTCGTCGTCCCGCAGGAATACATGGGCGACATCATCGGCGACCTCAACAGCCGCCGCGGTCACATCCTGGGTATGGACGAGCGCGCGAACGCCAGCGTCATCACCGCGTTCGTGCCGCTCGCGACGATGTTCGAGTACACGACGTCGCTTCGCTCAGCGACGCAGGGACGCGGGACGTCCTCGATGGAGTTCGCGCACTACGAGATCCTGCCGCCGAACCTCGCGGAACAGATCACGAAGGCGAAATAACGAAGGGCAAAGGGGGTGGCAGGGGGCTTGTCCCCCTGCGATAAATGGCCAAGAAGAAGTTCGAGCGCACCAAGCCGCACGTGAACGTGGGCACCATCGGTCACATCGACCACGGCAAGACCACGCTCACCGCGGCCATCACCAAGACGCTGGCGCTCAAGGGCGAGGCCGAGTTCCGCCCCTTTCCGCCCCTTCGACTCCATCGACAACGCCCCCGAGGAGCGCGAGCGCGGCATCACCATCTCCATCGCCCACGTCGAGTACGAGACCGACAAGCGCCACTACGCCCACGTCGACTGCCCGGGCCACGCCGACTACATCAAGAACATGATCACCGGCGCGGCCCAGATGGACGGCGCCATCCTGGTGGTCTCGGCAGCCGACGGCCCGATGCCCCAGACCAGAGAGCACATTCTCCTCGCCCGCCAGGTCCAGGTGCCGCAGATGGTGGTGTTCCTCAACAAGGTCGACATGGTCGACGACGAGGAGCTTTTGGAGCTGGTCGAGCTGGAGGTGCGCGAGCTGCTCACCAAGTACGGCTTCAAGGGCGAGGAGATCCCGATCATCCGCGGCAGTGCGCTCAAGGCGCTGGAGTCGACCTCCACCGACGTCAACGCCCCCGAGTTCAAGTGCATCTTCGAGCTGATGAACGCCGTCGACAGCTACATCCCGACCCCGGTGCGGGCCAAGGACAAGCCCTTCCTGATGCCGATCGAGGACGTCTTTGGCATCAAGGGCCGCGGCACCGTGGCCACCGGCAGAGTCGAGCGCGGGGTGGTCAAAGTCGGCGAGGAGGTCGAGATCGTCGGCATCCGCGAGGCCCGAAAGAGCGTGGTCACCGGGGTGGAGATGTTCCGAAAGCTGCTGGACGCCGGCGAGGCCGGCGACAACATCGGGCTGCTCCTGCGCGGTCTGGAGCGCGAGGACATCGAGCGCGGCCAGGTCATCGCCAAGCCCGGCTCGGTCAAGCCGCACACCAAGTTCACCGCCGAGACCTACGTGCTGACCAAGGAGGAGGGCGGCCGGCACACCCCCTTCTTCAAGGGCTACCGGCCGCAGTTCTACATCCGCACCACCGACGTCACCGGCGCGGCCGAGCTGCCCTCGGGCACCGAGATGGTCATGCCCGGCGACACCGTCAACCTCAACGTCACCCTGATCACCCCGATCGCGCTGGAGGACGGGCTGCGCTTCGCCATCCGCGAGGGCGGCCACACCGTCGGCGCCGGCGTGGTCACGAAGGTCCTGGAATAGGAATG
>WNGA01007245.1_pt1 | contig 28060 bp, 24 predicted proteins | sample 5400061 | NCBI WGS metagenome assembly WNGA01 (sample SAMN13153366, study PRJNA577476) | soil metagenome | isolation source: 100 cm soil or saprolite under grassland replicate 2 | place: USA:California | collected 2016-06-15
TCATCGATCTCGGTCCAATCGAGCCGCGAGCGCTCGAAGCTGGCGACATCGTTCGGATCGGGAATCTTGTCGCGCTCGGCGGGGCTCGCAAAGCGTGCGAAGCGAGCGAATTCCGCCCGGCGCCCGCGCACGACCGCGGCAGCAAGCTCGGGCTCGAAATCGCAGAAGAACTGAAACGGCGAACCGGCGGCGAACTCCTGTCCCATGAACAGCAGCGGCGGCGGCGGCGCCAGGAGGAGGATGGCAGTGAGGCAGCGCAGCACCCGCTCGGGTGCGAACGCCGTCACCCGCCCACCGAAAGCTCGATTGCCCACCTGATCGTGGTTCTGCAGAAAGCTCACGAACGCGGTCGGCGGCAGAGACGCGCTCGGTTCGCCGCGGCGGCGACCGTCGCGGAACTTCGACGCCTCGCCCTGATAATCGAAACCGTCGGTGAGACAGCGGACGAGGTGCGCCACCGGCCGCGGCACGTAGTCGGCGTAATAGCCGTCGGACTCGCCCGTCGCGACGACGTGCAGCGCGTGATGGATGTCGTCGTTCCATTGCGCTCGAAACCCCGACGCCTCCGCGGGACGCAGGTAGCCAACCGCGTTGTCGTCGTTTTCGAGCACCAGATGCACCGGCCGCTCGCGACCCGGCCCGGCGTGTGCCGCCGAGGCGATCTCTTCCAGGATGTGCGGCCGCGAATTGTCGCGAATTGCGTTGACCGCGTCATAGCGCAGACCGTCGAAGCGGTATTCCTCGAGCCAGTAGAGCGTATTGTGGACGAAGAAGTCGCGCACCTGGCGGCTCCCCTCGCCGTCGAAGTTGATCGCCCGTCCCCACAAGGTCTTGTAGCGGTCGCTGAAAAAGGCCGGCGCGTACGCATGCAGAAAGTTGCCCTCGGGTCCGAAATGGTTGTACACGACGTCGAGAAATATCATCAGACCGTGCCGGTGCGCGGCCTGCACCAGATACTTCAGATCGTCGGGCGTGCCATAGGTTGCATCGGGCGCGAACGGCAATACGCCATCGTAGCCCCAGTTGCGGGTCCCCGGAAAATCCGCAATCGGCATCAGCTCGACCGCCGTCACGCCGAGTGCCGCCAGATACGGTATGCGCTCGATGGCGGACAGAAAGCGCCCCGCCGGCGTGAACGTGCCGACATGCAGCTCGTAGATCACGGCTTCGTGCCACGGCCGGCCCGACCATCCCGCATCGTCCCACCCAAACGCACGCGGGTCGATCACCTCGCTCGCGCCCCGCACGTCGTCGGGATTGGCGCGCGACGCCGGATCGGGCACTTCGATGCGGTCGTCGATGCGAAACCGATACCGGCTTCCGGCATTCGCCTCGCCCGTGATGACCTCGTGGAAGCCGTCTTCGCCGCGTTGCATCGGCAGCGCCTCGCGCGCCGCGCGATCCTGCGGCGCGCAGAGAACGAGCTCCACCTGCGTTGCGGCGGGAGCCCACAATCGAAAGCGCACGCGGCCGTCGGCGCGAACTTCGGCGCCAAACGGCATCGCGTGCGCGTACCTCACGCGGGTCTCCGGAACTGCATCAGCAGCGCAACCGATCGCCCTTGCAAAGGGTAGACCTCGCCGCCGCCGAAGCCCTCCGGAGCGAGCGCCGAATCCTGATGCGTGTCCAGCAACGCGTGCCACTGCGCGCCGTCGAAGGCGGGCAGCGTGAACGGGATCGCCTCGTGATGCGCATTCATGAGGATCAGCAGATCGTCGTCGATCAGCGGCCGGCCGCGCTCGTCCTGCTCGTCGATCGCGCGCCCCGCCAGATAGACGCCGAGGCAGCGGACGAACGATTGGCCCCATTCCGCGTCCGACATCTCATGGCCGTCGGGATTGAGCCAGACGATATCCTTGATCTCCGGACCGATGATCCGCCGGCCCTGGAAAAAGCTGCGCCGGTGCAGAAGCGGGTGCCGCCGGCGGATTTGCACCAGGCGCAGCACGAAAGTGATCAATTCTTCGTTCTTGTCGCGCAGGCTCCAGTCGATCCAGCTCAACTCGCTGTCCTGGCAGTACGCGTTGTTGTTGCCGCGCTGTGTGCGCCCCAGCTCGTCGCCGGCGAGGAGCATCGGCACGCCTTGAGACAGGAACAGCGTCGCGAGGAGATTGCGCTTTTGCCGCGCACGCAGCGCGAGCACGTCGGGATCGTCGGTCGGCCCCTCGACGCCGCAGTTCCAGCTGCGGTTGTGCGGTTCGCCATCCTCGTTGTTTTCGCCGTTCGCTTCATTGTGCTTTTCGTTGTAGCTCACCAGGTCCTCGAGCGTGAACCCGTCGTGCGCGGTGACGAAGTTGATGCTCGCGTAGGGACGGCGCCCGTTCCGGGCGTACAGGTCGCTCGAGCCGGTGATCCGGTACGCGAGCTCGCCGATCAGCCCGCCCTCGCCTTTCCAGACCGAGCGCACGACGTCGCGGTACTTGCCGTTCCACTCGGTCCAGCGCACCGGGAAGTTGCCGACCTGATAACCGCCCTCGCCGAGATCCCAGGGCTCTGCGATCAGTTTCACCTGCGACAGCACCGGGTCCTGGTGAATGACGTCGAAGAATGCCCCGAGACGATTCACCTCGTGCAGCTCGCGCGCCAGCGCTGCCGCGAGGTCGAAGCGAAAACCGTCGACGTGCATGTCCAGCACCCAGTAACGCAGGCTGTCCATGATGAGCTGCAGCACGCGAGGATGCATCATGTTGAGCGTGTTGCCGGTGCCCGTGAAATCCATGTACTCGCGCGGGTTGTCGGGCACGAGGCGATAATAGGCCGCGTTGTCGATGCCCCGGAACGAGAGCGTCGGGCCGAGGCGCCCGCCCTCGGCGGTATGGTTGTAAACGACGTCGAGGATGACTTCGATGCCTGCCGAATGCAGCGTTTTCACCATCGTCTTGAATTCGGCCAGCGTGCCGTTGGCGGAATAGCGCGCGTCGGGCGCGAAGAAGCCGATCGTGTTGTAGCCCCAGTAATTGGACAGTCCCTTTTGTACGAGATGATGATCGTCGACGAAGGCGTGGATCGGCATCAGCTCGACCGCCGTGACGCCGAGCCGCCGCAGGTGTTCGAGCACGGGTGGCGTGGCGAGCGCCGCATACTTGCCGCGTAGCTGCGGCGGTACGTCGGGATGGTTGATGGTGAAGCCTTTGACGTGCAGCTCGTAGATGACGGTCTCGTTCCAGGGCCTGTTGGGCCGCCGGTCGTCGCCCCAGGTGAATGCCGGGTCGACCACCTGGCACTTGGGCATGCCGAACGCGCTGTCGCGGTCGTCGGCGGCGAGATCCTCGCGCCTGCCGCCGACGCGATAACCGAAATGCGCGTCGCTCCAGCGCAGGGTGCCTGCGATCGAACGGGCGTACGGATCGAGCAGCAGCTTTTTCGCATTGAAGCGCATGCCGGCTTGCGGATCGTACGGCCCGTGAACGCGATAGCCATAGAGCAGCCCCGGTCGCGCGTCGGGGAGGTAACAATGCCAGACCTGATCGGTCTGCTCGCGCAGCGCAATGCATTCGAGCTGGCGCCGCCCCTTGGGATCGAACAGGCAGAGCTCAACGTGCTCCGCGTGCTCGGAGAAAAGCCCGAAATTGACGCCCTCGCCGTCCCACGTGGCGCCGAGCGGATACGGCCTGCCCGGCCAGACCGCCATGAGCGGCTTCATCGCAACAGGGCTGGTCACATCGCTCACGCTTCACCGGCTCCTTGGTCGCGCGTCGTTACGTGCGGTGTGCCACAGGTCGTCAGAGCACGGACTTCGTCTGACCGCGTGCTCCCGACTTCTCCTCGACGCTGTGGCGTGACCAACGCTCGATGAGTTCGGCGGCGCGCTTCTGGCCGCCGAGGCCAAACGCCAGCGCGAGGCCGAGGGCGATCCCCGCGACGATGATCAGGAACGCCTGGCGGATGATGTCGCCCAGGCCCATCTGATCGAGCGCGATCATGATCACGAAGACAACGATCGCGTACAGCGCGAGCCGGCCGACCAGCCCCGCTTCGCCGACGCCGATGTTGCGCAGATACGTCGTCAGAGCCGCGCCGACGAAGCGCGCGAAATATACGCCAAAGACCAGGATCACGACGGCGACCATCACCTTGGGCACGAACAGCACGATTCGGCCGATGAGGTCGGTAACGTACGCGAGATCGAGGCTGTTGGAGGCAATCATCAGCGCGGCCAGGATCACCAGCCAGTAGGACAAGCTGCCGAGCACGCGGACCGTGTCGATATCGGCACCACCTTGTTTCAGGAAGTGATCGATCCCCGCTTTCTCGGTGACGACGTTGAAGTTGATCGCGCGCAAAGCCCTGATGATCGCAAAGCGTACCGTCTTTGCGATGAGCCAGCCGGCGATGAGAATGACGATCGCGAGCAGTAACCTGGGCAGGAAAACCCCGATCTGGTGCAGCGACTCCCTGATCGACTCGAGCAGCATGTTGACATCCATCGCGGTTCTCCTCTTGAAGGCGGCACGAACTATCGGCGCCTTTCGCTTGCGTGCGGCTTGGGTCGCCGAGATTCAGCGGTCGCTCTCGAGCGTACCGAGCAGACCGGTGAGCGGAATGCGCACCCAATCCGGGCGATTGTCGACTTCGTATTTGAGCTCATACACGGCCTTTTCGAGCACGAAAAGCTCGAGCAAGCCGTTCATTTCCGCGCGCGCCGAACCCAGCCGGCTGCCGCGCGCAACCTCGTCGTAACCGTCGAGGAACGCCCCTACCGCCTGCGCTTGCCACTGCCGGCCAGCAAGTTCGACCGCGGAGCGCGCGTCTGGGCGTTCGGCGATGTATTTGAACAACGCCGAGTGCATCGCATAGTCGAACGACCGCAGCATTCCAGCGACATCCTTGAGGGGCGAGTGCTTCTGCGCCCTCTCCTCCATCGTGCGCGAGGGCTCGCCCTCGAAGTCGGTGATAACGAAATCGTTCTGCACGAGCAGCACCTGTCCGAGATGATAGTCCCCATGCAGGCGGGTCTTGCTGCCTTCGCCGCGGTCGTTCGCGTGGCCTGCGATCCGCGCGAGCAGCCGGTCACGCTGCGCAAGCAGGCGATCGGCATCGGCGCGCCCGAACTCCGGAAGCGCATCGCGCCGCCGCTCCAAGCGGTCGAGCGCCCGTATTGCCTCCTCGCGCACGCGTTCGGTCCAGGCGGCGACCTCCGGCGCCGCCAGCGGTACCGGGTCGAACGCCGGATCCCCGGTGCTTTGCGCGAACGCCGCGTGCAGCTCCGCCGTGCGCATGCCAAGGGTGCGCACAAGCGCGGTGTAGCCGCCATGAACTTCCGCTCCGGTCGCCGTTGTCGCCTCGCGCGAAATGTCCTCGAAGAATCGGTCCAGATAGTTGAGCGAGTAGTCCCAACCGCTGCCCTGGTTGTACACATACTTCTGAACCAGCGCGAGCGTCGCGGTGCGGCCGTCCTCCGCGACGTACTCGACGCTGCCTGCCACCGGCACGCAGTGGGCGAACTGAACGACATCGGTGAGATAGCGGCCGATCTCGACCTCGGGATTCACCCCTGCCTGCAGGCGCCGGTAGCCCTTGAGGAACACCCGGTCGCCGAGCGAGACGATCGTGTTGCTGCTTTGCGCGCTCGGCATCGTCGCCGGCAACGCCGCAAGATCGGGTCCGACCACCTGTGCGAACGCGCTCGTCGGCTTGAAGTGCAGACTGCCCCGTTCCGACTTGATCTGCACCCCCTCGCCGACCGCGGTGACCAGCGCGCGCACGAAGGTCTCGTCGCCGAACGCATCGGCCAGCACGCCCACCTGTGACTGTTGGCGCGCTTTGGCGATCGTGAAACTGCCCAGAGCGTTCACCAAGCCCTCGTCGACGTCTTCCCAGGCGAGGGTGAGCGGCAGGAAATAGGTCTGTGTTTCCTCACTCGTGCCTTGCGCACGTGCCAGCGCGACCAGCCAGCTTCGGTCTCCCGGCTTCCACTCGACATGATCGGCGATCTCGACGCGCCGCACCGGCTCGCTTTTCGCGGCATACCAGCGGCGCCCGGCGATGAACTCCGGCAGCACCTCGCCTTCGAGCTGCTCGCGAACCTTTTCGGACAAGGTGATGCGCCACGGCACGACGCGGTCGCGGAACAGGCTCGCCCAACCGTCGAACAGAACCAGTACGGGAAGCTCCTCTCGCGGCAATAGCTCCTCGCGCCAGGCGGGCGCATTCTCGGCGGCCGCCAGGCGAAACCACAGGAACCCGTGTCCGGAGAGCGTCAGGAGATAGGGCAGCTCTCCGATCGGCGGGAATGCCGTCCGGCCGATCAGCTCGATCGGAACACGTCCCTTGTATTTGGCGAGATCGAGCTCTACCGGTTGTGCCGAGCGCGCGAGGTTGGCGACGCACAGGACGATCTCGTCGCCGTATTCGCGCAGATAGGCGAGGATCTTGCGATTGGCGGGACGCAGGAACCTGAGCGTGCCCCGCCCGAACGCCTGAAAACCCTTGCGCACCGCGAGGATACGTCGCATCCAGTTGAGCAGCGACCAAGGCGCGCGCGCCTGCGCCTCGACGTTCACCACTTCGTAGCCGTAGATCGCATCCATGATCGGCTGGAGATACAGCCGCTGCGGATCCGCGCGCGAGAAGCCCGCGTTGCGCTCGGGGCGCCACTGCATCGGTGTGCGGACGCCGTCGCGGTCGCCGAGGTAGATGTTGTCGCCCATGCCGATCTCGTCGCCATAGTAGAGAATCGGGGACCCCGGCATGGACAACAGCAGGCTGGTCATGAGCTTGATGCGCCCCACGTCGTTCTCGAGCAACGGAGCGAGCCGGCGCCGGATACCCAGATTGATGCGCGCGCGCTTGTCGGCCGCGTACATGTTGTACATGTAGTCGCGTTCCTTGCTCGTCACCATCTCGAGCGTCAGCTCGTCGTGGTTGCGCAGAAAGATCGCCCACTGGCAGGTTTCCGGGATGTCCGGTGTCTGGTTCATGATCTCCGTGATCGGGTGCCGCTCCTCCAGCGCTATAGCCATGTACATCCGCGGCATCAACGGGAAGTGGTAGGCCATGTGGCACTCGTCGCCCTCGCCGAAATACTCGCGTACGTCCTCGGGCCACTGGTTCGCCTCGGCCAGCAGCAGCACGTCGGGATAATGCGCATCGACGAGCGCACGCAGCTTCTTGAGCACCGCGTGCGTCTCCGGCAAGTTCTCGTTGTTGGTGCCCTCGCGCTCGCACAGGTACGGAATCGCGTCGAGCCGGAACCCGTCGACGCCGATATCGAGCCAGTAGCGCATGACGCGGTAGATCGCCTTCAGCACCTGTGGGTTGTCGAAGTTCAAGTCCGGTTGGTGGCTGAAGAAGCGGTGCCAGTAGTAGGCGTTCGCGACCTCGTCCCACGTCCAATTCGATTTCTCCGTGTCGGTGAAAATGACGCGCGTGCCTTTGTATTTGTCGGGAGTGTCGCTCCACACGTAGTAGTCACGCTTTTTCGAGCCGTGCGGCGCGCGGCGCGCCGCCTGGAACCACGGGTGCTGATCCGAGGTGTGGTTGACGATCAACTCGGTGATGACGCGCAACCCGCGCCGGTGCGCCTCGCCCACGAAACGCTGGAAGTCGCTGCGGGTTCCATACAACGGGTTGACGTTGTGGTAATCGGCCACGTCGTACCCGTCGTCGCGCAGCGGCGACGGGTAGAACGGCAGCAACCAGATAGCGTTGACGCCGAGGTCCTTGATGTAGTCCAGTTTCTCGGTCAGGCCGTGGAAGTCACCGATCCCGTCGTCATTGGAGTCGAAGAACGCCTTGATGTGCAGCTGATAGACGACCGCATCCTTGTACCAGAGCGGATCCTGCTCCCGCTCAGCCTCGCTGCTAGTCGACACTAGCTTGGTCGCAAGCTGGTCCATGCCGCAATATGCTCAGGCGAAATAGTCGAAATCCCGCTCGGTGTGCGCGTGCCGGCGCAGGCGCAACAGATGCACCGGACAGATTTGCGGATTGAGCTCGACGTAGTTGCGCGGCCCGCGCCAGAGGTAACGCGCGTCGGAGAGCAGATCGTGCGCCTGGAAGACCTCGCCGGCATCGATACCCAGTTCGGCCAGATTGAGGTCCACCCAGCCCGATTGCGTATGATGCGGGTCGAGATTGACAACCATCAGCATCGAGCCCGCGCGATCGGCCGTGGTCTTGCTGTAGCAGATGAGCTGCTCGTTGTCGACCGCGTGAAAGCGCAGGTTCCAGTCGAACTGCAGCGCCGCGTTCGCGTGCCGCGCCGCATTCACCCGCGCGATGAAATCGCGAAGGCCGTCGGGCCGGTCCAGGTCTCGATGGCGGATCTCGTATTTCTCGGAATCGAGATACTCTTCGCTGTGCGGCTCGCGCGGACGATTCTCGCACAGCTCGAACGCCGGTCCGTAGATGCCGTAATTCGCGCACAGCGTCGCCGCGAGCACGAGCCGGGCCATGAACGCGGGCCGCCCGCCGAACTGCATGTATTCGGTCAGGATGTCCGGCGTGTTCGGCCAGGCATTGGGTCGGAAATACTCCCGCTCTTCCGTCGCGGTCAGCTCGGTGAAGTAGTCGATCAACTCGGCCTTGGTATTGCGCCACGCGAAGTACGTGTACGACTGGCTGAAGCCGAGCTTCGCCAGGCGATGCATTACGCGCGGCCGCGTGAACGCTTCGGACAGGAAAATCACTTCGGGGTGGTCGCGCTTGATTTCGCCGATCAGCCATTCCCAAAGGGCGAACGGCTTGGTGTGCGGATTGTCGACGCGGAAGACGCGCACTCCCTGCGCAATCCAGTAGTCGAAGATGCTCTTGATCTCTTCCCACAACGCGGTTGCATTCGGCGTCGCGAAATTGAACGGATAGATATCCTCGTATTTCTTGGGCGGATTTTCCGCGTATTGAATGCTCCCGTCGGCGCGCCGCCGGAACCATTCCGGATGCTCCTTGACGTAGGGATGGTCGGGCGCGCATTGCAGCGCGATGTCGAGCGCGATGTCGATCCCGAGCTTCCGTGCCGCGACCACGAGCCGCCGGAAATCGTCCAGCGTTCCGAGCGCCGGATGAATCGCCTTGTGCCCGCCCTCCTCGGCGCCGATCGCCCAGGGGCTGCCCGGATCGTCGGCGGCCGGGACAAGCGCGTTATTGCGGCCCTTGCGCTTGACGCGCCCGATCGGATGGATCGGCGGAAAATACAGAACGTCGAAGCCCAGCGCGGCGATGCGCGGCAGCAGGGCTTCGCAATCGGCGAACGTGCCGTGCCCGCTCCCCGGCGGACCGCACGAGCGCGGAAACATCTCGTACCAGCTCGAAAAGCGCGCGCGTTCCGGCTCGACGGTGACCGAGAGCGGCGGTTCGAGCGTCGTCGCCGCGCGACGATCCGCATTCGCCTGCATCAGCAGCGCGAGCTCGTCGCCGAGCGCCAGCTCGCGGCGGATGGAAAGCTTGCTGTTGGCCGCGAGCGTCCGCGCGATCTCGCGCAGGCGCTTCCCCGCATTTGCGGGGGCGCGCTTCGCGGCGTCCTGCGCGAGCGCCGCCCCGGTCAGCAGCGCCAGCGCAATATCGGCTTCGTCCGCGGTACTGCGCCGCACGAAGTCGTGGCGCCAGGACAGAAACGCATCTACCCACGCCGTGACCTGATATTCGTAGCGGCCGAGCTCGGTCACGATGAACCCGGCGCGCCAGTGATCGTTGCCGAGAGCCGTCATCGCCGTCTCGAACCAATCGCTCGCGCCGGCGCGACGATGGCGAAGCAGGCAACGCAATTGGTCATGTCCGTCGGCAAATACGTCGGCTTCGACCACCACCGTCTCGCCCGGCGTACGTTTGATCGCGAACCGCCTCTGATCGACCTGCGGCTTCACGCTTTCGATGATGACCGGCCGCAGGCCGTTATCGACTTCGAGCGCGCGGGCTGTGACGTATTGAGCCTGTACGCGAGCCATCAGCCGCCCTTGAAGACCACGACGCCCAGCGCCGGCAGCGTGGCATTGATCGAGTGAAAGCGCCCCGCCGCTCCCATCGGCGCGGCGTCGATACCGCCCAGGTTGCCCTGCCCGCTCCCGCCGTAGCAGATCGCGTCGCTGTTGAGAAGCTCGCGCCAAAAGCCGCCCCCAGGGATCCCGACGCGATAATTGTGGCGCGGCACCGGCGTGAAATTGCACACGACGAGGATTGTCCCGCCATCGCCCCCACGCCGCAGGAAGGAGAGCACGCTGTGCGCCGCGTCGCCGCTGTCGATCCACTCGAAGCCTTCCGCGCGACAATCGGCGGCGTGCAGGGCGGGCTCGGCGCGATACAGCCGATTGAGATCGCGTACCCATTGTTGCAAGCGCTGATGCGGCTCGAGCGCGAGCAGATGCCAGTCCAGGCTCTGGTCGTGGTTCCATTCGCGCCATTGCCCGAACTCGCTACCCATGAACAGCAACTTCTTGCCCGGATGCAGCCACATGTAGCCCAGGAGCAGGCGCAGGTTGGCGAACCGTTGCCAGTCGTCGCCTGGCATTTTGGACAGCAGCGAGCGCTTGCCGTAGACGACTTCGTCGTGCGAGAGCGGCAGCACGAAGTTTTCGCTGAAAGCATACCAGATGCTGAATGTGATCTCGTTCTGATGATGGCCGCGGTACAGCGGATCTCGCGTCATGTAGGCCAGCGTGTCGTGCATCCAGCCCATGTTCCACTTGAGGCCGAAGCCCAGGCCGCCGACGTATGCGGGCCGCGAAACCATCGGCCACGCCGTCGACTCCTCGGCGATCGTCTGCACGTCGGGGTAATCGCGGTAGATCGATTCGTTCAAGTGCCGCAGGAATTCGATCGCTTCGAGGTTTTCGCGGCCCCCGTACCGGTTCGGCACCCAGTCGCCGCCCTGCCGTGCGTAGTCCAGGTAGAGCATCGACGCCACAGCATCGACGCGCAGGCCGTCGACGTGATATTTGTCGAGCCAGAACCGGGCGCTGCTTGCGAGCACCGCCCGGACTTCGCTGCGGCCGTAGTTGAAGATGTAGCTGCTCCAATCGGGGTGATAGCCCTGCCGCGGATCGGCGTGCTCGTAAAGATGCGTCCCGTCGAAATACGCCAGCCCGTGCTCGTCGCCCGGGAAATGCGACGGAACCCAGTCGAGAATGACGCCGATGCCGTTGCGATGCAGCTGGTCGACGAGAAACATGAAATCCTGCGGCGTGCCATAGCGCGCCGTCGGCGCGAAGTAGCCCGTCGTCTGATACCCCCACGAACCATAGAACGGATGCTCCGTCAGCGGCAGGAATTCGACGTGCGTGAATCCCAGATCGGCGACATACGCGGGAAGCTCTTGGGCAAGCTCGCGATAGGTCAGAAACACGCTGCCGTCGCGGCGCCGCCACGAGCCGAGATGCATTTCGTAGATCGACAGCGGTGCGGTCAATGCATTGCGCGCGGTGCGCGCCGCCATCCATTCTCCATCATCCCACGCGTAGCCCAAGTCCCATACGCGCGACGCCGTCTGCGGCGGCGATTCCCACGCGAATGCAAACGGATCGCCTTTGTCCGCGCGGTAATCGCGATAACGCGAGGCCACGTGGTACTTGTAGCGCGCTCCGGGGCCGACCCCGGCAATGAAGCCTTCCCAGATGCCCGAACCGTCGGGCCGGCTTATCAGTGCATGGCGTGTGCGCTCCCAGCCGTTGAAGTCGCCGATGACCGACACTGCTTCGGCATTCGGGGCCCACACCGCAAAGGCAGTGCCGCCGGCGGCGCAGTGAGCCCCGAGCTTCTCGTAGAGGCGCGTGTGCGTGCCTTCCCGGAAAAGGTAGATGTCGTGATCGGTGAGCGCAGCACCCGCGGCGAGCTCGCGCACCGGCCTCGGGACTGCGGTGTCAGCCACGGGTCACCTCGGCCCCGAACGCAGCGCGGCACGATCGCGAGGGCCCAGGGACAGCCATGCGAAAATGCTGCCTTCGCGCGTTGCGGGAGCCTTCGAGCGCGACATGCCAGTTCTCCCGCGTGCGTAGCAGACTTTGTTGTAAGAAATACAAAGCCACGCCTGCGCACAACGGCTCGACTCTTTGCAAATCTTGGCGATGAAATCGACGCATTATCGCATCACCCCTCTCGATCCGCATGCCCACCTCTTCGAGGTTGCATGTACCGTGCCCGACCCGGATCCCGCAGGCCAGGCGTTCCGGTTGCCAGCCTGGACTCCCGGCAGTTATCTGATCCGCGAATTCGCACGCCATTTTGTGGACGTACGAGCCGAATGCGCCGGCGTCCCGGTCGCCGCTCGCAAGACGTCCAAGGATGTTTGGCAAGTGGCCCCTTGCATCGGTTCGGTCTCGCTGATCGCCGAGGTCTACGCCTTTGGATCTGTCGGTGCGCGCCGCGTATCTAGATCAGACGCGCGGCTACTTCAACGGGCCATCGGTGTTCGTCTGGCCCGTCGGGCACGAGGATCGGCGCTGCGACGTCGAGATTGTCGCTCCGACGAGCGACGCGTGCCACAACTGGCGCGTGGCGACCAGCTTGCCGCGAAGCGGCGCGGAGCCGTACGGCTTTGGCCGTTATGCCGCCGCGAACTACGACGAGCTGATCGATCATCCGGTCGAGATGGGGAGCTTCATGCTCGCGCATTTCGAGGCCGGCGGCGCACGCCATGACATCGCCGTCAGCGGGCGGCATCGGGGCGATCTCGAGCGACTCGCCCGCGACTTCGCGCGCCTTGCGCAGAGCCAGATCGATCTGTTCGGCGGCGCGCCCGCCAGCCGGGCGCCATTCGAGTATTACCTGTTCCAGGTGCTCGCGCTCGAGGACGGCCGCGGCGGACTCGAGCATCGCGCGAGCAGCGAACTGCTCGGGCTCGCCAGCCACGAATATTTCCATACCTGGAACGTCAAGCGCATCAAGCCCAGGGCGTTCGTACCTTACGACCTGACGCGCGAGAGCTACACCGCGCAACTCTGGGCCTTCGAGGGGATCACTTCCTATTACGACGATCTAACGCTCCTGCGCTGCGGCCTGATCGGGTGACCGATTACCTGGAGCTCGTCGGCCGCAACATCACGACGCTGCTTCGCACGCCCGGCCGAGCGCGGCAAAGCGTCGCGGAGTCGAGCTTCGACGCCTGGATCAAGTACTACCGCAGGGACGAGAACGCACCCAACGCCCTCGTGAGCTATTGCGTCAAAGGCTCGCTGATCGCGCTGGCGCTCGATCTCACGCTGCGGCTTTGGAGCGCGGTCACGCTCGACGACGTGATGCGAGCGCTTTGGCGGCGCCACGGACAGGCAGGCATGGGCGTTCCCGAGGGTGGCGTCGAAGCGATCGCTGCTGAGCTGTCGGGCCTCGATCTCTCCGCGTTCTTTGCCGATTACGTTCGCGGCACGCGCGAGCTGCCCCTCGCGGAGCTCCTACGCAACTTCGCGGTCGAGCTCAACCTGCGGCCGCAGGAAAAGGACAAGGACAAAGGCGGCCGACCGGCGCGCAACACCCCCGCCAGCGTCTGGCTTGGGATGACGCTGGCCGCCGGCAGCGACGCACGTCTGCGGCACGTGTTCAGCGGCGGGCCAGCGGCCCGCGCCGGATTGGCCGCGGGCGACGTGATCGTTGCAGTCGACGGATTGCGTGCGTCATCCGAAAGCCTGGAACAGCTGCGCCGATCGCGCGCACCCGGTGGCCTCGTCAGCGTGCAAGCGTTCCGCCACGACGAGCTCATGAGCTTCGACCTGACGCTCGAAGCCGCCCCCGAAGATACGTGTTGGCTGGCGCTCGCCGACCGCGCGGACGCCGCGGCGGTCGCCCGTCGCGACGCTTGGCTCGAGGCTCGCTCGGCAGCCGACGCAACGGGTCAACCGCGGTGACGCCGTCCACCGTCGCTTACTTCTTCACTATCGGCGCCTTATTCTTCTGGAACTCTGCCCACTCCTTCTTATCGACCTTGCCGTCCTTGTTCGTATCCGCGGCGTCGAAGTTCGCCAGCAGGCGCGGTTCCAGAATGGCTTCCTTCTTGTCGAGGAATCCGTCTTTGTTCGCGTCAAGCCTCACGAATTCGGCTGCGTCGTCGTCGGTTTTTTTTGCTGCGGGCGCTGCACTCGGCGAAGTCTGTGCAGCCGCCGGGAGCGACGCGATCAATCCCGCGCCACTCAGGATTGCCAGCACCAAGCCGGACCGTACTAATATTTTCCTGGCTTGCATTGTGGTACTCCTCTTAGGGTTGTAGACGGCGACCACAACCGCAGCCGCCTTCACGTTTAGCATCAAGTAGCATGCCACTAATAAAAGTCACCGTAAAATCAGGTACTTGGACCTATTGATCTTAGATCATGCTGCGCGCGTAGCCAAAGCCAACGCGTAAGAACTACACGTCGAAGGACAACGCGGACGCGGTTCGCTTAAAGCCTGACCGCAGGGTTGAGGGTGTAGACGCCGGTCAACGTCGCCTGCGCGAGGATGTGCCCGGTTATAGCCTTGCGCGCGTCCGAACCGGAGAAAGCGAGGCCCAGCGACAATTGGGGCACGTCCAGCGCGTAGAGCGTGAAGACGTAATGGTGCACGCGCTCGTCGTTCCAGGGCGGGCACGGTCCGTCGTAGCCGAAGTAGTTGCCGGCCATGTCCTTGTCGCCGGCGAACCATGCCGTGTAGTCGTTGATGCCCTGCCTGGCTCCGCGCGGCGCGCCGGGACCTGGCTTGCCCCGGGGCGTGACGCCGCGCGAGAATTCACTGCGCGCGATCGGTGCGCTGTCCGGCGGCAGATCGACCAGCACCCAGTGGAAAAAGTCCACGCGCGGCAGCGTTGCGGGAACCGTCCGACCCTCCTTGTTCACGTCGTCGCCGCGCGACGGCACGTCGGGGTCATGGCAGATCAGCGCCAGCGACTTCGTCCCCGCCGGCACGTCGCTCCAGCGCAGATCCGGATTCATATTCTCCGACAGCTTGACATGCGTGGCGGGATCGAGCGCACAGAACGCGAGATCGGCCGGAATGCGGCCACTGTCGGCGAATGCGGTACTGGTGAGTCGCATGGATTGCTCCTGTAGGGCGGGATTCATCCCGCCGCGCTGGGTACGTCCGAATAAATTCGCAGCTACGACTCGGCGCGATTCATCCCGCCGCGCCCGGTGCGTGCGAATAAATTCGCAGCTACGACTCCCTCCAATGCGGCGGAATCGTCTTGTCGAAATACGGCAGTGCCTCGACGCGCTCCTTCCACCGTTTGAGCTCGGGAGTCAGCAGGCCGTCGGCGTCGAAGTCGGGCAGCTTGACGCGGGTGCGGAACATGAATGCAACGGGCGGATACAGAGAGAAGTCCGCGGCCGACAGCGGTCCGACGAGAAACTCGCCCTTCATGTACTGCGTCATCTGCGCGAATTCCTCGCCGACCGCCTTGCGCGCGTCGACGAGCTTTTGCGGGTCGCGCTCCTCGGGCTTTGTCCAGAACGCGTACTCGACCACAACGTCGGCCGCCTTGACGACATAGTTGTCGACCTCCATCATCAGCCGCCAGACGGTCGCGCGCGTCTTGGCGTCGCCGGGGAAGAGCGGCGCGCCCCGGCCCGGATAAGCGTCGTCCAGGTACTCAGTGATCGCATTCGACTCGTAGAGCACGAAGTCGCCGTCGACCAGCGTCGGCACCGTGTGCCGCGGATTGAGCGCGATGAATTCCGGCTTCCGCGTGTCGCCGGCGGAAAACGAAAGCAGCTTGCGCTCGTACGCCAGCGCCTTGTGCTCGAGCGCGAGCTGAACGCGCCACGCGAAAGGCGAACCCGATCCGTAGTACAGCGTGAGACTCATCCACCCTCCTTCGCTTTGTGCTTCTTAGGCGCCGGTTCGGACGCGGCGGCTGCGCCGGCGTGCAGCGCTTCCAGCGACGCTTTTTGCAGCTCGAGCGTCTTGATGCTCATCTGCATGAAGTTGAGGCTCATCGTCAGCCAGTTCTCGATGACACGCAGCTCACCTATCTTCTTGTCGATTTCTGCCGGATCGAGCGTGGCAAACATCGCCAGCGGGTTCGGAAACGGCGCAGCGGCAGGCGCCACCCCCGGCGCGGGCGGCGGCATGACACCCGGCATCGACAGGCCGAAAGGATTCCACATCTTCTGCATGAACTCGAGCGCCTGCTGCGGCGTGAACGGCGATGGCTTGTCGGACATATTCCTCCTCTTCGCTCCGGTGGCGAGGTCTTTTCGGCTAATATAACGCACCATGGCGGAATCTGCCGCTCCCCTGCTGGCCACGCTGAAGGCCATCGTCGGTGAGGCGAACGTTCTAACTTCCGATGCCGACGTCGCTCCCTACGTCATCGACTGGCGCGGCCGCTATCGCGGCAGCGCGCGTGCCGTCGTGCGCCCGTCGACCAGCGCGGATGTGGCGGCGGTCGTGCGCTGCTGCGCGGAGCATGGCGCGCCGGTAGTTCCCCAAGGCGGCAACACCGGACTGTGCGGTGGAGCGACGCCGCGCGAAGACGGCGGTGAGGTCGTCGTCTCGCTGTCGCGTTTGACTCGCGTACGCGCGCTCGACGCCGGCAACGCGACGCTCACGGTCGAAGCGGGCATGCCGCTCGCCCGCGTCCAACAGGCGGCGGACGACGCCGGATTGTTGTTCCCGCTCTCGCTCGCAGCCGAGGGCAGCTGCACCATCGGCGGTAACCTGGCTACGAATGCCGGCGGCACGGGGGTGCTTCGTTACGGCAATGCGCGCGAGCTCGTTCTCGGTCTGGAAGTCGTGCTCGCCGACGGCCGCATCTGGGACGGCCTCAAAGGCCTGCGCAAAGACAACACCGGCTACGACATCAAGCAGCTCTTCCTCGGCAGCGAAGGCACGCTCGGCATCATCACCGCGGCAGTGCTGAAGCTCTTCCCCAAGCCGCGCACTTCGGCAACCGCGCTTGCGGCCCTCGCCGACATCGACGCGGCGATCGCATTGCTTGGCTTGTTGCGCCAAGCGCTCGGCGATCGGCTCACCGGTTTCGAGCTGATCTCGGGCGATTGCATCGCGCTCACACGCAAGCAGTTCCCGGCGCTGCCCGATCCATTGCCGGGCTATCCCTGGTACGCGCTGGCGCAGGCCGACGACCCGGCGGCAGACTCTCCACTCGCGGTACAGATGGAGGCGGCGCTCGCCGCCGCGGTCGAGCAGCATGTTGCGGGCGACGCCGCGATCGCGCAATCAGCCGCGCAGGCCGCTGAGCTCTGGGCGCTGCGCGAACGCATTCCGGAGGCGCAGCGCCTCGAAGGCGCGAATATCAAGCACGATATCAGCTTGCCCGTGTCGCATATCCCCGCGTTCCTCGCGGAGGCGCAAGTCGCGCTAGGCAGCGCTTTGCGCGGCGTGCGTTACGTCGTGTTCGGACACCTGGGCGACGGCAATCTGCACTACAACCTGTCGGCGCCCGTCGGAACGACCGCGGCGGCGTTCCTCGGCGAGGCGGCCCGTGCCAACCGGATCGTCTACGACCTCGTCGCGCGGCTCGGCGGCAGCTTCAGCGCGGAGCACGGCATCGGACAAATGAAACGGGGCGAGCTCCTGCGTTACAAATCCGCGGTCGAAGTCGAGCTGATGAAGCGGATCAAGCGCGCGCTTGACCCGGACGCGTTACTCAATCCCGGCAAGGTCGTCGAATGACGAAGATTATCGCCTGGATTATCCTGATCTTCCTGGTGCTCTTCGCGCTGCGCCTGATCAACGTTCGCAACGCGCGGGCCCGGCGTAATGCGGCGCGCGACGCGGCTGCCAAGCCGGCGGCCGAGCCGATGGTGCGCTGCGTGCGCTGTGGCATCTATCTGCCGCGCACGGAGGCGAGAGAAATCAGTGGCGGCTATGCCTGTTCCAGCGGAGGCTGCAGCAATGGCTGAGCCGCTGCAACCGCGTCCCGCGGTTCCGCCCTTCGAGCCGCCGGCGCTGCCATCGCTGATCACGGAGTCGAGCCGGCGGATCCTCTGGATCGTCGGCCTGTATCGCGCCGTCTGCGGCGCGCTACTGCTGGGCGCGGCGCTGTTCTTCGACCTGCGCGCTCTGTCCATCGCCGCACCCAATGCCTTCGTCACCGCGGCGGGGCTGTACTTCCTGTACGGGCTGCTCACGCTGTGGTGGGTGCAGCGCGACGCGCCGCTGCTGCCGTTGCCGGCATTGCTGCTTTCGCTCCTCATCGGCGACCTGTTCTTCCTCACGTTACTCATCTCTTCCGGCGGCGCGGCCGGCGGACCGCTGTCGATCCTGCTGTTTCCGCAACTCGCCGCCAGCGGCTGGCTGATGCGCACGCAAGTCGCATTCTTCCACGCCGCCCTCGCGAGCTCGGTATTGCTCGCGCTCGACGGCTGGCGGCTGCTTCAAGGCGTCATAGCCGGCGCCCAGCTGTTCCAGACCGGCCTGGTCGGATTCGGCTACTTCGCGACCGTCGGCATTGCGCTCGCACTCGGCCGTTACGCCAAGGCGAGCGAGGATCTCGCGGCGCAGCGCGGCATTGACGTCGCCAATCTCGAGCAGGTCAATCGTCTCATCATTCAGGACATGCAGGACGGCGTGCTGGTCGTCGACCTGAACGGCGTTGTCCGTGGCCATAACGCGCAGGTGACGCGACTCCTGGGCGGCTTCGGGCGCATGCGCGGCGGGATGCGACTGGCCGAATTCAGCTCGACTCTGCACGACTACTGGCGCCGGTGGCAGGAGGATTTCGCCGAGGCCTTGCCGCCGTTCAAGGTCGATGTAACGCAACGTCTGCTGCGCGTGCGCCTGGTGCGCATCGGCGCCGGGTTGAACGGCGGCACGCTCATCTACCTCGAGGACCTGGGAAGGGCACAATCCGAGGCGCAGCAGATGAAGCTGGCAGCCATGGGCCGGCTTACAGCGAGCATCGCGCACGAGGTGCGCAACCCGCTGTCCGCGATCAACCAGGCCGCTCAGCTCCTCGAGGAAGACGGCGCGGTCGCGCCGGAAGGCGAGCGACTGCTCTCGATGATTCGCAACAACGCCAAGCGCATCGACCGCATCGTCGGCGAAGTACTGCAACTGAACCGCCGCGACCGCCAGCAACCCGAAGTCGTGCCCATGGTCGAGTTCATGACCTCGCTGGTCGACGAGATCGTTCAGGCCGAGGCGATTCCGCCGCGCGGCGTCGTCATGCAGGTTCCCGACGACCTGTTGGTGATCTTCGATCGTGGCCACCTGAATCAGATCGTTTGGAACCTGGTGCGCAACGGGTGGCAGCATTGCCAGAAGAAGGAAAACAGCATTCGCATCCTGGCGCGCCCCGGGTACATGGGCGATGCCGTAATATTGGAGCTCAACGATGACGGGCAGGGAATTCCCGCGGAGCTGCGCGGGCAGATCTTCGAGCCGTTTTTTACCACGCGACCGGGCGGCACCGGCCTGGGGCTCTACATTGCGCGCGAACTGGCCGATGCGAACGGCGCCGCGCTGGAGCTCCTGCCGAAGGGACCTGGGGCGCACTTCCGCATCACGATGAAGCGCGCGCTAAGCCCGGCAGAGAAGTGAGAGCCTCTAACACGGGACATCGAGGGGAGCGAGCATGAGCCGGAAACCACGCGAGCGCGGACAACCCAAAGTGCTCGTCATCGACGACGAGCCCGATCTGCTGGAATTGCTCGAGCTCACGCTGTCGCGCATGGGACTAGACACGACGCGCGCGCAATCGGTGGCTGAAGCCATACGCCTTCTCGACGCCCAGGGATTCGACCTGTGCTTGACCGATATGCGCCTGCCCGACGGCGAAGGCTTGCGTGTGGTCGAGCACATCACCGAAAAGGGGCTCGACGTTCCGGTCGCGGTGATCACTGCCTTCGGCAGCGCGGAGAACGCGGTGGCGGCGCTCAAGGCGGGGGCATTCGACTATTTGGCGAAGCCGGTGGCGCTCGAGCAGTTGCGGGCTCTGGTCAAGCAGGCGCTGAAGGTGCCCGAGAAGCCTGCGGCGCCGTCTTCGTACCAGCTTCTCGGCGAGTCGCAGGCGATCATGCAGGTGCGACAGATGATCGATCGGCTGTCCAAGAGCCAGGCACCGGTGTTCATTACGGGTGAGTCCGGGAGCGGCAAGGAGCTCGCAGCGCGCATGATCCATCTTGGCGGGCCACGCGCCGAGCAGCCCTTCGTGCCCGTGAACTGCGGCGCGATCCCCGAGAATCTGATGGAAAGCGAGTTCTTCGGCTACAAGAAAGGCGCATTTACCGGCGCCGAGGGCGATCGCGACGGCTTCTTTCAGGCCGCGAATGGCGGCACGCTGTTTCTCGACGAAGTCGCCGACCTGCCCCTGCTGATGCAGGTGAAGCTTTTGCGCGCGATTCAGGAAAAGCGCGTGCGCAAGGTCGGCTCGACGACGGAAGAGCCGGTCGACGTGCGCATCATCAGCGCAACGCACAAGAAGCTGCCGGCGCTGGTCGAAGCAGGAGAGTTTCGCCAGGACCTGTTTTACCGACTGCACGTGATCGAGCTGGCGATGCCATCGTTGCGCGAAATGCGCGAGGACATACCGTCGATCGCCGATGCGATCCTGCGTAAAATGTCGCGCGCCGCGCCGGCGAAGCTCGACGCCGAAGCGGTCACCGCGCTGGAGTCGTACCCGTTTCCGGGCAACGTGCGCGAGCTGGAGAATATTCTCGAGCGCGGGCTGTCACTGGCGGCGGACACGCAGCAAATCACCGCCGAGGACCTGCACCTGACGCCGCCGCCGGAAGAGGCCGACGCGGCGCTTCCAACCGGCGACAAATGGCCGCTGCAGGATTATCTGGATCGCGTCGAACGTGCGGCGATCAACGAGGCGCTGGAGAAGACGCGCTACAACCGTACCGCGGCGGCGAAGCTCCTCGGCATCACCTTCCGGGCCATGCGGTATCGCATGGAAAGGTTGGGGATCAAATAATCGCAGCGTATTGGCAGCGCTTCCGACTCGCCTCTTTGTCGACCGCGCCGGGATCGTGCGCGCAGCGGCGCAAATGCCTTCGCCCAATTCGGACGAGCGGCCTGAGGGCGTCGCGATCACGCTGCTCGTCGTCCATAACATCTCGCTCCCGCCGGGGCGATTCGGCGGTCCGGCGATCGCCGCGTTGTTCACCAACCGCCTCGATCCTTCCGCGCACCCCTATTTCGCGACGGTCGCACCGTTGCGCGTTTCCGCGCATTTCCTGATCGAGCGCGACGGTGCGCTCACCCAGTTCGTGTCTTGCGCGCGGCGCGCCTGGCATGCCGGCGCTTCGTCGTGGCGCGGCCGCGACCAGTGCAACGACTTCTCCATCGGCGTCGAGCTGGAAGGCACCGACGACGTGCCCTACGACGCCGCGCAGTACACCATGCTCGCGCGCCTCACGCGGGCTTTACGCAGGCGGTACCCGATCGTCGATATCGCCGGTCACAGCGAGATCGCGCAAGGCCGGAAGACCGACCCGGGTCCGGCCTTCGATTGGGCGCGTTACCGGCGCTTGGTCGCACCCCGCGGTGGTAGCCCGGGTTGAGCTCAAAGCGCGATCCCCGGGGCGGCGCGACGGTGACTGGCGAGGCCCCGGGGTTCGCTCCGCTCACCCCAGGCTACGGCCAGCATGCCATCTTGGAAAGAGGCGAATTCCAAGGTAAAATAAGAGGTTATGCAGTTTCTTGCCGACTATTTTCCGCTGCTCCTGTTTTTTGCCGCATTCAAGCTGTGGGACATTTATGTGGCAACTGCCGTCGCCATCGCCGCCTCGGTGGTGCAGATCGCGTACTTCCGCTGGCGGCGCGCGAAGGTGCAGACGGTGCATTGGCTGAGCCTCACGATCATCGTCACATTCGGCGGCGCGACGCTCCTGCTTCACGACGAGACCTTCATCAAGTGGAAGCCCACGGTTCTCTACTGGCTCTTCGCCGCCATCCTCGCCATCGGGCGCGGGATCTTCCGCCGCAACCTGATCGCGGCACTCATGAAAGACCTCACGCTCCCGGACCCGGTTTGGGCGCGAGTGACCTGGACGTGGGTCGCGTTCCTCCTCGCCATGGGCGCCGCCAATCTTTACGTCGCATCGCACTTCTCGACCGACACCTGGGTCAACTTCAAGGTCTGGGGCGGAATCGGACTGTTTTTCCTGCTGGCCATCGCGACGGTCGCGTCGGTTGCGCGCTACCTGCCCGACCGGCCATGATCGACGTTCCGGCAACGCTGCGCACGCGCCTGGCCGACTTGTCGCCGGTCGCACTCGAGATCGAGGACGACAGCGCCGCACACATCGGCCACGCCGGCGCTGCGGGAGGCGGCGGGCACTTTTCGCTGTTGATCGTGTCTGACGCGTTCAACGGCGTGTCGCGACTGAAAAGGCACCAGACCGTCATGGCCCGAGTCGCTGATTTGCTTCCAAACCCGATTCACGCGCTATCGATCAGGGCGCTGGCGCCTGAAGAGTTTTACTAACCAGAGTTGCACCTACAGAAGGACTGTCATCCATGCAGACGTTATTCCGACTATTCACCGCGCTGGCAGCAATCGCATTGCTGCTTGTCCCTCCGGTCGCGACAGCGCAGGAGGCGAAGAAGGCGCCCGCCAAGGCCGACGCCCCGGCCAAGGGCAAGGACCTTTATCCCCCCGCATTCTTCGATTTCATGCTCAAGCAGCGCACGGCGCAGGGCCAGCCCGACTCGCCGGAGCTCCGCGCGGCGATCCGCGACGAGCTCAACACCCGCGAGCTTCTCGTTCGCGAGGCGAAGAAACAGGGCCTGGACAAAACCGCGAAGGCCGAGATGGACCTTTCCGCGCAAACCGTGCTCGTCCGCGCCTACATGGCCGAGTATCTCAGGGTGCACCCGGTCCCCGATGACTTGCTGCGCAAGGAATACGACAACATCAAGAAGCAGATGGGCGACAAGGAGTACAAGGTGCGTCACATCCTGGTCGAGAAAGAGGACGAGGCTAAGGACATCATCGCCTCGCTGCAGAAGGGCGAGAAGTTCGAGAAGCTCGCCGAGCGCTCCAAGGACACCGGCTCCAAGGCGAACGGTGGCGACCTCGACTGGAACGCGCCGTCGAATTTCGTGAAGCCGTTTGCCGATGCGATGGTGACATTGCAGAAGGGCAAGTTCACGACCACGCCGGTACAAACGCAATTCGGCTGGCACGTCATCCAGCTCGACGACATCCGCGAGGCGAAAATCCCCGGCTTCGACGAAGTAAAGACCCAGCTCACACAGCGGATGCAAGGACAGGTGGTCGATAAGTACTTGCGGGAGCTGCGCGCCAAGAACGGCATGTGACACGGCCGTTCCATCGCCGTGACGAGGGCAGGCGCCGCTTCGCCTGCCCTTTTTTGTTGTCTGGCTGACAGCGCCCGGCGTGCTGTAAGAGGAGCTCTGAACAGGTCCCGCACGAGCCGCGTTTCGCGCGGGGCTTGTTCAGAAGTCCATGCTATCCTTACTCCCGCGCTGCCGCTCCAATGTCATCGAATCCGCCGCCGGAGAAATGTTTATGGCGAAGATCCGTCATCCCAAAGACTTTGCCGCCGGCCTGATGTTCGTCGCCTTCGGCATCGCGGCGATCGCGATTGGCAGCGGATATCCGCTCGGCGTCGCCGCGCGCATGGGGCCGGGCTACTTTCCGCGCATCCTCGGCATCCTGTTGATCGTGCTCGGCGCGGTCGTGACGTTACGCGCGCTGCGCCTGGACGGCCCAAAAATAACGCTGGAATCGCCACGGCCGTTATTGATCGTGCTCGGCAGCGTCGTGATGTTCGGCATGACCGCGCCGTCGCTGGGCCTCGTCGTGGCGACGATTCTGTTGATCGTGGTTTCCAGCGCGGCAAGCACCGAGTTCCGCTGGAAAGAAGCGCTCGTCAGCGGCGTGCTCCTGGCGGCGCTGGCGGTAGCCGGGTTCATCTGGGGACTGGGATTGCAGTTCTCGGTGTGGCCGACATTCCTCGGGCGAAGCTAGCGCGATGGACCTGCTGGCACACCTCGGGCTCGGCTTCAGCGTCGCGCTGTCGCCGCTCAATCTCCTCTATGCGTTGATCGGCTGCCTGCTCGGCACATTGATCGGCGTGCTGCCCGGCATCGGGCCCGTCGCTACGATCGCCATGTTGCTGCCGATCACGTACGGCTTGCCGCCCATCGCGGCGCTGATCATGCTCGCCGGCATCTACTACGGCGCGCAGTACGGAGGGTCGACGACCTCGATTCTGGTCAATCTGCCCGGCGAAGCGTCGTCCGCCGTAACCTGCCTCGACGGTTACCAGATGGCGCGCAAGGGCCGCGCCGGCGCGGCGCTCTGCATCGCCGCGCTCGGCTCGTTCTTTGCCGGCTGCGTCGGCACTTTGCTGCTTGCGACTTTCGCGCTGCCGATGACCGAGCTCGCGCTCAAGTTCGGACCGGCGGAATACTTTTCCCTGATGGTCCTCGGCATGATCGGCGCCGTCGTGCTCGCGCACGGCTCGCTCCTGAAAGCGATCGCGATGATCATTCTCGGCCTGCTCTTCGGCATCGTCGGTACCGACGTCAACTCGGGCATGGCACGCTTTTCGTTCGGCATCCCTGAGCTGACCGACGGCTTAGGCGTCGCACAGGTGGCCGTCGGCGTTTTCGGCATTGCCGAAATCCTGATGAGCCTCTCCCGGAAGGAAAACCGCGACGTCCTGCAGCAGAAGCTGACCTCGCTGATGCCGAACCGCGAGGAGAGGCGCCGCGCGATTCCGGCGGTGATGCGCGGCACGGCGATCGGCTCGATGCTCGGCATCCTTCCCGGCGGCGGCGCGCTGCTCGCAGCGTTCGCCGCCTACGGCCTGGAGAAAAAAATCTCCAAGCGGCCCCAGGAGTTCGGCAAGGGAGCGGTGGAAGGTGTCGCGGGACCGGAGTCGGCGAACAACGCCGCCGCGCAGACCTCGTTCATTCCGCTGCTCACGCTCGGCATCCCTCCCAACGCCGTCATGGCGCTGATGGTCGGCGCGATGACTATCCACAACATCCAGCCCGGCCCGCAGGTCATGACGAGCAATCCGGGGCTGTTCTGGGGACTGATCGCTAGCATGTGGCTCGGGAATCTCATGCTGGTCGTGCTCAACCTGCCGCTGATCGGCATGTGGGTCAAGCTGCTGACGGTGCCGTATAGGCTACTCTATCCCGCGATCCTGCTGTTTTGTTCCATCGGCGTCTACAGCCTCTCCAACAGCACCGTCGATGTCTATATGACCGCGCTGTTCGGCTTCATGGGCTACGTCTTCGCCAAGCTGGAGTGCGAGCCGGCCCCGCTGCTGCTCGGCTTCGTGCTCGGTCCGCTGCTCGAGGAAAACCTGCGCCGGGCAATGCTGCTTTCGCGCGGCGATCCGACGGTGTTTTTCACGCGGCCGATTTCGCTCGCGATGCTCTTGCTCGCCGCGGTGCTGCTGCTACTGATCGTCGCGCCGCAATTCCGCAAGACGCGCGAGGAAGCGTTCCAGGAAGGCGAAGCGTAATCTCCATGAACGATCGCCGCGCTCCGACCGACGGGCATTCGGTGAGCTTCGACTGGACCGCGGCGTATCCGTCGCGGCGACAGCCGATCTTCGCGCGCAACGCGGTTGCAACCTCGCAGCCGCTCGCGACGCAGGCCGGCATCGCCATACTGCGCTCGGGCGGCAGCGCAATCGATGCCGCGTTAGCGACGGCGATCGCGCTCACCGTGGTCGAGCCTTGCAGCAACGGCTTGGGCAGCGATCTGTTCGCCATCGTATGGGACGGTCGCGAGCTCGCAGGCTTGAACGCGTCGGGTCGCGCGCCCGCGGCGTGGAACCCCGAGCGCTTCGCGCGCTATTCCGAAATGCCGCGCACCGGCTGGGACACGGTCACGATTCCCGGCGCGGTGTCGGGGTGGATGGCGCTGTCGCGGCGCTACGGCAAGCTGCCGTTCGCGGATCTGTTTGCGCCCGCCATCGGCTACGCGCGCGATGGCTTCGCGGTGAGCCCGGTCATCGCCGAGAAGTGGGCCAAGGCGATACCGATACTCGGAAGCGTTCCCGGCTTTGCCGAGCATTTCCTGCCGCGCGGCCGCGCGCCGGAGCCGGGCGAGCTCTTCGCCTCGACCGCGCTGGCCGCGTCGCTGGAAAAGATCGCCGCGACCCAAGGCGAAGCGTTCTATCGGGGCGAGTTGGCCGAGAAGATGGTCGCGCATGCAAGAGCGAACGGTGGGGCGCACACGCTGGAAGACTTCGCGGCGCACGCGAACGACTGGGTGCAGCCGCTCGCGCTCGATTATCGCGGCCATACCGTTCACGAGATCCCGCCGAACGGTCAGGGCATCGCCGCGCTGATCGCGCTCGGGATTCTCGAGCAGTTCGATCTCGGCACAGAGCGTGTGGATTCGCCGGAAGTGCAGCACCTCGAGATCGAAGCGATGAAGCTCGCATTTGCCGACGTGTATCGTTACGTCGCCGATCCGCGGACGATGCAGGTCACCCCGGCGGAAATGCTCGACCCGGCATATCTCACGGCGCGGTCGCGGCTGATCGATCGCAAGCGGGCGCAGGACTTCAAACACGGCACGCCGCCGAACGCCGGGACCGTCTACCTCACCACGGCCGACGCCAGCGGCATGATGGTGTCGCTGATCCAGTCGAACTACATGGGCTTCGGCTCGGGGATCGTCGTTCCCGGCACGGGGATCAGCCTGCAGAACCGCGGCACTGGCTTCTCGTTGCAAGCCGATCATCCAAACCGCGTGGGCCCGGGCAAGCGGCCGTTCCATACGATCATTCCCGGCTTTATCACGCGCGACGGCGCGCCCTACGCAACCTTCGGCGTAATGGGCGGGCCGATCCAGCCGCAGGGTCATGTGCAGACGCTGGTGCGGCTCATCGACTACCGGCAGCAGCCGCAGGCCGTGCTCGACGCGCCGCGGTGGAAGGTCAATGCGGGGCTCTCGCTCGACCTCGAGTCAAGCATGGCGCCCGCGGTGCGCGACGGTCTCGCCGCGCTCGGTCACAGCTTTGCATCGATTTCCGATGCCTATATGGACTTCGGCGCCGGGCAATTCATCGTGCGTACCGAAAGTGGTTACGTCGCGGCATCGGATCCGCGCCGTGACGGGCAGGCGGCGGGGTTCTGACACAAAAGGATCGCGTGCCCGGCCTTCCCCGCCTGCCACACGCTGGCGGCGTCGGCCGAGGCAGTCACAGCACACGACGCGTTCAATATCCGCGGCCCCAGTATTCGCAGAAGCGCTCGATGTTCCCCGGAAGATATTGCGCGTAGCTTCCCCACTTCTCATATTTGGGAAGCTTGATCTCGGCCATCGCCTGATCAAAGCATTTGCCCTGATCTGCGGCGGCCTTCACCGCGGCCGACAGGTCGTTGGTGTGCTGGATGAGGTTGCGCACATCCTCGCGCGTTCCCAGCCGCCCGACGTACGGATGCCCCGTGACCATGCGCGTCTCGAAAGTAGGTTGCTGAGCAGCGGCTCCAGACACGACGACCGTCGACAGCACGATGATTTGTATCCAGCGAACCATGATGGATTTCTTCCCTCGGTGACGTACCGCCTTAGTAGCGGCTCAGCACAGGTTAACAGCTGCGTGTGCCTCGATCATCCGCGGCGCTTCGCCTTGATCGTCGACAACGGCAGCAACTCCGGCAACTCGATGCGCTTGCGGCCGGGTTCTGGCGCAGTCAGCGCTTCGGTCTCCCGCATTGTGGCAAGGCTGCGCCGCGCGAGCTCCTGATAGCTCCGCGTGCCCTCGATCTTCCACGCCAGCTCCTGATCGGTCAGCGCGCGCACGACCTTGGCGGGGACGCCCGCTACGAGTGTGCGCGGCGGCACGACCATGCCCGCCTTGACGAACGCCATCGCAGCGACGATTGCCGATTCGCCGATGACCGCGTTGTCGTTGACGACCGCGTTCATTCCGACCAGCGCGTTTTTCTGCACCATGCAGCCGTGCAGGATCGCGCCGTGCCCGATATGGCCCCCCTCCTCGACGACGGTGTCGGTGCCGGGAAAGCCGTGCATCACGCAGCAATCCTGGAGGTTCGCGCCGGCGCAGACACGAATGCGCCCGAAGTCGCCGCGCAGGCTGGCCGAGGGGCCGATGTAACAGCCTGCGCCGACCAGCACGTCGCCGATGAGTACAGCGCTAGCGTGCACAAACGCGGTCGGGTCGACGACCGGCGTCATGCCGTTGATGGACCAGACGCGTATGCTCATCGTTGTCTCTCCGCGCTGTCGCCC
>WNGA01002498.1_pt1 | contig 28054 bp, 25 predicted proteins | sample 5400061 | NCBI WGS metagenome assembly WNGA01 (sample SAMN13153366, study PRJNA577476) | soil metagenome | isolation source: 100 cm soil or saprolite under grassland replicate 2 | place: USA:California | collected 2016-06-15
GGCCGCGGCGGCGCCCCGGCGCCTGGCGCCGCTGAGCGCGGCGACCGACCGGGGCCGGCGGGAGGAGGGGAGCGTGTCGGGACGCGACGGGACGGGGTCGGCGCGGGGCGGCGTCGCGCACGCGGCGGGGGCGTTCGTCGTGTGGGGCCTCTTCCCGCTGTACTTCCGGTCGCTCGCCGGCGTCCCCGCACCGGAGATCCTGGCGCACCGGATCTCCTGGTCTGCCGCGTTCCTCGTCCTGCTCGTCTCGGCGCGGCGTCGCTGGCCCGAGATCCTGCGCCAGCTCACGCCCGCCGTCGTCGGCCGGCTCGCGGTGAGCGCGACGCTCATCTCGGTCAACTGGCTCATCTACATCTGGGCGGTGAACGCGGAGCACGTGCTCGACGCGAGCCTCGGGTACTTCGTGAACCCGCTCGTGTCGGTGCTGCTCGGCGTGGTGTTCCTGCGCGAGCCGCTCTCGCGCAGGCAGCTCGTCGCGGTCCTGCTCGCAGCGGCGGGCGTCGTGTCGCTGGTCGTGCGCGCCGGCCACGTGCCGTGGATCGCGCTCTCGCTCGCCACGACGTTCGGCCTGTACGGGCTCATCCGCAAGCGCGTGGCGGTGGACGCGACGGCGGGGCTCCTCGCCGAGGTCGCGGTGCTCGCGCCGGTCGCGCTCGGCTGGCTCGTGTTCGTGACCGCGTCGGGCCGCGGGCACATGGGCGAGGGGCCGCTCCGCGCCGGGCTCCTCGTGTCGAGCGGCGTCCTCACCGCCGTCCCGCTCATCTGGTTCGCGGTGGGCGTGCGGCGGCTGCGCCTCGCCACCATCGGGCTCCTCCAGTACCTGAACCCGACGATGCAGTTCGCGATCGCGGTCCTCGCGTTCGGCGAGCCGCTCACGCCCGCGCACCGCCTGGCGTTCGGCTGCATCTGGGTCGCGCTCGCGATCTACACGTCGGAGGCGGTGGCGAACGCGCGGCGCGGCGCCGCGGTCTCATCCGTCCGCCGGAACGAGGCCTGACCGGGTCGGACGTCGCTCGCCGGCCCGCATCAGGGAGTGGATGCGGCGCCGACACCGCGCTATCCCAACGTGTCCGAGCGGCGAGGCGGGATGACGCCATGCGCGAGTACAACTTCGACGGCCTCGTCGGTCCGACGCACAACTACGGCGGGCTGTCGCGGGGCAACGTCGCCTCCGCGACCCACGGCGGGCGGGTGTCGAACCCGCGTGCGGCCGCGTTGCAGGGGCTCGCGAAGATGCGGTTCGTGCACGACCTCGGCGCCGGCCAGGCGGTGCTGCCGCCGCAGCCGCGACCGAGCCTCCACACGCTCCGGCGGCTCGGGTTCACCGGGTCCGACGAGGAGGTGATCGCGCGGGCGGCGGGCGAGGGGGAGCACCTGCTCCGGCTCTGCTCGAGCGCGTCGTCGATGTGGGCCGCGAACGCGGCGACCGTCGCGCCCTCGGCGGACAGCGCCGACGGCCGGGTGCACCTCACCGCGGCGAACCTCGCGACGATGTTCCACCGCGCGATCGAGGCCGACACCACCTGCGCGGTCCTGCGCGCCGTCTTCGCCGACGAACGGCGGTTCGCGGTCCACGCGCCCTTGCCGTCCGGGACGCACCTGTCGGACGAGGGGGCGGCGAACCACACGCGGCTCGCCGGGCCGAACGGCGCAGTTCACCTGTTCGCCTGGGGGCGCAGCGCGTGGGGTTCGGTCGACGGTCCCGCCCGGTTTCCGGCGCGCCAGACGCGCGAGGCGAGCGAGGCCGTCGCGCGGCTGCACCAGCTCGCGCCGGAGCGCACGCTGTTCCCGCGCCAGCATCCCGCCGGCATCGACGCGGGCGCGTTCCACACCGACGTGCTGGCGGTCGGCCACGGACGGTTCCTGATCATGCACGAGCTCGCGTTCGTCGAGCGCGAGCGGCTCGTCGCCGAGCTCCGCGCGCTCATGGGCGACGACCTCCGGGTCATCGTCGCGACGGAGGGCGAGCTGCCGCTCGCGGACGCCGTCGCCGCCTATCCGTTCAACTCCCAGCTCCTCGAGCTGCCGGGCGATGCCCTGGTGTTGGTCGCCCCCGAGGAGAGCCGGGAGAACGCGCGCGCCCGGGCGTTCCTCGAGCAGGTCGTCGCCGAGGACGCCGCGGTCACGGGCATCCACTACCTCGATCTGAACCAGTCGATGAACAACGGCGGCGGCCCCGCCTGTCTCCGGCTCCGCGTCCCGCTCACGGAGGAGGAGGTCCGCGCGGCGTCCGCCGACGTGTTCTTCTCTCCCGAGCTCCACGCGGGCCTCGTCGCGTGGGTCGAGCGCCACTATCGCGACCGCCTCGTCCCCGCGGACCTGGCAGATCCGGCGCTCGCGCGCGAGGGGTTCGCCGCGCTCGACGAGCTCAGCGCGATGCTGAGGCTTGGTTCGGTGTACGAGTTCCAGCGATAGCCCGGCCCGGACTGGGCCTCCTCCGGGTCGAGGCGTCGTCGCGGCGGGAGCGACGCCTCACTCGATGTCGAGCGGCACCTCGTAGATCTCGGCGGTCGGGTGCCCCGCCCGCTCGTGCACCTTCAGCACCGCATCCTTGCTCGGGCCCTCCGACAGGCAGAACGCCTTCCCGCTCTCCGGGTCGGCCCACGCCTTGATGAAGTGGACGCCCTCCTCCCGCTCGATCGCCTGGTCCTGCGCATGCGCCTTGGCCAGCTGCTCGCGGGTCACGCCCTTGAATCCGCCGTGCACATCCATGAATCGGCTCATCGGAAGTCTCCTGCCGCAAAGTACCCACGCCCCGCTACCCTGGCGCGTCCGTTCGGGCTCGGACGATCTTCTCGATCCACGCGGCGAACGCCTCGACGAACTTGCGGAGGTGCTCGCGCGTGCCTTCGTTCACCAGATTGCCGTGCGCGTCGAGGAGGCCCGCGACCCCCCCCGATGTACGTCTCCGGCTGCTGCATCGTCGGCATGTCCAGGAAGACGAGGGACTGGCGCAGGTGGTGGTTCGCGCCGAACCCCGAGAGCACGCCCGGCGAGACGCTCGCGATCGCGGCGGGCTTGCCGGCCCACGCGCTGTGCCCGTAGGGTCGCGAGGCGACGTCGATCGCGTTCTTGAGGACGCCCGGGACGGAGCGGTTGTACTCGGGCGTGACGAAGAGCACCGCGTCGGCGGCCCTCACGCGCTTGCGGAACGCCGTCCACTCGGCGGGCGGGTTCGCGTCGTGGTCCTGGTCATAGAGGGAGACCTGCCGGATCTCGAGGATCTCGAACGTGAGCGAGGTCGGGGCGAGCCCCGCGATCGCCTTCGCGATCTTCCGGCTGTACGACTCCTTGCGCAGGCTGCCGACGAGGACGGCGACGTCTCGCTGGGTGACCATGGTCCCTCCGGCGCGCGCGGCGGGTCCCGCGTCGGTCCGGCGGGTGTAGCGCCGGCCGCGTCCCGCGGCCCGCCCGAGGTGGGGACCGGGCGTCCGGCCCTCCGCTACGGCTCGAGCCGGTCGCGCAGCCGGTATCCGACGCCCGGCTCCGTGACGAGGAGACGCGGCCGCGCGGGATCGAGCTCGAGCTTCTTGCGCAGCTCGGCCATCTGCACTCGGACGTAGTGGGCCTCGCTCGCGTTCGGCCCCCAGACCTCCTTCAGGATCTGGCGATGGGTCAGCACCTTCCCGGCGTGGCGCGCGAGGAGCGCGAGGAGCCGGAACTCGGTCGGCGTGAGCCGCACCTCGCGGCCGTCCACCGTCACCTCGCGCCGGGCCAGGTCGATGCGGAGCGGGCCCGCGTCGATCACCGGCTCCTGCTCCGGCACCGCGCGGGCGTGGCGGAGGGCGACGCGCAGCCGCGCGAGGAGCTCGTTCACGCCGAACGGCTTCGTGAGGTAGTCGTCGGCGCCCGCGTCGAGCGCCGCCACCTTGTCCTCCTCGCGCCCGCGCGCGGAGAGGACGACGATAGGCGCCCGCGTCCACTCGCGCAGCCGCCGGGCGAGCTCGATGCCGTCGCCGTCGGGGAGGCCAAGATCGAGCAGGAAGACCTCGGGGTTGTGACTCGTCGCGAGCTGCTCCGCCTCGCGCACGCCGCCCGCCTCCACCGTCCGGTAGCCGTGCGAGGTGAGGGCGGCGCGCAGGAAGCGCCGGAGCTGCGGCTCGTCCTCGACGACGAGCACGAGCGGGCCGTTGTCGGTCACGCGGGGCCTCCCTCCGGCTCGCCGGCGCTCGGCGCCTCGGCGCCGAGCGGCAGCGCGAGGCGGAACACGGCGCCGCCACCGGGCCGGTTCGACGCGGTGAGCCGGCCCCCGTGCGACTGGGCGATGGCGCGCGCGATGGGGAGGCCGAGCCCTACGCCGCGCACGCCCGCGTGTCCTCCGCGGTGGAACCGCTCGAAGATCCGCTCCTCGTCCCCGGGCGGGATCCCCGGGCCGCGATCGGCGACGTCCACGACGAGCGTCTTTTCCTCGCGGGTCGCCTCGATCTCGATCGCCGATCCGGCGGGCGTGTACTTCGCGGCGTTCTCGAGGACGTTCAGGAAGAGCTGCTCGACGAGCACCGGGTCGATGGAGAGGAGCGGCACGTCGTCGGCGATGGCGGTCGTGACCGTGCGACCTCCGAGGCGGCGATCCAGCCGGGTGAGGACGGAGCCGATCACCTCGACGAGCGGGACCCACTCGCGCCGCGGCTCCACCTGGCCCGAGTCGAGGCGGGTCATGTCGAGCAGGTTCGAGACGAGCCGCTCGAGCCGCTCGGCCTCGTCGCAGATCGCCTCGACGAGCTCGCGCCGGAGCCCGGGGTCGACGCCGTCGTCGTCGCGCAGCATCGTCGCCGCGCCGGTGATGGTGGCGAGGGGCGTGCGGAGATCGTGCGACACCGCGGAGAGGAGCGCGCTCCGCAGCTCCTCGCGCTCGACCCGGCGCGCCGCGCCCCGCGCCTCCTCCGCCAGGCGGACCCGGTCGAGCACGAGCGCCATCTGGTGCGTCATGGACTCGAGGAAGGTCCGCTGGGCGGTGCCGACCGCACGCTCTCCAGCGGGGCGGACCACGAGCACGGCGAGCACCTCGCCCCAGGTCCGGAGCGGCATGCACAGCACGTCCTCGTCCGCGAGCAGCTCCGTGCCGCGGCCGGCGGGCTGGCCGTGGAGCTGGACCCAGCGCGCGACGGCGAGCTCGGAGGGGGAGAGCGCCGCCGCCGCCGGGTGCGTGGCGAGCGGAGTGAGCTCGTCGCCCCGTGCGCGCAGGAACACCGCGGACGTGGCGCCGAGCGCCTCCGACGCGGTCCGGACACAGACCGCCGCGACGCTCGGCTCGTCGAGCGCGGCGCCGAGCTCGCGGGTGAGCGCGAGGAGCGCGGAGGTGCGGCCCTCCCGCACGACCGCGTCGGTCCGCTCGTCGCGCAGGCGCGCCGTGAGCGTCGAGATCACGGCCGAGACGCCGAACATCATCGCGAACGTGAGGACGTAGCGTGCGTCCACGACGTCGAGCGTGTACGCGGGCGGGACGAAGAAGAAGTCGTAGGCCGCGACGGCGAGCGCCGCGGCGAGGAGCGCGGCCCCCCGCCGGCTCGTCGCCGCGACGATCATGACGGCGAGGAGGAACAGCATCTCGACGTCCGGGACTCCCCAAGCGGCCCTGAGGCCGAGCGCAAGCCCGGTCGCCGCGGCGACGATCGCGATTGCCCTGACGGAGTCGGCGGCCAGCGAGCGCGGCCGGGCCTCGTCCCGCGGGCGCGCCGGCGAGGCGGCGGCCTTCGCCGGCGCCTCGGCAGCGGGCGCCGGATCGCGCGCAGCCCCGTTTGCCTGGCGGTTCGCTTCCGACATCGCCGGAGACTCATGCATCACCCGGTCCGCGGGTCAAGCGGCGCCGCCGTCCACGCTCCGGCGCGTGGGCCGCCCGCGGGGGCTGACGCCTAGCGGGAGGCTGCGTTCGCGCCGGCCGGCGCGCCGAAGCGGCGGTCGAGCGCGAGGTTCAACGCGAGCACGTTCACGCGAGGCTCCCCGAGGACGCCGAGCTCACGGCCCTCGAGCGTCTCCTCGACGACGGCGCGGATCCGCTCGACGGCGATGCCGCGCGCCTTCGCCACGCGCGGCGCCTCCCAGAGCGCCGCGGCGGGGGAGAGGTGAGGGTCGAGCCCGCTGCCGGACGCGGTCACGAGCTCCACCGGCACCGCGCCGGAAACGTCCGGATTGTCCTTCGCGAGCTGGTCCGCGAGCGCGCCGGCCTGATCGTGGAGCTTCTTCGAGGTCGGGCCGAGATTCGAGCCGCCGGAGGCGAGCGCGTCGTATCCCTTCTCGCCCGCCGCGGACGGCCGCGGCTGGAAGTACGCGGGGTTCGCGAACCCCTGCGCGAGGAGCTCGGAGCCGACCACCTTGCCGGTCTCGTCCGCGACGAAGCTGCCCTCGGCCTGGCGCGGGAACAGCATCCTCGCGATCCCGGTCATGAGCAGGGGGTACGCGAGGCCGGTGAGGACGAGCGTCACGAGCGTCGCGCGGATCGCCGGGACGAGGTGATCGAGCATCCGGTCCTCGCGCGGAGCCGCGGGGTGCGACGGCGGCGGGGTGAGACTCGGTGCAGTGGCGACGTTCTCACGCATGTGCGGCTCCTAGACGATGCCCGCGGCGGCGAGCGCGAGGTCGATGAGCTTGATGCCCGCGAACGGCGCGACGACGCCGCCGAGGCCGTAGACGAGGAGCGACCGGCGCAGCACCGCGGCCGCGCCGAGCGGCCGGTACCTCACGCCCCGCAGGGCGAGCGGGATGAGCGCCACGATGATGATCGCGTTGAAGATGACCGCCGAGAGGATCGCGCTGAACGGGGACGCGAGGTGCATGACGTCGAGCGGCGCGAGCTCGGGGTAGGCCGCCACGAACAGGGCGGGCAGGATCGCGAAGTACTTGGCCACGTCGTTCGCGATCGAGAACGTCGTGAGGGTGCCGCGGGTCATGAGGAGCTGCTTGCCGACCTCGACCACCTCGAGGAGCTTCGTCGGGTTCGAGTCGAGGTCGACCATGTTGCCGGCCTCCTTCGCCGCCTGTGTCCCGGTGTTCATGGCGACGCCCACGTCGGCCTGGGCGAGGGCGGGCGCGTCGTTCGTGCCGTCCCCCGTCATCGCCACGAGCTTCCCCTTCGCCTGCTCGTCCTTGATGAGGCGCATCTTCGCCTCTGGGGTGGCCTCGGCGAGGAAGTCGTCGACGCCCGCCTCGCGCGCGATGGCCGCGGCGGTGCGGGGGTTGTCGCCGGTGATCATGACGGTGCGGATCCCCATGGCGCGGAACCGATCGAAGCGCTCCTTGATGCCGCCCTTCACCACGTCCTTCAGGTGGACGATCCCGAGCACCCTCGCCCCCTCGCACACGGCGAGCGGCGTGCCGCCGCTGTCGCCGATCCGCGCGGCCGCGGCGTCGATGGCGTGCGGCAGCGCTCCCCCCGAGGCCTGGACGTGCTTCGCGATCGCGTCCACCGCGCCCTTGCGGATGACCCGTCCGGCGACATCGCAGCCGCTCATGCGGGTCTGGGCGGTGAAGGGGATGAAACGGTGCTCCCCGCCGTTCACCTCGCGTCCTCGCAGGCCGTAGCGCTCCTTCGCGAGCACCACGATGGAGCGCCCCTCGGGCGTCTCGTCGGCGAGGCTCGCGAGCTGGGCGGCGTCGGCGAGGTCCTCGACCTTCACGCTCGGCGCGGGGAGGAACTCGGTCGCCATGCGGTTCCCGAGGGTGATGGTGCCGGTCTTGTCGAGGAGGAGCGTGTCCACGTCGCCGGCCGCCTCGACCGCGCGCCCGCTCATGGCGAGCACGTTCTTGCGGAGGAGCCGGTCCATCCCGGCGATGCCGACGGCGGAGAGGAGGCCGCCGATGGTCGTCGGGATGAGGCAGACGAGGAGCGCGACGATCGCCGTCGCGGAGAGGCCGATCGACGAGTAGCGCGCGATGGGGACGAGGGTCACGCAGGCGAAGAGGAAGATGATCGTGAGGCCGACGAGGAGGATGTGGAGCGCGAGCTCGTTCGGGGTCTTCTGCCGGGCCGCACCCTCCACGAGCGCGATCATCCGATCGAGGAAGGACTCGCCCGGATCGACGCTGATCCGGATCACGATCCGGTCGGAGAGGACGCGCGTGCCGCCGGTCACCGCCGAGCGGTCCCCGCCCGACTCGCGGATGACCGGGGCCGACTCGCCCGTGATGGCCGATTCGTCCACCGAGGCGATCCCCTCCACGACGTCGCCGTCGCCGGGGATGAACTGCCCCGCCTCGACGACGACGAGGTCGTGCTTGCGCAGCGCCGACGCGTCGACGCTCACCTCCCGCCCGCCCACGAGCTTGCGCGCCCTGATCTCGCGGCGCATGCGGCGGAGCGTGTCGGCCTGCGCCTTGCCGCGTCCCTCCGCGACCGCCTCCGCGAAGTTGGCGAAGACGACGGTGAACCAGAGCCACAGGCTGACGCTGAGCGTGAACCAGCCGGGGGCCGCGCCGGCCGGATGAAGGAGGCGATCCCGCAGCCAGAGGATCGTGGTGAGGACGCTGCCCACCTCGACCACGAACATCACCGGGTTCTTCGCGACGTGCCGGGGGTCGAGCTTGCGGAGGCTGTCGATCGCGGCCTGGCGGACGATGGCCGGGTCGAGGAGCGCGAGCTGCTTCGACTTCGTCGGCATGGCTAGAACACCTTTCCGTGCAGCGCCGCAAAGTGCTCGAGCACCGGGCCGAGCGACAGGGCCGGGAAGAAGGTCAGCGCGCCGACGATGAGGATCACCGCGACGAGGAGCACCGTGAAGGTGGCTCCGGTGGTGGGGAACGTGCCGGGCCCGGCGGGCACCACCTTCTTGCCCACCATCGCGCCGGCGATGGCGAGCGCCGGGACGATCATGAGGAAGCGGCCGGCGAGCATGTCGACGCCGCCGGTCACGTTCCAGAACTTCGTGTTGCCGCTCAGACCGGCGAACGCCGAGCCGTTGTTCCCGGCCTGGCTCGAGTAGGCGTACATCATCTCGGACAGGCCGTGCGGCCCGGCGTTGCTCAGCGACGACACGCCGTAGGGCGCCACGGCCGCCCAGGCCGTCAGCCCGAGGATGAGGAGCGGGAAGATCAGGACGTACAGCATCGCGAGCTTCATCTCGCGGGCCTCGATCTTCTTCCCCAGGTACTCGGGCGTGCGGCCCACCATCAGGCCGGCGATGAACACGGTCAGGATCACCATCACGAGCATCCCGTAGAGCCCCGAGCCGACGCCGCCGAAGATGACCTCGCCGAGCTGGATGTCCACGAGCGGCACGAGCCCGCCGATGGGCGTGAAGCTGTCGTGCATCGAGTTCACCGCGCCGCAGGAGGTGTCCGTGGTGACGGTCGCCCAGAGCGCGCTGTCCGCGACCCCGAACCGGACCTCCTTCCCCTCCATGTTGCCGAGGCCGCGGTCGGCGGTCGCTCCCGCCACCGCCGGGTTCCCCGCCGCCTCGGCGTGGTAGCTCACCCCGATCCCGGCGAGGAACAGGACCGCCATCGCCGCGAAGAGGGCCCAGCCCTGGCGCGTGTCGCGCGCCATCTTCCCGTACGTGTAGGTGAGCGCCGCGGGGATCGCGAAGATGAGCACCAGCTCGAAGAAGTTGGTGAGCGGCGTCGGGTTCTCGAACGGGTGGGCGCTGTTGGCATTGAAGAAGCCACCGCCGTTCGTCCCGAGCTCCTTGATCACCTCCTGCGACGCGACCGGGCCGAGGGCTACCACCTGCTTCACGCCCTCCAGCGTGGTCAGCTCGCGGTACGCCGAGAGCGTCTGCGGGACGCCCAGCGCGACGAGCACGAGCGTTCCGACGACGGAGATCGGCAGGAGCACGTAGATGATGGCGCGGACGAGATCGACCCAGAAGCTTCCGAGGGTCTTAGCGCCCTCCGGGCCGGGACGGCGCGTCAACCCGCGCGCGAGCGCGAGGGCGATCCCGATGCCGACGGCGGCGGACGTGAAGTTGTGCCACGCGAGCCCCGCCATCTGCGTGAGGTAGCTCATCGTGCTCTCGCCGCCGTAGTTCTGCCAGTTGGTGTTGGTCGTGAAGCTGACCGCGGTGTTGAAGGCGAGATCAGGCGCGACCGCGCCGAGCTTCTGCGGGTTGAGCGGCAGGAGGTGCTGGAGCCGCTCGAGGGCGTACGTCACCAGCACCCCGAGGGCGCTGAAGACGAGCATCGAGGCGGCGTAGCCCTTCCAGCCCTGCTCCTTCCTCGGATCGACGCCGCACAGGCGGTAGAGGAGGCGCTCGAAGGCGCCGAGCACGCGCGGCAGCGGCTGCCGCTCGCCCTCGAACACCCGGTACATGTACAGGCCGAGCGGCTTCGTGATCGCGAGGACCACGAGGGCGTAGAGCCCGATCTGCAGCCAGCCGTTGAAGGTCATGGGTCCCCTAGAAGCGCTCGGGCCGGATGAGCGCGTAGCCGAGGTACGCGGTGAGGATCACGGAGAGCACGAGGCCGGCGGCGTGTTCGAAGCCCATCGCCCACCTCACAGCCGGTCGCAGCCGCGCACGTAGGCGAGGCTGACGGCGAAGAACGCGACCGTCGTCGCGACCAACACGATGTCGAGCATTTCGATCCTCCGGGCGAACGTCCGAGCGGTTTGCCGTGAGCGTCCGGCGCGTGGCAGTGCATCGGGGATGCCCGGCGTGCTTCTCGTACGTTCCGGAGCGACGGACGCGCGGGCGAGCCGCAATTCGCAATCCCGATCGGGAGCCCGCATTGCGCGTCGCGTGATCTCTCGCATGGCGGGCGCGCCCGGTGCGCTTGGCATGTCCCCTGCTCAGGCGATGGACCATGGAACCCCCTGCTCAGCCGGCCCACGCCGCGCTCGAGTCCGCCTCTCCCGCGATGCGCGGCGCGCTCCGGGTCCTCGCGACCGTGGCGCCGCACGACGTGCCGGTGCTGTTCCTGGGAGAGAGCGGCTCCGGGAAGAGCACGCTCGCACGGGTGCTGCACGCGACCTCGCCCCGGCGCGAGCGCCCCTTCGTCGCCATCGACTGCCTGGAGCTCTCGGGCGGCCTTCCGGCGGTGCGCGTTCTTCCCGATCGGATCGCCGGCGCGGACGGAGGGACCCTCCTCTTCGAGGAGATCGCCGCGCTCCCCGAGTCGCTCCAGGCCGGAGTCCTGGCGCTGTTCGAGCCGCGAGGCGCGGAGGCCCGGAGGGTAGGCGTCCGCGTCGTGGCGACGAGCCGGCGGGACCTCGACGCGGAGGTGCGCGCGGGGCGGTTCCGTGAGGATCTCCTTTCCCGGCTCGACCTCGTCGAGGTCCGCGTGCCGCCTCTCCGCGAACGGCGGGAGGACATCCTGCCCCTCGCGTCGTCGTTCCTGGCCGCATTCGCCCCGATGATGGGCGTCTCTGCGCCCACGCTCACGTCCGCGGCGCAGCAGGTGCTCCTCGCGCACGCGTGGCCCGGGAACGTCCGCGAGCTCCGGAACGCGATGCAGCACGCGGTGGTCGTCGCGCGCGGCCCGATCCTCGACGTCGAGGCGCTTCCGATGCGCTTCTGGAGGGGGCGGTGAGCACCCGCGGGGCCAAGGGCATGCGGGGCTCCGCGCCGCCAATTAGGGCTCGCCACGACGGCACGGTCGAGATAGCGATGGCGACGATGACCACGGCGCGGCGCCCCAGCGCGGAGGATTTCCTCGAGCTCGTCGAGCGCGGAAAGCGCGGCCGGCTCAAGCTCTACATCGGCTTCGCGGCGGGCGTGGGGAAGACCTGGCGCATGCTCGAGGAGGCGCATGCGCTGAGGCAGCGGCGCGTCGACGTCGTTGCGGCCTTCCTCGAGACGCACGGCCGCTCGGAGACCGCGGCGCTCATCCGGGACCTCGAGATCGTGCCGCGCCGCAAGCAGGAGTACCGGGGCGTGGTGGTCGAGGAGATGGATCTCGAGGCGGTGCTCGCCCGGCGTCCGGCCGTCGCGATCGTCGACGAGATCCCCCACACGAACGTGCCCGGGTCGAAGAACCGGAAGCGCTACCAGGACGTGCTCGACCTGCTCGCGGCGGGGATCAACGTGATCGGCGCGCTCAACATCCAGCACCTCGAGTCGTTGAACGACCTCATCCAGCGCAACACCGGGGTGCGCGTGCGCGAGACGGTCCCGGACTCCTTCCTCGAGCAGGCGGACCAGGTCGTGAACCTCGACCTCGCCGTCGAGGATCTCGTGGAGCGGCTCAGGTCCGGCAAGATCTACCCGCCCGAGAAGATCTCCTGGGCGCTCGAGCACTTCTTCCAGGATCCGAACCTCGCGACGCTGCGGGAGCTGAGCCTCCGCGAGGTCGCGGAGAGCCTCGACCGGACCGCTGCCCAGGCTGCGCACCCGGGGACGCAGGTCACGCCGACGCGCGGTCGCGTCATGGTGGCCCTCTCGTCCAACCCGCCCCACGCGCTCGCGCTGCTGCGTCGCGGCTCCAGGATGGCGGGTCGGCTGAACACCGACTGGTACGTCGTCTACGTCGAGACGCCGGAGGAGGCGCCTCACCGGATCGACTCGGAGGCCCAGCGGCACCTGCTCGAGAACGTCGAGAAGGCGCGGGAGCTCGGGGCGGAGGTGGTCCGCCTCCAGTCGGACGATCCCGCCGCGGCGCTCCTCGACTTCGCCCGCTCTCATCGCGTGAGCGACGTGATCGTCGGCCGCACCGAGCAGACGCGCTGGCGGCGCCTCATCAAGCGGTCGGTCCTCCAGCGGCTGGTGGAAGAGGGCGGCGGGCTCGACCTGCACATCGTGTCGTTCGAGGACGAGGAGGTCCACGCGTGACGCCGGTGGTGCCATGACGCTCCGGGCGAAGCTTCTCGCGGCGCAGGCGCCGCTCGCGCTCGTTCTGCTCGTGTTCGGCTTCGCAACCTCGAAGACGCTCACCGCGCTCGGCAACAGCCCGGAGCTCATCCTCAAGGACAACTACCGCAGCGTGCTCGCGGCCGAGCGGATGCTCGACTCCCTCGAGCGTCTCCAGGCGGCGGCGCTCGCGCGCGCGACGGGCCGGCCGGTCGACGATCGCGCGGTGGAGCGCATCACCGAAGGCTTCGAGGGCGAGCTGTCGGCACAGGAGCACAACATCACCGAGGGGGGCGAGGAGGACGCGACGCGCCGTCTTCGCGAGCGCTGGATGCGGTACCGCAGCGCCTTCGAGCAGGCCGCCCGGGCCGCGCCGGCGGCCGGGCTCTCCCGCTACTTCGAGGTGCTCGATCCGGCGGCGGGACGGGTCCGCGAGGGCGCGAGCGAGATCCTCGCGCTGAACCAGGACGCGATGGGCCGCAAGAGCGACGGCGCGCGGAGGCTGGCCGAGCGGAACGTGACGATCGTCGCGGGGACGACGATCGCCGTGCTCGTGCTCGGCCTCGTCTCTTCGCTCGCGCTCACGGCGCGCCTGCTGCGCCCGCTCAAGATCCTCTCCGGGACCGTCCGGCTGATCGGAGAGGGTGATCTCCAGGCGCGGGCGCGCGTCGACGGCAAGGACGAGATCTCCGCGCTCGCGCAGGAGTTCAACACGATGGCCGATCGACTCGCCGAGTACCGGCGGAGCTCGCTCGGCGAGCTGCTCCAGGCGCAGCAGGCCTCGCAGGCCGCCATCGACAGCCTCCCCGATCCGGTGCTCGTGCTCGACGCCGCCGGCGCCGTCATCAACCTGAACGGCGCCGCCGAGACGATGCTCCACATGGGCGCGGGCGGCGCGGGGGTCTCGGTCGCGGCGCTCGAGCCGGAGCTGCGCGGGGTGGTGGAGCGCGTCCGGGAGCACGTCGCGTCCGGGCGCGGGGCCTACGTGCCCCGGGGCTTCGAGGAGGCGGTGCGCGTCTCGTCGCCGGAGGGCGACCGCCACCTGCTGCCGCGCGCGACGCCGCTCTACTCCGAGCAGGGGATCGTCGTCGGGACGACCATCGTCCTGCAGGACGTGACGCGGCTCATGCGGTTCGACGAGCTGAAGAACGACCTCGTCGCGACCGTCGCGCACGAGTTCCGCACGCCGCTCACCTCGCTGCGAATGGCGATCCACCTGTGCGCCCAGGAGCTCGTCGGGCCGCTGACCGAGAAGCAGGCGGACCTGATGGGCGCCGCGCGGGAGGATTGCGAGCGGCTCCAGTCGATCGTGGACGACCTGCTCGACCTCTCGCGGATCCAGGCGGGGCGGATGTCGCTCGACATCGAGCCGCTCGACGCCGCCGGGCTGCTCGAGGCGGCGGCCGGCTCGCTTCGCGCCGCGGCGGACGCGGCGGGCGTGTCGCTCGCGGTGTCGCCACCGGCGACCCCTCTCGCGGTCCAGGCCGATCCGGAGCGCGCGCAGCTCGTCCTCACGAACCTGCTCGCGAACGCCGTCCGCCACACCCCAACCGGCGGCCGGGTCGAGGTGCAGACCTCGGTGGTCGGGGAGCTCGTCCGGTTCGAGGTGCGCGACACCGGAGAGGGGATCGCCCGCGAGCACCAGGATCGCATCTTCGACAAGTTCTACCGCGTCCCGGGCGCGCGCTCCGGGGGCGTCGGCCTCGGCCTGTACATCGCCCGGGAGATCGTCCACGCGCACGGCGGCGAGGTGGGCGTCGAGAGCACGCCGGGGCGGGGGAGCACCTTCTGGTTCACGCTCCGGCTCGCCTCCGCGAAGGACGCGAGCGCGACCGCGACGGCCTGATCGCCGGCGCTACCGCGTCGGAACGCGGAGCACCTCGCGGGCGCTCGCGCGGCACGCCGTGTCGCATTCGTCGAAGGCGAGCGCGAACTCCGCCTGCTGCCTGCACCAGCTCGCCGGGTGCGCAGCGTCCGGGCGCAGGCACACCGACCGGAGATCCTCGAGCGTGCGCGCGAGCACGGCGGCGCGCGTCGCAGGGTCGAGCCGCGCGACGGCGCGGCGCTCTCCTCCCCAGCTGCTCCACACGGAAGCGACCAGGGCCATGAGCACGATCGCCAGCACCAGGGCCTCGCGAAGGAACCAGCGGCGGCGGTCGTCGCCGGCCGTCTCGAGCGCGGGCGGTGGGACGTTCTGAAAGAGGGCGGCCACGGACCAGCTGCAGAGCATCGGCCATGCCGGCGGGCGGAGCGCCGGGACGAGCGGTTTGGGCTCCGCCGCCGCGGAGGGCGATGCAACGTGCATCGAAGGACCGGAAAGTGGCTTGCACTCGGCAAGGTCCACCCGGCGCGCTCACCGCCCCCACTTCTTCCGCTTTCGCCACAGGGTGGACGCATCCACCCCCAGGATCCTCGCCGCGTCCTCGAGCGTCTTCGCCCGGGCCATCACCCGCAGCGTGTGCTCGCGCTCGATCTCGTCCGCGGTGAAGTCCCCCCCGAGCCCGGGGTTGGTGGGCTGGGCCGCGATTCGCTCAGGAAAGCTCTCGGGCTCGAGGACCTGGCCCGGCGTCAGGATCAGCGCGCGCTCGATGGCGTTGCGGAGCTCGCGCACGTTGCCGGGCCAGGCGTAGGCGGAGAGCACCTTCTCCGCCGCGGGGGACAGGTCCGGCGGCGGTCGCCGCGCCTGCCGAGCGAAGAAGGCGACGAAGCGGTGGACGAGCGGCAGGACGTCCTCCCGCCGTTCCCGGAGCGGCGGGACCGTGATCTCCACCACGTTCAGGCGGTACAGGAGGTCCTCGCGGAAGCGCCCCGCCTTCACCTCCGCCTCGAGATCGCGGTTCGTCGCCGCGACGATGCGCACGTCCGCCGTGCGGGTCCGGTTCTCGCCGATCCGCTCGAACCTCTTCTCCTGTAGGAAGCGGAGCAGCTTCGCCTGCAGCGCCGGTGAGATCTCGCCGATCTCGTCGAGGAACACCGTCCCGCCCTCGGCCGCCTCGACGCGGCCTTCCTGGTCCTTCACCGCGCCGGTGAACGCGCCGCGGGCGTGCCCGAACAGCTCGCTCGCGAGGAGCTCCTCCGAGAGCGTCGGGCAGTTCACCACGACGAACGGGCGCTCGCGGCGAGGGCTCCGCGAGTGGAGCAGTCGCGCGAGGACGCCCTTCCCCGTGCCGTTCTCGCCCCGCAGGAGCACCGAGACGTCGTGCGCCGCGGCGCGGCCGATCACCTCCAGCGCCGCCTGCATGCGAGGCGAGGCGGTGTCGAGCACCACCTCGGGCTCGGCCTCCTCGAGCCGGTTCTCGAGCTCCACCACCCGCCGCTCGAGGTCGCGCCGCTCGCGCGCCCGCTCCACGAGGTGCGCGATCTGCGCCGGCGTGAAGGGCTTCGGCAGGTAGTCCTTCGCGCCACGGCGCATCGCCTCGACCGCGGTGTCCACGGTGGCATAGGCGGTGATGACGACCACCTCGAGTCCGGGGCGCTCGGCGAGCAGTCGGGGAAGGAGCTCGAGGCCGCTCTCGTGGGCAAGGCGCAGATCGCAGAACGCGAGGTCGAAGGCCTCGAACCGCACCGCCTCGAGCGCCGCCGCCACGTTCGCGGCCTGGGCGACGTGGCAGCCGAGCCCCTCGAGGCAGAGGGCGAGCGTCGCACGGATGTTCTTCTCGTCGTCGACGACGAGGACGCGCAAGGGAGCGGGCGGCGTCTTGGGGGAGGGGGTCATGGCGCGGTCACGTTGCAGGATGCAGGAGGGCACTCGGTCGCGGATTGCAACGTGCGGCGCTGCGGCGCGCGGCCGCGCCCGCGAAAGGCATTCTTACCCAGGCAGGTCAGGCGCATGGAGGGCCTCGCGCGCCGGGGCATGCACGCTGCACCGCCCGGCGCGTCCTCTCGCCCCGGAGCCGTGCAAGACCCATGACGCTCGCCACCCTGCGCAGGGCCGTTCTCGGCGCCCCCCGAGACATCACCGATCCGAAAACTTACCAGCACATCTCCCTCATCGCATTCCTCGCGTGGGTGGGGCTCGGAGCGGACGGGCTCTCCTCGTCCGCCTACGGCCCGGAGGAGTCCTTCCGGGCGCTCGGCGACCGGCACTTCCTCGCGGTGGGGCTCGCCCTCGCGATCGCCTTCACCGTCTTCATCATCTCCTACGCCTACTCCCGCATCATCGAGCACTTCCCGTTCGGCGGCGGCGGGTACGTCGTCGCCTCGAAGCTCCTCGGGCCACGCTTCGGGGTGGTCTCGGGCTCCGCGCTCCTCGTCGACTACGTCCTCACCGTGTCCGTGTCGATCGCCGCAGCGGCCGACGCGACCTTCAGCTTCCTGCCCGGCGCATGGGTAGCCTGGAAGCTGCCGCTCGAGTTCGCCGGCATCGGCCTCCTCATGGTGATGAACCTGCGCGGAGTGAAGGAGTCGGTCACGATCCTCGCTCCCATCTTCATCGGATTCCTCGTCACCCACGTGATCCTGATCGTCGGCGTGGTGGTGGGGCGCGCTGCGGAGCTGCCGCAGGTCGCCCGCGAGGTTCACACCGGTTACCAGAGTGGCCTCGCGACGCTCGGGATGGGCGGGCTCGCGGCGCTGTTCCTGCGCGCCTACTCGATGGGCGCGGGGACGTACACCGGCATCGAGGCGGTCTCGAACGGCCTCCAGATCATGCGCGAGCCCAAGGTGCAGACCGCGCGCAAGACCATGATCTACATGGCCACGTCGCTCGCGCTCACCGCGGGCGGCATCACGCTCGCTTACCTCCTCGTGCACGCCCGGCCCGTCGAGGGCAAGACGATGAACGCCGTGCTGGCGGAGGCGTTCGCAGGCGGGTGGGGGCGCTGGGGCCAGATCTTCATCTGGGTCACGCTGGCGGCGGAGACCGCGCTGCTGTTCGTCGCGGCGCAGGCGGGCTTCATCGACGGGCCGCGCGTCATGTCCAACATGGCGAACGACTCGTGGCTCCCGCACCGCTTCGGCCAGCTCTCCGACCGGCTCTCGATGCAGCACGGCATCATCCTCATCTCCGTCGCGTCCGCGGCGACGCTGCTCTACACACATGGTGACACGAGCACCCTCGTGCTCATGTACTCGATCAACGTATTCCTCACCTTTTCGCTCTCCGAGTTGGGCATGGTCCGCTACTGGATCCGGGAGCGGCGGAAGTATCCGGACTGGTACCGCCACATCGTCATCCACGTCATCGGCCTCGTGCTCTGTCTCTCCATCCTGGTCGTGAACCTCGTGGAGAAGTTCCGCGAGGGCGGGTGGGTCACGCTCGTCACGACGGCGCTGCTCATCGGGGTCTGCTTCCTCGTGAAGCGCCACTACGATCACGTGAAGGGCAACCTGCGCAGGCTCGACGACATCGCCGCGGCGCTGCCCGCTCATCCCGGCGCGGACGGCGAGCTGCTCGACCCGGAGCTGCCGACCGCCGTCCTGCTCGTCGGCGGGTACAGCGGCCTCGGGCTGCACCAGATCCTCGCGATCCACCGGCTCTTTCCGGGGACCTACGCGAACCTCATGTTCCTCTCGGTCGGCGTCATCGACGCCGCGACGATGAAGGGCGTCGCGGAGGTCGACGAGGTCCGGCGGCGGACGGGGGAAGGGCTGCGGCGCTACGTCGACCTCGCGCGGCGGCTCGGCTTCCGCGCCGACTACCGGATGAGCGTCGGCACCGAGGCGGTCGCGGAGGCCGAGCGGCTCTGCATGGAGGTGTCGAGGGAGTTCCAGCGCTCGATCTTCTTCGCAGGGAAGCTCGTGTTCCAGAAGGAGCGCTGGTTCCAGCGGTTGCTCCACAACGAGACCGCCTACCAGCTGCAGCGGCGCCTCCAGCTCGCGGGCCTCAACGCGATGGTGCTGCCGGTGCGCGTGCTCGAGCCGGCGGCGGCCGACGCTCTCGACCTCGCCGCCTGAGCGCTCAGCGGCGCCGCCGCGCGAGCACGCCGTGCGCGAGCTCGCGCCCGGCGAGGAGCGCGCCTGCCGCGGCGAGCCCGGCGGTGCCCTCTCCCCACTGCCCGCCGGCGAGCAGCCCGACGAGCGGAACGAGGCACAGCGCGAGCACCGAGGCGACGAGGACGAGGTCGCCGCCGGACGCAGTCCCTCCCGCGACCCGGTCGCGCTCCGGCGCGGGGCTCTCCCATTCCCTGACGACGTGCAGCAGCGGCGTTCGCATCGGGTTGTCCGCGCGCGACGATACCGAGCCTCGCGTCAGGGAACGCTCAACGCCGGGCGCGACCGCATCAGGAAGACATCAAGAAAAGGCGCGAGCGCGTGGCTCATGGCGTCCGCCACCTTGCAGCCCGACGTTACGATGACGTGTGTGCGGTGCGTCGAGGCGCGACGAACGATGTCAGCGCGATCGAGGCGAAGCAGGTGATCCGAATCCCCAGTCGTGACGAGGCGTTGCGTGCCCGTCTTGATGCCGCCTTGATGCACGGTGGCCGCCTCTTGATCCCGCGCTGACACGGCGCGCGACAATGTGCCCGGCTCCGAGAGACCCGATGGACGCCCCGACACCCGAGAAGCCTCCCGAGCAAGCGCCCGGGCTCCCGCCGGAGTCCCCCGCGCCGACACCGCCGCCCGCCGCCGACAGGCACAAGCTCCGCCACCTGCTGTTCGGCCCACCGCGCGACGTCCAGGACCCGCGGACGCACCACCACATCTCGCTCATCGCGCTGCTTGCGTGGGTGGGGCTCGGCGCCGACGGCCTCTCGTCGTCGGCCTACGGTCCCGACGAGGCGTTCCGCGCGCTCGGCAAGCACGGCTACCTCGCCGTCGCGCTCGCGCTCGCGACCGCGGTCACCGTCCTCATCATCTCGGTCGCCTACTCGCAGATCATCAAGCGCTTCCCGTTCGGTGGCGGCGGGTACGTCGTCGCGACGGAGCTCCTCGGCCCCGGGGTCGGCGTCGTCTCGGGATCGGCGCTCCTCGTCGACTACGTCCTCACCATCTCGGTGTCGGTCGCGAGCTGCGGCGACGCCATCTTCAGCTTCCTGCCACCCGCGCTCGCGACCTGGAAGCTCCTCTTCGAGGCGGCGGGGATCGCGCTCCTGCTCCTCCTCAACCTGCGCGGGGTGAAGGAGTCGGTCTCGTTCCTCGCCCCGATCTTCGGCCTCTTCCTCGTCACGCACGCGATCCTGCTCGTCGGCGGGCTCGGCACCCACGTGACGGAGGTGCCGCGCGTCGGCGCCGAGGTCGCCGGCGGGTTCCGCGCCGGGCTCGCCGAGCTCGGCGCCGCCGGGCTCTTCATGGTGTTCGTGCGCGCCTACTCCATGGGCGCCGGGACGTACACGGGCATCGAGGCGGTCTCGAACGGCATCCAGATCATGCGGGAGCCGAAGGTCCTCACCGCCCGCCGGACGATGGGCTACATGGCCGTCTCGCTCGCGGTGACCGCGGGCGGGATCCTCCTGCTCTACCTCTTCTTCCGGGCGGCGCCGGAGGAGGGCAAGACGATGAACGCGGTGCTGCTCGAGCGGTTCGCGGGCGGCTGGCGCGTCGGCGGGATCGGGATCGGGCGCGGCTTCGTCATCCTCACGCTCGTCGCGGAGGCGGCGCTCCTCCTCGTCGCGGCGCAGGCGGGGTTCATCGACGGCCCGCGCGTCATGGCCAACATGGCGACCGACTCGTGGCTGCCGCACCGGTTCGCGCAGCTCTCCGATCGCCTCACCATGCAGAACGGCGTCCTGCTCATGGGCGGGGCCTCGCTCGTGACCCTGCTCTGGACGCGCGGCGACATCCTCTCGCTCGTCACGATGTACTCGATCAACGTCTTCGTGACGTTCTCGCTCTCGCAGCTCTCGATGCTCCGCTTCTGGTGGAGGACGAAGGGGGAGGGGCGCCGCCGCGGGTTCGGGATCCACGGCGTCGCCTTCGCGCTCTGCTTCGCGATCCTCGTCGGCACCATCTACGAGAAGGGCGAGCAGGGCGGCTGGGTCACGATCGTCGTGACCGGCCTCGTAGTCGGGCTCTGCTTCGTCATCCGGCGCCACTACCGGACCGTGCAGGCGAATCTCAAGCGGCTCGACGACATCATGGGAGCGCTGCCCATGCACGCGGGCGGGCCCCGGCCCGCGCTCGACGCGAAGGCGCCCACCGCGGTGCTGCTCGTCGGCGGCTACGGGGGGCTCGGGGTCCACGCGCTCCTCACGGTCCAGCGCACGTTCCCCGGCTTCTTCAAGAACTTCATCTTCGTGTCGGTGGGGGTGATCGACTCCGCTGCGATGAAGGGCGTCGAGGAGGTCGATCGCGTGCGGCTGCGGGCGCAGGCGTCGCTCGAGCAGTACGTGGAGCTCGCCCACAGGCTGAAGCTCGCGGCGGACTTCCGGCTGGCGATCGGCACCGAGGCAGTCGCGGAGGCGGAGAAGCTCTGCGTCGAGGTCGCGCGCGAGTTCCCGCGCGCCGTCTTCTTCGCCGGGAAGCTCGTCTTCCAGAAGGAGCGCTGGTTCCAGCGCCTGCTCCACAACGAGACCGCGTACGCGCTCCAGCGCCGGCTCCAGTTCGACGGGCTGAACGCGATGGTGATGCCGGTGCGCGTGCTCGAGGGCGGCTGACCAACCGCCGCGCGGGTCAGGCGTGCGCCGGTGCTACGGCGTGACGGTCAGGACCGGCAGGTCGCCGAGGTCGAACGTGACGGCGTCGCTCGCGCCCGCGCCGTTCCCGTCGCAGTAGGTCCACGTGGCGCCGGCATCGAGCGAGAATCGGTAGGCATACCGGTGGTCCCCGGGCGCCGGGGCCGTGAAGCTCGCGCCATACTCGTCGTTGGCGTCGACCTGAGAGCCGTAGCTCGCCGGGACCCAGGTCCATCCGGCCTCGTACTCGGGGTTCTCGGTCGGAGGGCCGAAGCCGAGCTGCGCCGTGACGGTTCCGCTCGCCCCGAGCGCTTCCGTCGTGCCCGCCTCGAAGATCTGCGCGTACACGTTGGGCGTCGCGCCGCCGGTCGGCACGGTCATCGTGAGCGGGGGGAGCACCGTGCAGTAGTCCGCCTCGAGCGGGCTTCCGCTCTCGTTCACGGCGGACCCGGACGCCGCGATCGGCTGCGTCGCGAACGTCGAGGTGAACGCCGCCGCGAGGCGGACGCCGTCCGCGGACTCCGCCGCGGTCGTGACGCGGAGCTGGTAGCTGCGGTTCACGAGCAGGCCGGGGACCGGGACGAGGGTCGCCACCGTGTCGCCCCCGCTCATCACGGGGACCGCCGACGCGAACGGCACACAAGAGGCGAACCCGTCGCTCGACAGCTGGATCGACCCCGAGCAGGCGCCGAACGCGGTCTGCCCCGTGAGCGACGCGAGGTGCATCGGAACGGTGAACGTCAGCGCGACGGGTGTCGGCGCGTCGACGGTCGACGCGTCGGCCGGGGAGGTCGCCGCGACCGCCGGCGTCACGACGCAAGACCCGGCGCCGTCGCAGAACGCGCCGCCGCCCTCGCTGCACGGGGTGTTCGCCGCGACGGGCGAATGGACCGGCACGCCCCCCGAGCACGACGCGGACGTGCACTGGCCGCCGGAGGCCGGGGCGTCGGCGTCGAAGGCGACGGACACGACCGAACCGGCCCCGTTGCACTGGTCCTGCTTGCAGTCGCCGGCCGTCTGGGCCGACACGGGCGTGCCCGCTGCGGTGAACGACAGACCGCATGCATTCGCGATGCAGGTGCGGGCCTGGCACTCGGGGTCGGCGCCGCAGTCGGCGGGCACGGTGCACTCGGGTGCCGCCGGCGAAGACCCGGAGCTCCCTCCGCACGCGCCGAGGGACAGCAGGGCGACGACCGCGACGCGGCGGGACGAGGGGCTCACGCGGACCTCCGGGGAGTGCCAGGGAGCCTAGCGCACCTTCGGCCGGCCGGCCGCAACCCGGACGAGCGGCCTGCACCCACCGCGGCGTCACGCGGGCGCGGGACAGCGGGCGGCGCGCTCGTTCCCCCGCATCAGCGGAAGAAGATGAACGTCACCGCCACGAACAGCGGAACGAGGATCGCCCCGCTCCAGAGCATGTACCGGAAGAACCCGGGCATCTGGACGCCGCCGAGCTCGGCCATCGCCTTCACCATGAAGTTCGGCCCGTTTCCGATGTACGTGTTCGCGCCCATCAGCACGGCGCCCGCCGAGACCGCCGTCAGGATCGCGGGGCCGTCGGGGTGGGCGAGCAGCTGCCCGAGGTTCGCCGCGTCGGTGCCGAGGAGACCGCTGCCGACCGACGCGAAGGTGAGGTAGGTCGGCGCGTTGTCGAGGAACGACGAGAGGAAGCCCGACGCCCAGAAGAAGTGCCAGTGGTCGCGGACGCCGAGGTCCGCGCCGCGCGCGTTCAGGACGGCGAGCGCCGGGATCATGGTCGCGAAGATGCCGGCGAAGAGCGCCGCGACCTCGACGATCGGCGCGAAGCTGAACCCGTTCTCCTCCCGCAGCGCGCGCGGCGTCGTCCTCCACGCGAGCGCGACGACGAGGAGCATGCCGCCTTCCTGCACGCCGATCGGGAGGCGGAGCGTCCCTGCGGCGAGGAGGACGGCCACGATGGCGCCGAGCCACAGGAAGTTCAGCCCCCCGGCGACATGGATCGGCACCTCGTGCGCGACGGCGACCTTGTCGAGGTCTCCCGGCCTCGCGAGGTCCTCCTTGCGGAAGATCGTCGAGTCCACGACGTAGAAGAGGAGGAGGAGCGCGCCGTTCACGAAGAGCCAGATCGGGAAGAGCCGGAGCGTCCAGAGGAACGGCACGCCTCGCAGGAACCCGAGGAAGAGCGGCGGGTCGCCGAGCGGGGTGAGGAGGCCCCCCGCGTTCGCGACGACGAAGATGAAGAACACGACGACGTGCGCCTTGTCGGTCCGGACGGAGTTCGCGCGCAGGAGCGGGCGCACGAGGACCATGGACGCGCCGGTCGTCCCGATGAGCGAGGCGAGCACCGCGCCGATGGCGAGGAGCACCGTGTTGAGCCCGGGGGTGCCCGCGAGCGTCCCGCGCACGACGACGCCGCCGGAGATGACGAACAGCGCGCCGAGCAGCACGACGAAGGCCGCGTACTCGTGGGCGGTGTGGAGGACGGCGGGCGGATCGAGCAGCCCGATCCAGAGCGCCACCGGTCCGCCGAGCACGAGCGAGACGAGCGCCTTGTTCCGGTTCTTCTCCCAGAAGTGCGGCACGGCGAGCGGCAGGACCGCGATGGCGAGGAGCATGAGCCCGAACGGCGCGACGCTCCACGCGGGGAGCCGCACCCCGAGCGCCTCGGCGCTCGCCCCGGCGGCGGCGGCGGAGCCGACCTCGATGCTCACAGCGCGTCCTCGCCGCGCTCCCCGGTGCGGATGCGGATCGCCTCCTGCACGGGCGTGACGAAGATCTTCCCGTCTCCGATGCGGCCGGTCCGGATCCACCGCTCGAGGTCGTTCACGATCCGGGGCACGAGCGGGTCCGGGACGACGAGCTCCACCTTCACCTTGGGGACGAAGTCCACGGCGTACTCCGTGCCGCGGTAGAGCGCGCCGTGCCCGCGCGAGCGCCCGAAGCCCTTCACCTCGCCGACCGTGAGCCCGGAGACCCACGGGTTCCCGGCGAGCGCCGCGCGCAGGTCGTCGAGCTTCGACGGCTGGATGATCGCCTCGATGCGTGTCACGCCCGGGTCCACTGCACCGCGCGCGCCAGCGGGGCGCGGGCGGCCCCCGCGCGAACGGCACGTGGGCCGGGCCCGCGGCCCGGATCGCGGGCAGCAGGTTGCCTGCGCGGCGTTCAGCGGCGGGTGGGCCACGGCCTCAGGCCGGCGGCAGCACGTACCACTGACCCTTCGCGCCCTGCTCGCGGCGGAGGAGCCCTTCCTTCTCCATGTGCTCGAGGAGGCGGGAGAAGGACGAGAACCCGTACTCGCGCTCGTCGAAGTCTGGCTCGCGCCGGACGATCGCCGCCTTGATGGCCGACGGGTTCACGGGCGCGGTCGCCTTCGCCAGGATCGATGCCGCTGCCTCGCGGGCGACCTCCGGGATGACCTTCTCCTTCTCCGGCTCCTTCTCCTTCTCGCGCGGGCCGGCCCCGCCCTTGTTGTCGCGGGACGGCTCGCCGCGGCGGCGGTGGCCGCCGGTGCGGAGGTACACGAACTCGTCGCACGCCTTCACGAACAGCGGGCTCGTGGACTCCTTCACCGCCATGCCGATGACGGTGCGATCGTTCTCGCGGAGCTTCGCCGCGAGCGGGCAGAAGTCGGAGTCGCCCGAGGCGATGACGAAGGTGTCGATGTGCTCGCGCAGGTACGCGAGCTCGAGCGCGTCGATGACGAGCCGCACGTCCGCGCCGTTCTTGCCGGCGCGCGTGGAGGGCGGCACGTCGATCATCTCGACGCCGTGATCGTGGAGCCGCTTCGTCGCGCCGGCGAAGCGGGTCCAGTCGGCGTAGGCGCGGCGGAACACGACCTTGCCCTTCTCGAGGAGCACGTCGAGCGCCGGCTGCAGGTCGAAGTTGTCCGGGTCGAGCCCGGTGCGGGTGACGAGGTTCTCGAAGTCGATGAAGAGGGCGATGCGCTGGTCTTCGTTCGGGTCGCGCTTCATGCGGGTCCTATCCTTCGGGCCGTGGCGGCCCGCCGGGGGCAACCTGACAGGCCGGCGGCTTCGCTGCAAGGAAAGCGACGGTCAGACGCCTGCGGTAGGGTCCCGCGCCCATGACGCCCCCGCCCGCTCGCTTCCTCGCCTTCGTGGACGGCTCCTCGCTCGTGAACCCCGGCGGCCCCGGCGGGACCGGCTTCGTCGTGCTCGACCGGACGGGCGCTGCGCTCCGGTTCGGCGGGACGCGCTTCACGACCGACGGGCCGCACGCCGTCACGAACAACCGGATGGAGCTGCGCGCGGTCATCGAGGCGCTCGAAGGCGTCCCCGCGGGCGAGACGGTCGAGGTCGTCTCCGACTCCCGCTACGTCGTGGACGCGCTCTCGCGCTGGATCCACGGCTGGCGCAGGAAGGGGTGGCGGACGTCGGCCGGCGAGCCGGTGCTGAACCGCGACCTCATCGAGGCGGCGGACGCGCTCGGGAGCGCCCTCGCGGTCCGCTACAGCTGGGTGCGGGGACACGACGGCCACCCCGTGAACGAGGTGGTGGACGCGCTCGCGCAGGCGGCCGCGCGCGGCGCGCCCGGTCCCACGGAGGAGGACGTCCTCGTCGCGCTCCGCGCGGTGGGAGCGCTGCGGCGGCGCGACGAGGCGGCCGGCTGAAACCGTCCCGGCGCCGCGCGCCCGCTACCCCGCGGCGCTCGGTGCGGGTGCCGCGGCGGCCTTCCCCGCGCGCCGGTCCGAGGACGCGGTGCCGCCTGGCCGCCGCGACGCGCCGTCGAACCTGGCGCCGCGCTCGACCGCGAGCGTGGGGGTCTCGATGTCGCCGCGCACCGTCGCGGTGCGGCGCAGCTCCACCGCGGCGGAGGCCACGACGTCTCCATTCACCTCGCCCTCGACGATGACGGTTCCGCAGGCGATGTCGGCGTCCACCTTCGCCTGCTCGCCCACCACGAGGACGCCGTCCGTCAGGATCGAGCCCTGGAAGGTCGCGTCGATGCGGACCGTTCCGGAGAAGGTGAGCTTCCCCTCGAGCCGGACCCCGCGGCCGAGCCTGAGGTCCGCCACGGTCGGCGCCGCCTCGCTGCGTGCCGGTTCTGTGCGGGCCGGTTCAGTGCGGGCCGGCGGCGCCGCGGGCGCGGCGCGCTCGACGGCCGCGGAGGGCGGCGCGAGGATGGGCTCCGTGCGCACCGGTTCGGCGGGGCCGGAGGCGGCAGGGGCTGTGGGGGCGTCGAAACCGGGCTTCTCGATCTTGTTCCAGAAGGACATGACACCTCTCTCGAGCGAACGAACCCTCTCTACGCTCCGGGTCAGGCGAGAATTCCCCGGTAGGCGGGCGGGAAGGCGGGGGGCGCCCGGCTGGGCTGCCCGACGAGCGGGTGGGCAGGGGCTGGCGCATCGGGCTGGACGGGTCCGCGATGATGTCGGCATGCCCGATCCGACCCCCATCCCCCCCCGAATGCGCGAGCTGCGCCGCCGTCTGGGGGAAGAGCGGCGCGACCCATTGCTGGAGCGCCGATCCCGCCGCCGCGCCGCCTGCCCCGGGCGCCTGCCCGACGCGCGCGCACGCCGCCGCCGTCTCCGCGACGCTTCCCGCCTACCTCGACGGCGAAGACGAAGCTCGAGGTCCCAGACGACCAGCAGGTTTGAAGAAGCCACCTGGAGGGACGGCTCTGAAGCCTTCACCCGCTCCTCCCTCCCTGGCGGGACGCTCTGAAGCTTCAGCCTGCTCCTCCCTCGCCCCCGGCGCAGCCGGGGGAGAGGGTTGGGGTGAGGGGGCCGCGTGCGCGCGGATCAGCTTCGCGCAGCGCGGGGCCTCGTCCCGTGTCCGCTCGACAGCACGGGCGTGAGGGGGCGGTGCTACGTTCGCGTCCTTCATCGTCAGCCAGCCGTCACGGGGTTCACATGCGCAAGTGGACGTGGGTCGCTGCCGCCGCCGGTCTCCTCCTCCTCGCGCCAGCGGCCGGCGCGGCGAAGGAAGCAAGGGAAGCGAAGCTCGAGAAGCCTCGCCTCGCGATCCTCCACTTCCCCGCGGCCTCGGGCGCCTGGAGCTGCAGCGGCTGGGGCAACAGCGAGCACCGCATCTCGGACGTGCTCCGCGACCTCTTCACGACCGAGATCACGGAGAGGGCGAACGGCAAGATCCGGGTGATGGAGCGCGAGCGGCTCTCCGAGTTCCGCAACGAGCTCAGCTTCGAGCAGAGCGGCGAGGTGGACGGCGCCGCCGCCCAGAAGATCGGCAAGCTCCTCGGCGTGCGCTACATGCTCACCGGCAAGATGACCCGCTTCTCGTGCAAGAAGACGGGAGCCTCCACCGGCTGGGGCGTCGTCGGGAAGCTGACGAAGTCCGGCACGGCGGGCGCGGTGGCCGGGAGCGTGGACACGGCCCAGGTCAAGTTCAGCGGCCGGCTCGACGTCCGGCTCATCGACGTGGGGTCGGGCGAGATCCTCGCGACGTTCAAGGACGAGGAGGAGACCGATACCTCGGTGAAGATCGCGGGCGGCGGGGCGGACGTGGACTACGACGACGAGCTCGCGAACAAGGTGTTCGAGCCGATCGTCGAGCGGATGACCCCGAAGATCGTCAAGCGGACCGGCGTCCTCCACGAGGAGAACCTCGCGGAGGACGCCGAGGCTGGCGCCGAAGAAGAAGAAGGCGTCGAAGGACGACGACGAGTAGCGCCCCGGGCGCGGCACGAGGTTCATCCGGTCGAGCTCGGCCGGAGCTCGGCACGAGCGAGACGCGGGGGGCGCTCCTCGGCGTCGGGCGTGCGCCTGCTCGAGCGTCCGTGAAAGCGGACGTTCACTCCCGGCGGGGGCGGTCGGTGGTGCGGCGGCGGGGCGGA
>WNGA01007863.1_pt1 | contig 28052 bp, 28 predicted proteins | sample 5400061 | NCBI WGS metagenome assembly WNGA01 (sample SAMN13153366, study PRJNA577476) | soil metagenome | isolation source: 100 cm soil or saprolite under grassland replicate 2 | place: USA:California | collected 2016-06-15
CGGAAGCGCTCGGTCCACCAGCGGTAACGACTCGCGCGGTGTGCCTTCCACTCGTACAACGGATTGCCCCAGTGCTGGCCGGTCTTCGAATAGTCGTCGGGCGGCGCGCCGGCGACCTCGCCGCTGCGGAAGAGCTCAGGATGAGCTCGATGATCGGCGCTGCCTTCGGCGATGTAGATCGGAATGTCGCCGAAGATGCGCACCTTGCGCCTGCGGGCGTATGCGCGAAGCGCGTTCCACTCCCGCTCGAAGCGCACCTGGTCCGCGAGCGCGTGCGTTCCCGCGAACGCGGCCCAGTCGCCGGCCCAGAACGGATGCCGCGCCACGAAATCCTCGATGTCTGCGGCGTCGACGCGGGCGCTCGGCTCGGCGAGGAGCGCGGGCGACCCGGCGAACGCCGAGGAGGCGTTGTAGGGCGACGCGGTGTCGTCCGGTGGGCCGAGCGGCAGCACCTGCCACCACGATTGCCCCGCCGCCGCGAGCCAGTCGACGAAGCGATACGCCTCCTCGCCGAGACGGCCGCCGGGGAGCGACGTCGGGTGCAAAAGGATTCCACTTGCGCGTTTGAGCTTCACGAAGTGCGAAAGTCTCACGCCCATGCCTCGTGCGCGCAACGAACCGCCACCCGGCATCCAGATCCAGGACGTCGAGCCGCAGGTCAACTGTGGGCGTTTCCCGGTGAAGCGGGTGGTCGGCGAAGAGGTCGCCGTTTCCGCGACGATCTTCCGCGACGGCCACGACGTGCTCGGTGCCGCGGTCCGCTACCGACCCCCCGGCGCGCGCCGCTGGCGGGAAGCGCCGCTCGAGCCGGTCAGCAACGATCTCTGGCGCGGGTCGTTCGCCGTCGACGCGCCGGGCCGCTGGACCTTCACGGTGGCCGCTTGGACGGATCGGATTGCGTCGTGGCAGCGCGAGGTGACGCGGAAGCTCGAGGGCGGGCAGACGGATCTCGCGGGTGAGCTTTCCGAGGGACGTGCGCTGCTCGAGGCCGAGATCTCTCTCGAGGAAGGGCTTGCGGCGCCGAGTCGGGACCGCGACGGCCAGGTCGAGCTCGACGTCAAGCTTGGAGTCGACGTCGATCGCGAGCTTGCGCGCTTCGGGTCGTGGTACGAGCTGTTTCCGCGTTCGTGGGGCGGCTTCGCCGGCGTCGAGAAAGTCGTACCGCGGCTTGCCGAGCTCGGGTTCGACGTCGTCTACCTGCCGCCGATCCATCCGATCGGGCGCACGAACCGCAAGGGACGCAACAACGCCGTCACGGCGAAGCGCGGCGACGTCGGGAGCCCGTGGGCGATCGGCGGGGAAGAAGGCGGCCACACGGGGATCAATCCGGACCTCGGCACGCTCGCCGACTTCGAACGGCTGGTCGCCCGCGCGCGTGACGTCGGCGTCGAGATTGCGCTCGACTACGCGATCCAGTGCTCACCCGACCATCCGTGGCTGAAGGAGCATCCGGAGTGGTTCCACCGCCGTCCCGACGGCACGTTGAAGTACGCCGAGAACCCGCCGAAGAAATACCAGGACATCTACAACGTCAACTTCCAGTCGGAGGACTGGCGCGGCCTCTGGAATGCGTTGCGCGACGTGATGCTCTATTGGATCGAGCACGGCGTTCGCGTCTTCCGCGTCGACAATCCGCACACGAAGCCGGTCCCGTTCTGGGAGTGGCTGATCGCCGAGGTGCGACACGTCGAGCCGAACATCGTCCTGCTCTCGGAGGCATTCACGCGTCCGGCGATGATGACGACGCTCGCGAAGGCCGGCTTCTCGCAGTCGTACACGTACTTCACGTGGAAGAACACGAAGGCGGAACTGGAGGAGTTGATGGCGCAGATCCTCGAGTGGCGCGACTACTACCGGCCGAACTTCTTCGCGAACACGCCGGACATCCTCCACGAGTACCTGCAGCGCGGCGGGCGGCCCGCGTTCGAGGCGCGGCTCGTGCTCGCGGCGACGCTGTCGCCGTCCTACGGGATCTACTCCGGGTTCGAGCACTGCGAGAACGTGCCGGTGAGCGAGGGCTCCGAGGAATACCTCGATTCTGAGAAGTACGAGGTGAAGAAACGCAAGCTCGACGGGCCGCTCCTGCCGCTCGTGCAACGTCTGAACGAGATCCGCCGGACGGAGCCCGCGCTGCAGCGCGTCGACAATCTGCACTGGCTGGAGACGGAGCAGGAGCGGGTCGTGGCGTACATCAAGGACGACGTGGTCGTCGTCGTGAACATCGATCCGTTGGCATCGCACGAAGGGCTGGCGATCGTGCCGGCGGCCCTCGGGCTGCCGCCGACGTTCTTCGCGCGCGACCTGCTCGGCGGCGAGCGTTACCGGTGGTCGATCGGCCGCAACTTCGTCCGACTCGACCCAGGCCAGGCCCACATCTTCAAGCTCGAGACGCATGTCTGATCCGGACACTCTGGTGCCAGGCACCGCACCAAAGGTGTGTCAGTTCGTCCACAAGCGCCGGCCGAATGCGGGAGCCAAAACGGCGGCGGACGTGCGTCTGCTTCGGGCTTGGCTCTACCGGAAGCCGGTGCCAGGCACGGGTCGCGCGGTGAGCCATGTCTGAGCCGGGCCATTGGTTCGAGCGGAACCCGCTCTGGTTCAAGACGGCGATCTTCTACGAGATCCACATCCGCGGCTTCTTCGACGGCAACGACGACGGTTCCGGCGACTTCCGCGGGCTGATCGACAAGCTCGACTACCTCCAGTGGCTCGGGATCGACTGCATCTGGCTGCTGCCGATGTACCAGTCGCCCCTGCGCGACGGGGGCTATGACATCGCCGACTTCTTCGTGATCCATCCGGACTACGGAGTGGTCGACGACTTCAAGACCTTCGTCGAGCAGGCGCACCAGCGCGGCATGCGCGTGATCGCGGACCTCGTCATGAACCACACCTCGTCCGAGCACCCGTGGTTCCAGGAATCGCGCGCCGACCAGCAAGGGCCGCGCGCCGACTGGTACGTCTGGTCGGATACGGACGACCGCTGGCCCGAGGCCCGCATCATCTTCGTCGACACCGAACCGTCCAATTGGACGTGGGACCCGGTGCGCGGTCAGTACTACTGGCACCGCTTCTTCACGCACCAGCCCGACCTCAACTACGACAACCCGGACGTGCAGGAGGCGATGCTGAACGTCCTGCGCTTCTGGCTCGACCTCGGCATCGACGGCTTCCGCCTCGACGCGGTGCCTTACCTCTACGAGCGCGATGGGACGAACGGCGAGAACCTCCCCGAGTCGCACGAGTACCTCAAACGCGTCCGCGCCGAGGTCGACGCGCGGTACCCGGACCGCGTGCTGCTGGCGGAGGCGAACCAGTGGCCCGATGACGTCGTCGAGTACTTCGGCGACGGGGACGAATGCCACATGGCATTTCACTTTCCGGTGATGCCGCGGATGTTCATGGCACTGCGCCGCGAGGACGCGACGCCGATCCTGGAGATCCTCGATCGGACGCCGCCGATTCCCGATAGCGCGCAGTGGGGACTCTTCCTCCGTAACCACGACGAGCTCACGCTCGAGATGGTCACCGACGAGGAGCGCGACTACATGTACACGGAGTACGCCAAGGATCCGCGCATGAAGCTCAACCTCGGCATCCGGCGCCGGCTCGCGCCGCTGCTCGACAACGCGCGCCCCGACGTGGAGCTGTTGCACGCGATCATGTTCTCGCTTCCCGGCGCGCCCGTCCTCTACTACGGCGACGAGATCGCGATGGGCGACAACATCTTCCTCGGCGACCGCGACGGCGTGCGCACGCCGATGCAGTGGACGTCCGACCGGAACGGCGGCTTCTCCCGTTCCGATTTCGCGCAGCTCTACCTGCCGCCGCTGATGGATCCCGTCTACGGCTTCCAGGCCGTGAACGTCGATGCCCAGCTCCGCACGTCGTCGTCGCTGCTCCGCTGGCTGCAGCGGTTCATCCAGCTGCGCAAGGAGCATCCGGTCTTCGGCCTCGGCACGTACGAGCCGTTGCGGCCGGAGAACCCGCGCATCTTCGCGCACGTCCGCCGTTACGAGGACGACACGGTGCTGTGCGTGCACAACGTCGCGCGCTCGGCGCAGGCCGTCGAGCTCGACCTGTCACAGTTCGCCGGCATGGTGCCGGAGGAGATGTTCGGCCGCACGCGCTTTCCGCCGATCGGCGACCTGCCCTACCTGCTCACGCTCGCACCGAGAGGATTCTTTTGGTTCCAGCTGAGACACGACTGATCGATTTCGTCACGTCGCGCCGCTGGTTCGCGTCGAAGACGCGCGAGGTGATGCACGCACATGTGCTCGACAGGGCTTCGCTGCACGAAGGCGAGCCCGAGCTGAACGTCGAGCTCGTCGAAGTCGTTTTCGACACCGGCACGCACGAGACGTACCAGTTGCTCACGAGCGGCGAGGACCTCGACGCGCTCGCCGACCCGCGCCACGTGCGCGAGCTCGTGCACATGATCCGGGCCGGCTCAACGATCCCGGCCGGCGAGGGCGTGCTCGAGTTCCGTGCGCTCGAGGGGTTCGCGAGCCTGGGCACCGAGCTGACGGCCGCGCGCGTGATCACGAGCGAGCAGTCGAACACGTCGATCGTCTTCGACGAGGAGCTCATCCTCAAGGTCTTTCGCAGGCTCGAGCCGGGCGTCAATCCGGAGCTCGAGCTCCTGCGCTTCCTCACGCAGAATGGCTTCGCGAACATCGCGCAGCTCGCCGGCTGGTACGCGTACGTCGGCCGGCCGCTCGACGCGACGCTCGGCGTGCTGCAGCAGTACGTCCGCGACGCACTCGACGGCTGGGAGCTCGCGCTCGACGAGCTGGAGAGCGAGCCCGAACGGTTCGTCACGCGCCTGAAGCGGCTGGGCGAGGTCACCGGTTCGATGCACGCAGTGCTTGGATCGGACTCGAACGATCCGACATTCAGCCCCGAGGATCCCAGCACCGAGAGCCTGGCGTTGCTGACGGCGACCGTCGACGAGGAGATCAGCCGGATCTTCGTCGAGCTCCCCGAGGACGTCGAGGCGCTCGATCCGATCCGCGGGCGCGGGGAGGAGGTGCGCGAGTCGCTCGCGCTGCTCTCCCACGCCGGCTCGTTCGGGAAGACGATTCGCACGCACGGCGACCTCCACCTGGGCCAGACGCTCTGGGCGCCGGACCGCGGCGACTGGGTGATCATCGACTTCGAGGGCGAGCCGGCGCGCTCGCTGGCCGAGCGGCGGCGCAAGCGCTCGCCGCTCCGCGACGTCGCCGGCATGCTGCGCTCCTTCGCGTATGTAGTCTCGGCCGTCGAGATCCTGCGCGGCGCGGCGGCGCCGGAGGGCTGGGAGTCACGCGCACGCGAGACGTTCCTCGCCGGCTACATGCAGACGGTTGATCCAAGCCTGCTTCCCGCCGGCGACGCAGGGTTCGCGCGCCTGCTGACGGTCTTCGAGCTCGAGAAGGCGGTGTACGAGCTCCGCTACGAACTGAACAACCGGCCCGACTGGATCCACATCCCCGTTGCCGGAATCATGCGCATGCTCGAGGCGGCAGCGGCGGCATGAGCACCCGTCTCGGCGAGATCGACCTCCACCTCGTCGGCGAGGGTCGGCACGAGCGCCTGTACGAGAAGCTCGGCGCGCACGTGCTCGAGGACGGCGTCGCGTTCGCGGTGTGGGCGCCGAACGCGGCGAAGGTGTCGGTCGTTGGCGAATGGAACGGCTGGGACGGCCGCGTGAACCCGCTCGAGCAGCGCGGTGTCTCCGGCATCTGGGACGGCGTCGTCTTCGATGCGCCCGAGGGCGCGCTCTACCGCTACGAGATCACGACGCCCGAAGGGCAGCTGCTGCTCAAGTCCGACCCGTACGCGTTCGCCACGGAGGTGCCGCCCGGCAATGCGTCGCGCGTCTTCCGCTCACGCTACGAGTGGGGGGACGGCGAATGGCTCGAGCAACGGCGCGCCGAGGAGCCGTTCGCCCGGCCGATGTCGATCTACGAGGTGCATCTCGGCTCGTGGCGCCGAACGCTCGAGAACAAAACCCTTGACTACCGCCAATTAGGACGGCAGCTCGGCGCCTACGCGAAAGACATGGGCTTCACGCATGTCGAGCTGCTGCCGGTGATGGAACATCCGTACAGCGGCTCGTGGGGTTACCAGGTCACCGGATACTTCGCCCCGACCGCGCGCTTCGGCGACCCCGACGACTTCCGCAACTTCGTCGACGAGCTGCACCAGCAGGGGATCGGCGTGATCCTCGACTGGGTCCCGGCACATTTCCCGCGGGACGAATGGGCGCTCGCGCGCTTCGACGGCACGGCGCTCTACGAGCACGAGGACCCACGCCGCGGCGCACATCCCGACTGGGGAACGCTCGTCTTCAACTACGGCCGTAACGAGGTGCGGAACTTCCTGCTCGCGAACGCGGTCTACTGGCTGCGCGAGTTCCACGCCGACGGGCTGCGCGTGGATGCCGTCGCGTCGATGCTCTACCTCGACTACTCGCGCCGCGAGGGCGAGTGGGTCCCGAACGAGTTCGGCGGCCGTGAGGATCTCGACGCCGTCACCTTCCTCCAACGGCTGAACGAGCTCGTGCACGGGCGCGAGCCCGGCGTCGTCTCGGCCGCGGAGGAGTCGACCGCGTGGCCGGGCGTCTCGCGCCCGGTTTATCTCGGCGGGCTCGGCTTCGGCTTCAAGTGGAACATGGGCTGGATGCACGACACGCTGGACTACTTCCAGCGCGAGGCCATCCACCGCCGCTTCCATCATCACCAGCTCACGTTCTCGCTCGTCTATGCGTTCAGCGAGAACTTCATCCTGCCGCTCTCGCACGACGAGGTCGTGCATGGCAAGCGCGCGCTGATCGACAAGCTGCCCGGCGACCGCTGGCAGAAGTTCGCGAACCTGCGCGCGCTCTACGGCTACATGTGGGCGCACCCCGGCAAGCAGCTGCTCTTCATGGGGAGCGAGATCGCGCAGTGGCGCGAATGGAATGCGGAGACGTCGCTCGACTGGCACCTGCTCGAGGAGGCCGACCACCAGGGCGTGCAGACGCTCGTGCGCGACCTGAACCGCGTCTACGGCGAGACACCGGCGCTCTGGGAGGACGACTTCGAGCCGTCGGGCTTCCGCTGGCTCGAGCCGAACGATGCACCGGCCAACGTGCTCGCGTTCGCACGCTTCGGCAAGGACGCGAAGAAGCCGCTCGTATGCGTCTGCAACCTGTCGCCCGTGCCGCGCTACGGCTATCGCGTCGGAATGCCGCGGGCGGGCCGCTGGCGCGAGGCGCTGAACACCGACTCCGCCTTCTACGGCGGCTCCGGCGAGGGAAACCTGGGCGAGGTGAAGGCGGAGCCGTTGCCTTGGCACGACCAGCCCTTCTCGGCCGAGTTGACGCTGCCGCCGCTGGGCGTGGTCTGGCTCGTGCCCGAATAGCGCGTCGGTTCGCACGTCGCGCTCATGCGAGCTGAATCCGTCCGTCGAGGAGGGCACGGCCGACGACCGCGCCCTCCGCGCCGGCGTCCGCGAGCTCGTCGAGATCTGCCTGCGAGCGGATCCCGCCGGCCGAGAGCACCGGCAGGCCGGAGCGGTCGACCACGCGGCTGACGAGGCCGACATCCGGCCCCTCGAGCGTGCCGTCGCGATCGATGGCCGTGCAGAGGAGGCGCGGCACGCCGCCTGCGACACAGCGCGCGAGTGCCTCGTCGAGCTCGAGCCCGCTCTCGGTCCAGCCCCGCGTATGCACGACGCCGTCGCGCACATCGAGGGCGACCACCAACCGCTCACCCAGCGATGCCACGAGTTCGTCCATGAGCGTCCACGCAGCGGTGCCCACGACGACGCGCCGCGCGCCCGCTCGAACGAGACTCTCCGCATCGGCGACCGAGCGCACTCCACCCGAAGCCTGGACCGAAGCGGGCGAGGAGGCATGCACGAGCGCAGTCACGACGACCGGCCGAATCAGGCCGGCCCGAGCACCGTCGAGATCCACCACGTGGATCCAGCGCGCGCCCGCGGCCGCGAAACGCGCCGCAAGCTCGATCGGCTCGCCGTACGTCGTGACACGGTCGTAGTCACCCTGCTCGAGGCGGACGGCGACCCTGCCGAGCAGATCGATTGCTGGTATCACTTCCATGTGAGCCTGGTGCTATGTTAGTATGCTAATACATTCAAATGGCAGTGGAGCCTTCACATCCATGGCAGACGCAGGAAATCAGAGACCTTTGCGAGGCGACGGCGTCCCTTCGCTCTCCGGAGGAGGCCGGCCGCTTCCTGCGCGACCTCTGCACGATGTCGGAGCTGGAGGCGATGGCGCACCGGTGGCAGGTCGCGCGCCTGCTGGAAGAGGGGCTGCCCTACCTGGAGATCAGCAGGCGGACGCATGCATCGACGACGACCGTGACGCGGGTGGCGCACTGGCTGCGGTACGGGGAGGGCGGGTACCGGCTCATGCTCGATCGGCGAAAGCGCCGCAAGACGACCGCCTGACGATCGCGGTCCCTGCGAAAGGACGGCTCCGCGAGCCGTCGATCTCGCTGCTCGACGACGCTGGCCTTGGCCCAGAGGAGCCGGGCGAGCGCGCGCTCGCGTTCCCGTGCCGGAACGCGCCCGTCGACGTCCTGCTGGTGCGTGCTGCGGACGTCCCAGAGTATGTACAGGACGGCGTCGTCGACTGCGGGATCACCGGGGCCGACCTCGTGCGCGAGCGGCGCGCGAACGTCAAGGAGCTGCTGAAACTCGGCTTCGGCGGCTGCCGGCTCGAGGCGGCCGTCCCCGAGGAGTCGCCGATCGGCGAGCTCGACCAGCTGGCCGGAACGCACGTCGCGACGGCGTATCCGCATCTCGCGCGCGAGCTGCTCGACGAACGCGGCATCGCTGTCGAGCTGGTCGACGTGACGGGATCGGTCGAGGTCGCGCCGCGGCTCGGCCTCGCGGACGCGATCGTCGACCTCGTCTCCAGCGGCAGCACGCTGCGCACGAACGGCCTTCGCTCGCTCGGTTCGCTCTTCGAGTCGGAGGCGGTGCTGATCGCGCGCGACGAGGGAGATCACCCGAGTCGCCTCGCCGCGATCCTCCGCTCGGTCGTCGAAGCTCGGCGGAACCGCTACCTGATGCTGAACGCGCCCGAGTCGGCGCTCGCTCAGATCTACGCGCTCGTGCCCGGCTCGCGCGCGCCGAGCGTGCTGCCGCTCGCCGAGCCTGGGATGGTGGCGGTGCACGCGCTCGTCCCTGCAGCGGACGTCTGGCGGCTGCTGCCGAAGCTCGAGGCAGCGGGCGCGTCGTCGATCCTGCTCGTGCCGGTCGAGCGGATGGTCTCGTGAACGTCGTCGAGGACGTCAAGATGCGCGGCTTCGACGCCGTGCGCGAGTGGGCACTGGAACTGGACGGCGTGGCGCCGGCCCGCGCGGTCGCCGAGCCCGAGCTGCTGCCGCGCGAGGCGCTGCTGACGCTCGCCGACCGCGTCCGCCGCTGGCACGAGGCGCAGCGTCCGCGCGACGTCGAGCTCGAGGTCGAGCCGGGCGTCGTGCTCGAGCGGCGCTGGGTCCCGGTGCGGTCGGTCGGCGTGTACGTGCCACGCGGCCTCGTCTCGACGCTCGTCATGTGCGCGGTACCTGCCCAGGTCGCGGGCGCAGAGCGGATCGTCGTCGTGACGCCGCCGTCGGGCGCCGGACTCGTCGCCGCGGCGGCGGAAGCGCTCGGGGTCGAGGAGGTCTGGGCGTTGGGTGGGCCGCAGGCGATCGCGTGGCTCGCGTACGTCGAGCGCGTCGATCTGATCGTCGGTCCCGGCAACGCACATGTGAACGAGGCGAAGCTCGTCGTTGCGCGCGATGTCGCAATCGACCTGCCCGCCGGACCGTCCGAGGTCGTGGTGCTCGCGTCGAACGGAACCGATCCGAGGATCGTCGAGCTTGAGCTGGCAGCGCAGGCCGAGCACGGTGCGGGCGCCGTCTGCCGCGTGGTCGAAAGCCTCGACGAGGCGGAGGCGCTCGCACCCGAGCACCTCGTGCTGTTGGGCGAAGAGGCGGAGGCGCTGGCGCCGACGGTGCGAAACGCGGGCGCGGTGTTCGTCGGCTCCTCGTCACCCGTCGCGGCGGGCGACTACGCGACCGGCGGCAATCACGTGCTCCCGACGGGCGGCTGGGCGCGCCGCGTGGGCGGCCTCGGTCTCGAGACGTTCCTGAAGCCGGTCACGATTCAGCGGCTGACGCCCGACGGGCTCGCGCGGGTACGCCCGGTCGTCGAGGCGCTCGCGGCCGTCGAGGGGATGCCGGCGCACGCAGAGGCGGTGCGCCGATGAGGACTCTGTCGCCGGAGTTCACGGGCTATGGCTGGGCGCCGTCGACCGCCGAGATCGCGCGGCTCGCAGGGATCGACCCGATCGAGGTCGTGCGATTCGATGCCAACGTCGCACCGGCGCCGCTGCCGTCCTCCCGCCCCGGAACGATCGCCGGACCGCTGGCGCGCATCAACACGTACGCGCACGGCGGCTATCCGGAGCTGCTGGACGCGATCGCTCGGTACGTCGGCGTGGGGCCCGAGAACGTCATGCTCGGCGCGGGCGCGGACGACCTGATCCTGCTCTGCGCACGTGCATTCGCCGGCCCGGGCGACACGGTCGCAATCGCGGGCGACCCAACCTACCCGCTCTTTCGCATCGGCGCCTGGCTCGCGGGCGCCGAGGTCGGCGACCACGATCAGGTGCTGACGTTCTGCTGCCGCCCGAACAACCCGACCGGCGCGCTCGATCCGCTGCCGGAGGCACGGCCGCTCGCCGTCGACGAGGCGTACTACGAGTACTGTGGCGAGACCGCAGTCGACCTGATCGAAGACGGCGTGATCGTCATCCGCACATTCTCGAAGGCGTTCGGCCTGGCCGGTGCGCGCGTCGGCTACGCCGTCGCCGACGCCGAGACCACGCGCGAGCTGAACGCGCGGCAGGCGCCCTGCCAGGTCTCGTCGCTCTCTGCGGCACTTGCGCTCGCAGCACTCGAATCGCCTCCGGACGTAAGCCCCGTCGTCGAGGAGCGCGAGCGGCTGGCGAGTGCATTGCGCGCGCTCGACCTCGAGCCGCTGCCCTCGCAGGCGAACTTCCTATTCGTCCCGGTCGATGATGCGCGTGCGCTCGCCGAGGCGCTGCTGCGGCAGGGGCTCGCGGTTCGGCCGTTTCAGGACGGCATTCGCATCTCGATTCTCGACTCCGCGGACGACGACCTGCTCGTGGAAGCGCTTGCACGGACGCTCGATAGGCCCTCGCCGGTCGCAGCCGCCGGCGGACGGCGCGTGCGCCGGCTGCGCGCGACCGCCGAGACGCGCATCGCTGTTCGGCTCGCGCTCGACGGCGCGTCACGGGTGCGCGTCGCCACCGGCGCCGGCCTGTACGACCACTTCCTCGAGCAGCTCGCCTTCCACGGCGGCTTCGACCTCATACTCGAGGGCACGGGCGATCTGGAGACAGGCGAGCACCACACGGCCGAGGACGCGGCGCTGGCTTTCGGCGAGGCGCTGAACGCGGCGCTCGGCGACCGCCGCGGCATCGCACGGTACGGCGACGCCGTCGTGCCGATGGACGACGCTCTGGCGCGTGCGGCCGTCGACCTCGGCGGTCGCCCGGCGGCTGAGCTCCGGCTCGAGCGCGATCCCGGGCTCGCGGCGCACGTGCTGAGCAGTCTCGCGCACGCCGCCCGGATCGCGATCCACGTGGAGGCAACGGGTCGCGACGAGCACCACGTCGCCGAAGCGGCGTTCAAGGCAGTCGGGCGTGCGCTCGGCGCCGCCGTGCGCGTCGAAACCGCCGGCATTCCGTCCACGAAGGGATCGCTGTGAGAGTTGCGATCTGCGACTACGGTGCAGGCAACGTGCGCTCGGTCGCGCTTGCGTTCGAGCGCCTCGGCGCACGGATGACCGGGGACGTCGAGCGCGCGGACCTCGCGGTGCTGCCGGGTGTCGGCTCGGCCGCCGCCGCGATGCGGAGGTTGCGCGCGCGGGAGCTCGACGAGGTTCTGCGCGAGCGCGTCGCCGCGGACCGGCCGGTGCTCGGAATCTGTCTCGGGCTACAGCTCGCGCTCGAGGAGACGGAGGAAGACGGCGGTGTCGAAGGGCTGGCGATTCTCCCAGGCCGCGCGGTGCGCCTGCGCAGGGGTCGCGTCCCGCGGATCGGCTGGGCTGAGGTCGAGCCCCTGGGCGACGCGTTCTACTTCGCGCATTCCTACGCCGCCGAGACGTCGTACGCGACGGCGACCTCGGAAGGCATCGTCGCGGCGGCGCAGCTCGGCTCGTTCACAGGTGTCCAGTTTCACCCCGAGAAGAGCGGCGCCGCCGGCGCACGCTTTCTGGAGTCCCTGTGCCTCTCCCTCGTCTGATCCCCTGCCTCGACGTTTCCGGCGGCCGCGTCGTCAAGGGCGTGAACTTCGTCGGCCTGCGTGACGTCGGCGACCCGGTCGAGCTCGGCGGCGCGTACTCGGACGCAGGCGCGGACGAGCTCGTGTTTCTCGACATCTCGGCGACGCTCGAGCAGCGTGGCACGCTCGTCGGGCTCGTGCGGCGCGTCGCGGAACGTATCGCCATTCCTTTCACCGTCGGCGGCGGCGTGCGTACAGCGGGGGATGCGGAGCAACTGCTGCGCGCCGGCGCGGACAAGGTCTCCGTCAACTCCGCGGCGCTCGAACGCCCGCGACTCATCTCGGAGCTCGCCGAGCAGCTCGGCAGCCAGGCGGTCGTGGTCGCGATCGACGCTACGTGCGGCGACGTGCGCTCGCGCGCCGGCACCGCGGCGACGCCGCGCCGCGCCGCCGAGTGGGCCGCGGAGTGCGAGGAGCGCGGCGCCGGCGAGATCCTGCTCACGTCGATCGACGCCGACGGCACTCGTGCCGGCTACGACCTGGAGCTCACGCTCGAGGTCGCCGAAGCAGTCTCGCTGCCCGTGATCGCATCGGGCGGCGCAGGAGAAGCGCGACACGTTGCAGACGCGCTGCAGGTTGCGCAGGCCGCATTGCTCGCGTCGATCCTGCACGAGGACCCGGCTCGGCTCGTCAGCCTGCGCGCCGAGCTGCGCGAGCTGGGCGTCCCGCTGCGCGATGCAGCTTAGAGCTCTGAAGGCGGCAATCGTCCAGGACGCCGGGAGCGGCCGCGTGCTCATGCTCGCGTGGATGAACGACGAGGCGGAGCGGCTGACGCGCGAGACCGGCGAAGCCTGGTTCTGGAGCCGCTCGCGCCAGACGCTCTGGCACAAGGGCGAGACGTCGGGGAACACACTCGTCGTCGAGGAGCTGCGCGACGACTGCGACGGCGACGCTCTGCTTCTACGCGTACGGCCGAACGGCCCCGCGTGTCACACCGGCTCGGTCTCGTGCTTCGCGCCGTGGCTCTGGCGCATCGTCGCCGAGCGCGCACGCGAGCGGCCGCAGGGCTCGTACGTGGCCGGTCTCCTCGACGAAGGCGTCACCGCATGCGCGCGCAAGGTCGGCGAGGAAGGCGTGGAGGTCGCAGTGGCCGCGCTCGGCGAGTCCGACGAGCGCGTGATCGCGGAGGTAGCCGATCTCTGGTTCCACAGCTACGTGCTGCTCGCCGCTCGCGGGCTCGACCCGAGCGCGGTCGAGGACGTGCTCAGGGCTCGGCACTCTGAAAGAACGCAGCGATAGCGCCGGCCGAGCCGGCGACCACGATCACCGCCCAGATCTCGAGGAAGACGTCGACGACGCGGCCCGCCGGAGTCAGCGGATTCTTGATCTGCGACGACACCGTCAGGAGCTGGACCGTAGTGAAGAACACGGCGTCGCCGAACGACGAGATCTCGGTCTGCTGTGCGTGCCTCTCGAGGAAGTAGACGAGGACGGAGCCCATCGCATCGATCACGACAGTGGCGAGGAGCACGACCAAAAGGCGCGCGATCAGGCGCCGGTGGCGCTCTTCCCAGCTCATCAGACGTGCGAGCTCCTCCCGGATCACCAACCGAGTCTCCCTTTAGGGCCGGACGGGTAGCCTCGCGCGGTGCAAAAGCTGGGCGCAATCCCGGTCGGGCCGGGTCAGGTCGAGTTCCGCGTGTGGGCTCCGCGTGCCGAGTCGGTCGCGGTCCGACTCGATGACGCAGAGCACGCGCTCGAGCGCGCTGACGACGGGACCTGGTCCCGCGACGTGTCCGCTCGGGCCGGGGACGACTACTCGTTCGTGCTCGACGGCGGAACGGCCCTTTCCGATCCCTGCTCGCGCTGGCAGCCCGAAGGCGTGCGCGGTCCCTCGCGCGTCGTCGACACGCGCGCGTTCGACATTGCGCCCAGGGCTGGATTGAACCTCGACGAGCTGGTCATCTACGAGCTGCACGTCGGCACGTTCACGGCCGACGGCACCTTCGACGGCGTCGTCCCGCGGCTGCGCGGCTTGCGCGAGCTCGGCATCACGGCGATCGAGCTGATGCCCGTCGCGACCTTCCCCGGCAACCGCAACTGGGGCTACGACGGGCTGTACAACTTCGCGGCACATCCCGTGTACGGCGGGCCGCACGGGCTCGCTCGCCTCGTCGATGCGGCGCACCGGGAGGGGCTCGCTGTGATCCTCGACGTCGTCTACAACCACATCGGCCCCGGCTCGCAGGCGATCGCCGCCTTCGGACCCTATTTCACGGACCGCCACGACACGTTCTGGGGCGACGCGATCGATTACACGCAGAAGGGCGTGCGCGAATGGGCAATTCAGAACGCTCAGCTGTGGACGAACGAGTACAAGATCGACGGTCTCCGTCTCGACGCGGTCCACGCGATCTACGACGAGTCAATCACGAGGACCTGCGCCCGCTCGAAGAGTGGGGCCACGACGCGATGTGGCTCGACAACCTCCACCATGAGCTGCACGTCCTTCTCACCGGCGAGAAGACCGGCTACTTCAAGGACTTCGGGACGATCGACGGCCTCATCCGCGAGCTCAGACGCGCAATTCCCGAACGCTTCGTCGTGTGCGCGCAGAATCACGATCAGGTTGGAAACCGCGCCTTCGGAGATCGTCTGGCGCCGGACGCGCACCGCGTCGCACTCGCATGTGTGCTCTTCTCTCTGCAGACACCGCTCGTGTTCATGGGCGAGGAGTACGACGAGCAAAACCCGTTCCTGTTCTTCACCGATCACATCGACCCGGCGATCGCGGAGGCGACGCGCGAGGGCCGCCGCCGCGAGGTCGCACGCACCTCCGGCTCGAGCGGCGAGGCACCGGACCCGCAGGCGGTCCAGACCTTCGAGCGCTCGAAGCTGACCCCGCGCGAGCCTGACCCACTCTTCCTCGAGTTGCTCGCGTTGCGCCGGACCATGCCGCGCACACTCGACATCGCAGTCGACGGCAAGCGCGTGCGCCTCACCAGGGGCGAGACGACCCTCATCCTCGATCTCGACGCTCGCGCCGTGGAGCTGCGAACGTGACCCGGCTCTGGCCCGGGACTCCGTTCCCGCTCGGCGCGTTGTTCGACGGCGACGGAACGAACTTCGCGCTCTTCTCGGAGAACTCCGAGCGCGTGCAGCTCTGCCTCTTCGACGACGACGGCAAGGAAGAGCGAATCGACCTGCGTGAGCGCACGGCGTTCAACTGGCACGGCTACGTCCCCGGCGTGGGGCCGGGCCAGTGCTACGCCTACCGCGTGCACGGTCGCTGGGCGCCGGCCGAAGGTCACCGGTTCAACCCGAACAAGCTGCTCCTCGATCCGTATGCGAAGTCGATCACCGGCCCGATCGACTTCGGTGCAGGCAACACGCTCCCGTACGTCCCCGGCGGCGAAGATGCGGACCTCGAGCTCGACGGAAGCGACGATGCGGCGGCGATGCCCAAATGCGTCGTCATCGACGAGAGCTTCGACTGGGAGGACGACGATGTCGTGCGCCCGCGCATCCCGTGGCACGAGACCGTCATCTACGAGGCGCACGTCAAGGGATTCACCGTCTGTCAGCCGGCGGTGCGCGACGACCTGCGCGGCACGTACGCCGGTCTCGCAGCGGACGGTGCGATCGAGCATCTCAAGAGCCTCGGCGTGACGGCGGTCGAACTCCTGCCGATCCATCACGTCGCCGACGAGAGCTTTCTCCACGACAGAGGGATGAAGAACTACTGGGGCTACTCGACGATCGGCTACCTCGCGCCGCACGCCCTCTATGCAGCAACCGGCCGCCGCGGTGAGCAGGTGCGCGAGTTCAAGGGGATGGTGAAAGCGCTACACCGCGCAGGAATCGAGGTCATCCTGGATGTCGTCTACAACCACACCGCCGAGGGAAACCACCGCGGGCCGATGCTCGCCTTCAAGGGCATCGACAATGCGTCGTACTACCGGCTGCTCCCGGACGACCCGCGCTACTACATGGACTTCACGGGCACGGGGAACTCGCTCAATCCGGTGCATCCGAGCGTGCTGCGGCTGATCATGGACTCGTTGCGCTACTGGGTGCAGGACTGCCACGTCGACGGCTTCCGCTTCGATCTCGCATCCGCACTCGCGCGCGAGTTCTACGAAGTCGATCGCCTCTCCGCGTTCTTCGACATCATCCACCAGGACCCGTTGCTCTCCCAGGTGAAGCTGATCGCGGAGCCCTGGGATGTAGGCCCGGGCGGCTACCAGGTCGGGAACTTTCCGATTCTGTGGTCCGAATGGAACGGGATCTACCGCGACATTGTGCGCGACTTCTGGCGCGGTCAGGCGGGTGTCTCGGAGTTCGCGTCACGCTTCGGCGGCTCCGCCGACCTGTACGAGCGTGACGGCAGACGGCCGTTCGCGTCGATCAACTTCGTCACCGCGCACGACGGGTTCACGTTGCGCGACCTCGTGTCGTACAACGAGAAGCACAACGAGCCGAACGGCGAGAACAACGCCGACGGGACCGACGACAACCGCTCGTGGAACTGCGGCGTCGAGGGCCCGACTGACGATCCCGAGGTGAACGTATTGCGCGAGCGGCAGCAGCGCAACTTCCTCACGACCTTGTTGCTGTCGCAGGGGGTGCCGATGCTGCTCGGCGGGGACGAGCTCTCACGCACGCAAGGTGGAAACAACAACGCGTGGTGCCAGGACAACGAGATCTCGTGGTTCGACTGGGAGCTCGGCGACGACGAGCGGCGGCTGCTCGAGTTCACGCGCCGCCTGATCCTCCTGCGACGCAACCATCCGGTCTTCCGCCGCAACCGCTTCTTCGCCGGCAGCGGCGCAGACCTGCCCGACGTCTGGTGGATGCGTCCTGACGGACGCAAGATGACTCAACGCGACTGGAAGAACGGCGAGGCGCGCGCGATCGCCGTATTCCTGAACGGCGAGGAGTTGAACACGACGACGCCGCGCGGCGAAGACGTCCGCGACGAGTCGTTCCTCGTTCTCTTCAACGCCCACCACGAGCCCGTGCTCTTCCGCTTGCCGACGCGGCGGTTCGGCGCTCGGTGGACGCTCGAGCTCTCGACCAAAGAGCCTGAGCTGGAGCCAGGCGCCTTTTCCTGGGCGGCGCGCGAGGCGCTCACGGTCGAATCGCGGTCGATCCTGGTACTGCGTCGCGGCTGGTGAGGTGTCACGGCCGCCGTTCGGGGGAACGAATCGGCGTCAACACCAGGGAGGGAAAACCATGTCTCCACTTCTACTACTGCTCATCGTTCTGTTGCTCCTGTTCGCGGTCGGCGGCGGAGTCTGGGTGTCGAATCTCCTCTGGCTCCTCCTCGTCGTCGCGCTGATCGTCCTGATCTTCGGCTTCGTTTCTGGTCGCCGCGCCGTCTAGCCGCGGATCGTTTCGCGCCTGCGGGCGTCGAGTTCCTCGGCGCCCGCACGCGTCAGCGGCCCGTCATCTCCCGGTTCCTCCGCGAGCTCACGCCTCTGCTCCTGCCAGGCGGCGATCGCGTCCCGCTGGGCGCGTAGCGCGCGTCGCGCCTCGGTCACGTACGCACGCAGGAGCAGCAACAGCGTCGCAGCCACTCCGCGCAGCGTGCGCCGCGCCTGCGGAGCGTGGCGTGCCAGCAGCGTCGCGAACGCCGCGAGGAGTCGGATGACGACGACGGTGCCGTCACGCACGGCCGCCGCGAACGCGCGCAGCACGTGACCGCTCGCGACGGCGCCGGAGCCGCCGATCCGTTGCAACCGGCGCTGCAGGCGTTGCGCCTGCACGGCACGACCATCTCGTGCCCGCCGCCGCGAAGCCAGGACGATCGTGTCGTCCCACGGGTGAATCGACTCGACGCGCTGCGTCGGCACGAGCACGACGCGCCGGCCGAGGAAGAAGCGGCGGCGGACCGCAAGCACGTCGACGCCGTGCGGCCCCAGGCCAACCTCCTCGACGATTCCGCGGCGACTCCCTTCGACGCGAAAGCCGACGCAGTTCAGAAGCCAGTACCGGCCGACGGCGCTTTCCGCAGTGAACGAACGCTCGGTCTCGAGCGGCATCGGCCGTCAGCATGCCAACTGGCTCGGCCTGCACGCGGCGTTCGCGTGCCCGCGGGGGTTGCATGACGCCTTTTACCGCCACGTATCGGCTGCAACTCGCGCCGGAGCTCGGCTTCCGCGCTGCGCGCCGGCTTGTGCCGTATCTGCGCGCGCTCGGTGTCTCGCACCTCTACCTCTCGCCGTCGTTCGAGGCGCGCGCCGGTTCGACGCATGGGTACGACGTCGTCGATCCCACGCGCGTTTCGGACGCGCTCGGCGGCGAGGACGAGCTGCGGGCTCTGGCCGCGGCGGGCATCGGGATCGTGCTCGACATCGTCCCGAATCACATGGCAACGAGCGACGAGAACCCCTTCTGGGCCGATCCGGACTTGCGGTGGAGGTTCTTCGACCTCGACCCGCACACCGGCCTGCATCGCCGCTTCCTCGACGTCGACGACCTCGGCGGCGTGCGCGTGGAAGACGAAGCCGTCTTTGCGACGACGCATTCGAAGGCGCTCGAGCTCGTGCGCGACGGGACCGTCGACGGGCTGCGGATCGACCATGTCGACGGGCTCGCGAACCCGCGCGAGTACCTCGACCGGCTTGCGCGCGCGGGGGTCGAGCACGTCTGGGTCGAGAAGATCCTCGAGCCCGGCGAAGAGCTACGTCCGTGGCCGGTCGAGGGAACGACCGGGTACGAGTTCCTCAACGACGTGATGCATCTGTTCGTCGATCCGCGCGCCGAGGATCCGCTGACGGACCTGTACGTGGAGCTCACCGGCGAGTCGCGCACGTTCGGCGAAGTCGCCTTCGAAGCGAAGCTCGAGCAGGCGACGCAGACGTTCGAGCCGGAGCTGCGCCGCTTGCGCGCGAGGGACGAAGGACTCACGAATCTCGGCGCGGCGCTCGGCTCGTTCCAGGTCTACCGCACGTACGTGGAGCCCGAACGCGACGCGGTGGCCGACGAGGACCGCTTCGAGATTGCGCGCGCCGCGCTCTCCGATCGGCTGACGCACATCCTGCTGCTCGAGGAGCGGGGCCATGACGCATTCGTCCGTCGCTTCCAGCAGACGACGGGGCCTGTGACGGCGAAGGGTGTCGAGGACACGGCGTTCTACCGCTACAACCGGTTCATCGCGCTGAACGAGGTCGGTGGCGATGCGGGGCGCTGGACTCTGCCGATCGACGAGTTCCACCGCGCGAACGTCGAGCGCGCCGCGAGATTCCCGCGCCACCTGCTGACGACGTTCACGCACGACACGAAACGCTCACCCGACGTGCGCGCGCGCCTGCTCGCGCTCAGCTGGCAAAGCGAGGCGTGGTCGGAGCTCGCGCGTCGCGAGCTCGACTTCGACGACGCGAATGCCGCGTATTTCGCGCTCCAGACGCTCGCAGGCGCGTGGCCGATCGAGCAGGAGCGGATCGACGCATACCTCGAGAAGGCGTTTCGCGAGGCGAAGCAGCAGACGGGCTGGCTCGCTCCCGACGAAGGATGGGAGCGAAGGGTCAGGCAATGGGCGCGGTCGAAACGCGACGCCGCGGGCGGTCTCGCAGAAAGCGTGCGCGCGGAGGGGACGCGCATAGCGCTCGCGATGCTCGTCCTCAAGCTCACCTGCCCCGGCATCCCCGACATCTACCAGGGCGACGAGCTGGAGGCGCTCGCGCTCGTCGACCCGGACAACCGGCGCCCCGTCGACTGGGAGTTGCGGCGCCGTCTGCTCGCCGAAGATCCCGCGCGCGACCCGAAGCTGTGGGTGACGTCGAAACTGCTCGGGCTACGCGCCCGGCAGCCGGCTGCGTTCGCCGGGAGCTACACGCCGGTGGCCGCGCCGCCGGATGTGTGCGCATTCGTGCGCGGCCTGGACGTGCTCGTCGTCGTGCCGGTGGCGCCGCACGCGCGGCCGGACGTGACTGTCGCCGGCGAGTGGCACGACGTGCTCGAGGAGCGCTTCCCGTTCCGCGTCTGCGAACGAGCCGATTGACTCGGCCCGCGCCGGGGCACAAACGTCGCGTGCGCCTATTCGCGCTGGCCGTCCTGCTCGCCGGGTGCGTTGTCTTCTCGAGGGGTGCGTCCGGCGCCTTTCCCGGCAAGCCGGGCTGGATCGCCTTCGTGTCGGGCGAGTCGACGGGAATCTGGCTGATCGACGCGGAGGGACGGAACCGTCGGAAGCTCACGCCGCGCCTGCGTGAAGACCAGCGGCATCCCGCGTGGTCGCCTGGAGGACGGTGGCTGATGTACACGGCGAAGGGCTTGTGGATCGCGAGGGTCGACGGCAGCGGCCGCCGGCGGATCGGGCGTTACGGGTCGGATGGGGCTTGGTCGCCAGATGGCCGCCGCATCGTCTTCGCCGGCAAACCCACGAAGACCGCGTGCACGGACATCTACTCGATGCGTCTGAACGGCTCGGCCGTTCGTCGGCTGATCTCCACGAGCGCCTGCGAGACCAACCCGTCGTATTCGCCCGATGGCAAGTGGATTGTCTTCGAGGCGCAGACTCCATACGCACAGCACATCGTCGTCGCGCCCAGTACCGGAGGAGGCAGACTCCGGGTGATCGGAACGGGCTTTTCGCCGGATTGGTCGCCCAGCGGAGCGGCAATTGCATTCGTTTCGGGAACGACGACAATCCGCGTCGTTGATCCAAGCGGAAGGCTGCTTCGGGAGACGGACGTCGCCGGACCGGACAACTTCAGCGTCTCGGCAGTGGGATGGTCGCCTGGTGGAGACCAATTCGTCTTCGCCCAACTCCAGGCGACCGGCACGGTTGGACCCCGCCGCGGGGGCGATCGAATCTATCGAGCGAACATCGACGGGTCGGATCGACGGGAGTTGACTCAGACCGGGATCGACAACGATCGCGAGCCTGCGTGGCAGCCTGCCATGTCTTGACCGTGCAGCGGGTCAGCGCCCGCGCCGCTGCCCACGTCGGAGAGCGTCGAGCCGGCGTCGCGCCTGCTTCGTCGGGCGCGCGCCGAGCTCGGCTCCGAGCGGCCGGGCGAGGCGCCGCTCGAGCGCCTGCTGCTCGCGGGCGGCGAGCGATTCCGGCGTCTCCACATACAGCGCCGCGGCGACGCTCGCGGGCCCGCGGCGTTCGGCGACACCGCTGACGACAACCGTCCGGCGTACTGTGCCGACCGTCACCTCGACCGTGTCGCCTGCGCGGACCGCCTTTGACGGCTTCGCGCGCTCGCTGTTGACGTGCACCCTGCCGCCGAGGGCGGCTGCGGTCGCCGCGCTGCGCGTCTTGTAGAAGCGCGCGGCCCAGAGCCATTTGTCGATCCGAACCTCGTCCACGGAGCCATGATCGCAGCGATTGATCAACCACCTCGTTGATTCCAAATCCGACTTGGGCGCGCGTCGGTAGCCCCTTGCAACCGCCCGAAGGAGGAGCCATGGTCGTCCGCACGCTTGTCGCCCTCGTCGCCGTTCTCGCCGTCGTCCCGGCCGCCGCGATTGCGGCACCTCCGGCGTCCTCGACCGCTTCGTGCACGATCGTCGCGGAAGGCCCATTCCTGTACGTCGACACGGTGATTCCCAATTCGGCCGTGCAGTGCGACGCGCCGCAGCGCCGCCTCAGGATCGAGACGCAGCTCACTCGGGACGGCGTCGTCGTCGTCAGCGCGTCACGCGCGTGCCGCAACGCGTCTGTGTGCTGGCTCACCGTAGACGCCAGCGCCTCGGACGCGCCGGGTGACCAACTCTGGTGCCTGACGACGAGGGGCTACGTCGGCTCGACGTTCGTGGGCGAGGCGTCGTCGTGCGAGCACGAGGACTTCTAGCGGCGAAGCGCCGGCGGCGCGGCTCTGCCGCGCCGTTCACGAACAATCACCGAAGCAGAGCTCCCCTGACCACCTACCAATGGCGAGCGCCGCAGGCGCGAGCCCCCGAGCGCGAGCGAAGCGAAGCGAGGGACCACAGGGGCGACAGGACTCGAACCTGCAACCCCCGGTTTTGGAGACCGGTGCTCTACCAATTGAGCTACGCCCCTCGGCTCGAGAAGGCGATTGTAGCTGCGCCGTTTTTCGATTTACCGCGCGCAGGTGCTTAGTGCCTTCGCGAGACCGCGCTCTCGCGAAGGCACGCTGTTGATCGATGCAAGCAAAGGAGGGGGCTCACGGGGGAACCATGGGTTCACCCGTGGAGAACCCCGGTTTTGGAGACCGGTGCTCTACCAATTGAGCTACGCCCCTCGGCTCGAGAAGGCGATTGTAGCCGCGCCCTCTGAGTAGCCTTCGGCGCGTGCCACTCGGTCTTCTCTTTCTCGTCCTCAGCGTCTGCCTCCTGGGCGTCGGCTACGCGGCGGCGCGCGCGGGCGGCGGTGCCTGGGTGATCGCAATTGCAGCGACTGCGATCGCCGTTTGGCTGGGCAGTACGGGCTTGATGATCCTCCGCCGGTCGCATCGCTGAGGAAAACGCACCGCGGCGGCGTAATCTGTGGGCGTGGCAGAGGACGTCACCGAGCTCTGGCGGACGTTCCGACGTACCGGTGACGCTGCATTGCGCGACCGGCTGATCCTTACGTACGCGCCGCTCGTCAAGTACGTTGCCGGCAGAGTCGGCAGCGGGCTGCCCGCGCACGTCGACGAAGGCGACCTCGTCCAGTACGGCCTGCTCGGCCTGATCACGGCGATCGAGCGCTATGACCCGGACCGCGACGTGAAGTTCGAGACGTATGCGATCGCCCGCATCAAGGGCTCGATTCTCGACGAGTTGCGCGCGCTCGACTGGGTGCCGCGATCGGTGCGGTCGCGCGCGCGCCAGATCGAGCGCGCGATGTCCGAGCTCGAGGCGAAGCTCGGCCGCGCGCCGACCGACGAGGAGATCGCGCGCAAGGTCGGCATCAGCACGGACGAGCTCGAGGAGAGCCTCACGGCCATCTCGCGCTCGTCGATCGCGGCGCTCGACGAGCTGTGGACGATCTCCGGCTCCGGCGGCGACCAGATCGCCCTGATCGACACGATCGAGGACACGCAAGGCCCCGAGCCGCAGTCTGCGTTCGCGCAGACCGAGCTCCGCGAGATGGTCGCCGATGCGATCACAAGCCTCCCCGAGCGCGAGAAGCTCGTGATCACCCTGTACTACTACGAGGATCTGACCCTCCGCGAGATCGGCGAGGTGCTCGGGGTTACCGAGTCGCGCGTCTCGCAGCTCCACACGAAGGCGATCCTGCGTCTGAAGGCGCGCCTTTCGGGCTCCGTCGCACGCGCGGGCGCAGACTAAGATCGTCCCCGACCAATAACGAGCGCAGGAGGACGCATGGCCCACGAGCCGGGGAAGATTCGCAACGTCGCCGTCGTCGGACACCGCGGCACCGGAAAGACGTCGCTCGTCGAAGCGATGCTCTTCCAGGCCGGTGCGACGAACCGGCTCGGCACGATCGAGGCCGGCTCCACGGTCTCCGACTGGGACGAGGACGAGCAGCGACGAAAGATGTCGCTCGCCGCGACGATCTGCCACCTCGAGTGGCAGGACCGCAAGATCAACCTGATCGACACACCCGGAGACGCAGGCTTCGTGGGAGATGCGATGGCCGCGATCCGCGTCGTCGAAGGCGCGCTCTTCGTCGTCAGCGGCGTTATGGGCGTCGAGGTGCAGACGTCGCGCAACTGGAAGCGCGCCGCCGACGGCAATCTCTCCCGTGTCCTCTTCGTGAACATGCTCGACCGCGAGCGCGCCGACTTCTTCCGCGTGCTCGGCGCGCTCCAGGAGCAGCTCTCCGAGCACTGCGTCGCGATTCACCTGCCGATCGGCGCGGAGCACGAGCTGACCGGCGTCGTCGACCTCCTGCACATGTGCGCGTACATGAGCCCGGAGGGCCAGCGTGAGGAAAAGGCGACGGAGATTCCCGCCGACTTGCAGGCGCAGGTGGACGAGTACCACACGCGGCTGCTCGACGCCGTCGTCGAGACGGATGAGAAGCTGATGGAGCGCTACCTCGACGGCGAGGAGCTCGCCGTTGAGGAGGTCGCCCACGCGCTCAAGGACGCGGTCACCCGGGGCGAGTTGTTCCCCGTCGCATGCGGCGTGGCGACGAAGAACCTCGGCACGACGGCGCTGCTCGATCTGCTCGTCGAGGGCGTGCCGTCCCCCGCGAAGAAGGGCTCGCCGATCGACGTCGGCGGCGAGGGGACAGCGGCGTTCGTGTTCAAGACGATTGCCGATCCGTTCGCGGGGCGGATCAACGTCTTCCGCGTCCTCAGCGGAGCGCTCAAGGCCGACTCCGCGATGGTGAATGCGCGAGGGCACGCGAAGGAGCGCATCGGACAGTTGCTCGAGATGCAGGGCAAGGAGCACAATCCGACGAACGAGCTCGGCGCGGGTGACATCGGCGCGGTGCCCAAGCTGAAGGACACACAGACGGGCGACCTGCTGCTCGACGCCGAGCGTGACGTGGAGCTGCCGCGTATCGGTTTCCCCGAGCCGGTGATGAGCTTCGCCGTCTCCCCGAAGGCGAAGGGCGACGAGGAGAAGATGGCGTCGGGCCTCCGCCGTCTCGCCGAAGAGGATCCGACAATCCACCTCCGGCGCGACCAGCAGACGGGCGAGGAGTTGCTCTCCGGGCTGTCGCAGATCCATGTCGAGGTTGCGGTCGAGCGGCTCAAGCGCCGTTTCGGGGTCGATGTCGAGCTGCACCAGCCGCGCGTGCCCTACCTCGAGACGATCCGCAAGCAGGCGCGCGCGCGAGGCCGGTACAAGAAGCAGACGGGCGGGCGCGGCCAGTACGGCGACTGCCAGATCGTGATCGAGCCGCTCGAGGAGCGCGAGGGTTACGAGTTCGTCGACAAGATCGTGGGCGGCGTCGTCCCGCAGAGCTTCCGCCCGGCCGTCGACAAGGGGATCCAGGAGGCGATGCAGCACGGCGAGCTTGCCGGCGCGCCGGTGCAGGGTGTCCGCGTCTCGCTCGTCGACGGCTCGTACCACAACGTCGACTCCTCGGAGATGGCCTTCAAGATCGCCGGCTCGATGGCCTTCAAAAGCGCGTACGAACAGGCCGATCCCGTGCTGCTCGAGCCGATCATGGAGGTCGAGGTGACGGTGCCCGACGAGGCCGTCGGTGCGGTCAACGGCGACCTCAACTCGCGGCGCGGTCGGCTGCACGGAATGGAGCCACGCGGCGGCGTCACGACGATCAAGGCCGAGGTGCCGATGGCGGAGATCCTCACGTACTCCCAGTCGCTCACTTCGTTGACGGGCGGTCGCGGCGACTACGCGATGCACTTCGTGCGCTACGAGGAAGTGCCCTCGCACATCGCGCAGAAGGTGATCGCGGATACCCAGAAGGAGCTCGAGGAGGCCAAGGCGTAATCGTCAGCCGCGTAGCGGCTCTCGCCGGCCTCGTCCTCGCGGCGGCGGCGTTTGCGCGCGACGACGCTTCCCGCTCGACGATCCGCGTACCGCAGGACGAGCCGACGATCCCACAGGCGATCGCGAGCGCCGACCCCGGCGACACGATCCTTGTCGACCGTGGGAGGTACCTCGGCGGGATCGTTGTCTCCGCAGCCAAGCACGATCTGACGATTCGCGGAGTCGATCGCAGCGACGTCGTCCTCGACGGCGGCGACGTCAGGCGGAACGGGATCACCGTGTACGCTGACGGCGTCTCGATCCTCAACCTGTCGGCGCACAACTTCCCGGTCGATGCGTTCCACTGGAACGGAGCCGACCGCTTTCGCGCCTCGTACCTCACGATCTGGAACGTCGGCCAGTACGGCATCTACGCCGAGGACGGCGAGCAGGGGACCGTCGACCACGACTACGTCTCCGGCGCGGCTGACGCGGCGTACTACATCGGAGAGTGCAAGCACTGTCGAGCGACGCTCTCCCACGTGGTCGCGACGCTCTCGGCCGTCGGCTACTCAGGTACGAACGCGAGCGAGGTGACGATCCGCGACTCCGTTTGGGACCGAAACGGCGCCGGCATCGTTCCCAACACCTACGCGAACGAGGCACACCCGCCGCAGGCGCGCGCGACGATCATTCGCAACTCCAAGGGAATCGCGTCACCGGAAGCGAGCGTTACGGGATCGCCCTCTTTCCGACGGCGCACAGGATCGTGTTCAACCCGAGTGCTCAGCGTGACCCCGGACCGCCGTGGCGGCCGCGTGGCAACCGCATCTCGAACAACGTCGTCTCCGGGAGCGGCCGGGCCGATCTCGCTCTCGCCCGCGGGGTCGGCGCCGGCAACTGCTTCGTCGAAAACACGGTCGCAACGACCCTGCCTCGCAACGTGGGTGTGCCTCGCTGTAGCGCTACGCCGCCGACCGGCGACGCGCGGGTCGCCGCGGAGCTGACGGCCGGCATGCGCAAGTTGTTCGACGCAACGCTGCGCCGGCGGCAGCCGCCGACGTACGCGTCGATGCCCGCGCCCCCGCGGCAGCCGAGCATGCCCGCGGGAAATCGCTAGTCCGCGCCGTCGCGGCCATGTCTCAGGGACTGTCCCTGGGACATGGCCGAGCGAGACGTGGGGGTCAGACCGTCGCGGTCTGCTGTGGCGCGTTCGGCGCGTCGCCGCTTTGCAGGCGCTTGATCAGGTCCGAGACGTCGGCGAGCTCCTGCTCGAGATCGCGCTGGTAGCTCTCGAGCCGCTCGAGGACGTTCTCGCTGCTGTACCAGCGGCGCCCGAACGGCGGACGGCGGAAGCCACGGCGATGATGATGTCCGTGCATGTTCACCTCCTTTCGAAACGCTTGATGAAGGCGTCCACGACAACCTGCGTCTGCTTCAGGGCCTTCGCCCAGGCGCGCAGCAGCTCGCGGCCCGCCGGAGTCAACTCGTACCTGCGCTTCGCCGGCCCCGGCTCGTCGGCGTCCCACTCGGAGCGGACGAGCCCGTCCTCCTCGAGCGCGCGCAACACCCGGTACAGGCCGCCCAGCTCGGGCCGCTCCCCGGGAATGAGCTCCGCAGCGCGGTCGACGAGCTCGTAGCCGTGCGCCGGTTGCTCGGAGAGGAGGAGCAGGAGCGCCGGCTCGAGGAACCGTTCGACGCGGCCGCGGACGTGCCACCGTCCCTGCGCGTCGCGCCAGCGGGTCCGGGGACCGTGTCTATGTGTGAAACGCATATAGATGCGGAACGACGTTACCACCTACGGCATTCCCTCCGCTAACCTCGGATGTCTTGACGCGGATTACGCGGACAGCCGTCGCCCGTTCCTGCGCCATCTGCGAGCGATCGCTCCTGATGGGCGAGCGGGTCGTCCGCTTCGCGCCGTACGCCGGCGGCGATCTCGTCGACGTCTGCCTGCTGTGTCAGGAGGAGGCGCTCGAGTCCGGCTGGCTCAAGGAAGGGGCGCCGACCACACCGCTCGTCCCCGACGAGCGGCGGCGTCGCAGCGCACTCGACCTACGCACGATCTTCGGCAACCGGCGGTCACCCGAGCCTGTTGCGTCGGAGCCGATCCTGCGTCGCCTCTCCGACGAGGAGCTCGGAATGGTCGAGGCCGCCGACCTGTTCAACGGCAGCCAGTTCCGCCGCACGATCGGCGGCGTCGCCAAGAGCCTCGGTCAGCCGCAGACGTCGATCGTCACCTTCTCCGGCGTCAACCCGGAGCTCGTGATCACGATCGCCTGGGACATCTCCTGGTACCAGTACCGCGTCACGCCGGACTCTGCGCAACCGATCCGGCTCGCCGAGCGCGGCCATGAGCTCGACGAGCTCGACGGCCGGTACAAGGAGTGGAACGCGCACGTGGAGGCGGGCGGCCGGCTCGTGCCGGACATCGCCCGCATCTAGCGCTCGCCG
>WNGA01009062.1_pt1 | contig 28051 bp, 36 predicted proteins | sample 5400061 | NCBI WGS metagenome assembly WNGA01 (sample SAMN13153366, study PRJNA577476) | soil metagenome | isolation source: 100 cm soil or saprolite under grassland replicate 2 | place: USA:California | collected 2016-06-15
TACCCGCGTGCGGTGAAACGCAAGATGAGCGGCTACAAGCTCAAACGTGCCCACCATCGCAGCTGGTCCCAGCCGACCATGCCGGTCGCTGACGCGGTCGTCGTCCTCAGCAAAGCAGGCTAACTGACCGGTATTGCCGTTAACAGGCTGTTGCGGAAACCCGGGTCCGCGTGGTTGGGTGCGGTGTGCGACCATGCGGCATCCAGCAGTCGGGGAGGTGCCGTGGGCCAAGACGACCTGCCGCCAGCGGATATGGCCGCGCTCCGTGAGGCCGTGCTTGGCTTCTACGAGGAGTCGGTCGGGCGGCTGGTTGCGCAGGCGCAGCGGCGTGGCCGAGCGCCGCGGCGCCTGCACCCCTTGACGCTTGTTGTGCTGCTGCCATGGCTGTGGCTGGTCGGCGTGGTGCGGATGGCCGTGACCCGTCGAGAGCCGCAGGTCGCGGTGCGCCAGCAGCGGGCGGTCAGCCTGTACCGGCAGCTCAGCGGCAAGGACCCGGTTGTGGCCCGGGCGGAGCTGGGGCGGATCTACCAGCAGCTGCTGGCGATCGACCAGCGCGTCAAACCCTCCAGCGCCCAGTGGGCAACGGCAGACGCGACCCGCCGGGCGGAGCTTGTGGCCGCGGCCGGTGCGCTGCTGGCCTACCACCTGGGTGGCCGGCAGACCGATGATGCGCTGCTTGGCGAGATCCAGGCTGCCTGGGTGGAGTACGAGGCCCTTGGGGAGCAGCGCATGGACCAGAGGCTTGGGCAGGCCCGGCGTGGCGAGCGTGCGGTGCGGGCGGAGAGCAGCCGCCAGGAGCGGGCGGCGATGGACCGCTACGTTGCGGGGTGGCGTGCCTGGTTTGACCGGCACGTCCAACAGGACGGCTCGCCGGATCATGACCACTGACCAAGGAGTGTGGCCGGGAGGGTCGAGCCGATGATCGAGGGGTGGTCGCCAGCTGGTGGCTGGGAGTCCTACGAGGCGTGGAAGCGCTGGTTCCTGCGGGAGTGGGGCCGCGTCGACCCGCCGCCGCCACAGCGACCCTCGGTCCGGTTGTTCGGGGTGTACCGGGTGTTCTCCACACCCGAGGGCATCCAGACCGAGGTGGAGGTCGCCACGGCCGACCCGGCTGCTGTGGCCGCTGCGGAGCGGGAGGTTCGTTGGCGGGCGCGGGCGCACCTGGTCAAGCTGCAGGAGTACCTCGCCCGTGATCCCAACCCTGTGGTGTACCTGCAGGTCAACTTCGAGGCCAGTCCTGGCCGTCGGCCGAGCGTGGGGCATGGCGATATGGCCGCGCCGCCAACGGCGCCGCGGCGGTCGGTGGGTGAGCTGGTCGCCGCGGCGTTGGAGGACCTGGGCGGGTGAGCCGGTTGCCGGGCGTTCTCGCAGGATCACTTCGGCTGCCGGTTGACTCGTACCAGCCTGTTGCACAAAGGCCCGATGCTGATGGGCTGGCTGTGGCTGTCCTGGGTGGGTGGAACGATCGAGTTGCTTTGTGTGTGGTTGGCCGCTTTGGTTCCAGCCGATGCGCCGGAGGGCCAAGGAGGGGTGGCCTATGGGCACCTGGGGGCCTGGGAACTTCGATGGCGATGGCGCCGTTGACTACTTGAGCGAGGTCATCGACGGCTTCATCGAGACCGTCGAGCAGTTGTTCGCGCTGGGACGTGCGAGTCTGGACGACCAGGGTGAAGACAGGCTGATGCCGACGGTGGAGATGATCAGCGTGCTGTGCGACTGGTGCCGTGGCGAGCCGCCCGCCATTCGGGTGGTCGCCCCGCCGCGCCCCGGGGTGGTCCGGCAGTGGAAGCGGCGGTACTTGGAGATCTACGACGAGGAGATCGACGGTCTGCTGCTGCCGGGGAAAGAGCACTTCGGCCCCGAGCGCCGTGCTCATATCGTCCGGACCTTCGACAGGCTTGAGTTGCTGGCGACGGAAGGTTGGGAGGAACGCCCGGCGACATCGAGTTAGTAGGGCTCTGTCAGGTCGGCGTGTGATCGTCTGTTTCGGCGTCACCGCCGCGGGATCGCGCACCTCCGCAGGCATCACTGCGGTTCAGCATCCTCTCCATGCGGCTGTCGCTCTACTGCCGGAGTTCCGGTACGAGCTCGGTGAAACCGCGGGCCGCTGTGGCGCGTCGTCTATGGCGGAGGCAGGACAGCGAGGAGCTGGCATGGCGACCGACGAGGACTTCCGGGGGTTCTTCGCCGAGCACTATGAGCGGCTGTGTCGGCTCGGCTTCCTGCTCACTGGAGACCCGGCCCAGGCGGAGGAATTGGCCCAGGACGCGCTCGTGCGGACCTGGCGGCGGTGGAGGCTGGTGCGCAAACCCGACAACCCGGAGGCCTACGCCCGCAAGGTGCTGGTCAACCGGCACCGGTCGCTGCTGCGCCGCGCGCTTGTCGAAGCTCGCTACCTGTACCGCGACCGCCCGAACGAGGGGTACAGCGACGAGCACCACGAGGACGCGATCGTGCTGTGGGCTGCGACCCGTCGGCTGCCGCTGCGCCAGCGGGCAGTGCTGGTGCTGCGCTACTACGAGGACCTCAGCGAGGCCGAGATCGCGCGGGTGCTCGGAATCCCGGTCGGCACGGTCAAGACGTTGGCCCGCCGGGGCCTGGCCAGGCTTCGCCGCAGTCTCGACGCCACCACCCAGGGCCACACGCTCAGCATCAAGGAGCGATCATGACATTGGAAGAGCAACTCCAGGACGCCTACGAGCGCGCGGCGGAACTGGTTCCGGTGTCGCCAGGCGCCTATGACCGGTTCCTGCGCCGCCGGGCGCGCCGCGGCCGGGTGGTGGCCGCCGCCACCGGGCTGGCGCTGGTCGCCGTGCTGGGCGCGGCCGTGCTGGTAGCCCGCCAGCTGCCCCAGGATCGGGAGCCGGCCGCGCCGGCCGCCAACGCTGCCGAGCTTGCCAACAGGGCCGCGACGGCGGCCGCGGCCCAATCGATCCCCACCTCCAGGCCGCACCAGTGGGTGTACACCAAGGAGCTGACGGTGGAGTCGGGGGTCGGCAAGCCCTTCACCCACGAGTACTGGGTCCGGGTCGACGGCAAGAAGTACGCCCAACCAACCAGCAACCTCCGCGCGGCCCGCCCCAGGAAAGTGATCAGGGAGCGGAGGCAGCTGCCCCCGTCGCAGTGCCTCCTTGGCCTGCCGGCACGCGTCCGCCCCGCGGTTGGCCTTGGGCGGTTCTTTCCCAACCCGGCTGCGGTGCCCACCGACCCCGACGGGCTGCTCGCCGCCGTCTACCAGCTGCTCGAGAATCCCGACCCCGCATGCCCTCCCGGTTCCGTTGGCGACACGGTCCAGGAACGGGCATTCAGGTTGATCGGCGCCATGCTCCAAACCGTGATGCCAGCGGACGTTCGCGCCGCGCTCTACCGGGCGCTGGCAAAGATGCCCGGGGTCACGGTCGTGCAGGGCGCCACCGACGCCGCCGGCCGCCGCGGCGTGGCCTTTGCCCGGGCAGCAGCCATCGAAGTGCCCGGGTCGAGTGGCTGGGTCCGGCTGGAGATCATCCTGGACAGCGACAGCTACCGCTACCTGGGCACGCGCTACGTGGTGACCCGCGACCACTTCATCCCTAACCTTGGCGGCCCTCGAGGGACCCGGTTTCGCAAGGGACAGGTCCTGATGTCCAGTGCCCAGCTGGCCCTGGCGGTGGTGAACGCCCCGTGCCAGCGGCCCGGCGAGACCACTACCTGCGCCTCCTATGTCGAAACAACGTGGGTGGCCGGCGTGTCGTCGCAGGGCCGGCCTTGAGGTCGCAGCGAACCTTGTAACAGCACGCAGGTAAGGTATGGCATGGCATCTCCTCGCCGGCATGGTCCCGGGCAGCCCGTCAACCGGCAATGGGCTTGGCGTGTGGACCTGCGCTGTAGCGGGGTGCCGGAGATTGCCGGTTGACTGGCGGGCCGGCCCGCGCTGGCGGGGCCTCGACGGTCAGGGCCGGCTGCTGGCAAGCCAGCGAGGGGAAGCTCGCCGCCGCCTCCTCGACCCCCTCCGGGAACATGCGGCGGCCGGCGGGACCCTGCACCCGGCGGCCGCAGACCTGACAGAGCCCTACTAGAGCTCAGAGTCGATGTCGTCCATCCGGAAGAACTCGTGCGCCAACTCCTTCCGGTGCTGCTCGGCAGCAGCGTTGAGCTGCTGCACGTCGTCCGGGTCGAGCACCCCTTTGGCCTGGAGGACCCGCAGCAGCTCGGTGACAAAGGCATGCGCTTTGGCTGCCACCTGCCGAGTTCGGCGTTCCTCGGGATAGTTCAGCAGTAGGGCGAACGGGTCAGGGCCATGCTCGTCGAGGACCTGCTCGACCAACACCAGGTTGTGCTTGAACTCGGGGTCGTGCGCCGACCAGGTGCACTTGCCGAACCGCATCATCCGCGGCGTCTCCTGCAGGCCCTTGCGCACCACCGGGAAGTAGCTGGGATAGCTCTCCGCGTCTTGCAGGATCATGGCCTGCAGCGTGGCGTGTGCCGTGCTGTCCACCCGGGTCTTCAGGTCGATCACGATCCCGGTGTCATCGTCGAAGCGTTCCTCGTAGGCGTATGGCGTGATCTCGATCTGGTCGAGCGCCACCGCGGATGGCTGGAGCTGCTCCTGCTCGGTCAGCTCGAGCTGATGGTCGTAGCTGTTGTGGCTGGTGATGCCGTTGCTGTAGGACCAGGAGTGCTTGCCCGGCTCGAAGGCCGTGCGCTGACCGGCCCCGGTGGGTAGCGTCACGTTCTGGTGTGCCTGCAACGCGTCGACGACCCGGTCGTTGGTGGTTTCGTCGTCGATCATGAACCCGACCCGGAGCCGGCGAAGGTCCCGGCCGGTGTGCGGTGACTGGAATGTCTCCGCCTGCTCGATGGTCGCTGGCACCTGGATACCGCCAAGCTCCAAGGTAACTGTGTCGTTTTCCATCACAGCGCTCCTTGCTATCCGGGGGGCGCAGGAGGGTCGTGCTGCTCTGGCCGGCCTGACCGTCCCTCCAGCAGGATCGCCTGTGGGCCTGCCTCGTCCTCGCTGCCCATGGCGGCAAGCGACGACGACACAAAGCCCGAGGCCTCGACCGTCTCGACGATGCCGCGGTCGACCCGGATCGGCGCGCCGGTCACCAGCGCCAAGGCGAGGGCATCGCTTGGGCGGGCGTCCACCTCGACGGAGCCCGTTGAGCCGTCCAGGACGATGACCGCGTAGAAGGTCTGGTCGGTGAGCCGGTCGATGCGGACCTCGCGAAGGCCGCCACCGAGCGCGTCGACCATGCGGGCGGCAAGATCATGGGTGAGCGGCCGCGGCAGCGCGTCGACCTGGAGCAAACGCAGGGCGATGGGGCGGACCTCGTCGCGGCCGATCCAGATCGGCAGGCGGCGGGCGCCGTCAGGGTCGGCGAGCAGCACGACGTGGTCACGGGCAGAATCCCGAACGCGGCGCACGTCGGTGACGCGCATGTCGAGGAACTCGTGCTGGGTGGCGGTCGGCATGGCACGCTCCTCTCTGGCCGCAAGGCGACGGACGCGGCTCGACTTGAGGCTGCCAGTCGCCGGCGTTGCCGGCAATGATCCCGCAGGGGCCGCGGCGGACGCTGCCGGCTATAAGCAGGGCCCGGTCGTCTTGGGGCGGGTGCGCTTGGAGGCGCTGGCCTGGCTCGACCAGGCACCCGGGGCGGAGTTAATTCCGCCGCACCCCACCCAGCTCCGCCTTGGCACTGAGTGATAGAAGGGCGATGGAGGTCAGCGGCATCACGGCTGGCGGGTGAGCGCGACACGAGGCCGACGAGGAGTGCCGGTTGTCGGCGTGCGGGTGCTCGCTCATCACCATCAGCATGTCGTGTAACCCCACCATCGCCGGCCCGCGTCACGTCGGTTACGTCTGCGCAAGCGGGTCGGTGCGGACCCGCGGATGGTCGCGCCAGACCGCGGCCAGCAGCTCGGCGATCGGCACGCCGGCGGCGTGCTCGAACAGCAGCTCGACGTCGAGCGCGCGGAACGGCTCCAGGTAGACGCCCATCGTGGTCTGCGGGTTGCGGTGGCCAAGGAGTAGCGCGACGAGCTGCCAGGTGTCACCGAACTGGGCGCGGAAGTCCCGCAGCTCCTCGCCGGCCAGGTGGGCGAAGCGGGCCTCGTAGAGCAGCTTGCCGACCGAGTACCACTTCAGCGCGAACGTGTGCCTTCTTTTCGCACTCGCCGTGTGCGCACGGACTCGCGTGGCGAATGGCCAGGACGGCTTCCCGAGCTGCGTTCGCGGCCGTCGCAGCTGGGTGTGTTGCGATACTCACCTGGGGCAGGTCCCGGGCGCTCGGTCTGGCGCTGGCGCCTTGCCTTTATGGGTCGCGGAGCCATGGGGGCGGCTGGGTGCCAACTGCCTGATGGAGACGCCGGACGCGCTCGAGGACCACGTTAAGCGCCCATCCTGGCTCGATCGTGTCGAGCTCTGACTTCGTCGGCCGCGGCATCCATTCGGCCGTGAGTCCAGCAGTTTCCGGCCGACTCGCGTTCGCGTGAACCAGCCCGTCACGGTAATCGACGAGCCGGAGCCACTCCATGCCGTGAGGGTCGCCGAGATCCGGCTTCGCTGGAATGAACCCGTCTTCGAGGAGCTGCTTCGGGATCTGCTTCCAGCGGTCCGTCACGCCTCGCCTGTCGCGCGACGGCAGGTATTTGCGGCTTTGGATGAAGTCTCGTTGCAAGACGTCGACGATCACCCACTCCGCGAGATAGCTGTCTGCGAAGCAAACTGCGAAGAGGATTTCCCGACGCCTCGCATTGTGGCCAGCCGATTGGGCCTCCCGGAGGGCATCCTCAAACCAGTCCGGGGCGTGGCGGTAGTGCTTCCATGCTGTGATCGGCATCGCGGTCTCGCGTTCAACCGCCATCCCGAGCGCAACTCGGTGCTCTTTCCTCCCCTGCATGCTCTCCTCCGCTTCTCAAGGCATCCCGTGCCCGTACGGTGTTGTCGCCATGTCAGCTGCAGGGTCCGATGGTGGCAGCTCGGTTGGGCAGGCGTTGGACACGGCCGGCGGTGGCGGCCGCGTCGCGGAGGTGGGTGATCTCGTCGTGTTGGGCGGCGAGGCGGGCCAGGGCCTGGGCACGGAAGGCGGTGAGCTCGCCGATCGTCGCGTCGGTGTGGGCCAGCCGTTGCTGCAGCGTGGCGATCTCGTGTTTGAGCCGGGTGATCTGCGCATCCCGCGGGTCGGGAATCTCACCGATCTGCTGGAGGGTCTGGAGCCGTTGCTCGAACTCGACGCGGAGGGCCGCGTAGGGGCGGTTGCCGTAGAAGGCGGTGCGGTCGACGCCGGCCTCGCGGGCGAGGGTCTTGACGTCGCAGCGGCCGCCGGGTGGGAGCTCGCCGCGCAACAGCCGGTCCATGACGGTGCGGATCCGCTGTTCGTTGGCGTGCCGCTGCGCGGCGCTGATGCGCATGTCACGCCTGCTCGTGCTGCTGGTGGTGGCCGGCGGCGTCGATCGCGGCCATGACGCGCTGAGCCCGGTCGAGGTCGGCCTGCAGGCGTGCCCGCTCGGTCTTGCGGGTGGGGCCGAGGGCGCCGAGGAAGGCCGTGGTCTGCTCGGCGTGCTCGGCCCAGACCGGCCGATGGCACGGGTGATGCGTGGCCTGCGGGCAGCGAGCCGAGTCGCACATCCCCGCCAGTGGCTTGGTCGCGGTAGGGGTGCCGGCGAGCTTGAGGCACAACGCCCGGGCCGGGTCGGTGAACCAGCAGTAGTTCGCGATCCCGAGGTGGAGCGTCTTGGCGCGTTTGGTCAGCAGGTTGAGGATCTCGCGGTCGCTGCGCTGGACCTTCGGCGCGTTGCTGTCAGCGGCTGCCGACAAGCCAGCCGGGCCGAGCTTGGCGTCCACACCGGCGAAGAACTCGAGGAGCTGGGGGCGCCGGGCCCAGCGGGCATGATGCCCTGCTGGTAGTTGCGGAACTCGCGCACGACTAGGTCCAGGTTGCGCTCCTGCTCGTGCCGATTGACCTCGGCGAGCAGCTCAGCCTGAGCGCCGCCAGGTCGAGCGCTGTAGCCCTCGGTGGTGGCCACGGAGATGTGCTTGAGGTGCAGTTTGGCGGCCAGCAGCCCGCCGGGGCGGTAGGCGAGCTCAAGCGCCAGGGTGCGCCGCAGCGCCCGGGAGGTGACCCGGTCCTCCGGGATCGGGGCCAGGCCGAGGCGCTGGCCGGCCGGGCCGTTGACCCAGGCTCGAAACCACTGGTAGCGGACCTCGAAGGCGAACCGCCCGAACAGCAGCGATCCCTCGTCGCGATGGTCGTGGAGTTGCTCGGCGAGTCCGACAGCCTCGTAGACGGGTTGGATCACGACCCACTCGTCGTTGGTGCCGCCCAGCGGTTGCCCCTTGACGACCTTGCTCGCCAGCCGATAGCGGAACAGGCTGGGGGCGAGTTCCCGCGGTGGGCGGCGGCAGCCGACCCGAAGCTCCATCAGCTCGCTCGAACGCATCCCCGACACGGCCGCGGTCACGATGATGCAGGCGGTGCGGACCACGCCGACCAGCGCGACGGCCTCCAAGCGGTGCAGGGGAAGCGTCCAGGCGACGCTCCCGTTGCCGTCGGCCCGGGCGATCTCGGCGGCGGCGCGGCCGAAGACCTTCTCGGCACCCACCACGGCGAGGGTCTGCTCGATCGCTTGGCGCAGACGGGTCACCTGGCGCGATGGGAACTTGACGAGGCCAGCTTGGCGGCCCAACAGGTCCAGTGCCAGCATGGTCAGGGGATCGTCGCTGGACCAGCCGGCGTCGATGCGCCGTTTGACGAGGTGGTCGGGCAGCAGTGGCAACGGTTGCTGGGCCTGCTCGTATTCGCCCAGCACCTCAGCGATCCCCTTCCGCGGTGACTCAGCCGGCGGCCGATCCCTGTGGGCCTTCCACTGCCGATCAGCCTCCCGCACCTGCCGGGCAAGGTCGACGGCGTGCGGGCCGAGCACCATGACCAGGTGGAGGGCGGCAGCCAGCACGGGCTGCAACACCCGGTCGGGCAACGGCGCAGTCTTGTTCCCCTCCCGCCCGCATGGCATCTCGGCGACGGCCGAGGGTGAGGCCCCCGACCACGGCCGCAGATCCGCACGGACCCGGTCGCCGGTGAACAGCTCCCGGTAATTGATCAGGTCGACAACCGTCTGGGCCACGGCTCGGCGAGTGGCGGGGCTGCGACCGCCGATCACCACGCCGTGTTCGTCGCGGACGTAGCGCCGATGGGCCAGGTAGGCCGCACAATGGGCGTTGTCGACCTCATCCAGGCTGTCCACGCCCTGGTCGGTGAGCCAGTTCAGCCATCGGGTCAGCTCCGCGAGCCGTCCCTGGCAGGTGTTGAGATGCAGCGGGGTGCGCAGGGCGCGCGGCAGCGGCGCCACCGCCTCGTGGCGAGGGGCGAGCAGGGCCAGGACGAGTTCCTTGGCGACCAGCCGCCACCGTGGATTGGTGATGGCCGCGAAGTCGAACCGCCGGTTGGCCAGCTGCATCTGGACCAGCAGACCGACCACCTCGGTGAAGTCCCACATGTCGTCGTCAAACACCGGGCGGCGTGTCCCCTCGGGAAGCTCCAGGCCCGCCACCGCGCAGACGTCCGCGCCAGCGAAGGCCGAACGCTGCTCGGCGACGTCGAAGGCGCCAGGGACCGCGGGGATCGTCGTCATGCCGTGTGCTCCTCGGGACGAAGCGGCAGCTCGGCGTCGTCACCGCTGACCTGGTGGGCCGCACGGGCAAGCACCGCAGGGTCGAAGCGATCCAGGACCTGGCCGATGCGTTGGCTGTAAGGGCCGAAGACGGCCATGAACTGGGCGGCGGGCAGCTGCTGCCACTGGCGGGAGAAGAACGCCTTCAACCGCAGCAGGTTCCCAGCGTGCCGGGGCGCGAACACCGCCAGCGGGCACAACAGACAGATCCACGGGCGGGCCGGACACGGCTGGCCCTTCGGGCCGTGCAACCCGCTGAGCTGATCGGCGCAGGCCGCCACAAACACATCCCGCGCCCCACCGACCAGCTCGGCCAAGGCCCCGTCGTCCAGGCCGAGCCTGGCGACCAGCTGCGGATAGCCCCGGGCCAGCGCGGCGGCGTCCTGCTCGGCGATCACGGCGGGCGGGTAGGCGCGGCGTAGCAGGTCGTGCTGAGCGTCCTCCACGATCGCCTCGACGGCGTGCTGCTGGGCGGGGGTCGAGGCAGTCAGGTAGTGGTCGCCCTCCACCTGGGCGCTGTGGTTGGGGTCCACCGTCGCCCGCGGGTTGCCGGTCCAGGTGGCCTTGGCGCGCATCGACTGGTGGGTAGTGCGGATCCGCGAGCGGTGCAACTTCATCGGACGGCCGTCCTGGCCGGTCAGGGCGTGGCGGACCACCCAGCGCCGCAGCGGCTCACGGCCGGTCCCGTCGATGATCGTCCCGACCCCGACCCGCTCGGTGCTCAACCACAGCCGCCTGCGGATCGCGGGGTCAGCGCTGTTGCGCAGCATGCTTGAGTGCGACAGCCACTGCTCCAGCAGCCGCACCGCCCGCCGTGGCAGCGTCAGGCTCTCGGCGGCGGTGCGGCCCTTGACGTAGCGGAGCAGGATCGTGGCGTCTCCGGCCCAGTCGAGGTCGTCGGTGACCAGGTCGTCGACGCCGTCGGGGACGATTCCCGAGTAGACCCCGAACAGCAGCCGGTAGGCGATCACCACGTCCAGGTTCGGGAACAGCTCGGCGCTGGCCTGGTAGAACCCGCCCCGCTCGCGGACGGTCTGCATCGAGCAGCCCAGCTGCTGCGCGAGGGCTCGGGTGCTCAGCGGTCCGGAGCGGGCAAGCAGCCAGCGCAGGTTCCGCAGCGACCAGCCGCCCGAGCGGGGATCCTGGCCGCGTGCGGCGTCGGCCAGGGCGTGACGGTGGGCGGCGAAGGCGCCGTTGGTGATCGACTGGCACGTCTGGGTCAGCCGCGCCCACTCTGCTTCTGGGTAGGGCGGCAGCGCCTGACGGTAGGGCTGGAGGTTGTAGGCTCGGCCGGCCACCAGCTCCCGCACCGGAGCCGCGAGTTCCGTCCCGCCGGTGGCCTGATCGAAGCCTTGCAGCGCCCGGCGGGTGCAGGCCTCCTGCCCACCGGAGGCGCCCATCCAAAACTCCATGAGCTTCGCCTTGCTCAACTGGCCAGCGCCGCCGGCGAAGCCCCGCTCGGCCAGTACCCGGACCATGTTGCGGATCGCGAGGACGTAGTGCTGGACGCTGCCGGCGGCGTCCACGCTGCCGTGCGGGTGGATCAGCTCGACCAGGCCGACCAGCAGGTCCCAGGCCAACCGCGGCTCGGGCAGGCCGTCCAGGCGGAATGCCCCGCGGCTGCCGTCGCTGAACACGCACGCGATGCCCAACGGCTCCTCCACTAACCCCGCCGGCATCAGACCCCCTCGTCCTCGAGGTCGTCCTCGACGTCGTTGTCGAGGTCGCCGGCGAACTCGGCGTCGGCTTCCCGCTCAGCCTCGTCGGTGCTATCGCCAGCATCGGCGAGCAGGCCCTCGGCAGCCCCAGCGCGCTGGTAGGCCTCCCGGTAGATCCGGGTGGTGTCCAGCCGCCGCAGATACTTCTCGGTGACCAGGACGCTGGAGTGGCCGAGCAGGTCGCGCAGCACCAGCAGTGGGTCGGCCTTGGACAGATACAGCGCCAGCGCAGCATCCGCGTCGGTGGCCGTGATGAGCTTGGCGGCCTGCCGGTAGTGCCCGCTGACCAGATACTCCAGGGTCCGCATCGCGAAGGTGTGGCGCAGCCGGTGGGGGTGCACATGCGGGAACCGCGGCTCGAACCGCGCACGGATGCGGTCGGCGGTCCGCGAAAACACCGTCGCCCAGGCCGTAAATGGTCCACCCCCCGCCTTGACCGCCAGCAGGCACGAGCCCCCGCCCGGCGCCACCAGCCGGCGCCGCTCCGGCGGCGTGAGGGCATCCCAGGCGCGCCGGACGCCGTTGATCCGGCCGCCGCGCGAGTCCGGCTCGCTGACCTGCAGCGGCTCGCCCCAGCGGGCCGGCGGTCGCCACGCCGCGCCGTCGACCGTCGCAGCCCGGTCCAGCTCGAGGTAGTGATGGACCGCCGCGAGCGCCTGGTAGGAGATCCAGGTGGTGCGGAACTTGCGGCCCTTGGTCACCCCGGCCGGCGCCGCAAACGGGATCGGCACCGCGGTAGGCGCCGGCGGCAACGGCGGGATCTCAAAGGCCAGCAGGTAGCTGAACTCTTGTAGCCGCAGCCCGGTGGCCAGCGCCAGCTCGCCGACCGCGGCGTTGCGGGCCACCTCCCGACCCCAATACCTCGAGTCCGCGGTCCCATCCGGGGCCAGGCCCCGCAGCCCGCGAACAAACAGCTCGGTGAAGTCGGGCTCCAGGTACTTGATGGTCACGTGCGGCTTGGGCCGGCGACGCACCGCCAGGTTCACCCGCACCTGGCGGCTCGTGCCGGCAAACAGCGCCCTGGCGGTCTTGTAGGTGAACGGCTCGGCCTGCGCGTGCCCCTCGGCCAGCGCCCACCGGTAGAACATCGACAGGATGCTCATGTGCTGGCCCCAGGTGCTGGCCGCAAACCGCGCCTTCAGCGGCCCGCCAGCGCGGTGCTCGGCATACCGGCTCAGCCCGAGCTTCAACCGCTCCCGTGTGTCAAAGAGCTCGACCCCATGCTGGGCCAGGAACTCCATCCACTCCTTCAGCGCCCGGGCGTAGCTCTGCCACGAGCTTGGCGCTGGCGCCCCACTGGCTGGCAGCTCCCGCAGCCAGCGGTTCACCACGACCGTCGGCCGGGGCGCCGCCGGGCCGTCCTCGAGCCGCAGGTCGTCGTCGATCAGCACGGGCATCCGCTTTGGGATCAGCGGCCGGTGCGCAATATCCCAGGACTCCCAGCCCTGGGCGGAGAAGATGGTCAGGATCATGGGCGCGGACGATAGAAACACCGCACGGCTCAGCGCAAGCCACAAATCCCCTGGTGAAACGGTGGCCAATGGCTAAATGCCACACGAAAACTAAGCGCAAAGAATGTGCCGCAGCATGTGCGGCGTGCACCGAAATCCCGCCAGCCCGAGCCGCTCCACGCGACGATTGGCGACCTGGAAGGTGTGTTCCCAGGCGTGTGCCGGACGGGGCAGGCCGTCCTCGTTCAGCCACACCGCCAGTGGCTCCAGCTTGCCATCCACGCGGCGGAACAAGCGCAGCCGCGCCGGTGCCGTGAGCTCATCCAGCGGAACCATCTGTAGCTGGCCGTTGGCCGTGCGCAGCTTGAGACGGCCATTGGCGTGGACCTGCTCCACGATCTGCACACGGGCGAGCTGCTCGTAGCGGCCCTGCCGCTGCGCACGGCCAACGGCCAGCGCCCGAGCTCCCTCCCCGTAGGAGAGCACCTCCGTCAGGGCCGCGCGAGGCAGCCAGTACTTTGCGGCCCACCCGGCCCTTGGCGCATGCCTCCGCGAGCCAGCGGGTGGCGTAGCCGCGGGCAGGATCGTCAGCGGGAAGTTCGATGTCGAGGATGCTGGCCCACTCCTGGAGGCGCAGGCCGGTCTCATACAGCCCATCGGCGAACGCCGCATCACGCTGCTCGTTGCGGCCCCGCCACCTAGACTTCACATTCTGGCTGCGAATCCCCGACGGGCCGACTGCCAGCTCCTGGACCCTTTCGAGTCCGTTGCGGCCACGGACCTGCACCTCACGGCTGAGGATCGGGCTCTGGACCCCGTAGGTGTGCGTTGCCCAGCCGTAGAAGGTGCTGAGCGCGGCGAGGTTGCCGGTGGCGAACGTGCCCGCCCTGACCCTGGCGGGGTTGCGGTCGTCGGCCATCCGCCAGACCTTGAACGCCTCGACGTCCTCCGGCGTCGCCTGATCCCCGACTTGCCTCGGGACTCGAGAAAGTTCAGCCACATCCCAAGCGCATAGCCGTACTTCCGCCAGGTATCGGTGTCCAACGCCCGGGTCCGAGGCGCGCCAAAGAACGCGTTCACTCGAGAATCTGGCCGGCCATTGGGACCGAGGAGGAACGGCTGACCAGTCACCGCACCATGAGAACGGGCCCACTGTGATAACCCCGCGAAGCACTGCGCAAGCGGGTCCGAGAAGTCCGGCCACACCCGGTCGAGGTCGTAGAAGAAGACTTGCCAGCGGCGCGGCTCGGTGGGGGTCGGCATCGGCAACACCCTATCGAGCAACACCGCCACTGGCCAAAGAACCATCGGCGTGATCTCTGAACGCTCCGAACGTTCTCCTCGGTGCCCGATTGCCGTCGCTCCCCTCTTCCCGCCTCGACCGGCAGGACCGGATGCCGAGCCGCCCAGGCCATGTCCTCGTCGGCCGGGTCGAGTTCGTAGAGGTGCACCCACTTCGCCGGGCCGTAATCGCGCCGGCTGTGCCGGTACCAGTAGGCGACCCGGCGGACCTCCTCGCTGTCGGCCGGCGGGCCGAGGTCGAGCGGCGGTGGGACGGCCACCTCGAGGACGCAGAAGACTTCCGGGGGCGCTCTGCCCCATGATCGTGACCTCCTGGCCGCCCTTCGGGCTCGGCGACGTGCTCCAAGTTGATCTCGAAGACCCCTGCCAGCCCGACCGAGGAATCGGAATGGCGGGGGGCCGTTGTGGCGCCATTGCCACTTCCAGACAGAATGCGGCGATGCCTGATCTTCACGTGACCTGCACGCCGGTTGGTGTCCGCGACCTTGCGTGTCGGCTCGGCGTGGACGCTCGCACGGTCCGCCGATGGCTCGCCGGTCATCTGCTGCCAGAGCCCCGAGGCCGCAACCAACCGGGCCGGTGGACCGTTGATGGAGGCCCGGCCTGGTGCTGGCACCACGACATTGTCCCGTGGCTCAGAGGGGACGGTGGCGTCCCCGCGCGATAGCCGGGCGCGCAAACACCCTGGGCCTGTCCGAGGAGACAGGCATGGGGTGATCTGCTGTCGCTGCGGCGGCTGTTTCGCCGTACCAGTGGCACGCGGGGATCGGCGGCATGCTACCTGGTGCGGTCTTCCAGCCAGGCGAACCAGTCGCCCGCTGCTTGCCGCGTCGTTTCGGGAAGGGCGCCGTTCTGGCTCGCCTCGCGCAACAGCCACGCGATCGCCTGGAAGTCGCGCCGTTCCATCGTCCGGTGAACCGTGACGGCCCCCTGGCCAATGTCGCGCAGGAGCCGGCGGATGGCCGCGGCGTCACGGCGGCCAAGAGTGACCGTTCCCCATTGGATCATCGTCGCCCCTTGGTGCGCGTGCAGTCTCGGGATGTGGGGATCGCCGCCTCAACGGCCACCTCCAAAGGCGCGGTGTACCAGAGCTCCCCGCCATAGCGCGCCCGGGTGTCGATGCCGACGATCACCGCGTGGCCGACGCAGAAGCCGCCAACCCGGAGCGCCAGCCGTGACGGCTCACCCGGCACGGAGGCCAGCACGTCGACCCCTGCCGGCCTGCTGCACCCGCCCCAGGCGCACTCAGGGACACGCCACAGTGCTGCCGGCCATCTGGCCGTGGACGCCATCGCGGTTGCCTCCTTTTGGGTCCCGGTGGATGGTGCCGCCGGCCGGCGGCGGGGATATTCCGGAGCACAACGCCGGCCGGCGGGCACGTCGCTAGCGACCCGGATGGGTCGCAGCAGGCTTGGGCAGAGCCACACGGGCCGTCCGGACGGGGTTGCCGATCTTGGCTCGCTCGGCCGCGTACAAGGCCTCGTACTCCTGGACGCGCCGCTGCTGGATAGTGGCTGCGTTGAGCGCCCGGGCTCGAGGCCAGTCGGGGTGGGCGGCACGGACCTGCTGATAGTGCTGGTGCCACTCGGCCCGGTGGCGGCGGGAGACCTCGGCCAGAGCCCGGCCGCGGGCCTGGTCCCAGACCTCGGCGGTGGCGGTGTCGGGGGCCAGCTCCAGGCGGGCCTGCTCCCGATAGTGCTGGTACTCGAAGTGGTGGCGGCGAGCCAGCTCGGCCAGGGCCCGGTTTCGGCAGGTGCCGTAGCCGCCGCGGTTCTGCCGCTGGCGGCGGCAGGCCTTGCACTGGGTGGAGCGCCCGAGCACCTCGAGGATGGGAACAGCCCTACGCCTCGGTGTCCGCGTCCTCGCGCAGCAGGAAGCCATCGGCGCAACAGGGCCGCTCCTCGGCCGGCACGGGCATGAGCCAGTGCGCGGCGACCAACTCGTGCAGCAGGCTGTCGAGGTGGTGGCGGGTGGCAGCGCCGCCGAGCCGCCCAAGCTCGGCCCGGCCGATCACCCGGGCGTGGGGTTGGGTGAGGATGTAGATGACGATCGTCTTGGCATCAAGCGACAGCTCATCGTGCCGCAGCACCAGGTCCAGGAGCGCCGGTTCGAGCATGACCGCCGACGTGGCGGGACGGGCGGTCGGGGAGGTGGTCACCAGGCCATCGCCTCTCATCAGGAGAACGTGGCCTGCTCAGAGGCCACGAGCCTTTCACGTCGCATGATAGGCTAGTGGTCTCGTAGGCGGCGAACAAGACCCAATTCGCAAGCCGCTCCCGACCAGCGAGGCGCAAGCATGCGAGGATTCGGCTACCACGAGCGCGGCTCCAGGTGGCAGCGCTCCCCGAGTCTGAGCGAGGAACGCTGGAACGCTTCCGGGCGGCGCTGGACCAGGCGCGTGCGCTGATGCAGCAAGCGCAACGAGCGGCCCGCCGTCGCGCGTGGCGTGAGGCGGTCCAGCACCTCAAAGCGTCCCGGGCGGAGCTGGACCGGGCCGACTACGAGCTCATTCGGGAGATGCGCGCGGCCGGGCTGTCATGGCCAGCGATCGGCCGGGAACTTGAGGAGCGCACCTATACAGCGGTGTACCAGCGCTTCCAACGACTCGAGCGCCGCTTCGGCAGGGCGCAGCCCGATAGCAACGAGCCGCCAACCACCCCATCCGGAGACGGCTGAACGCCTCGTGCAGCAGCGCGTCTGGGCTGAAGCTGCTTGCCGTGGCATTGGGGTCAAGCCTCGATCGAACCTGCGGCGCCAATCGTGTCGTGCCCAATTAGGTCCTGTCGTCCCCGGCGCTGGATCGATCCCAAAGACTTGACCTCTGCAAGCAATCGCTGTGTCGCCTCAGCGTGGTCGCTCGCTGAGACGATACGCAGAGACGCCTTGTTGGCCGCCAGTTCGGGGCAAAGCTGCAGCGCGGTCTCCAGGCACGCCGGATGCATCGGCGCCTGATGACGGTATGCAGGGACCTCCATGATCGTTCCCTGGTCGTCCACTTGAGCGAGGTAACAGCTCTCCTCGCCACGGAAGGGGACGACGCAAAAACCGCACAGGCCATGAGTCAGCACGTGGCGTATGCGAACACCATCGACTCTTCCGAACTCCGGCGCGCCCGATCGTGCTCGGTACACGATGAAGGGAATCCGGTGCCGCCGTGCATCGCGAAGGATCCGAAGGGCGCGTCGGGCCTTCTTTGGCATCCTTATCCGCACAGACCACCTCCCGGCCGTGTGCGCCGTGACCCTCCTGCAGTCAGGCTGTAGTCAGGCGCTATGCTCCGGCACAGGTCTAAGATATAGATTGCTCTCTCTCACAGCAAGCGGCCGTGTCGGGGTCGCGTCGTCCTGCGGGAGCGGTCGCCGGCCAGCAGCGCCAGGAACGCGTAGGCGGCGCCCTTGGCCTCCTCCGGCTCGGTGGAGTCGCACACCAGTCCGATCGCGGAGATGCCCGTCGACCCGGCGGGCTGGTGCAGGGGCGAGTCCGCGATGACCTGCGCCCCAGAGTCCTTCGTGCGCTCGCCCTGTGCCAGGTCGAGAAGCGATGCGGCGTTGGTGTTCGGCTCCAGGTCCTCGGCCAAGACACTGGCCTCGACCGCCATCCGCGCCCCGGTGGTCAGCAGATCCCGGGGGGCGCCGTCTGGGGCGCGCTCCCAGGCGTCCACGAAGCTGATGTTGGCCACGATGGCGGCGACCTGCGCCGGCTGACATTGCCTCGAACGGATCCCCGCTCACCTCGCGCCCTTCGGCGCGCGGCTGTTCTTGCGCTTCCGTGGGTAGGCGATCTATGCCTTCTGGCCGCTGATCGGCGGCGTGAGCAACTTGCTGGCTTCGTCGATGACGACGGACAGCGCTTGTCGGTGAGTTCGGGCAGCGCCTGGCAGTCGATGGGCCAAGAAATATCGATGAGACCTGACAGCGCTTGATGGTCATGTCCGGCGCGTTCGAGCCCGGCGGTGCGGTCGTCAGACGAAGGCTTGCTGCCAGCGGTCGATCCCACCGACAACCCGAAGCGCGTCCTCCACCCCGGCCACCATGCCAGCAGCCACGTCGCGGGCGGCTCGCTCGTCGTCCAACCAGCCTATCCAGCCACCGATCGCCCACAACGGCTGGCGCGCCATCACCCACGGCACCGCGGCCCGCTCCGCGGTGGAGAGGGGAACATCCAGGCCGCGGTCGTAGGCGTCGACCAGGCGTCGCAGCCGGCCGATCCGGCCCGCACCACCAGCCTCGTCCTCGGCAGGTCCGCCAAGGGTAGTGTCGGCAAAGTGCAGGGTCAGGGCCAAGTCGTCGACTCGGGTGCGTTCCCCCATGAAGTCCAGGTCGCCCACCAGCACCACGCGACCGTCGAGGAAGCCCACGTTGTTATCCCAGAAGTCCCCGTGCACCAACTGGCGGGGCATCGTCTGGGTGCCCTCGCCGCCGACGGCCACCAGCGCCGCCAACTCCTCGGCCAGCCTCGCCAGGCGCTCCTCGGCCGGGGTCGGCCGCCAGGCGCGGATCCGTGCTGCGGCTCGCGCGGTCGCCGCGGACGCCAGGGCGGGGTCCAGGTAGTTGGCGAACAGCGGCCGGCGACCCTCGACCGACACCCGGACGGGCTGCAGCGCGGAGTGGATCCGGCCCAGCAGTGGCAGTCCGACGTGGAGACGGTCCCAGGAGTCCATCGTGGCGTCGTGGTCGACGAACCGCTCGACCTCCACCAGCCGGCCGCCCACGCGCACCCACGGCTGGCCATCCCGGGCAGGCACCAGCGCGGGGCACGGGACGCCGGCGCGACGGAGTTCACCGCGGACGCGCTGGATGTCGGCGAGCCGGCCTACGGTCACGTGCGGCCGGTAGACCCTGACAACGTAGCGGGCAGGGCCATCGGCAACGAGCAGGTTGAGGTTGGCAGAGCCACCAAGGTCGGCGCGGTGGCCGGCATGGATGCCGTAGCAGCGGCCAAGCGCCGCCTCCAGCTCGGCCGGCGGCGCGGCCCGGCGTCCACGCCGCCCACCGCCAGCATCGTCCATCGCGTTCATCGCCCCCCGACCCCTGCCGCAGGGGATGTCGGTGCTCCTTTGCGCCGAAGAGCACGCGGATACTCCCACGTCAAGCCCTAGAGTGCTGTCGAAACTCAGCGACACGACCAAGCGTCAGAAACCGCTGCTGTCACCGTTGACCGACAGACGCTGTCCGAACTCACCTACAAAGCCAACTTGCCGACCTGCCACCACCAGCCGTTGGCCTCGTAGATCTCACGGACGGCCTCACTACGGATGGCGGCGCACTCGGCCATGAGCGCCCGCGCGGCCTCGACCGCCTCGCGGGCGGCGTGCTCACGGGCGGCCACCTCGATCGAGGCGATCCGGCGGGCCTGCTCGGTCTCCCCGACCTGCGATTTGTAGACCTCGCGGTAGATCCACAGCCGCCCGTCCTCGTCGACCGCACCCCACAGCACGCACCACGGCGCCGCGTAGCCCCAGTCGATTCCGGCAACCTGACGCCAGGCCGGCACCAGCGGCAGCGCCGGGGTGACGTGTCGGTCGTGGCGCCACTCGGGGAAGTGCATCCCCGAGAACGAGTCCTACGAGCCGTCGCGCATGGCGGCGCGACGGGCAGGATCCGGAATCGCGTCGAGCCGGACCCCGTACCCGTCGTCCACATGCGGGTTATCGCCGACCTTCGCTGGGATGAACCGGATCTCGCCCTGGGCGTCCCGCGCACATGGGGGCACGGCTGGATGATCGGCGCGGGCGGCGCTTGCCTCGTAGGCGTACCATCCTCGCCACTCCGGTCCCGAGGTGCGATCCCGAACCGTCCTGCCCGCTCAAGCATGCCCGCCGGACGGGCATCCATCTTTCCCCAGAAGTGAGGTACGCCATGGAGTCCACGTGGGAGCCTCGAGATCTCCCGGTCCTCGACGCGATCGTCCAGCACTTCGACGAGTACGGCCCAGACGTTGCGACGGTGAAGCAGTTCGCCGAGGCTACCGGGCTTGAGGTCAGGGAGATCTATCGCGCGGTCATGGCGCTCTCACCGACCTACCTCGAGCTATCCATGTCGATAGGCGGCGAGGCAGAGACAGCTATTGAAGGCGTGACCGATGAGGCCCGCCGGGCGGTCGGCCAGTAGCCGTCCCCAGATGTGTGGGCCGATCGGATCGTAAAGGCGTACCAGCAGGCCGCGGAGCAGGAACCAGACGAGAACAAGCGGGGCCGCCTGCGTGCCGCCGCGGAGGCGCTCGGCGGCTTTGGACGGGACTTGCTTGTCGAGGTCCTCGCCACAGGCATCAGCAAGGGCACCGGTTTGTCGTGAGCCCCGCTACCGCTTCCAGACCTGCCACCAGCGCCGCGGGCTCTTGACGCCCAGATCCTCCCTCGCGGCCTGACGGAACGCATCAATCGCCTCAGCTTGTTGGATGTCGAGGTCAACAAGTCGCTCACGGAGCTTCGCGGCGGAAGTCGTCAGCCGATCGGGTCCGAAGAGCCTGATTACTTCCTCGTAGATCTCGAACCGCTCCCGCGCCGCATTCTTAACCGCCTCCGATCCGAGGAGGTCGATCTCAGCGCTGGCCTGGTTCATCGGATCGCTCCACTCAGAAATCCGGTCGCCCTCCTCCTGGACCATCTTCATCAGGCTGTCCAGCTCCGAATCCGGCTTGGATGTGTTCCCGCGCTCCTTGCGTTCGGCCACCGACACGCTGAACTGGGCCGCACGCCCCTGACCCGAGCGCCCGACGCGCCGTGTAGTGGAAGTTCACGTACGCCAAGCGCCTCGCGTCGTACCACCTGCGGTCGTCCTCCCGGCTGCGCCGCCGGCTGTCGATCACGAACGTCACCGCGCTTGTCAGCATCACTCCAGCCAGCGCAGCGCCAGCGCCGATGAGCGCCGCAGCGCCCGGGTCCGACAGCTTCACCGCTTCTTCGCACCTCCGGGCGGGAGCCTGCCTCGCAGCACGGAGACGTGGTTGACGGGTCGATCCGAGACGCCGCGATCCTGGGCCGTGGCGGGCATGGGCCGGCCTTCCCGGCTCCTGGTGGGCTATCCTTCTGCCATGAACGCGGCCCAGGTCAACACCCTCGGCGGAGTCTGCGAGCTGCTCGGCGTCGTCGCGGTGGTGCTGGGGCTGCTCGATCTCGCCCGCTACCGTGGCCATCTCGCACGGATGCGAGCATGGCTGGAGGCTCGCAGAGCCACGGTCGTTGCCGAGATCCGGAAGCTGCTACGGCGCCCACATCATGTGGTGCTCGTCGATGCTGGCACGGCGACCGCGCATCTGAGCGTCACGGGGTCGGCCCAGGTGATCCGAGGACCGTTCACCCCGCGACCCGGCCAATCCCTCGAGGACCAGATCGCGGAGCTGGGAGCGCTCGTGAACCGCCTCCGAGAAGACCTGGTCATCCAGGACCGGGAGCATCGGCAGGCGGTCGACACGATCCGGCAGCAGACGGACGAGAAGCTGCGGGCCGAGCAGGAACGCGCAGACGCCGCGCTCAACAAGGTCCGCGAGGAGCTGGACGGGCTACGAGAGACAACCACAGGCGGGCTCCGCTTGCAGATCGACGGCGTTCTGGGGGTGGTCGCCGGAGTGATCTTCACGACCTGGCCGGGGGACGTAGCCAGGTGGCTACCGAGCTGGCCGCCGTTCCGCGTGGCCATGTTCTTCATCTTCGCCTACGTCTTCGCACGCGGTTCCTGGACCTGGCTGAGATCCCGCCAGGCGAAGGCGAGCACTTCCACAGCCCGGCAACTGGCAGGGCAGGCGGAGCGCGCGGCCTGAACGGGCGAAGGCCGGCAGGCTCGACCGGCTCCCACCCTTTGGTTCCGAGCCTCCCGGGGCAGCTCCGGTGGCCGACTACCCAGCTTTGCGCCGCTGCTTCGAGCGCTTGTTGGCGATACTCCGGCACCGCCGACACCCCAGCGAGCCGGACGGTCGCTCAAACACATTCTCGTCCGTCATCCCATGGAGCCCACGAGGGCACACCCCGTCGTCATCGGTGACCTCAGCAGGCGCCAGGACCGAGGCCGCGGAGCCTCCCTCGGGCGGTGACCGCAGCTCCTCCGGCAGATGCTCATCGCAGGCGAACACCGGCACCAGTATCGCCGACATGCAGCTCGACCCCAGCCTCTCGCCGAGCCGGGCGGCGTCCTCCTCGGTGGTGATCTCTACGCGCACTGGATGACCGCCAGCCCGGTCGTCACGCGTGGCGATATTGTAGAGCAACTGCTCCTGTCCGTCGGGGTGCTTCGGGGCGGCTGCGGCGGTGTTGATCGGCAAGTGGTCCGCCGATCTGGCCGGGCCGAACGCCACACCAACGGAACGGTCACTCGGTGAAGGCGGCCTCCTCGACCGCTCAGTACGCGATTCGCGCCTCAGGCGTTGTGGTCACGCCGATCCGCAGACGCGGGGCTCGGTCAGCAGCCACGTGCCCCCGACAACCCGGTCAGTGGGCAGCAGCGGACGCGAAGTTCCGGCTCGGTCGCCGGGTCTAGGTCGGCGAGATACCGGATCGAGACCACCGCGAGCGGCCAAGAAGCCGCGCGCGACGGCGGGCGTGGCGCCGCAGGCGGCACTGGCGTCGTGACGGACAAGGGCAGCAAGGTCGCTTGTGCAGACGCGGCCGGGTGCTGAGGGGAACTTGGCGTCGGCGAGGTCGGCGCACCTCTACTGGCTCAGCCGAAGACTGGCTATGGATCGATTGCCACGTCGAGGCCGGGTTGGTGTGGTCGGGGGTCTTCAAGGCAGCATGAGGCGAAGTAGGCCAGGGCCTGACGCTCGGCCAATCGGGGATCGCCCAGAGTGCGCTGCCCCGTCGACGATGCTCGTTGCGCTTTTCGCCAATCGGCCTGCTCGCGGCGGAGTTGGTCCCACAGCCGACGCGGATACTCCTGGCGAACGTTCAGGCGCCGACCAACGACGACGGCGGCCACCGTCGCTCCGGCAGTCGCCAGCGCCGAGGCGGCGCTTTGCAGGTGCGCACCGCTGATGAGCAAGTCGTCGACCAGGAGCAGACGCCGCCTGCGGACCCGTTCGGGATGCTGGACCACGAAGCCGTCCTGGCTGGCCTGCTGCTTGGCCAGGAGCGGCGCGTCCGGGCCGGGCGCCAGCACGTCCAGGCGCCGGTTGGTCCAGGCGCGACGGCCCTGCCGGGTTGGCAGGTGGACTTGGTCGAGCCGGTCGATGATCCTGGCGAGCGGATGGGTGCTGCCGTCTCGGGGTGCGGTAAGGGTTGGCGGCACGATGGTGATCGCGTCCCAGCGCCCGCCGATCCCTCTGTCGATGCAGGTGTGGTGCGCGTTGAGGAAACAGGCCAGCAGCGCTGTGAGTTGCCAGCGCGCCTGGTTGGCGTCATCACGCCCCTGCGGGCCCTTGAGGAGGCTCTTGTAGTCGTACAGCACCGAGTCAACAGCGGATGGCCCGTGTCGGTACAAGGTGATCGGCACAACCAACCCGGTCGGCTCGGGCACCTCTTGGCGTCGCTGCGCGCAGTCGCCGCACAGCGTGGTGCCCGGGGCGGCGGCCCCGTGGCAGACCTTGCACACGTCGACGTGCAGCGGGCCCACCCCAAGGTGATGGCGGGAGCCTGCCGACGGCGGCAGGACAAGATGCTCCGCCAGCGGCCCCAGTAGATAGCCAGGTTGCGCTGCCACGAGCGCTCACGAACCCGGGGAGCCAGGGTCAGCCTGGGGTGGTGTTGCTGTCCGGGTTCGTCATGGCGACCACCACCTCCATGATGTCGTCGACCGCATCGACGACCGTTACGCCTGGATGGTCACCATAATACGTTGCCCACGGTTCGCGGCATAGTAGCTGCCTGGTCCGCCGGAGCACCGGGCCAGCAGGGTGAGACGACCGCTGCGCGGTCGGTGGCCAGCAGCCGCTGCCGCTTGGCCGTACCGGCCAGCTCCTGATCGACGACCTCCAGACCCCGATCGACCACCGCGATAACCGATCCCCCAGCCTCCAACGCCGCCGCCATGGCGGCGGCGCCGATGCCAGGGGACAACTTCGCCACGACCGTGACCTGCCGGCTGGCGAGCGCGCTCGCCAACTCCCGCACCCGAGCGGCCAGTCCTCCGTCGTCGACCAGGCCTGTCGCCGGCGTACCGGCGATGCCGACGGCGGGGCCGCCAAGCGGCCCACGGACGAACAGGAATGGCGGCCGGTCCCAGGCAAGCCGCAGCGCAGCCGGGTAGGCGCTGTCGAGCACGGTCACCAGCCGCGCCTCGCCAGCCGGCAGGGACCCGACCAGCCCGACGCAGGACCGCAGTAGCTCGGGCGTCACGCTTCGGGCCAGCTGCTCGGCGTCCTCCCAGTCGGCTTGATGCAGCAGCGTGCCCTCCAGATCCCTCTCGATGAGGCGTTGCGCGCTGCCGCCCATCTCGATCAGGCGCGACGCCCACGACCATGGGGAGGCGGGCTCGATCGGCGCTTGGATTGCAGCGGCTGCGAGCGCGAGCACGGCGGCCTGCTCAGCAGCTTGGGCTGCAAGCCCGGAACGTGGCGGAGTGGATGCTAGGGACGACGAGACTGACCTAGACATAGGCCCACCTTCCCCTGATAGAACACCTGTTCGGACCATAGCGGTTGGGTACGACAATGCGCTTGGGGAAGGCCGCGCCGCTCGACATGCTTCGCCTACCACGGCGGAATCAGCCGCTGAGTTTACGCGAGCTTCGGCTATACCGGGTAATCGGATCGACTCGTCGCTTCCGTCCCTTCCACACGAGCTCGGAGTCATGGTTCGGTGACGACTGATGGTCATCTTGAGCTGAGGATTTGGGAGAGGTCAGGGGGCCGATAGCCGTCGCCCTTGAGCATCTTGCCGTCAGCTCTGACAGGCCCTCCGACCTTGGTCATGTTCGAGGCGTGAACCTCGGCGTACACCGCGTCCATCGGGATGCCAAGCGCGGCGGCGGCACCGTAGGTGACGCAGAGCACGTCGGCAAGCTCCTTGGCGACGTGCTCGACAAGATCCGGGCAGGCGGGTGTATCCGCGTGGCGAAGCGCCTCCAGCGCCTCGATCGCCTCCTTGGCCTCCTCGCGGATGAGCCGCTCGCGGAGCTGGATCGTCGCCCGCCGCGCGGCCGGCCCGGGCCGCTGGTGCTTGGGAAGCTGCCCGATCGCCTGGTGGAACTCCACCGTCAACTCGAAGTTGCTCCGCCTGATCACGGCTGCCCTCCGTCTGTCGACCTTCCCTCCGCCACAGCACGCTCGATCACGTGGTATCTCCTCGCCGGTTCGCCGGGCCGCCACAGCCACCGACCTCCAGCGTGCTGGCCTCGTCCCGACCAGCGGCACCACGACGCCGACCGGGACCAGCAGCCACCGCCACCAGCGCAAAGCGACAGTTGGCCAAATTTCCGCATCGCCCGTTTCACGCCGACTGACGGTAGCGGGGGAGTGGGCACAGGCGCAGGAGGGCCGGTCGTTGGCCTTGCCCCCCGCGAGAGCATCCGCCTCCAGCATCTCCAACAACTCATGGTCGCTGAGCCGATGCTCTCGCTTCATCAGCTCCCAGACTTCGCGTTGCTCCTTCGGGGTGAGGTCGGATACGAGGATCTCCAATGGGTCACCACCTGTCGATCAGCGTCCGATTCTGCTAGGTTTCTCCGCGCGGATAGGGGCCGAGAATGCCTCTTCTAGGGACCAATCGGCGGGTCGGTCTGGCGGGTGTTCCGGGTCGCCGGATGGTGGCCGAGCCACGGCATCGGCACTTGCCCGGCGGCCTCGGCGATCGCCCGGTCGCCGCGCCGGTCGTAGCCAGCCGTGGTCGCCGGGTTCTCGTGGTCGACGAACCGCTGCACGGTCGACAGGTCCACGCCAAGGTCGAGCAGGTCGCCGATCAGCGAGCGGCGAAGGTCGTGCGGCGGGATGCGCTTGACGCCGGCCTGCAGGCAGCGGTGCTCCAGGATCTTCATGATCCCGCGGTCCGACAGCCTGGCCCTGGTCAGGTGGCCGCCGCGGCGGGCGCTGACGAACAGCGGGCCCGGCCAGGACCCTCGGACCGCCAGCCAGTCGTCGAGCGCGTCGCCGCGGGTGTCGGGCAGCGGGACGAGCTGCTCCTTGTTGCGCTTGCGGAGCAGCCGCAGCACCCGCTCGTCGGGATCCCAGTCGTCGAGGTCGAGCGCGGACGCCTCGCTGCGGCGGGCGCCGGTTGCATACAGGACGGTGATGAGCGCGACATCACGCGCGCCGACGGCCGTGTGGTCCGCGTAGGAGGCGGCGATCACCGCCTGGAGGTCGCCGCGGCTGACGGCCCGCCCGGCGCGCACGCGCCGGCCCGTGACGGGGTCGAGCTTGACGGCGCGGTGGTAGTCCTCGCCTGGCAGCAGCCCGGCCAGCCACGCCTCCTCGAGCACGCCGCGGAGCGCCGCCAGGATCTTGTTCGCGGTCGCCGGCGCCCGGCAGGTGGACGCCAGCACCTCGCGGACCTTGAGGGTGTGCTCGCGCCGGACCAGATGCCACGGCACGAGCAGGGCGGCCTGGCGCTGGCGGAGCTGCCAGACGGCCTCGGGCTCGCCAGGTGAGCGCTCCAGGCCGAGCAGGATGCCGGCGACGCGGCCGAGCGCGCCGGCCATCGCGGGCCGGCTGCCGGGCGCGAGCCGGCCGAGGTAGGACACGACCGGGCTGGCGGCCTCCGGTGACCCGGTCGTGAGCGGTTGCAATGCGGTGGTCATGGGGCTCCTTCAGCGGCGCCGGTCGTGGCCGACGTGCCAGTGCCGACCGCACGGGTAGGCGACCACGATTGCGGCCTGGCGGCGGTACAGCGCCGCGGCCGCGGCTGCGGCGGCGGCCCTGGAGAGGTAGCGGCGCTTGCGCCGGCACACCGCCTTGCGGGTGTAGCGCTCGCCGTGGGCACGCTTGATCGCCATCAGCGGGTGTGGCGCCGCTCGATGTGGGCGACGGCGTCTGCCACGGCTTCCCGCAAAGTGCCGCCCTCTTCGCCGACACCGCAGTCACACGTCCAGGAGTGCCATCGCTGCACCGGACCACCGTTACGCCATGTGGCCTCCCAGACGGTCGTCGCGAACCCGCCCGGCGTGCGGAAGGTCCTCGCGGCCTTGTAGGTCGGCTCCGGCAATGTGGCGTACCGATCCGCCCGCCGGCCTCGGCGGCGCGGCCGGAACAGCCACCACAGCATGGCGGTCACCACGATGGCGATGATGAGCGTGCGGGTCACGAGTCGTGCCTCCCGCACCTGAACGGCGTCACAGTGGGACCGATCTTGGCTGGAAGCCCAGCGTGCTCGGGGTGCGACCCGCCGAACTTGACGATGTACAGGTTGTAGGCGGCCACCTGGTCCTCGCGCTGCTCGCGGAGCTCCCGGGCGACGCGCTGGAGCGCGGCGTCGCCCGGAGCCTGCGTCTCGATGGCCGCGACGGCGTGGTCGAGGGTGCGGATGTGCTGGCAGGCTTCCCGAAGCCAGAAGTACGTCACCTCGGTCGGGTGGTCAGCCGGGCCTGGGTCGGGTGGCGCAGGTGGCTCGGGTCGAGGCGCCTGCTGGCAACCGGTCAGGCCCAGCAGTGCCGCAGCGATGAGGGCGATGAGTGTTCGGCGAAGCATCGGTTCTCCTCCCTCAGTCGCTGAAGCCGTAGAACGTTCGGCCCAACTTCCACAGACCGGACCCCTGCGGTGCTGATCGCACACCGGGACCCGGTAGTCCCCGCTGCGACGCCGAGCCGTCGCCGGGTTCTTGCAGCGCCTCCCCGCCTTGTCCCGGTACTTGCCGGAGTAGTGGTTACACCGCGCCATCGTGTTCTCCTCTCAGGCGGCCCTACAGCCGCCCCGTCTCGTGCAGGTGGCCGATGGCGTGTTGGCCGCAGAGGCGTGGTTGGTGCTCCGGCCGGTGACCGTTGATCACGACCCAGCGGGCCCGCCGTGAGCACCGGCGCACCTTGGGGCGGGTCGCCCCAAGGCTCCAGGTCTCGATCTGCCGCCAGCACCGCACGG
>WNGA01003859.1_pt1 | contig 28050 bp, 26 predicted proteins | sample 5400061 | NCBI WGS metagenome assembly WNGA01 (sample SAMN13153366, study PRJNA577476) | soil metagenome | isolation source: 100 cm soil or saprolite under grassland replicate 2 | place: USA:California | collected 2016-06-15
CCAGGAACGCCTCGGTCCCGGTGATCAGCAGGACGTCGCCGAGGGCGGGTGCGGTGTTGCGTCGGGCAGCCATGACGCAGGCCAGCATGCCATGCCGCGCCGACACCACTCGCCCGCGGCCGGAGGCCGGCCCCGGTGCCCTTACGGACCCCGGCAACGGTTGTCGTCGCAGGTCGTCGTACCGGACGTCGCCAGGGCCAGCCCGTCCGCCGTGCGCACGACCGCGACCGAGCCCGCCTGGTCGGTACGCGCGACCGTCATGCCGAGCCGGGCGAGCACGTCCATCGTGCGCGGCGCCGGGTGCCCGTAGTCGTTCCCGAGCCCGACCGAGACCAGTGCGATCCGCGCGCCGCTGGCCCGCAGGAACGCCTCGTCCTGCCGGCTCGACCCGTGGTGCGGCACCTTCAGCACGTCCGCGCGCAGGTCGGCGCCGGACGCGAGCACGGCACGCTGCGACTCCTCCTCCAGGTCACCCGTCAGCAGGACCCGGACGCCGCCGGCGTCGAGCAGCATCGCCACACTGGTGTTGTTCACCACCGTGCCCTGGCCGTCACGGGGCTCGCGGCCGGCGGCCGGCGGTGCCGGCACCCTGGCCGGCCAGAGCACCTGCCAGCTCACCGCACCGACGCGCCGCCGTTCGCCGTACGTCACCGGCCGAACCGCGGTTCCCCGGGTGCCGGCGAGCGCGAGGCCGCGCCGCTGCTCCGCGGGCGGCGACGGGTACGGCGTGACGTCGATCTCGCCGACCGTCCGGCCGTGCAGCACCCCGGCCAGGCCGCCGGCATGGTCGGCGTGGAAGTGCGTGATGAGCAGCACCGGCACGGACCGGACGCCGAGCTCGCGCAGGCACCGGTCGATCGGCGCCGGATCCGGCCCGGTGTCCACCACCACGGCCGTGCCGGGCGCGACGCTCACCACCAGGCCGTCGCCCTGCCCGACATCGCAGGCGACCACCACCCAGTCCGCGGGCGGCCAGCCGAGCTGCCCGGCGGGCCGGAGCACGACGACGGCGAGCAGTACGACGGCCGGCCCCGCGGCGGCGGGACGCGCCAGTGTCCGGCGCATCCCCGCGACCATCAGCGCGCATAGCGCAGTCAGCACCGCGACCCCGGCCAACGTCGCCGGCCACCGCGCCGCGGCTCCGGGCAGGTCCGCGCCATGCTCGGCGACGGCCAGGATCCAGCGGGCCGGCCAGGCAGCCAGCCAGCCGATCGCGGCCGCCGGCTGCGCCCAGATCAGCGACGCCCCGGCGGCGGCGAACCCCAGCACCGTCGCCGGTCCGACCGCCGGCTCGGCCAGCAGGTTCGCCGCGACAGCCACCATCGACACCTGCCCCGACAGCCACGCCACCACCGGCGTACACGCCAGCTGCGCGGCCAGCGGGCACGCCACCGCCTCGGCCAGCCGGACCGGCAGCCAGCGCGCCAGGGCGTCCCGCCAGCCCGGGGCCAGGATCACGATCCCTGCCGTGGCGAGCACCGACAGCGCGAAGCCGGCCGACCGCGCCAGTGACACGTCCAGCAACAGCAACCCGAGCACTGCGGCCGACAGGCTGCGCACCCCACGCCTGCGACTGCCGGAGGTCATCGCCCTGCGACTGCCGGAGGTCATCGCCGCCAGCGCCACCAAGCCCATCACCGCCGCCCTCAGCACACTCGGCTGCGGCCGCGCCAGCACCACGAACGCGACAACCGTCACCAGCCCGACCACGGTCAGCCCGCGGGCCCGCACGCCACCGATCCGTGCCAGTGGTACGACGAACGCCAGCAGCAGCGTCAGGTTCGTGCCGGACACCGCGGACAGATGCGTGAGTCCCGTCGTCCGGAAGTCCTCGGCCACCCCGGCTGGCAGTCCGCCGACATCGCCCATCGCCAGCGCCGGCACCAGCCCGCGAACCGCCTCCGGCTGCCCCTGAACCGATCGCCGCAGCCCCGCCCGGACCCGCTCCGCCGCGCGCAGCCACCAGGCCGGCTCGTCGACCACCCGCGGCCGCGACCGGCTGGACAGCACCGCGGCGACATCCGTTCCGGACTCCACCGGTCGCAACCGGCCGTGCGCCTCGACCCGCGACCCGTACCGCAGATGCGCCCAGTCCGCCGACCTCACCACCAGCACCGGCGTACGCAGACGTGTCGCCTGACTTTTTCTTCGCATCTTTTCGACGACGTTTCGCATCATCACGTACGGCGGCCGACGGGAACTGGGACTCTCCCGTACGGCGGGATCCGCGGCGATGCTGAGCCGCACCGTCACAGCCGCCTCGGCCTCGGCCAACTCCCCCACCGGCCCAGCCTTCATCGCCCGCACGTGCAGCCCGGCCACCCCGGCCAGGCCCGCGACGACAACCGCCACAGCAAGCCCCGTCACGCACCACGGCGACGCCCGCCGGACCCGCCACAGCGGCGCCGCCACCACAGCACCGCTCGCACCGACACCCACCATGTGGTCCCGAGCAGACCAGCCGCAGTCAGCCACCCAGCCGTTGCCGGAAGCAACAACCGCGCATCGAGTCGCGTCTGCGCAGCCAGTCGACCGCCGGTCTGCATTTCGGGTCCGGACACCTCCGGCTCGGGTCTGGACACCTTGGGCTCACACCCGGACGTGCGGCCGGAGGTCGGCGAACTTCTTCTCGCCGACGCCGCTGACCTCCTGCAACTCGTCGACCGAGCTGAACCGGCCGTGCTCGGTACGCCAGTCGACGATCCGCTGGGCCAGTACCGGCCCCACGCCGGGAAGTTCCTCGAGCTGCGCGGCCGTGGCCGTGTTCAGGTCGACCTGGCCGCCGGTCACACCCGGGCCGACCGGCGTACCCGCTACCGGGGGCGGGCCGCCAACCCCGACCAGGATCTGCTCCCCGTCGGCGACCGGCCGGGCGAGATTGAGCGTGGACAGGTCGACGCCCGGCAGCGCGCCACCGGCCGCGGCGAGCACGTCGGCGACCCGGGCACCCTGGCGCGTCCGGACGAGCCCCGGCCTGCGCACCTTCCCCGCGACGTCGACCACGAGCGTGGCACGTGCAGACGGCGCAGCAGACGCACCCGCGACAGCGACCGGGCTGCCGGTCACGATCCCCGCCACCGGCCGCGACACCGGGACCGGACGCGACCGCAGCAGCGTCATCACACCCCACCCGATGCCGACCACCAGCACCATCACGCAACCGCTCCAGCGGCGCCGCCTGCCCACCAGGCCCGTCGTCGCGTCCGCGCACCTCCGGCACCCACCCACCCGTCATCGGCTCCTCCATCTCGTCGTCCACCTGGACAGCAGAACGCCGGCCACCGCCGGCCGCGGTATCGGATCCGGCCCACCGCACGTCGCCGGACCGCCCGCGGTCATGGGAATCGTCAGACCCCGCGCGGAGCGCCCCGTCGAGATTCCCTGCGGCCGGCTGCACGCCCGCCGCCCCCGCTCGGTCGCTCGCGAGCAACTGTGCGCGGGGCAACCTGCCGGACGCGGCGGCGAGCCTTGCGAGGGCACGCTGCCGCGCGGCCTCGTCGGGCGGTTGGGGCTCGGATCGGCGGAATGGGTTCACGCCGGGAACGTACGAGTCCCCGCCCCGGCTGACCGGCCATCCGCGAGACATGTGGACAGCCCGCCTTCAGCCCACGGCTGTGGACGAAATCCGTCACTTGCACCGGCTGAGCAGGCCTGCCTGGCGGCGCGGCCCGGGGTTACCTGGCACGTGTGCGCCGGAGGACGCGTGTGGCCGCGGTGCCGGCGAGGGCGATCGCGACGCCGGCAACGAAGGCAGCGCGGTACCCGGCCATGGGCGCCACCTGCGCCGTCGTAGCTCGCGTGGCCGCCACGGTCGAGAGGAGCGCGACGCCGAGCGTCGTACCGATGGTGAAGGAAACGTTCTGGAGGCCCGCAGCGATGCCTGTGTCGGCATCACCCACATCCGCGAGAGACGCGATCGAGCCGGCCACGTAGGCGCCGCCCATCCCGAGCCCGAACAGCAGCATCCCGAGCAGGAGCAACCAGCCCGGCCGCGCGACGTACGTGCTCCACGCCATGGTGAGACAGGTCAGGCCGAGCATCGTCGTTCCCACCGCCGCCACGACGCGGACGCCGCGCAACGCGACCCCACGCTGTGCCAGGTACGCGGCCCCGACCGACGACACGGTCATCACCGAGGTGAGCAGCCCGAACCGCCAGGCCGAGTAGCCGAGCGTCCCCTGGGTCTCGTTCGTCATGGTGAAGAGCAGCCCGTCGACGGACATCCCGGCCGCGACGAGCACGAGATTGCCGCCGACGACAGAGCGGCTCCGGAACAACCTCAGCGGCAGCAGCGGCATCCGGGTCCGCGCCTCCACCATCACGAACACGATCAGCAGCACCAGGCCGGCCACCACGCAGCCGGAGGCCCCGGGGCGCAGCCAGCCGTCGTCCGGCACCCGGCTGGTCCCGTACACGATCAGCCCCAGCGCGACCGTGACGAGCATCGCGCCCGGCACATCCAGCCGCACCCTGCCCGCGACGGGCCGGGCCGAGACGAGCAGCACCGGGCACAGGGCGAGCATCACCAGGCCGACCGGCACGTTCACCAGGAACACCCACGGCCAGCCGAGCGCCTGCGTCACCACGCCGCCGAGCAGCAGCCCGCCCGTCGCGCCCATCCCGCCGACCGCCGACCACGCCGCCAGCGCCTTGTTCCGCTCGGACTCGTCGTCGAACGTCGACACCACCAGCGACAGCGCCGCCGGCATCAGCAGCGCGGCCGACACCCCCTGGCCCACCCGCGCCGAGATCAGCACCGCCGGCGTCGGCGCCAGCCCGCAGACCAGCGATGCGACGACCAGCAGCGCCAACCCGCACACGAACACCCGGCGTGCCCCGAACCCGTCCGCCAACCGGCCGCCGAGCAGCAGCAGTGCCCCACCCGGCAACGTGCACGCGGTGAACGTCCACTGGGCGCCGGCCGGCGACAGCCCGAGGTCGGCCGCCATCGACGGCGCCGCGGTGAAGACACTCGTCGAGCTCAGCACCTCGACGAAGAAGGCCATGCACAGCAGCCCGAGCGCGAACAAGCGCCGCCGATCCCGGACCGCGAGCCTGACGCCATAGGTAGAGGTCATGACCCACAGACCGTCGAGCGGCCTGGAACTCATCGCGCGTGGAGGATCAGGACCGGCGCGGCGCCACCACGACCGCCAGTACGCCGGGCCCGACGTGGGCGCCGATCACCGCGCCGACGTCGCGGACCAGAATGTCGCCGGCCTCCGGCAGCCGCTCGGACAGCGTGTTCGCGAGTCCCTCGGCCGCGGCCAGGTTGCCCAGGTGGTGCACGGCGATGTCGACCGGCCCCTTACCGGCGCGCTCCGCGGCGATGTCACCGAGCCGGGCGATCGCACGGGCCGACGTGCGTACCTTCTCCAGTGGCACGATCCGGCCGTCGGTGATGGTCAGCAACGGCTTCACCGCGAGCGCCGCGCCGAGCAGCGCCTGGGCGGCGCCGATCCGGCCGCCACGTCGCAGGTACTCCAGCGTGTCGACGTAGAAGAACGACGACACCGCCTGGATCCGGGCCTGCGCCGCCGCCTCCACCTCGGCGCCGTCCGCGCCGCGCTGGGCGGTCTCGGCCGCGGTGATCACCGGGAAGCCGAGGCCCATCCCGAGCGTCTTCGCGTCGAGGTGCCGGACCGGTACGGGCGACTCCTTGGCGCCGATCATCGCGGACTCGAAGGTCCCGGACATCTCGGCCGACAGGTGGATCGAGACGATCTCGGTGGCGCCCGCCTGACCTCAACGCCTCGGTCACGCTTTCCGACGTCGCCGCGCCCTCGTCGTACGAGATGCCGCCGATGATCACCTGCAGCGGTACGACGGTGATGCCGTACCGGTCCACCTCGGCGGCCGACAACCCGGCCGTCGAGTCGGTGACGATGTGGACCTGCGCTGACATGGCAGGAGGCTACCGGAGAGTTCAATTCGAACGCGCGGGGTAACCACAAACCTGAAACGGGGTGGTAGCCGCCCCTCCACGGCTCCACCCCGCTCACCCGCTGACTCCCCCCGAGTGTCAGCTCCCCCTGCCGGTTCCCCCGTGTTGTCCCCGAAGTCCCTGGCCTGCGCCGGAGCGATCCGGCTTCCCCCTGCCGGACCGTTCGGCGTGGAGGTCCCGCAGCCGTCCCCTGAAGCAGCTGCCGGAGCCCTCGCTCGACGCGGGCCAGGGTGCTGGCATCCCCCTTCCGACACCGGGCCGGCGGCGCGCCGGCTGCTCGTAAGAGCAACCTGCGGCCACCGCCCGGTGCGGTGCCAGGCAGGTCGTTCCGGCACGGTCGAGCACCCGGACGTCACGACAACCGATCGGCGCCCCCACCATTCGGATGTCGGAGCTGGTCCGCGTCGCCAGGCGACCGACCCGGACGGGAGCGGACAGCTTGGTGAGGGTGGTGGTTCCCGTCGCCACCGTCACCGACCCCGTCTGCCGCGCTTCGCCCGAGTTGGACACCTGAACTCTCTTCCGTAGACCGGACTTCCCTACGACCAAGATTCTTCGCGACCCCTACCCGCCCGACGAGGCAGAACAACCGGCAGTTACCCGGCAGTTTCGCCCCTCCCGCGTCATCTCCCCCGGCGTGTCCCCGTCCGCCCCCACCCGCCGTACGCCGCCATCCCGGCTCCTGAAATCGACCCCCGCCGCCGATCCCGCCGTGCCTTCTCCCGCCGAGTCGTGGATTTCGGTCGCCGGAAAACGCTTACCCAGCACGGAAATCCACGACTCGACGCGATTTCTTGGGGGTTGGAGGAGCTGGTACGACGAGGTGGCGCGGGTTGATAACGCCGTACGGGGTCAGGTGAGGGCGGCGAGGGCTTCGTCGGCCAGGTGGCGTACGGCTTCGGCCGGGTCGGGCTGGGGCCAGTCCGGGGCGGGGGTGACGCCGACGGCGGCCTCGATGAGGACGGCCAGGGCGGTGGGGAGGATGCGCGGGCCCATGGTGGACTGCCAGCCGAGCAGGGCCGCGGCAAGGCGGTCGGCGGCGGTGTCGTCGCCGCGGGCGCGCAGCACGGCGACCGCCTCGGGAAGTACGTCGAGCAGGTAGACGACCCGGCCCTCGACGACCAGCCGGGCGATCGCTTCGCGTACGGCGGTAACGGCCTGCGGGATGTCGCCGTCGAGCCGTGCCAACCGACTGCGGTAGACCATCACCAGGTAGTCGAAGTAGCCGCGGTGGCCCTTGACGTCCGCGACCGCCTCGTCGATGAGCGTGCGCGCGCTGGCGTGGTCACCGGCGTGGAACGCGACGATCGCCAGGCAGCTCGCGACCCGGGTGCGTTCGGGGTCGTCGGGGGGCTGGGTCGCCTGCGCGAGCTCGCCCCAGACGCGGGCCTGCTCGAGGTTGCCGAGCTCGACCTCGATCCGGCTCAACGCGATGTACGCGACCTCGTCCGGGTGCACGCCGGGGTTCTCCAGCGCCTTGTGCCACGCCAGCAGCAGGTCCTTGGCCTCCTCGAGCCTGCCCCAGCGAGCCAGCGCCAGGCCGCAGGTGCCCTGCGCGGTGGCGGCGCGCTGAACGTTGCCGTGGGCAAGGGCGTCGGCGACCAGCGACGGGATCTCGGCCAGGCTGTCGCGGTCCAGCAGGTGCGAGCCCGACGACACCCAGCCGGCCCGGGCGGCGAGACCGAGGTCGATGGTCGGCGGGATCAGCTGCCGCGCCTCGGCGTAGTTCCGCCGGGCGGCGCGGATGTCGCCGGTCAGATTCGACAGCCGGCCGGCGATCGCGCGCAGCTTGCCACGGGTCTCCTTGTCGTCGACGGCCTCGGCGCAGCGGGTGGCCCAGCCGATACCGGCCTCGGCGACGCTGGCCTGGTACTGCCAGGCGACCCGGAAGCCGAGCACGATCCGGGCGGCGGTGTCCCACTGCTCCAGCTCGGCGGCACGCTGCAGAGCGACCTCGAAGGTGGCCGAGTTCGCGTTCGCGGCCCGGTACCGGCGCTCGCGTTCGGTGCTGGCCCAGGCGCCTTCGAGGCCGTTCGCGTACTCCAGGCACCAGGCGACGGCGCGATCGCGCAGCTCGTCGGTGGTGCCGGCCAGCCCGGCGGCGGCGTGCTCGCGGATCGTCTCGAGCATCTTGTACCGGCTGCCGTACAGCTGCTCGTACTCCTCGACCGGCTGCAGCAGCGACTTGTCCACCAGCTCGGCCAGCAGCCCCGGCACCCCGCGCGCGTCGACCGGGTCGCCGGCGCAGATCCCGGCCACCGCCTGCAGGGTGAACGGCAATCCGAGCATCGAGGTCCGGTACAGCAGCTGCCGCGCCGGATCGGTCAGCGCGTCCACGCTCCACGCGATCGTGTCCGCGAGCGTGCGCTGGTGCGGGGCGCCGAACCGGCGCGGCCCGGAGAGCACCTGGAACCGGTCGTCGAGCGCGGCCAGGATCGCCTCCACCGACAGCGACCCGACCCGCGCCGCGGCCAGCTCGAGCGCCAGCGGCAGCCCGTCCAGCCGCCGGCACAGCCGGGCGACGGTGGCGGCGTTGTGCTCGGTGACCGCGAAGTCCGGCCGCACCCGCGCCGCGCGCCGGGTGAACATCTCCACTGCCGGGCTGGCCAGGATCGCCTCGAGGTCGTCGTCGGTCCCGGGCACCGGCAGCACCGACACCCGCCGGACCACCTCTTCGGGAAGCCCGAGCGGGATCCGCGAGGTGACCAGCACCCCGATGCCGGGATAGCTGCGCACCATCCGGTTCGCCACGATCGCGACCCCGTCGAGAACGTGCTCGGCGTTGTCCTCCACGATCACCAGATCGCCCGGCGGGCGGTGCGAGAGCAGGTCGTCGAGGTCCGTCGTACCGGGTGCGGTGCCGAACGCGTCCAGGATCGCGGACGGTACGGCGGCGTCGCGCTGCACCATCGTCAGGTCCACCACGACCACTGTGGTGTCGGCACCGTAGAACCGGTCCGCCGCGGCCAGCGCGAGCTCGGTCTTGCCGACGCCGCCCGGCCCGACCAGCGTGACCAGCCGGTGCTTGCGCAGCAGGTCCTCGAGCTCGGCCAGCTCGCGTTCGCGGCCGACCAGCCCGTCCGGGATCGGCCGGATGCCGCGCCAGCGCAACCCGGCGGGCTCCGCGACGGCGACCGTCAGCGGTACGCCGTGACCGGCGGCGGCGAGAAACTCCTGCGCGGGTCGACCTTCGAGGCCGAGCGCCTCGGCGAGCAGCCGGACCGAGTCCTTGCGCGGCCGGGCGACCCGGCCCGCCTCGAGCTCACGGATGGTGCGGACGCTCAGCCCGGCGCGATCGGCGAGCTCCTCCTGGGACAGTGCCGCACGCAACCGGGAGTCCAGCAGCACGGCGGCGAAACCCTGCCGCGGCTGCGACTGACCGTTGCTGCCCGACACCGACCCACCTGCCCTCTCCCCCGCTTCCGAACCACGCACAACCTACCGCGATCCGTCACACCGCTCCTTTCGCGCCCACTGAGACCTTCCAGACACACCAGTCCCCACCCGCGACTCACCTTGCCGGCACGCCGTACAACGGCGCACTTACCTTGCAGACACGCCGTCGAATGGCCACTCACCTTGCAGACACGCCGCGTGGATTCCCGTCGGACGGCGTGCCTGCAAGTCAACTTGCACAATGAGCGGCGTGTCGACAAGGGAAGTCGCGCCCGGTGGGCGGTCCTGGAGGCGGGGCGGGGCGATCGAGCCGGCCGCCCGGCTCGGATGGCGAGGGCGTCAGGCGACGCGGGGCGTCGTACGTCGGGACCGTCAGGCGACGAGGGGGCGGCGCGTGGGGCGGCCGACGGGCGGGGTGTCGTAGAGGGCGTCGTACAGGGCGGCGACGGCGGTCCAGTCGTGCCGGCGCGCCTCGATGACGGCGCCGGCCAGCTCGGCGTTGAGGCGGCTGCGGTCGCAGATCCCGCTGGTCGCGCGGATCAGCAGATCTGCTCCGAGTCGGATGATGGTGGCTGGCATGAGTACATCCCACCGGACGTGTGTTTCAGCGGTGTGACGGAATTGGCAATTTCTGGCTAATCGAACCTGAGGTATCAACCGAATAACTAACCCGGCAACCAAGAAAGGCGGACTTGCCGGTCCGGATTGTCGACGTTGGTGTCGACCAGGCAGATCGACTGCCAGGTGCCGAGGGCGAGCCGGCGGCCGATCACCGGGATCGTCGCGTACGGCGGGATCAGCGCGGGTAGTACGTGATCCCGCCCGTGACCCGGGCTGCCATGCGCGTGCCGCCACCGGAAGTCGCGCGGCAGCAGGTCCTCCAGCACGGCGAGCAGGTCGGTGTCGCTGCCCGCGCCGGTCTCCAGGATCGCCACACCCGCGGTCGCGTGCGGGACGAACACGTGCAGCAGCCCGTCGCCGTGCGCCGCGTGCGCGGACGCGGCGACGAACCGCTGGCACACCTCGGTCAGGTCGTGCACGACCTCGCGCGACCCGGTCGCGACGCTGATCAGCTCGCTGTGCATCAGGCGACGATGTTGACCAGCTTGGGGGCGCGCACGATCACCTTGCGCACCGCACGGCCGTCCAGCGCCTTCCGCACCGCCTCCGACGCCAGAGCCAGCTGCTCCAGGTCGGCGTCGCTGATCGACGGCGGCACCTCCAGCCGGTCCTTGACCTTGCCGGCGACCTGGACGACGCAGGTGACGGACTCCTCGACCAGCAGCGCCTCGTCCACCACCGGCCAGCCCGCGCGCGCCACCGAAGGCGTGTGGCCCAGCCGCTCCCACATGTCCTCGGCCGTGTACGGCGCGACCAGGCTCAGCAGGATCGCGATCGCCTCGGTGGCCTCGCGCACGGCCGGGTCGGACGCGCCCGGGCCGGAGTCGATCGCCTTGCGGGTCGCGTTCACCAGCTCCATGATCCGCGCGACCATCACGTTGAACCGCTGCGACTCGATCAGCTCGGCCGCGTCGTGCACCGTCCGGGCCGTTGCCTTGCGCAACGACACGTCACCGGTGGCCGGGTCTGCGCCGGGCTCGCTGATGACGTCGCCGCTCAGCCGCCAGGCGCGCTGCAGGAACCGCAGCGAACCACCCGGCGACATGTCGGCCCAGTCGATGTCGTCGTCCGGCGGGCCGGCGAACACCATCGTCAGCCGCACCGCGTCGACACCGAACGAGTCCAGCTGCTCGCCCAGGTCGACACCGTTGCCCAGCGACTTGCTCATCGCCTTGCCCTGGTTGATCACCTGGCCCTGGTTCAGCAGCGCGGTGAACGGCTCGTCGAAGTCCAGCATGCCCATGTCCCGCAGGACCTTGGTGAAGAACCGGGAGTACAGCAGGTGCAGGATCGCGTGCTCTACTCCCCCCACATACTGCTGAGCGGGCATCCACCTCCGGACCGCTTCGACGTCGAACGGACCCTCGGTGTAGTCCGGCGAGCAGTACCGCAGGAAGTACCAGGACGAGTCGACGAAGGTGTCCATCGTGTCGCTGTCCCGCTTCGCGGCGCCGCCGCACTTCGGGCAGTCGACGTTCACCCAGTCGGTCGCGGCGGCCAGCGGCGACACCCCCTTCGGCGCCAGGTCCTGCCCGCGCAGGTCGGGCAGCTCGACCGGCAGCTGGTGGTCCGGCACCGGGACCTCGCCGCACGAGTCGCAGTGGATGACCGGGATCGGGCAGCCCCAGAACCGCTGCCGGCTCAGCAGCCAGTCGCGCAGCCGGTAGTTGATCGTCCGCTCGCCCGAGCCCTTGGACTCGAGCCAGTCGATGATCCGGGTCTTCGCCTCGGCGACACCCAGCCCGTTCAGGCTGACCTCGTCGTTGGCGGAGTTGATCGCCGGGCCCTCACCGGTGTACGCCCTGCCCTCGAAACCCTCCTCCGGCTGGACGGTCCGGACGATCGGCAGCTCGAACTTCTCCGCGAACTCCCAGTCCCGGGTGTCCTGCCCGGGCACCGCCATGATCGCGCCGGTGCCGTAGTCGGCCAGCACGTAGTCGGCCGCCCAGACCGGGATCTTCGCGCCGTTCACCGGGTTGGTCGCGTGCACGCCCAGGAAGACGCCGGTCTTGTCCCGCTCGGTGCTCAGCCGGTCGATCTCGGTCTCGCTCTTGACCTTGTCCAGGTACGCCTCGAACGGCTCCCGCTGCTCCGGCGCGCAGATCTCGCCGGCCAGCTTGGAGTCCGGCGCCACCACCATGAAGGTCGCGCCGAACAGCGTGTCCGGCCGGGTCGTGAAGACCTTGATCGGAGCGTGTCCGTCGACCGCGAAATCCGCGAACGCGCCCTCGGAGCGGCCGATCCAGTTCCGCTGCATCGTCAGCACCCGCTCGGGCCACGACCCGCTCAGCTGCTCCATGTCGTCCAGCAATTGGTCGGCGTACTGGGTGACCTTGAAGTACCACTGGGTCAGCTCGCGCTTGGTCACCGCCGCGCCGCAGCGCTCACAGTTGCCCTGGACAACTTGTTCGTTCGCCAGCACGGTCTGGTCGTTCGGGCACCAGTTCACGTACGACGCCTTGCGGTACGCCAGGCCGCGTTCGTAGAACCGCAGGAACAGCCACTGGGTCCAGCGGTAGTACGCCGGGTCCGACGTGTGCAGCCGGCGCGACCAGTCGAAGCTGATCGCGTACCGCCGGATCGACTCGGCCTGGGTGTCGATGTTCGCGTAGGTGTACGTCGCCGGGTGCTCGTTGCGCTTGATCGCGGCGTTCTCCGCGGGCAGGCCGAACGAGTCCCAGCCGATCGGGTTCAGCACGTCGTACCCCTGCTGGAACCAGTACCGGGCCAGCACGTCGTGCAGCGCGAACACCTCGCCGTGCCCCATGTGCAGGTCGCCCGACGGGTACGGGAACATCGTCAGCGCGTAGCGCCGCTCGGACCTGCCGTCGTCGCGCGCCTTGAACGGGTCGAGCTTGTCCCACACCGGCCGCCACTTGGCCTGGATGGCCTCGAAGTCGTACCCGCCGTGTTCGGTCGCCGGGTCGGTCGCGGTCTGCTCCGCCTGCTCGGTCACGTCGTACTCCTGCATCGTCTGATTGGTGCTCGAGGAAAACCCTGCCAGAAAGGTGGCCAGAAATGACAAAGCCCCCCGCACAGGAGGGGTCGCCGTACCGGCCGGCGCTGCTGCGGCGCCTGGATGCCAGTACGGCTAACTAAGGAGCAGGATCACTCGCACGACGTCAGGGTAGCGCATGCTCGATCGGCGCGTCGCCCTGGATTCCGCTCCCAGTCAACCCACGCGGATCGGGGCTGTGGCCGGCGTGAGGCAGTTGCGGCGGACGAAGAACCAGTTGTCGGCCGGGGCGCCCGTACGCGACCCCCGTCAGATGCGGAGGTCGGCGGCGACCGGGCGGTGGTCGCTGCCGGTGCGCGGCAGCACCCACGCCCTGGCCGGCTCGACGCCGCGCAGCAGCACGTGGTCGATCCGCGCCATCGGGAACGCGGCCGGCCAGCTGAATCCGAACCCGTTGCCCGCGGCGCCCTGTGCGGATCGCAGCCCGGAGGTGATCGGCGCCAGGCTGCGGTCGTTCGCGGTGCCGTTCAGGTCGCCCATCAGCACCACCCGGTCGAGCTTCTCGTCGGCGATCCGGCGGCCGAGCAGCTCGATCGTCTGGTTGCGCTGGTTCGCGGTGAACCCGCTGGACCCGATCCGCACCGAGGCCAGGTGCGCCACGTAGAAGGCGACGTCACCCTCCGGCGTCGCCACCTGCGCGCGCAGCGCCCGGGTCCAGCTCAGCCCGATGTCGACCGAGCCGGACTCGGCGATCGGGTAGCGCGACCACAGCCCGACCGTGCTGCGCTTCACGTGGTAGGGATACCGCGCCGCGAACGCCTTCTCGTACGTCCTGAGCGCGCTCGGGGTCATCTCCTCCAGTGCGACCACGTCCGCGTCCGCCGCCAGCACCTCGCGGGCGGTCCCGGCGTGGTCGGTGTTCGCGGCGTCCACGTTGTGGGTCAGCACCCGGAGGTTGTGCGTGCCGCCGCCCTTGCCCGGCACCACCAGCTCCCCGAACAGCGCGACCCAGACCAGCGCGGGCACCAGCAGCGCGACACCGGCCGTCGCCGACCGCCGTACGACGCCGGCGACGGCGAGCACCGGAAGCGTGACGCCCACCCAGGGCAGGAACGTCTCCAGCAGACTGCCCAGGTTGCCCGGCGAGTTGGGCACATGGCCGTGGAAGTACATCACCAGCGCGGCCAGGACCGCGAGCGCGGCGAGTATCCGCCCGCGCGCCCACTTCCCCTTGCGCGACCGCGACGCGGCTCCCCGCATCGGCGGCTCGTCCAGGTCGTCCGGGCGGGACTGGGTGCTGCGGAGCATGCCCCCAGTCTCCACGACCCTCAAGGTCAGTGCGCGAGGCCGATGTCGAACACGTTGCCCTCCGGGTCGCTGAGCGTCGTCCAGCGGGTGCGTCCTCCGACAATCCCGGCGGCCGATCGGGACTCACTTGCGGATCCGCTGGGCCGAGACGACGAGATAGCCGGGCTCGGCGATCTCGGTGAGCTGGCAGCCCGCGGCGATCACCGCGTTCAGGTATGTGGACAGCGGCCGGTGCACGACGCCGGCTTCGTCCTGCCGGACCTCGGCATACTCCGGCCACCCCGAACCCACGGAGAACAAGGGGTGTTCGACCGAGAACACCAGCTGCCCGCCGGGCTTCAACGCGCGTACAGCGGTCTGCAGGGCCGGTTCCCAGTCCTCGGCCCGGTCCAGCACCAGGTCCGCGAGCACCACGTCGTACACCGGCTGGAACTGGACGTCGCCGAGCGCGGCGCGGATCACCCGCGCGCCGTCACCGGCCGGCGCGTCCGGCGGGGACAACGAGGTGACGTCGGCGCCCCTGGTGGTGAGCAGCAGGCCGATCCGGCCGGGCCTGCTGCCGGCGTACAGGATCCGGCGCCCGGCGACGTCGCCGAGCATGGCCAGGACCACCGGGTCCAGCGTCTCCTCGACGTCGCCGGCCCGGACCATCCGCTCAGTATGACGACCGGCGGGCGCCCGGGTCAGTCCTCGAACTCGTCCTCGTCCAGCTCGAAGTCGTCGCCGGCGTCGTCCAGCGCGCCGTCGTCCCCGAGCGCCTCGTCGAGACCGTCGTCGTCGAGATCGTCGTCGCCGTCGTCGTACCCGTCGTCGAAGTCCAGGGAGTCGCCGTCGTACTCGTCGTCGAACTCGTCATCAGGATCGGACTGCAGAGACATGGCGCCTCCTTCACGTCGTGCGACGGCCACCCCGGCGTCGCGCTGCGCCGACCGGATCAGGGTCTCGTGGAGGCCCCGCGGCCCGCAACCGGCATCCTGACCTTTCCGGACTCAGGAGTCCAGCACGAGGCCGACGAGGTGCTCGGCGATCGCGAGTGACGACGTCGCGGCCGGCGACGGCGCGTTGCGCAGGCTGGTCACCCGCCCGGTCCGCGACAGCCTGAAGTCGTCGACCAGCGACCCGTCCAGCGCCAGAGCCTGGGCCCGGACGCCGCTGGGTCCGGGCACCACGTCGGCCGCCCGCAGCTCGGGCACGTACCGTCGCGCGGCCGCCACGAACGCCCGCTTCCGCATCGATCCGTCGAGCTCGCGCACCCCGGTCCGCCAGTGCTGCCGCGCGAACCGCCGGAACCCCGGCCACGCGAGCACGTCGCGCAGGTCGGCAGCCGACACGTCCCGCCTGCGGTACCCCTCCCGCGCCAGCGCCAGTACGGCGTTGGGCCCCACCAGCACCTCGCCGTCGACCCGCTTCGTGAGATGTACGCCGAGGAACGGGTACCGCGGGTCGGGTACCGGATAGACGAGCCCGCGCACCAGTTCGCGCCGCTCCGCGCGGAGCAGGTGGTACTCGCCGCGGAACGGCACGATCCGCGGGTCCGGGTCATCCCCCGCCAGCACGGCCAGCCGGTCGGCCTGCAGCCCCGCGCACACGACGACGTGTTCGAACGCCTCGCCGAAATCGTTGCCGGTGACAACGACCTCGCCGGCGCTGGTGGTCAGCCCGGTGACCCTAATGCCGTACCGGACCGACGCACCCGCGGCGACGGCGTCGGCGGCCAGCGCCCGGGTGACGGCGGCGAAGTCGGTGATCGCGGTCGACGGCGAGTGCAGCCCGGCCACCCCGCGCACGTGCGGCTCCACCTCGCGCAGCTCGTCCGCGGTCAGCCGGCGCACGTCCGGCACACCGTTGCGCCGGGCGCGGTCCTCGATCGCGTCCAGCCGGCCACGCTCGACGTCGTCGAGCGCGACCAGCACCTTGCCGCACTCGTCGTACGGCAGGCCGCGCTCGGCGCAGAACTCCTTCAGCAGCGTCATCCCGCGCCGGCACAGCCGCGCCTTCAGCGAGCCCGGCTCGTAGTACAGCCCGGCGTGCACGACGCCGCTGTTGTGCCCGGTCTGGTGCGCGGCCAGCTCGTGCTCCTTCTCCAGCACCGTCACCGACGCGTCCGGCAGCACCTCGGTCAGCCGGCGGGCGACCGCCGTACCGATGATGCCGCCGCCGACCACCGCGTACCTGAGCACCCGCCCATGGTGTCAGTGGTGATCGAGCTGCCCCCGGATCTCCCCGCCCGGGTACTTCGACGAGTGCACGTTCGCGTACGCCGTGCCGTTCCGGATCGCCGCCACCAGCTCGGCGAACTCACCCGGCGCGATCCCCTGCCCCGCCGGGCCGACCACATCGGCCGGGTGCAGCGTGCCCTCGACCACCCCTGGCTGAGCCGGGCAGGCCGGCGTCCCGGCCGGGCCGTTGCCGAGGTTGCTGCAGAAGAACACCGACACCCCGCCGCTCTGCGACCGGTTGCCGAGGTGGATGTGCGATTGCAGGACCGTCCCTTCCAGGTCCGCGTAGCTGAGCCGGTACTCGATCGCCTCGTCGTCGATCCGGATCCGCACGCTTCCGCCACCGGTGGTCGACAGCGCCTGCGGGTCCTCCTCGTAGCCGGTCAGCTGGATCTCGTAGATCGACGTCCGGTCGTCCTGGCCGTCGTCCGCGACCGCCACCGCCATCGCGCCGGCCGCCAGCAGCACTCCTGCCGCCACCGCGTTCCCCACTCTCCAAAGCCTCACGACGCACCTCCCAATGCAGTCGGGCCCGCACGCCGCCTTTCTACGCCCGTTCCGCGACCGGCGGAAGTAGTTGAGCGCTCAGCGGGTGACCTGCTCGCCGCGATGAGTTTTGGAGCCGGCGCGAGTCGGAGTCCGTGGAGCACTCCTGCTGACCAACGGAGGTCTGGTCATGGACACAGTCACATCGGCCGACGGCACGGTGATCGCGTACGACCGGCTGGGCGAGGGTGAGCCGGTGATCGTCGCGGGCGGCGCTACCTGTTCGCGCGCGGTCACACGCGGGATCGCCGAGGAGCTCGCGAAGCACGTGCCGGTGCTGAACTACGACCGGCGCGGCCGCGGGGACAGCGGCGACACCCGGCCGTACGCCGTGGAGCGCGAGATCGAGGACCTGGCGGCGCTGATCGACGCGTCGGGCGGCGCGGCGTCGTTGTACGGGCACTCGTCGGGTGCCGCTCTGGCCCTGCGGGCCGCCGCGCACGGCCTGCCGCTGACCAGGCTGGTGCTCCACGAGGCGCCGTACGGGCCGGACTCCGCGGACCACCGGCACGCCGCGCGCGAGTACGGCGAGAACCTTCGGGCGCTGCTCGCCAACGACCGCCGCGGCGACGCGATCGCACTGTTCTGCTCGCTGACCGGGATGCCGGACGCGCTGCTCGACCAGCTGCGCCGGTCGCCCGCCTGGCCGGCGATGGCGGCGCTCGCGCCCTCGCTCGCCTACGACTCCGAGGTGATGGGCGACCTGACCACGGGTGGCATGCTCCCGGCCGAGCTGGCCGCGAAGGTCGCCGTCCCGACCCTGGTGATCAGCGGCGGCGCGAGCCCCGACTGGATGATCGCGACCGGCCAGCACCTCGCCGACACCATCCCCGACGCCCGCCACGAGGTTATCCCCGGCCACGCCCACGTCGTACCGGAGGACGTTCTCGCCCCCATCCTCGCCACGTTCATCACCACCTGACCAAGACTCGTCCGTGAGACGCTGGCGGCATGACGGGTCGGCCCAGCCTGCGGCAGCTCGAGTACTTCCTCGCCGCCGTCGAGCACGGGTCCTTCGCGGCGGCGGCACTCCACCAGCACATCGCCCAGCCCAGCCTCTCGGAACAGATCCGGCGCCTGGAGCGCACGCTCGGGGGGCGGCTCTTCGTCCGTACCAACCGCAATCTGCAGCTCACGGACATGGGCCGGCAGCTCATCCCGCTCGCCCAGAACACCCTTCGCACCACGGCATCGAAAAGGCCAGTCTCCGGAGCGGAAAACTGGCCTGTGACCCCGCGGTGGAGCTAAGGGGATTCGAACCCCTGACCTCTTCCATGCCATGGAAGCGCGCTACCAACTGCGCCATAGCCCCGCATCCCGTTCAGGACTCGGAGAGTTTAGCCGACCCCGGCCCTGAACACGAAATCGCCGCGGCTACTTCTGAGGGTCGTCGCTGAGGACCGGTTCGGGGAGGGATCCGGCGTTCCACTCCTCGACGCGCCAGCGGCCGTTGCGACCCAGCAGCAGCGAGCTCCAGGCGCAGTTCGAGAGGCCGCCGAAGGCGCCCCAGTGCTCGAACGGGACGCCCAGCCAGTGCGTGATCCCGACCCGAGCGGCCAGCCCGTGCGCGACCACCACGACGGTGTCGCCCTGCACGCCCTTCGACACCGCACGGGTCAGAGCCGCGCCGAAGCGGATCGCAACCTCGGTAAGGGTCTCGCCAGTGATGCCGCGGCGTACGTCTCGGATGCCCATCTCGCCGGCGGTGATGATCTCGGCGACGTCGGGGAACTTCTCGGCCACCTGCTCCATGGTCAGGCCCTGCCAGTCGCCGACGTTGATCTCGCGCATCGCCTCGTCGTACTCGACCTCGACACCGGTCAGCCGGGACAGCTCACCGGCCGTGACCGCCGCGCGGGACAGGTCGCTGGAGACGATCCGCACCGGGTTCAGCGACGCCAGCCGGGCCGCGGCCGCGCGCGCCTGTGCCACGCCGACGGAGTCGAGCGGGACGTCTGCCTGGCCCTGGACCCGGCCGTCGAGGTTCCACTCCGTTCGGCCGTGCCGCCAGACGACCAGCCGGCCGGCCGTCATTCGCCCGTGTCCGGGCCGGGGCCGAAGGAGGGCAGCGGGATGATCGGGCAGTCCCGCCAGAGCCGCTCGAGCGAGTAGAAGACGCGCTCCTCGTCGTGCTGGACGTGGATCACCACGTCCAGGTAGTCGAGCAGCACCCAGCGGCCCTCACGCTCGCCTTCGCGTCGTACCGGCTTGGCGTCGTGCTCGCGCAGCTTCTCCTCGATCGCGTCGACGATCGCGCGCACCTGGCGGTCGTTGGACGCCGACGCGATCAGGAAGCCGTCGGTGATCGCGAGCTGCTCGGAGACGTCGAACGCGATCACGTTCTCCGCCTTCTTGTCGTGCGCGGCCTCGGCGGCCGCGGTCAGCAGCTCGACGGCTCGTTCGGTAGCAGGCATGAAGTCCTTCTAGGTATAGAGGTTTCGCTTGGCGATGTACTGCACGATGCCGTCGGGCACCAGGTACCACGTCGGCTCGCCGGCCGCGACGCGCTGGCGGCACTCGGTGGACGAGATCGCCAGCGCCGGCACCTCGAGCAGCGTGAGCCGGTCGCCGGGTAGCTGGTCCAGCGGCAGCTTCAGGTCCTCGGTGCCCGGCCGGGTACAGCCGACGAAGTGCGCGAGCTCGAAGATCTCGTCGATGTCGCGCCAGGTCAGGATCTGTGCCAGCGCGTCGGCACCGGTGATGAAGTAGAGCTCGCTGTTCGGGTACAGCGCGTGCAGGTCCCGCAGGGTGTCAGCCGTGTACGTCGGCCCCGGCCGGTCGATATCCACCCGGCTGACGGTGAACCGCGGGTTCGAGGCGGTCGCGATGACCGTCATCAGGTACCGGTCCTCGGCAGGTGCCACCTCGCGCTCGGCCTTCTGCCAGGGCTGGCCGGTCGGGACGAAGATGACCTCGTCCAGCTTGAAGTACGACTGGACCTCACTCGCGGCGACGAGGTGACCGTGGTGGATGGGGTCGAAGGTGCCACCCATCACACCCAGCCGGCGGAGCCGGGGATCAGCGTCTGCCACGGTGTCGTCCGGCACGGCACTCAGCTGTGCGGCCGGCCCTTCCCGAAGATCAGCGTGACGGCGAGCAGGCCGACCAGCACGACGAAGGCGAAGCCCCCGAACGCCCACTTCGACGTGCCTAAGCTCTCGGGCGACTCCTCCAGCGCCGCGATCAGCGGCAGCACCAGCGCAGATGACATAGCGCGAAGCCTAACGGGTTGTCCGGACACAGCGGCGGGGCGGGCGCTGGTTGCGCCCACCCCGGTGTGGATCAGTTCTTCCGGAAGCGGCGGATGAAGGTGCGGCGGCGGCCGGGGGTGTTCATGGTCCCTTCAGGGTTGGTGACGTTGATCGTGTTGGCAACACTGCCTTCATGCTTTAGATTGTACGGCAATCTGGCGCCTCTCACCAATGAATTAAAGGTGAAGAGGCGCATTCGGCTTCGATGTGCTGTACTACTCACGCTGAGTGAGGAGGAACCGTGGACATCACCGACCGCAGGCTCGTCGAGGCGCTGCGCGCCAACGGCCGGTTGAGCTGGGCCGAGCTGGGGCGCACCGTCGGCCTGTCCGGTCCCAGCGTTCAGGAGCGCGTACGACGTCTCGAGGAGCGCGGCGTGCTGATGGGCTACCGCGCGGTGGTGAACCCCGACCAAGTCGGGCTCGGCACCAGCGCACTCGTCGGGCTGTTCCAGGGCGACGACACCGAGACCGATGACGTGGTCGCCTCCGTCCGCACGATCCCGGCCGTGGAGGACTGCTGGTTCGTCGCCGGCGACGCCGAGCTGGTGGTCAAGGTCCGCGTCGCCGACGTCGCCGCCCTGGAGGCGACCGTCGGCCAGCTCCGCCGGGTCAAGGGCGTGGTGCGGACCCGGACGACGGTCGTGCTGTCGACCCGCTGGGAAGGCCGCCCGGCGCCGCTACCCGACGTCGACTAGACCGTCAGGTGCGGATCTGGCCCTCGCCGGTGACGACGTACTTGGTGGAGGTCATCTCGGACAGGCCCATCGGGCCGCGGGCGTGCAGCTTCTGGGTGGAGATGCCGATCTCGGCGCCGAAGCCGAACTCGCCGCCGTCGGTGAACCGGGTGCTCGCGTTCACCACCACCGCCGCGGCGTCGACCGCCTGCACGAACCGCCGGGCCGCGGCCTGCGAGCGCGTCACGATCGCCTCGGTGTGCCCGGATCCGTACCGGCGGATGTGCTCGACCGCCGCCTCCAGGTCGTCCACCACGGCCGCGGACAGGTCGAGCGACAGGTACTCGGTGCCGTAGTCGTCCTCGGTCGCCGGCACCACCTGGTTGCCCGTGGCAACCACTCGCTCGTCACCGTGCACCGTGACGCCGGCGTCGGCGAGGGCCGGCAACGCCTTGTCCAGAAAGGCCTTCGCGACGTCGGCGTGCACGATCACCGACTCGGCCGCGTTGCACACGCTCGGCCGTTGCGTCTTGGCGTTGAGCAGGATGGTGACGGCCAGGTCGAGATCCGCGTCGGCGTCGACGTACACATGGCAGTTGCCGACGCCGGTCTCGATCACCGGCACCGTCGACTCCGACACCACGGTCTGGATCAGGCCGGCGCCGCCGCGCGGGATCAGCACGTCGACCAGCCCGCGCGCCTGCATCAGCTCCTTCACCGCATCCCGGTCCCCCGGCACGCCCTGGACGACGTCCGCCGGCAGGCCCGCGCTCTCGGCGGCGAACCTGAGGACGTCGATGATCGCGGCGTTGCTGTGCGCCGCCGACGACGAGCCGCGCAGCAGCACCGCGTTGCCGGACTTCAGGCAGATCCCGGCCGCGTCGGCGGTCACGTTCGGCCGCGCCTCGTAGATGATCCCCACCACGCCGAACGGCACCCGGACCTGGCGCAACTCCAGCCCGTTCGGGAGCGTGTACCCCCGGACCACCTCGCCGACCGGGTCGGACAGCCCGGCCAGGTCCTCCAGGCCGGACGCCATCGCGTCGACGCGCTTGTCGTCCAGGCGCAGCCGGTCCACCGTCGACTCCGGTGTGCCCGCGTCGCGCGCGGTGGCCACGTCGAGCGCGTTCGCCTCGACGATCCGGCTCGTGTTCTCGCGCAGCGCCGCGGCCATCGCCCGCAGCGCGGCGTCCTTGTCCGCCCGCGACGCGGCCGACAACGCGTACGACGCCTCACGCGCCCGGCGGCATACCTCCAGCACAGCACTCATGCCGTTCATCGTAGGCCGCGGAACCGGGGCGAACCTCCAGGCCATCACAATCCGGGCAGACGATCGCTGGATCGCGCTCCGCCGCGCTTGCTTCGCAACTGGTCGGCTCAGGCGCCGGATTGCGATGGCCTGCAGGTTCGGCGGGTCAGAGGATGACGAGGTCGTCGCGGTGGACCACCTCGCGCTCGTACTCGGCGCCGAGCTCGCGGGCGAGCTCATGGGTCGAGCGGCCCTGCAGGGTGGGGATCTCGGTAGCGTCGTAGTTCACCAGGCCGCGGGCGACGACCGTGCCGTCCGGCGAGACGAGGTCGACGGGGTCGCCGGCGGAGAAGGTGCCCTCGACGCCGCTGATGCCGGCCGGGAGGAGTGAGGCGCGGCGCTCGACGACGGCCCGGACGGCGCCGGCGTCCAGGCAGAGCCGGCCCTGGCCGTTGGTGGCGTGCGCGAGCCAGAGCAGGCGGGTCTTGCGGCGTTTCCCGGTGACGTGGAACAGCGTGCCGACCGGCTCCCCGCGCAGCGCCGCGCCGACGTGCGCCGCGGAGGTGAGCACCACCGGGATACCGGCCTCGGTGGCGATCCGGGCCGAGTCCAGCTTGGTCGCCATGCCGCCTGTGCCGACGGCGGAGCCGGGCTTGCCGATGCTCACCCCGATCAGGTCTCGCTCGCCGCGAACGTCGGTCACCATCGTCGTACCGGGCTTGCGGGGGTCGCCGTCGTACAGGCCGTCGACGTCGGACAGCAGCACCAGCAGGTCGGCGTGCACCAGGGGCGAGACGAGCGCGGCGAGCCGGTCGTTGTCGCCGAAGCGGATCTCGGTGGTGGCGACGGTGTCGTTCTCGTTGACCACCGGTACGACGCCGAGCTCGAGCAGCCGCGCGAACGTGCGGTAGGCGTTGCGGTAGTGGCTGCGGCGGGTCACGTCGTCGACGGTGAGCAGCACCTGGCCGACGCGCAGGCCGTGGTCGGCGAACGCCTCGGTGTAGCGCGCGACCAGCAGGCCCTGGCCGACCGACGCGGCGGCCTGCTGGGTGGCGAGGTCACGCGGGCGGGTGCGCAGGCCCATCGGGGCGAGGCCGGCGGCGATCGCGCCGGACGAGACCAGCACGATCTCGGCGCCGTCCACCCGGCGGGCGGCGAGAGCGTCGACCAGGAGCCGCAGCCGGTTCAGGTCGATCCGGCCGCGCTGGGTGAGCGAGGACGAACCGACCTTCACGACGATGCGGGTCGCCCCGGTGACGACGGCTCTCATGACTTCTTGCGGTTCGGGGCCTCGTCGACGACGTCCTCGTTCCAGCCGGCGCCGTACTCGGACAGGTCCTGAGGCACGGGGCTGCCGGCCTCCTTGAGCGCGTGGTACTCGGCGTCCTTCTCCCTGCGGCGGTGTACGGCCGGGCGCTGCTCCTCGAGCCGCTGGTCCTCGCCGCGGCGGGCCAGGATCTCCGCCCCGGCCTGCACCTCGGGCTGGAAGTCGAACACCACGGCGTCCGGCTCCAGGCCGATGATCACCGTGTCGCCCTCGGCGGCTCCGCGCTCCAGCAGCGCCTTCTCGACGCCGAGCCGGTTCAGCCGGTCCGCGAGGTACCCCGTCGCCTCCGCGTTGCCGAAGTCGGTCTGCCGGACCCAGCGCTGCGGCTTCTCGCCACGGACCAGCCAGCCGTCCTCGATCCTCTCGACGCTGAACTCGGGCCCACCGGCCGCCTGCGGCCGGATCACGATCCGGGTCGCCTCGCGCGGCGGCTCCTCGGCCCGGCGGTGCGCGACCAGGTCGCCCATCGCGAACGTGAGCGCCTGCAGGCCCTCGTGGCTCGCGGTCGAGATCGGGAACACCCGCAGGCCGCGCTTCTCGATCTCGGCGGTCGCGAACTCGGCGATCTCCCGGGCGTCCGGCACGTCGATCTTGTTCAGCGCCACCAGCCGCGGCCGGTCCTCCAGGCCGCCGTGCGCCTCGAGCTCCGCCTCGATCACGTCGAGGTCGGTGAGCGGGTCGCGGCCCGGCTCGAAGGTGGCGCAGTCGATCACGTGCACCAGCGCCGCGCAGCGCTCGACGTGCCGCAGGAAGTCGTGCCCGAGCCCCCGGCCCTCGCTGGCGCCCTCGATCAGGCCGGGCACGTCGGCGACGGTGAACGTGTTGTCACCGGCGACGACCACGCCGAGGTTCGGGATCAGCGTGGTGAACGGGTAGTCGGCGATCTTCGGCCGCGCCCGGCTGATCGCCGCCACCAGCGACGACTTGCCGGCGCTCGGGAACCCGACCAGCCCGACGTCCGCGACGACCTTGAGCTCGAGTACGACGGTCCGCGACTCGCCTTCCTCACCGAGCAGCGCGAACCCCGGCGCCTTGCGCGCGGCACTCGCCAGCGCGGCGTTGCCGAGCCCGCCCTTGCCGCCCTGCGCGGCCACGTACTGCGCGCCCGGGCCGACCAGATCCGCCAGCACCTCGCCGTCCGTCGTACTCACGATCGTGCCGTCCGGCACCGGCAGCACGACGTCCCCGCCCGCACGCCCGGCCTGGTTGTCACCGCGGCCCTGCTCGCCGCTGGCGGCCTTGCGGTGCGCCGACCGGTGGTAGTCCACCAGCGTGGTGAGGTTCGGGTCGACCCGCAGGATCACGCTGCCGCCGTCGCCGCCGTTGCCGCCGTCCGGACCGCCCAGCGGCTTGAACTTCTCGCGGTGCACCGAGGCGCACCCGTTCCCGCCGTTGCCACCGGTGACGTACACCGTGACCCGGTCGACGAAGCTGGGGATCGCCATCGTGTGCTGTGCTCCTGCTGCTCTCGATAGGTGGGTCAAACGAAAAGCGGGCCGCGACTGGCGCGACCCGCTTTCGTGCTGCCTGTTTCCGGCGGGTCTTACTCCGCCGGGGCCGGTACGACGTTGACGACGCGGCGGCCGCGACGGGTGCCGAACTCGACATTGCCCTCGACCAGCGCGAACAGCGTGTCGTCGCCACCGCGACCGACGCCGTTGCCCGGGTGGAAGTGCGTGCCGCGCTGGCGGACGATGATCTCGCCGGCGTTCACGAGCTGGCCGCCGTAGCGCTTCACGCCGAGGCGCTGCGCGTTGGAGTCGCGGCCGTTACGGGTGGACGCTGCGCCCTTTTTGTGTGCCATCTCAGGTCCCCTTACTTAGCGGCTCAGCGCCGTAGCGTCGATGCCGGTGACCTTGACCTGGGTGTAGTGCTGGCGGTGACCCTGGCGCTTCCGGTAACCGGTCTTGTTCTTGTACTTGAGGATGTGGATCTTCGGGCCCTTGGTGCGGCCGAGGACCTCGGCCGACACGGCCACCTTGGCAAGCGCCTTGGCGTCGGCCGTCACGGTGTCGCCGTCGACCAGCAGGAGCGCCGGCAGCGAAACGGTCTCGCCAACCTCGGTCTGCAGGTTGTCGATCTCGATGACATCGCCGACGGCAACCTTCTGCTGGGTCCCGCCACTGCGCACGATCGCGTACACCGTGGATCTCACTCTCTGTTTGCTCGGAGTCGTTCAAAGGCCTGTGCGCACGTCACTGCGCTCGGCCCACACAAAGGAGGCACACGAGACGTGCGCCGAAGATCTAGGGTACGGCGCGCGTCACGAGCGGGTCAAACCGGGGTCACCACCAGGTCCGGCTGGTCCGGAGTCACCCCAGCAGCCTCCTCCACAGCCGCCTCAGTGGCACCTTTCGGCGCCGCCTCGGACACGGCCTCAGCCGCGGGTTCCGGCGTCTCCGCCGAGTCGACCTGGGCGTCGGTCTGGGCGTCGGTCTGGGAGTCGGCCTGCGCGTCGGCCGCGGCGGCCTTCGTGCGCCGGCTCCGCGACCGCCTCGACCGCGACGGCGCCGCCGGCTCTTCGGCAGCAGCGCCGTCAGGGCCTGGCTCAGCGACCGGCTCGACGGCAGCCTCGGTCGTCGCCTGGCCGGCGTCGTCCGACGGCTGGGCGGGCCGCAGCGACTCGGGGACGAGCGCCTCCGGGATGTGCACCTCGGGCCGCTCCACGGGCGTCTCCGCCTCTTCCTCGGCCTGCTTGCCGCGGCCACGGCCACGACCACCGCGCGACGTCTTCCCGGTGCTCTTGGCCGCCTCGCGACCGCCGTCGCGACGTCCGCGACCGCCGGACTCCTCGGCGCCGCCCTGGCGGCGCTTCGGCTCGCGCGGCTCGTCGTGCAGGATCAGCCCGCGCCCGCCGCAGTGATCGCAGGTCTCGCTGAACGCCTCCAGCAGACCGGTGCCGATCCGCTTTCGGGTCATCTGGACCAGGCCCAGCGAGGTCACCTCGGCCACCTGGTGCTTGGTCCGGTCCCGGCCCAGGCACTCGACCAGCCGGCGCAGCACCAGGTCGCGGTTCGACTCCAGCACCATGTCGATGAAGTCGATCACGATGATGCCGCCGATGTCGCGGAGCCGGAGCTGCCGGACGATCTCCTCGGCCGCCTCCAGGTTGTTCCGGGTGACGGTCTCCTCGAGGTTGCCGCCGGACCCGGTGAACTTGCCGGTGTTGACGTCGACGACCGTCATCGCCTCGGTGCGCTCGATGATCAGCGAGCCACCCGACGGCAGCCAGACCTTGCGGTCCAGCGCCTTCTTGATCTGCTCGTCGATCCGGAAGTTCGCGAAAACGTCACCGTCGCCGGTCCACTTCTCGACCCGGTCCGCCAGGTGCGGAGCGACGTACGAGACGTAGTCGTCGACCAGGTCGAACGCCTCGTCGCCGGAGATGACGAGCTTGTTGAAGTCCTCGGTGAACAGGTCCCGGACGACGCGGATCAGCAGGTCCGGCTCGCCGTACAGCAGCTGCGGTGCCTGGCCGTTGCCGGACTTCTTCTCGATGTCGTCCCAGTACGACTTCAGCCGGCTGACGTCGCGGGTCAGCTCCTCCTCCGACGCGCCCTCGGCCGCGGTCCGGACGATCACGCCGGCCTCGTCGGGAACTATGTCCTTGAGGATGCCCTTCAGCCGGTTCCGCTCGGTGTCGGGCAGCTTGCGGCTGATGCCGCCGTTGCCGCCGCGCGGCACGTAGACGACGTACCGGCCGGGCAGGCTGATCTGGTTCGTGAGCCGGGCGCCCTTGTGGCCGATCGGGTCCTTGGTGACCTGCACCAGCACCGACTGGCCGGACTTCAGCACCGACTCGATCTTGCGGGGCCCGTTCGCGCCGCCGAGCGTGGCCCAGTCGACCTCGCCCGCGTACAGCACCGCGTTGCGGCCCTTGCCGATGTCGATGAACGCCGCCTCCATGCTGGGCAAAACGTTCTGCACCCTGCCGAGGTAGACGTTGCCGATCAGCGAGACCTGCTCCTCCTGAGCCACGTAGTGCTCGACCAGCACGTTGTCCTCGGACACCGCGATCTGGGTCAGGTCGCCGCGGGCGCGGATCACCATCGTGCGCTGCACCGACTCGCGCCGGGCCAGGAACTCGGCCTCGGTCACGATCGGCGCGCGCCGGCGACCGGCCGCCCGACCCTCCTGCCGGCGCTGCTTCTTCGCGGCCAGCCGGGTCGAGCCCTCGACCGCGGTGATCGCTGTGAGATCAGTGGCGCCGGTCTGCTTACCTCGCGGCTCGCGCACCCGTACGACGACCTCCTCCGGGTCGTCCGTCGACGCGGCGCCGTCCTCGCCCTTGCGGCGACGGCGACGACGGCGGCGGCGCGAGCTGGCGCTGCCCTCGCCCTCCTCGTCACCCTCGGCCTGGTCGGCATCCTCGGCGGTCTCGCCCGTGTCATCGGCCTCCGGCTCGCCCTCGGTCTCGCCGTCGGCGTTCTCGTCGGTCGCGGCGTCACCGGACTTGCGGCGTCGGCGGCCACCACGGCGACGGCGACGGCGACGCGGGCCCTCGCCCTCGGCACCTTCCTCGGTGGTGTCGTCCTCGCCGACCGCCTCGACGTCCTC
>WNGA01010769.1_pt1 | contig 28019 bp, 25 predicted proteins | sample 5400061 | NCBI WGS metagenome assembly WNGA01 (sample SAMN13153366, study PRJNA577476) | soil metagenome | isolation source: 100 cm soil or saprolite under grassland replicate 2 | place: USA:California | collected 2016-06-15
CTGGGCGAGATCGAGGCGCGCGGCCATGGCTCGCGTGCCGGCAGCGAAGCGCCGCTAGTGCCGCCGATTTGAAGTTCCTACGGTGGTTGCCGCGCGCTCGTTTAGGAATTTCAAATCGAAAGCGGCACTAGAATCATAGGGTTTCTAGTGCCCCTTTGCTTCCGAAGTTCGTGTCAGGGGGGTGCCGCGATGTATCACGAACTTCGGAAGCGGGGCACTAGCGCGTGGTACAATCGGGAATCGGGGTGATACGCTTTCCGCTGAGGAGGCGCATGGGCGTCTCGAAACAGCGGCCGAACTGATCATCCGGATTCGTACGCGAAACGGGGGACACCTATGGCCGACAATGTCGTGACCCGCTTTTTCGGCGGCTCGCCGTTCATGGTGCTGGTGCGGCTGGTCCTGCTGTCGATCCTGGTCGGCGTCGTCCTGTCCGTGCTCGGATTCGACCCGTGGAACATCATTCCGAGCATCAAGCGGTTCGTAATCGGCATCTGGGACATGGGTTTCGACGCCATCCGATGGATCTGGCGCTACTTCCTGCTCGGCGCGATCATCGTCATCCCGATCTGGCTGATCATTCGCCTGGTCAGGGCGCCGAAGGGAAAATGATGACGGAGGACGGAGGACGGAGGACGGAGGACGGAGGACAGAGGACAGAGGACAGATGAAGCAAGACCGGAAATCATCGGGTCTCCGTTGCTCTCCGTCATCTGATTTCTGACGTCTGTCCTCCGTCCTCCGTCCATGCCCGCACCCGCCCGCACCTTGGCCGTGACGCATGCCCGCGTGTTCGGGATCGCGGCGCCCACCATGGTTGCCAACCTGACGACGCCGCTGCTCGGCGTCGTCGGCACCGCGGTCATCGGCCGGCTCGGACAGGCGCACCTGCTCGGCGCGGTCGCCATGTCGGCGCTGGTGTTCGACCTCATCTTCTGGGTCTTCGGCTTCCTGCGCATGGGCACGGTCGCACTCACCGCGCAGGCGCTCGGCGCCGGCGATCACGCCGAGCAACGCGCCGTATTCCTGCGCGCCCTCATGGTCGCGATCGTGATCGGGGTCGCGCTGATTGTCCTGCAGGCGCCGCTGGCGAAGGTGATCTACGCCGCCATGGGCGGCAGCGAGGCTGTGACCGCGGCGGCCAAGACCTACTTCTTCGTGCGCATCTGGTCGGCGCCGTTCGCGCTCGGCAACTACGTGGTGCTGGGGTGGCTGGTCGGGCTCGCGCGCACCGGCACCGCGCTCGCGCTGCAGATCTTCGTCAACGTGCTCAACATGGCGGCGACCGCGCTGCTGGTGCTCACCTTCGATTTCGGGATCGCCGGCGCCGCCCTCGGCGCGGTGATCGCGGAAACCTCAGGCTTCGCCGCCGGCTTCGTGGTCGTGCGCCAGTTCGGCGGCGCGTTCGCGCTTCCCGCCGGCATGGTGTTCGACCGCGCCAGGCTCGAGCGCCTGTTCGCCATCAACCGCGACATCATGATCCGCACCGCGGCGCTGATCGCGGCCTTCGCCTTCTTCACCGCGCAGGGCGCGCGCTCAGGCGACACGCTGCTCGCCGCCAACGCCGTGCTGCACAACTTCACCCTGATCGGCTCGTTCTTCCTCGACGGCTTCGCCACTGCCGCCGAGCAACTCTGCGGCCGCTCGGTCGGCGCGCGCGACCGCGCCGCGTTTACCCGCGCGGTGCGGCTGGTGATCGCCTGGGGCTTCGCGTTCGGCCTCGGCACCACCGCGATCTTTCTCGCCGGCGGCACGGGGCTGGTCGACCTCATGACCACGAGCCCCGAGGTGCGCGCGGCGGCGCGCCAGTTCCTCATCTTCGCGGCGTTGGCGCCGACCGCGGGCGTGCTCGCCTATGCGTATGACGGCATCTATATCGGCGCCACCTGGGCGCGCGACATGCGCAACCTCATGCTCGCGGCCCTCGCGATTTATTTCGCGACGTGGTGGACGCTTCAGCCGCTCGAGAATTACGGGCTATGGATTGCCTTGCTGACTTTCCTCGTTGCACGCGGCGCTTTGCAGGCTCTGCGCTATCCGACACTGGTGCGGACGACTTTCGGAAGCTACCGGCCGAATTAGTCGCGGCGCAAACTTTGGCCCGTCCCCCGGCTTTCGCGTTTTGCAGCAGGCTCATTGCTTTTTCAAACAATGCGAGCTCGGCCACTGCCTTCCTCGGTGGTTGATAGTTCAACTTCGAATTCGGCCGGTCCAACCACCTGTCGATGGCGGCAGCATTCTTATGGTTCCTGCGCGCCTCGGCCTTGAGCGCGGAGACACGCTGCTCCATTGCCTCGGCGAGCGGATCATACTTCTGCCTCGCCGCAGCCGCGGGGATGTACCACGCCAACGACGCACCGATCGCGGCGCCAAAGGCAGCAACGAGGATGATGAAGTCAATATCCTCGTGGGAGCCGTTGGCGGCAACGACGCCGCAGACCGCCATGGCGAGCGCCTGCAACCCAATCTCCTGCCATCGGGACGGCCGCTCGTTGAGTTCCACGTTGTCGAGGTGGGCGACATAGGCTGCACCGGTGGTCGCCCACAGTAAGGTGTAGGGAGCCAGGGCCGTGGCCAAATTCCATGAAAGTCCTGTCTGCAGGAGGGACCACAGATAGAGCACCACGAAGCCGGCAACGGCGCACGCCGTTGCGACGCGAAGGTAATTGGCGACATTTCGCCGGCCCAAGCGCTCCGGTGTGAACCACACGCCTCTGGCCATCCGCCGGCAGCGCATCCATTCCGCCACATGGATGGCGGTTCCGTGCGCAAGAAGCGCGGAAAATGCCATCTGGAGGGCGTAGTAGGCATCTTGCGGGAATGATGCACTCGGCGTCCAGAATCGGCCGAGATCCTCAAAGCCGCGCGCTAAGGCCCCCAGTTCCGCCGCTGCATACACAATTGCGAAGATAGAGACCGTCATTACGCCCAGGCCGACGATGATGACGTTATTGTTGTCGGACTTGGCCATCTGCGTATCCATCAGGAAGCCGAACGACCTCAACGCTGGATTCATCGCATCGTCGGTATTGAACTTCAGGCGAACCGCGCAGCCGAGCAGCACGTAAACCTTCCGCAGCGTCTTTCTGATCGACCGGTGCAGATCGTCATTGCTGTAATACCGATCCTTCGCCTTCTCCTGTCGGTATTGGGCGATATCGCCTTGCATCGTCTTGCGCTTGAGCGCGAGACTTTCCAGGTCCTGGGCGTACCGCGTCAACATCTCGTTATCGAGAGAAACGACCGCGTCGGCGTTCTGGATTTTTCTGACGTGGTGTAGAAGGCAGCTCAACCTTGCCCAGCTGTATTCGATCGAGTCGCGCGGGGCGACAAAATCGGTCCGCTCGACCCCGCGCATCGCACAGGAGCCGAGCACATCATCTGCCTCGTACGACGAGAAATCGAACTCGGCCGTGGCCAATCTCTCGGCGGTGGCACGAGCCGTGGTCGGAATGAATGCGCGTTCGTGGGCAAAGCGGCGCAGCTGCCGCTCGAGCTCCTGCAGCCACGGCACGTTGGGGAGCATACCCACCATCACGAGCGCAATGATCAGGGGCAGCACATCCGGAGCGTCCGGGAGCTTGACAGGGCCCAAGGCCGCGTCCGGGAGATTGACCGCTCCCAGGTACGCCACGCGCGGACCGAGCAACGACAGAACGACGACAATGGCCGACATCGCTGCGAGGTAGATCATCAGCGCCCGGGAGTACTGTTCCGACGTGGCGAGAAAGCGGGGCAGCAACTGCGAGATCAAGTCGTCTTCATCTTTTGCGATGGTCGATTCATTGAACTTCGTCATGGAGAAGAAAAAGACGACGACAATGGCCAGTCCCAAACACCCCAGGAATGTCCAGCCGTATGCGTAGGTGATTTCGCCAATTGTGAACTTTATGGGTTCGGTCATGACTGCGCCCCCTATTTGAGTGGAGCCGGTGTTGCGCTCGCGCGCTTTACCGGCATTTACGATTGGGACAAGGGTTGAACTGCGCGAGAAGGACGCGCGCGCTCGGCGCCTGCTCGTTTTCCGTGGCAGCGGTCGCTGAACCGTCCGCCGGTGCGGAGGCCGGCTGGAGCGAAGATATCGACGTCAGCCCGACCACCAGGACGGCGGCGGCGAACTTCGAGAAGTGCGATGTGCTGTACATTGTTGTGTCCTCCGAAGATCGAGTTCCTGTTTGACGCCCCCCGCGTCCGCGCCGCACGTCGGCCGAAAGCGAGGCATTGCGGGTTTCAACTTGACATTGGTCGCAGGAGCCGACTGTGACTCAGGTCACATTCCGCGGGGCACGATTGAACGTGCGGCCAACTCCCGCCGTTACTCGGGCCACGGCTCTGCCGTCATCGCCGCGGCGTCGAGGCCGACCGCGTCGGCGAGCTGCTCGTGGCGGCCGAGGCGAAGGAAGCTCACCAGATCGGCCTTGATGTCGGAGACGAGCCTTAAGCCCCGGAAGACGAGGCCGGTATAGAGCTGCACGAGGCTCGCGCCGGCCTTGATCTTGGCGAGGGCGGCGGCGCCCGAATCGATGCCGCCGACGCCGACCAGCGGGAACTGGCCCTCCACCCGCACATAGGTCTCGGCCAGCATGCGGGTGGCGAGCCGGAACAGCGGCCGCCCCGAGAGGCCGCCCTGCTCGATCGCGTGTGCGCGGTCGCGCAGCATGGGAGGTCGCATCACCGTCGTGTTGCTCACGATCATGCCGTCGATGCGGCGGGACCGCGCCACGCCGACGACGTCGTCGAGCTCGGCGAGCGCCAAGTCGGGGGCGATCTTGAGGAGCACCGGCGTTACGCGCCGCTGCGAGCGGTCGCGCGCCTCCACCACCCGCGCCAGCAGATCGTCGAGCGCCTTCGCCTGCTGCAGATCGCGCAGGCCCGGCGTATTCGGGGATGAAATGTTGACGGTGAAATAGCTCGCGACCGGCGCAAAGGCCGCGATCAGGGCGACATAGTCGGCCACACGGTCGGTGGAGTCCCTGTTGGCGCCGACGTTGATCCCGACGATGCCGGCCGCCTGCGGCCGCGCCGCAAGCCGCGCGAGCACCGCGTCGCCGCCCTGGCTGTTGAAGCCGAGGCGGTTGATCACGGCTTCGTCCGGCGCGAGCCGGAACACGCGCGGGCGCGGATTGCCAGCTTGCGGCCGCGGCGTCACCGTCCCCACCTCGGTAAAGCCGAAGCCGAGGCGGAGCACCGCGTCCGCGACCTCGCCGTTCTTGTCGAAGCCGGCGGCGAGCCCGACCGGATTGGGAAAGGTCAGGCCGAAGGCGCTGACCGCAAGGCGGGGATCGTCCGCTGGCGGGCGCGACTGCGGCAGAACCTTGAGCGCTTTGACCGCCAGCCGATGGGCGCTTTCCGCGTCGAGCGCGCGCATCAAGGGCCGCGCCAGGCGATCGAACAGGCCGATCACGGGGGAAGCTCCGGAAACACGTGGCGGCCGTCGGGACCGAGCTGCAGCGCATCCACCCGCCGCACTGCGCTCAAGGACAGCGCGCCGTAGAGGTGCGGAAACAGCGCGCCGCCGCGCGAAGGCTCCCATTTGAGCCGCTCGCCCAGCGCTGCCGCCTCGACCGCCACCAGGAAAAGATCGTGCTCGCCGGCGAAATGCTTCGCCGCGGTCTCGGCGACCTGCCCGGCGGTGGAGAAATGGATATAGCCGTCGCGGCGATCGACCGGGCTCCCGTGGAACGTGCCGGTCCGCTCGGCCTCGCGCCATAGCGTCGCAGGGCAAATCTTGTAGATTGTCGTTGCCACGCGCGTTCCTGCCGCTCGAGGCGACCCTATCGGCGCCACCGGACGGCTTCAAGCCGGCGCCGGGATGCGCGAATTCCCGTGACAAGCCCGTCCTCTTAGGATAAAAGTCTCAGCAGGTGAAACCAACGCATAACCGATACGCACCCATGCTCACCCACGCGCAAATCTGGACCGCCCTCGACCGTCTCGCCGCCCGCTCCGGCCTCTCGGCCTCGGGCCTCGCCAAGCGCTCGGGCCTCGATCCCACCACCTTCAACCGCTCCAAGCGCATCACGCCGGACGGGCGCACGCGCTGGCCCTCGACCGAATCGCTCGCCAAGGCGCTCGCCGCGACCGGCACCACCATCGACACCTTCGTCGAGCTGATCACCGACAGCGCCCGCAAGCCGACCTATGCGGTGCCGGTCATCGGCTTCGCCGAGGCCGGCAGCGGCGGCTATTTCGACGACGGCGGCTTTCCGGTCGGCAAGGGCTGGGACGAGATTCCATTTCCCGCGGTCAACGACGAGCACGCCTATGCGCTGGAGATTTCTGGCGACTCGATGGAGCCGCTGTTTCGCGACGGCGACATCATCGTGGTCTCGCCCTCCTCGCCGTTGCGGCGGGGCGACCGCGTCGTGGTCAAGACCAAGGACGGCGAGGTGATGGCGAAAGAGCTCAGGCGCAAGACCTCGAAGACGCTCGAGCTCAAATCGCTCAACGCCGAGCACGGCGATCGCACGCTCGCCATGGCCGACGTGCTGTGGCTCGCGCGCATCGTGTGGGCGAGCCAGTGAGGTTGGACCTCAGGTCGTCGCTCGTCGCAGCGCCATGCTTAACGCGCCAAGGTCCTGCGGTTCGATGCCATCGATGGAGGAGCGACCATGTGGAAATCCGGTTCACCTGCCTGCCCGTGTTGCGGTGATTTGCTGCGAAGCGGTTTCGAGCGCCGCCGTTTCCTGCAATTGGCTGCCGGCGGAATGGCGCTCGCAGCCTATCCTCACCTCGCCTTCGCGGCCGAAGGGCACTACGAGGCCATGGTGCTGTCCTGCATCGATCCACGCTTTCCGGAGCCGACGCTCAACTACATGAAAAGCCGCGGCATGCTCGGGAAGTACAGCCAGTTCGTCATCGCCGGCGCTGCGATCGGCGTGGTCGCGCCGGCCTTCAAGGATTGGCAGAAGGCGTTCTGGGACAATCTCGCCGCCTCGATGCAGCTGCACCACATCCCCAAGGTGATCGCGATCGATCACCGCGACTGCGGCGCCGCCAAGATCGCCTACGGCGAACCGAAGGTCGCCAACCGGGAGATCGAGACCGAGACCCACAAGACGGCCCTGACCGAGTTCCGCAAGCAGGTCGCGGAGCGGCAACCCAAGCTCGAGGTCGAAACCGGCCTGATGGCGCTCGACGGCACCGTCGAGATGTTCACTTAAGATCACGCCGACCTTGCGAGCGCGCCGTCGATCATGTCGACCGTGTTCTGCAATCCGTAGACCGCCACGAACGTGTCGAACCGCGGGCCCTTCTGCTGGCCGAGCAGCACCTGGTAGAGCATGTTGAACCAGTCGAGCGCGACGCCAGGCTTGCCGTCCCGGGTCTTGATCTTGCCGGTCTTGTCGAGGAACGGCTCGCGCCGCCCGATCTCGTAGACCACATCCCGGATCTGCTCCGCGGTCGCGTCGACGGGAAGCTGCGAGAGCGCATCGCGCAAATCGATCAGCGCCGTCCGCTCCGCTTCGGTCGGCTCGCGGAACTTCTTCGTCGGCAGCACGAAGTCGCGGAAGTAATGGATGGCATAGCCGACCAGCGCGTCGAGCTTGGGATGCGTCTCGGGCTTCACTCCCGGCCGGTAGCGCCGGATGAAGCCCCACAGGGTCTCCGCGTTCTCCGCGTTGGACGAGGAGACCAGCGTCAGCAGCATCGAAAACGAGATCGGCGCGTCCGCCTTGGGCGGGTGCCCGGAATGGATGTGCCAGACCGGGTTGGTCAGGCGCTGGCGTGCATCCTGCCGCGCGTAGGCTTCGAGGAACTGCTGGTACTCGTCGACGTGGCGCGGGATGACGTCGAAATAGAGTCGCTTGGCCGCCTTCGGCTCGCGGTACATGAACAGCGACAGGCTCTCGGGGCTGGCATAGCGCAGCCACTCGTCGATGGTGAGCCCGTTGCCCTTCGACTTGGAGATCTTCTGGCCCTTCTCGTCGAGGAAGAGCTCGTAGTTGAACCCCTCCGGCGGCGTGCCGCCGAGCGCGCGGCAGATCTCGCCGGACAGTTTCACCGACTCGATCAGGTCCTTGCCGGCCATTTCGTAATCGACACCGAGCGCGATCCAGCGCATCGCCCAGTCGGGCTTCCATTGCAGCTTGGTGCGCCCGCCGGTGACCGGCGTCGTTACCGGCTCCTTCGTGTCCGGGTCTTCGTAGGTGATGGTGCCGGCCTTGGCGTCATGGGCGAGGATCGGCACCTGCAGCACGATGCCGGTCACCGGAGAGACGGGCAGGAACGGCGAATAGGTTGCGGCGCGCTCCTCGCGCAAACTGGGCAGCATGATCGCCATCACCCGCTCGATGTGCGCGAGAACCTTCAGGAGCGTCGCGTCGAAGCTGCCGGAGGCGTAGCAGTCGGTGGACGACAGGAACTCGTAGTCGAAGCCGAATGCGTCGAGGAAGGCGCGGAGCCGCGCGTTGTTGTGCGCGCCGAAGCTCTCGTGCGTGCCGAACGGGTCGGGCACCCGCGTGAGCGGCTTGCCGAGGTGCTTCTCCAGCATCTCCCGGTTCGGCACGTTGTCCGGCACCTTGCGCAGTCCGTCCATGTCGTCGGAGAAGGCGATCAGGCGCGTCTTGATCCTGTCGTCGGTGAGCACGCGGAAGGCGTGGCGCACCATGGTGGTGCGCGCCACCTCGCCAAACGTGCCGATATGCGGCAGGCCCGACGGGCCGTAGCCGGTCTCGAAGATCACCTCGTCCTTGGGCGCCTTCTTCAGCCGCGCGACGATCTTGCGCGCCTCCTCGAACGGCCAGGCGGAGGACTGCTCGGCAAGCTCGCGCATGCTCGCGGCGCTTTGCATTTCGGCGGACGACATGGTGCTCTGGACACTAGAGCGCATCCCGATCAATTGGAATCGATTTCCTACAGGACCGAACAAGGATGCGCTCTAGATTCAACACGTTGTCGCATTTTCTACGCCGAACCGGTGTCCACTTCGGCGGAAAATGCTCGATGTACGCTGGCCTTGTGCCGTCAAATCCGCGAGCCGCGGCGCTTTCGTGAAGCCGGTCTAATCCTGCCCCTTCATGGCGCGCGCAATGGCGTGCGCGGCAACCGCATGCGCGCGTTCGTTCCAATGGTTGTCGGACGGGTACTCGAAGTGCTTGCCGTTGACGCCCCAATCGGCGCTGAAGGCGGGATGGAGGTCCAGGAAGGCGATGCCGTGCTTGTGCGCAAGCTCGCCGGCCATCGTGTTCAGCGCCAGCGCCCGCAGCTCGCGCGAGCCGGCGTAGATCGACTGACGATCCCCGTCCATGGCCAGAAGCAGGCGCGCGCCGCTCCCGCGCGCGACGGCGGCAAGCCGGGCGAACAGGTGGTCGGTGGCCGCGACGATGTCGGGCATCTGCTGCAGGACGGCCTCGATATCGACATTGGCGCTGAAGCGCCCGGTGTTGGCGCGTGCCGATGGAAGCAGCCAGTCTCGCCACTCCTCGATCGGGAAGTGCAGGCGGTAATAGAGATAGCGCATGGTCGCGGTCCGCCGCACCCAGTCGGTGGGTCCCGGTCGCCACGGCTTTGGCGCGATCTCTTCGACCACGCGGCCGGCGTTCACGCGCACTTTGAGGAAGCTCGACGTGTATCGCCCCGGCACGGGATGCAACGATTCGGGGAAGTCATTGTGGACGAGCAGCACGACGATCCAATCGGGCGCGTAGCGGGTGACATCGCGCTCGACCATGTAGAGATACTGGCTCAGCGGCGCGCCGCTGATCGCGAAGCGATAGACCTCGACCGGCTCCGCCCCGCCTGACAGCTCCGCGGCCAAACGTTCGCCGAAGCTTCGGTCGTAGGGAACCTGCAGAGCTTCGACGTAGCTGTCCCCGACCACGGCGATGCGCTTGACGCCCGGCTTGCGCGCCACCGCATAGTCGCCGACCCCGGAATTCCAGCCCTGGGCGTTGATGGCGTAGGGCGCCGCGATATCGTTACGCACGCGCCAGACGCCGGTCTGGTTGGGCGCGTAACGAACAAGGCCGTTGACGAAGTCGTTCGCCGGCACATCGCTCGCCACCAAAACGAAGCGAAACACCACCAGTTCGAAAAACAACAGACAGACGACGATCGAGGCTGCGACCAAGGCGGCGTTGGCCGCCACGTTCTTCATGCGTCGCATCGGCGGCATGCTTCGTCAGAACGGGCTGACCGGGAAATAGCGCAGCCACAGGTCGGTGAACTGGCCCTTCTCCCACAGCCGGAACAGGCCCCAGTTCAAGGCGAGCCGCAGCGTCTCGTTGCCGCGCCGGACCGCGATGCCGATCCCTTCGCCGAAATAGCGGCTCTCGGTGAAGGGGCCGCCCGTGAACTTGCAGCAGCCGGCGGAATCCGTCCCGTTGAGCCAGAACGCCAGCGCGATGCCGTCGCCGAACAGGAGATCGGCCTCGCCCCGGCGCAAAGCCTCGCGCGCGGCTTCCGCATTCGCATAGGGGCGGACCTCGACCTCGGTGAAGAACGCCCGGAGATAGGCCTCGTGCGCGGTCTTGGCGACGACCGCGACCTTGCGGCCCTCCAGGCGCTCCGGCCGCACGTCGTCGATGGTCGAATCGCGGCGCACGACGAAGCGCGCCGGCGAGCGGTAGTAGGGATCGGTGAAGTCGATGCGGCGGCGCGCATCGCGCGATACCGCGACCGAGGCGATCACCGCGTCCCCGCGATTTTCGGCGAGCGAATCGATCAGGGTATCGAAACGGCGCATCTGGATAGTGCAGTTGACCTTGAGCTCCTCGCACACCAGCCGGGCGAGATCGACGTTGAAGCCGGACGGGTTGCCGTCCGTGCCGGGATAATTGAACGGCGGGTAATCAATCTCGGTGAGAAAGCGAATGATGCTGATGCGCCCGAGGTCCGGACGCTCGGGGCGCCGGCGCGGATCCCAGAAGCCCGGTACGGCAGCCGCCGCGTCGCCGGGCGTCTGCGCCGCAACGGGCTCGGCGCGCACGAGGGCGGCAATCGCCAGAATGCCGGCGATCAGCGCCCGCAGGCCGCTCCCATGTGAACGTCGTATGGCGGTTGCCTGTCTTCTCGGGTGGTACTTTGGTGTTGAAGCTGAAAATTGCATCCGGCACAGTCCGGCGAGAGCCGCCCGCGGCCGTTATAAACGAAACGGCGGGACGGGACAGCGCCCGTGACGTTGCGATCTCACAGGTATCGCCTGAGATCGGCGGCCGCGTCCGCGGGCCGCCGCTTGAGGCTGAACGGCGCGACGAACCGGCCGTCCTTGTCCATCAGGTAGACGATGGCGGTGTGGTCCATGGTGTAGCCGTTCTCCTGCGGCACCTTCTTCACGTAGACGCGGTAGGCCTTGGCGATCGCTTCGATCGCCGGGGATTGGCCGGTCAACCCGCGCAGATGCGGATCGAAGCTCGCAAGGTAATCCTTGAGCTTGTCGGGCGTGTCGCGCTCGGGATCCACGGTGACGAACAGCGCATTGACCTTGTCGGCGTCCGGGCCGAGCGCGCGCAGCACCTCGGAGACCTCGAACAGCGTGGTCGGACACACGTCGGGGCAATGGGTGAAGCCGAAGAACACCAGGAACGGATGCCCCTTCAAATCCTGGTCGCTGAGGGGCCGTCCGTCCTGGTCGACCAACTGAAACGGGCCACCGATCGCGGCCGTGGTCTGGGCAATGGGGCTCCCCCCGCGACCGGCGACCAGCAGGATGACGCCGAAACAGAGGACGAGACCCGCGACGAAAGCCGACAGAACCAACAGGATACGGGTGGCCCGCGCGGTCATCGAAGAGTCCTTGAACCCGGCTGAAATCAGAAGCAGAGGGCGAGCCCCGCCCGGATCATCTCGAAGAACACCGCGCTGCCGTAATGCGCCCACAGCGCCAGCGTCGCCGCCAGCAGCACGCCGACCACGCCGGCGACCAGCGCAAGCGGGCGCGGCTTCAAGCCAGTCGGTGAGGACGCGATCTCGGCCATTCGCGCCTCCTTAAGGGCGACGGTGCCTCCTTCACATAGGCGGAATGGCGGCCGGCGACAACTCTCCGCCATGACGCGGCGGCGACGATGGAGTCGCCTTCAGCGTGTCGATTCCAACGTAATGCCCCCCACCCGGCGCCTGAAAGGGGGAGGGATAGGGTGGGGGTCTCATGCGTTAGGTTGGGGCCTATCGGGACAACCCTCGCGGCTTATGGCCGCTCGCCCGGCCATGACGATGCAGATAGCCGGCCGTTTTCACCCGCAGCTGGGATAGAGCGCCGCCAGCTCGCGGCCGCGCAGGAAGATGGTCTTGCCGTTCAACCCGCCGCGCCGCTTGATCCAATTTCGCACCTGCGGGGGATAGACCGCCATCAGCAGGCGCGTGCCCCCGGGGCTGACGACCGGGCGTCCGTTGGTTCCCGGCATCCAGGCCGCATGAAAACCCAGAATGGCGTTCGGCGTCATGCAGATGCGCTCGCGCGGAATAACCGCGAGCGCGAGCGTGCATGCCGACAAGCAGGGACCGTCGATCACGACCTTGTGCCCGGCCTCACGCACCATCGCGTATTTGTAGAGGTAAGGGCCGATTTGCCCACCGAAGTTCCGTTGGATGCGAACCTCCGCCGAAGCCGAGGTCACGCCGAGCAGGGCAAACAGCGCGCCGGCCATGGCGGCGCATCGCATCATTCCGAAAGCCATCCATTTCTCCCCTGGCTGGCCGTTGGCCAATAGTGCCTGCTCTTGCCGAAAAGCCAAGCATTTTTGTGGCGGGCTGGTTTTCGCTCGGACTTTTTCGGCGCGTGCGCGCAGATTCATAGGGTGGGCAAGGGCGCGCTGGTGTCACCTACCCAGCGGTGGGCAAAATCGCCGGCGCGCCGTCCCTCGCCGCCGTGGCGGCTCGCCCACCATTGATGCTTTGGAAAGCGATTTTGCCCACCCTACGCGGCTGACTCATTCCCGTCACCCTGAGGCGCTCGCGAAGCGGGCAAGGGCGACGGCCCGGACGCGATTCGGGGCGACGGCCCGGACGCAGCGGCCGCCATCCTTCGAGACGCCTCGCTTCGCTCGGCTCCTCAGGATGACGGGACTGAGTCAGTAAATTCACACCGACAGCTTCTGCCGGACCGCGGGGTCGGTCATGACGATTCCGGGCGGTCCCTGCGACACGACGCGGCCCTTCTCCATCACGTAGCACGCCGTGCTGATGGCTGCGGCACGATGGATCTTCTGCTCGACCAGCAGGAGCGCGATCCGCTCCTCGCGCATGCGCGCGATCGCCTCGAAGATTTCGTTGACGATGAGGGGCGCGAGGCCTTCCGACGGCTCGTCGACCAGGAGCAGCTTCGGCCGGCGCACCAGCGCACGGCCGATGGCGAGCATCTGCTGCTCGCCGCCCGAGAGCGTCTTGCCGGCCTGGCGCCGCCGTTCGGCGAGGCGCGGGAACAGCGCGTACACCGCATCGAGACGGCGCAGGCGCTCCGCGCGCGACATGCGCCATTCGCTGAACAGGCCGAGGGCGAGATTCTCCTCGACCGTCAACGTCGCGAACACCCGACGATCCTCCGGAATGAAGCCGATGCCGAGGCGGAACACGCGATCGGGCGACAGTCCGCCGATCGATCGGCCCGCGAACGTGATGGCGCCGGCGGACGGCTTGAGCCATCCCATGACGGTCTTGAGCGTGGTGGTCTTGCCCGCGCCGTTGCGGCCGAAGATGCTGACGATCTCGCCGGCATCGACGGCAACCGACACGCCCTGCAGCACGGGCGCGGAGCCGTAATGGGCATGCACGTCCTTGAGCTCAAGCAGCGGCATGCTCAACCCCGAGATAGGCTTCGCGCACCGCCGCATTGGCCCGCACGGCGGCGGGAGAGCCTTCGAACAGCTTCTGCCCCAGGTGCATGACGACGACGTGGTCGGAGATGCTCATGACCAGGTCGATGTCGTGCTCGATCAGGAGCACCGTCACGCGGCCGGCGAGCGACTTGATCAGGGCGTCGATCGCCGCAGTCTCGGCCGGCGACATGCCCTGGGTCGGCTCGTCCAGCAGCAGCACGCGCGGGTCGAGCGCCATGCAGACCGCGATCTCGAGCCGCCGCTGGTCGCCGTGCGAGAGGTTGCCGACCAGCTCTTCGGCCGTCTCGCTCAGCCCGAACTCCGCAACGATCGCGGCGGCGCGTGCGGCCGGCGGTCCGAGGCGGTCGACGCGGACGAGGAAACGGCTGCGCCGCTCGCGCGACTGGCAGGCGAGGCGCACGTTTTCGAACACGGTCAGGCCGAAGAACAGGTTGGTGATCTGGAACGAGCGGGCGATGCCGCGCTGCGCCAGCGCGTAGGAGGTCAGGCCCGTGACGTCTTGCTCGTCGAGCACAACGCGGCCGCCATCCGGCCGGAGCGTCCCGGCGATCAGATTGAACACGGTGCTCTTGCCGGCGCCGTTCGGTCCGATGATCGAGGTGATCCGTCCGGCCTGCGCCGCGAACGACAGATCCCGGACCGCATGCAGCGCGCCGAACGACTTGCTCAAGGCTTCGACCCGGATCACGGCACGCCCCGGCGCTGCCGCGTGAGGCGCTGCACCAACCCCATGAGCCCGTCCGGCAGGAACAGGACGAAGACGACGAAGATCGCACCGAGCACGATCAGGTGGCGCTCGGTGTAGCTGCCGAGGACGGATTCGAGAAACGTGATGATGCCGCCGCCCAGCAGCGGTCCGATCAGCGTTCCGATTCCGCCGACCAGCGCCATCACCACCGCCTTGGTGGAGACTTCGAAGCCGAACAGATGGCCACCTCGGCCGCCAGCACGTAGGCCGCAAGCTTGTACCAGAACGGATTGTAGCCGAGATAGGGAACGCGGTCGGCGTTGGCGCGAATGGCGCGGAGCACGCTGCCGAAGCCGGTGTTCAGCGCGCGCCGGACGCCGAAATAGATGAGAAGGATCGCGCCCAGAACCGCATAATAGAAGATGAGGTTGTTGGTCAGCGGAACGTCGAACAGAAAGAGCACGCCGATGGTCGGGACCGGAATACCGAGGATTCCGTCGGACCCGCCGAGCGAGCGCGTGTTGTGGACGATCTTGGACAGGATTTCCGCCGCGCCGAAGGTGATCAATGCGAAGTAGACCCCCTTCGCCCGGATCGCGACCGCGCCGAGAACGGCGGCGAAAGCCGCCACCGCCACGGCGACGATCGCCGCCACCAGCCAGAACGACTGCGTGACGTGAAGATAGAGCAGCGCCGTGATGTAGGCCGCAAGGCCGAAATAGGCGGCCTGTCCGAGCGAGAGCAGGCCGGCGGAGCCGAGCAGGATATCGACGCTGAGCGCGATCGCGCCGAACAGCATGGCCTCGATGGCGAGCCGCAGGGAGAACGGACCGCTCCAGAACGGAAACGACGCCGCGAACAGCAAGAGCGCGAGACCGGTCAGCCGCAACGCGACCGTTCGATTGAGCGGCAGCGACACGGTACCGCTCGACGGCGCCAGCGGTCGCCCCGGCGGTGCTTCCGCGGCGGGCACACCGGCAGCCGGCTGCGGCCCCGGCATCAGGCCTCCCCGATCCGCGTGAACAGCCCGCCGGGCCGCACGATCAGCACCAGCAGCATCACGGCATAGACCAGCGTCTCGGCCCACACCGGGGGAATCCACAGGCTCGCCAGCCCATGGACCTGCGACAGCAGGAGCGCCGCGACCACGGCGCCGACGATGCTGCCCATGCCGCCGACGATCACGACCGCGAAAGCCATGACCAGGAAGTCGTGTCCCATGGTGGGGAAGACCGCGTAGATGGGGCTCAGCAGCACCCCGGCGAGGCCGGCGAGCGCACCGCCATAGAGGAACGTGAAGCCATAGGCCCACCGGATCGGGATGCCGAGCGAGGCCACCATGGCGGGATCGACCGCGGTGGCGCGCAGCACCGCGCCGATCCGCGTCCGGTAGACCAGCCACCACGTCACCGCGATGGCGACGGCGCCTGCGGCGAAAACGAAGGCGCGATAGAGCGGCAGGTAAACCCCCGCAACGTTGACCATGCCGCTCAGCGGGGCCGCTACCGCATAGGTCTCGGTCCCCCACAGGACCTGCGCGAGGTCGCGCAGCATCAGGCTGACCCCGAAGGTCAGGAGCAGCGTGACGAACGCGCGATCCGGCCTCGGCAACAGCGGCCGGACGCCCAGTTCCTGAAGCCCGCCGGCGGCGAGCCCGACCAGCAGGGGCACGAGGATAAGCGCGCCCCAGTAGCCGGTGCCCCAGCCGATCAAGGCAAGCGTCGCGTATCCGCCGAGCATGTAGAGCTCGCCGTGCGCCAGGTTGATCACGTCCAGCAGCCCGAAAATCATGGTGAGACCCAGCGCCACCAGCGCCAGCGCGACGCCGATCACCAGGCCGTCGATGACCTGCGGCAGCATCACGCCGTGCAGGTAGGCGATGAGATCTTCCATGGAGGAGTCGTAGCCCGGATTGAGCGACAGCGAAATCCGGGAGCGGACCCGAGGCTGCTCCCGCATTTCGCTCCGCTCAATGCGGGCTACGGTTAGAACCGCGCGCAGTTGTCGGGGCCGACCGCCACCTCGCCCGGCACCTTGTCGACAGTCTTGAAGTCCGTCCCCACCACCTTGACGATGAACATGTCCATGACCGCCTGGTGGTCGCCCTTGCGGATCTTCTTCGCACCCTGCGGGGTGTCCCAGCTCATGTCCTCGATTGCCGCGCGCAACTTGCCGGTCTCGGTGCCGCCGGCCTTGGCGTAGGCCTGCTTGAGCAGGAGGAACAGTCCATAGGTATCGGCACCGAACAGGTCGGGGTCGGCGTTGAATTCCTTCCTGAATGCGGCGACGAAGGCCTTGTTCGCCGGCGTGTCGATATCGACCGCGTAGCCGGCGGCGCTGGCGAAGCCTTCGGCCGCCCCGCTCATCGCCGCCAGATTCTCCTGGGTCACCGCGCCGGCGGCGCCGGCGAGCGCGAGCTTCTCGGAAATCAGCCCGAATTCCTTGAGCTGCGTGATCAGCCGCACGGTGTCGTTGCCCGCCGTCGCGGTCATGATCACGTCCGGCCGTGCGGCGCGGATCTGGCCGAGATAAGTGGAAAAATCCTTGGCGCCGAGCGGCGGGAACATCACGCCGTGCAGGTAGGCGATGAGATCTTCCATGGAGGAGTCGTAGCCCGGATTGAGCGACAGCGAAATCCGGGAGGGCGCCGGTGATCGACGGCGCATAGGAAACCGTGGTGACCAGGATGCGGTCGTTGCGTTCCGCCACCTGGCCGACCGCGAGCGTGGAGCCGCTGTTCACGGTGCCGGTCAGGAAATCGACCTTGTCCTGCTGTAACAGCTTCTCCGCCTTGCGCACGGCAACCGGCGGATTGGCTTCCTCATCCTCGAACAGGAGCTCGAGGTTGCGGCCGAGCACGCCCCCCGCGGCGTTGATCTCCTTTGCGGCAAGCTCGGCGCCCCACCGCACCTGCTTGCCGATGGCCGCATAGGTGCCGGAGAGCGGGGTGACCACCCCGATCCTGATCGGATCGGCGGCCTCGGCGCGCGCCGACGACAACAGGATGCCGACGACGGCACCCGCGGCAACGACGTGATGCAACCGCACACCGTAGGTCATATGTCATTCCTCCCTTTGGCTCGCTCGGTTCGTTTGAATCTGGGCGGCTTCGTTTCTCAGCCGCCCTTGAAATTCGGCTTGCGCTTCTCGCTGAAGGCGGCGATTCCCTCCTTGTAGTCCGGGCCTTCGCGCAGTTTCTCATACGCGTGGCCCTCGACCTCCAATCCGACGCTGAGGCTCGTGTCGTAGGTCGTGGCGAGCACGCGCTTGATGGTCGTGAGCGCGAGCGCCGACTGCGCGTTGAGCTTTTCGACCACGTCGTCGATCGCCTGGTCGAGCGCCTTGCCATCCTCCACGACGCGCGTGAGCAAGCCCCATTCATAGGCTTGCTGCGCCGGAATGCGCCGGCCGAGCATCATCATGTCGGCGGCACGGGTCAGCCCGGCGATGCGGGCGATGCGCTGGCTCCCGCCGCTGCCCGGGATCTGGCCGAGCGAGACCTCCGGCAGCGCCAGCACCGTGTCCTTGGTGGCGAGGCGGATGTCGCACGCCATGGCGAGCTCGAGGCCGACCCCCATCGCGTACTTCTCCATGGCGCACACGACCGGCTTGGGGCAGCGCGCCGGCGCGGCGATGTTCCACGCCAGGTGGGACATGCCGTCTCGCTCGATCAGCGGGAAGGATTTCACGTCGCCGCCCGACGTATAGATGCCGTTTGTCCCGCGGATGACGACGACGCGGACATCCGGGTCCTGGCCGAACGCCTCGACGATCGCCGCGATCTGGCTGCGGCCGCGGTAGGACACGATGTTCAGCGGCGGGCGGTCGAGCCGCAGCCAGCCCACCTTCTTTGCCGGATCGACCTCGTAGCGCAGACCGTCGAGGTCCCGCAGGACGGAGGCGCGAAGCTCGGCGTAATCTTTTGTCATCGACGGTTCCTTGCTAGTCTCATGGGCTCATCTCGGCGGGCGCGAGCGGCTCGTATTCGCCGATCCTGAGCTTGCGGCGCAGCAGCTTGCCGGAGGCGGATCGCGGGATCGCCTTGACGAAGACGTATTCGCGCGGCCGCTTGAAGCGCGCGAGGCCGTTGCGCAGGCAGGCTTCGTCGAGCTCTTCCGTCGTCACGCCGGATCGCGCCGGCTCGATGAAGGCGACCACGCGCGCGCCGAGCCGCTCGTCCGGCATGCCGACCACGGCAACGCCCGCGACCAGGCTGCAGCGCACCAGCGCGTCCTCGATCTCCTCGGGAAAGATGTTCTCGCCGGCGCTGATGATCATGTCGTCGACGCGGCCGACGACGTAGAGCTCGCCGTCGGCGTCGAACTGCCCGAGATCGCCGGTGCGGTACCAGCGGCCGTGGATCGCCTTGGCGTCGGCGTCGGGCCGCTTCCAGTACCCGGTGAAGGCTTCGGGGCTCGCCATGCTGGCCACGACCTCGCCGGTCTCGCCCTGGGGCAGATCGACCGCGATATCGGCGGCCGGGTCGGCCGACACCACGCGGATCACCTGGTTGAGGCCGGCGCGCCCGGCGCAGCCGGGCTTGGCGCCGGGATGGTCGCAGATCGTGAAGGTGTAGATTTCGCTCGAGCCGTAATGGTTCACGAACACCTCCGGCCGCAGCATGTCCTGGCATCGCTCGACCAGCGCCGGCGTCATCGTCATTCCCGCATAGCTCACGCGCGTCAGCGAGGTGAGGTCCGCAGAGTCGAATTTCGGCTCGCGCAGCATGTCGTGGAACATCGTGGGCACGAGGAACAGGCTGGAGAGCCGCTCCGCCTGCACCAGGCGGAGCAGCTCCAGCGGCGCGTAATCCGGCATTAAGACGAGCTTGCCGTTGACGAGCGCCGACGACAGGAGCGACCGCACGCCCATCGTATGGAACATCGGCATCACGCCGAGGGCCGACTCGCCCGGGCGGTAGCGGTGGTGCGCCACTTGCGTGACGCCGGCGGCGAGTTCCGCGCGGTGCGAGCGCGGCACCCCCTTGGGGCGGCCGGTGGTGCCGGATGTATAAAGCATCAGGCAGATCGCGCCGTCGTCGATGCCGGCGGGACCGGAGACGGAAGGTCCCTCCTGCAGCGTGTCGAAGCGGATGCCGTCGCCGCGGCCGTCGGCCGCCACGACCAGCCGCTCGGGAGGGAAACGCAGCCGCGCCGCGGCTTCAGGGACTGGGGCGGCTCCGTCATAGGCGATCGCCGCCGCCTCGGCATCGGCGATGCAGTAGGCGATTTCGTCGGCGCTCGCGCGCCAGCTCACCGGCGTGAAGATCAGGCCGACAAGATGGCTCGCCCAGTAGAGCGTCGCCATCTCGTGGCGATTGCGCATGACCACGACCAGGTGGTCGCCCGCCTTCAGTCCCAGGCGCTTGAGAGCGCCCGCAACGGCGCGAATTTCGCCGTACCAGTCCGCGTAGGAGCGCCGCCGGTCGCCCTCGACGATCGCCTCGGCGCCGCCCTCGCGCAGAACCGAACAGGCGAATGCGGTCCCCAGGTCCATCAGGCGCCTCCGGTCTCTGCCGTCTCTGCCGCTTCGCCCGCCGCGTCGAGGATCGCGGCGACGATCGACGCATAGCCGGTGCAGCGGCAGATGTGGCCGGACAGCATGTCGCGCACCTCGGCTTCGGTCGGGCGCGGGTTCTTTCTCAGGAAGTGGGTGGCCGACATCAAGATGCCGGCGGTGCAGAAGCCGCACTGCAGCGCGTGACGGCGCCGGAACGCCTGCTGCAACGGGTTGAGCGCACCGCCCTCCGCGAGCCCCTCGACGGTGGTGATCTCGGCGCCGTCGGCCTGCACGGCATATTGCGTGCAGCTTCGCACCGCGCGCCCATCATGCAGGATCGTGCACGCGCCGCACACGCCGTGCTCGCACCCGACATGCACCCCGTAGACCTGCAGCTCGTGCCGCAGGAAGTCGCACAGCAGCAGGCGCGGCTCGGCATGACCGGACCGCTTGCGGCCGTTCACGGTCAGCTCGATGCGGCGGCGCTCGTCCGCCTTGATGCGCAGCGCGGTCATTGCGGCCGGTCCTTCCGCGCCTGCGCATCGGCGGCGGCGGCGAGCACGACGCGCCGGGTCAGCACGCGCGCGAGCGCCGCCCGATAGTCCGCCGTCGCGACGTGATCCTCCATCGGGGCGAGCGGCCGCACCGCATGTTCGGCAAGCTCCCGCGCCATGCTCTCATCGGCTGATCGCCCGAGAAAGGTCGCGGTGTCGATCGCAACCGGGCGCGATTCCACGCCGCCCAGGCCGAGACTGAGCGCCGCAATGCGGCCGTCCCGGTCGATACGGACCTGGCAGGCCGCGGCGCAAATCGCGAAATCGCCGTGCCGCTGCGCGATCTCCGCGAACGCGTGCCCGGCGTCGGCCGGCGCGCGCGGCCATTCGAGCGATACGAGAAGCTCGTCGGCTTGCCGCGCGGTCGCGAGCGCGCCGAGGAAGAAGTCGCGTGCCCGCACGCGCCGCTCCCGTCGCTTCGACCGCAGCACGATCGTGCCGTCGGTCACCGTGAGGCACAGAGGGATCTCGGCGCTCGGGTCCGCATGGGCGGCCGAGCCGCCGAGCGTGCCGCGATTGCGCGTCTGGAAATGGCCGACCCACGGCAGCGCCAAAGCGAGCAGCGGCACCTCGCGGGCGATCACGCCGGAATCGAACGCGTCCGCCTGGGTCACGGTGCCGCCGGTCGCCATGACCCCGTCGCGCACCTCGATCGCGTCGAGCCCGCGGACGCGGGTGATGTCGATCACGGCGCGCGGGCGCACCAGCCGCAGATTGAGCATGGGCCCGAGCGACATGCCGCCGGCCAGCACGGCTGCCTCCTCGCGCAGGTCCGCGAGCACGGCGGTCGCGTCGGCGACCGTCTCGGCGCGACAATATTCGAACGGCGCCGGCTTCATCCCCGCCTCCGCCGCAGCCACGCCCAAACGGACGCGAGCCGGCGCCGGAGCGGCGGGCCGGCGTCCGGTGAAACCCGCCGTTCCAGCGAGCGGAAGAACTCGCCGATGAGAATCCGGGTCACGGTGCCCAGCATCCGATTGCCGACCGCCGCGACCTTGCCGCCGATCTCGGCGCGGTAGCGGTAGCGGAGCCGCGTGCCGCCGTTGCCGGTTGCGGCGAGCGTCACGTCGCCCTCGCCGGAGCCGTAGCCGAGCGCGCCCGACGCGCTCCCGATCAGGCGCAGCGCGTGCGGCTCCTGCTGGTCGCGCAGCTCGATCCGCGTGGCGTAGAGCCCGCGGATTCCGGCAACCCCGATCATCACCTCGGCGCGATAGCGGTCCGGCCCGTCACGGGTCAGCGTGCGGCATCCCGGCACGATCGCGGCCAGCTCCTCGGGATCGGTCAGCCGCCGCCAAATCTCGGCCGGCGGCGCCGACAGCACGATCTCCCCAACGCCGGTCAAGCCGCCTTTGGCCTTTTCGGTTCGTGCGGCGGCGTGCGGCGCGGACGGTTCGATGCGCGCAGGTCCGTCGTTCGCCAGCGACCACACGCGCTGCAAGGTGAGCGGCAGCACGATGTCGTCGCGTCCCAGCGCATCCGCCGCCGCATTGGCGATCGCCGCCGGGGTGAGCATCGAGCTTCCGTCGCCCATGCCTTTGGCGCCCAGCGGATTCATCGGCGACGGCGTCTCGACGTGGCCCATGGTGATCGGCGGCACTTCCATGGCGGTCGGGCACAGGTAATCGGCGAAGGTGCCGGACAGGAACTGCCCCTGTGGGTCGTAGGCTAGCTCTTCCATCAGTGCAGCGCCGAGCCCGTGCACGAAGCCGCCTTGCGCCTGGCCCTCGACGATCAGCGGATTGAGCTGCCGGCCCACGTCGTGCACCGAGACGTACTTGTCGATGCGGATGGCGCCGGTCTCGCGGTCGATTTCGACTGCCGCGAGATCGATCACGAAGCCATAGGTCAGCGCGGACGGAACGCGATCGTCCGCATCGGGGGAACCGAGCGTCGGCGGCGAGAGGAACGTCGTCTCGTAAATCCCCGCCTGCATGTCGGGCGGAAGATCGGCCGGATTCCAGTGCGCGCGCGCCGCGACCTTGCGCAGCGGGATGCGTTTGTTGGAGGGCCCGGTCACCCGGGCATAGCCTTCGGCGAGCTCGATCCGTTCCGGCGGCTCCTCCAGCGCGTCCGCCGCCAGGATTTTGAGCTTGCGCGCCACCTTCTCCGCCGATTGCGAAATGGCGCCGACCACGATCGCGGCGAACCGGTTGGAATAGTTGCCCGAGGCGATCGACCAGGCGCTGGTCAGGGTATCGATCTCGGTCACGACGTCGATGTCTTCGGGCGCAAGGCCGAGCGCATCGGCGACGATCTGCGCCGCCACGGTCGCGTGCCCCTGGCCGTTGGGCGTGCTGCACAGCCGCAGCGTCACGTGACCGGACGGATCGATCGCGACGACCGCGCTCGCATTCGCGCCCGACTTGGGTTCGGTCCGGGCGCGCTCCTCGGGAGTCTGCGCCAGCGACACATAGGCCATGTTCGAGCCGGACGGCTCGGTTCCCGCCGCGATGCCGATGCCGTAGAGGCGCCCGTCCGCCCGGGCCTGATCGAGGCGCGCGCGCAGCGCCCGGTAGTCGGCAAGCCGCAGCAGCTCGTCGAGCGCGGCCGCGTAATCGCCGGCATCGAGGATCGATCCGGCCGGGCTCGAGTAGGGGAATGCGTCCTTGGGAACGAAGTTGCGGCGGCGGAGCTCCGCGGGATCGAGCGCGAGGCCGCGCGCCGCCATGTCCATGATCCGCTCGAGCGCGAAATAGAACTGAGGTCCGCCGTAGCCGCGGTTCAGGCCGACCGGCGTCTGGTTGGTGACGACAAGCTCGTTGTCGACCGCGATGTTGCGCACGCGATAGCCGCCGCTCGAGGCGCTGTGCATGCGATAGAGCGAGGCCGGCTCCGGCGGCCGGATATAGGCGCCCATGTTAGCGACGTTGTGGAAGCGAAGGCCGGTCAATTCGCCCGCACGCGAAAACGCCGCGGCGACCGTGCCGATGCGGTCGCTCGCGGCGGACGCGGCGGCAAGATGCTCGCCGCGATCCTCGATCCATTTCACCGGCAGGGCGAGCTTTCGGCTCACCGCCGACAGCAACACGATGTAGGAAAACACCGCCTGCTTGATGCCGAAGCTGCCGCCGCTATAGGGCGGCGTGATCAGCCGGAGCCGGCCGCCGGGCACATGAAGCGCGCCGGCCATCAGCGGCTGCAGCACGAACGGCCCTTGAAAGTTCGACCACACCGTGAAGCGGTCCGGCGCCGGCTCGAACTGCGCGATGACGCCGAACGTCTCCATCGGGGTCGACGCATAGCGCGGATACGCATAGGACAATTCGAACACCCGGTCGGCCTCGGCGAAGGCGCGGTCGGGATCGCCGTAGCGGAAGCTCCGGCGGCTGACGACGTTGGAGCCGGCCTTCTCGTGCAGGAGCGGCGCGCCGTCCGCCCGCGCCGAATCGAGATCGCTCACCGCCGGCAGCGGCGCGTAATCCACCGCGATCAGATCGAGTGCGTCTTCGGCGATGTACCGACTGTCGGCGACCACGACCGCGACCGGCTCGCCGACGTAACGCACCTTGTCGATCGCGAACGGATAATACGGCACCGGCGCCTTGACGACGCTGAGGATCGGGCCAGCGAGGTCCTTAAGCTCGGCCCCGGTGACGACCCCGACGACGCCCGGCAGCGCGACGGCGCGGTGCACGTCGATGCCGGTGAGTCGCGCATGCGGATGCTGCGAGCGCAAAATCGCCGCATGCTTCAAGCCCGGAATCGGCGCAAGGTCGTCGATGAAACGCGCCCGTCCGCTCAAGAGCGCCTCGTCCTCCTTGCGGGGGACCGGGGCTCCGATCCACTGCGGTGCGACAGGCGATGCGACGTTCACCGGCGGCTCCGACGCCATTCGGCCGGCCAATGCGCTTCTCGCGTCCGCGGCATCAGCGTGAGCAGCGCTCCGGCTTGAACGCCCATAATGATGAGCAACCTCGCATGTCACAAGGTCATGCGGCCCACCGGACACCGAGGGATGCATCTGCCCGTTCGGCAACTTCATTTTTTTGTTTGATATCCAAGCGGTCTTCGGCCTCGACCTATCCAGCATCGTCATGGCCGGGCTTGTCCTGACTTGTTCCGGCCATCCGCGTCTTGTTCTCAGCGAAAGATAAGACGTGGATCCCTCGCGGCTGTGGCCGCTCGCCCGCGACAAGCGCGGGCATGACGAAAGAAGGCGCTACCGCCGCCCTGGCTTCCGCCCGCCGCGCATGCCCGGTCGGCCGAGCGATGAGCGCGGGCCGCGGTAGGGCACCGATTCGGTGCCTGGTCCCATTTCGTCGAGGCTGGGTTTGCGCGGGCGCTTCGTTCCGTCCGGGCGGTAAACCTGCCGCTCGTGATGCAAGGCGATCCCCATCTCGTCGAGGTCCGGCTTGTGCGGGCGATGCCGAGCAGAAGTAGCCCCCACCCGGCGCTTCGCGCCACCCTCCCCCGCAAGGGCGGGGGAGGGATTTTTCGCCGTCGGGTCGTCGATCACCGCCAGCTCGGTGGCGCGCAGGCGCTTGATCTCGTCGCGCAGGCGGGCGGCCTCCTCGAAGTTAAGGTCGGCCGCGGCCTCGCGCATCCGCGTCTCCAGATCCTTCAGCACCGCCTCGAAATTGTGCCCGATGGTGGCGACGTCGTCGCCCCACGCGCCGGCGCCGGTCTCGATCAACACGTGGTCGCGCTCGTATACGCTCGCCATGATGTCGGCGATCTGTTTCTTGATCGACTCCGGCGTGATGCCGTTAGCGGCATTGTACTCGGCCTGCTTCTCGCGCCGACGGTCGGTCTCGGCGATCGCGCGCTCCATCGAGCCGGTGACCGCGTCGGCATAGAGGATCACGCGCCCGTCGACGTTGCGGGCGGCGCGGCCGATGGTCTGGATCAGCGAGGTCTCGCTGCGCAGGAATCCCTCCTTGTCGGCGTCGAGGATGGCGACCAGCGCGCATTCCGGGATGTCGAGACCCTCGCGCAGCAGATTGATGCCGACCAGCACGTCGAAGGTGCCGAGGCGGAGATCGCGGATGATCTCGATGCGCTCCAGGGTGTCGATGTCGGAATGCATGTAGCGCACGCGGATACCCTGCTCGTGCAGGTATTCGGTCAGGTCCTCGGCCATGCGCTTGGTGAGCACAGTGACGAGAGCGCGGTAGCCCCGCGCCGCCACCTGGCGGATCTCGCCGACCAGGTCGTCGACCTGGGTGCGCGCCGGGCGCACCTCGACCGGCGGATCGATCAGCCCGGTCGGGCGGATCACCTGCTCGACGAACACGCCGCCGGATTCTTCCAGCTCCCACGGGCCGGGGGTGGCCGACACCGCGGAGGTCTGCGGCCGCATGGCGTCCCATTCCTCGAAGCGCAGCGGCCGGTTGTCCATGCACGAGGGCAGGCGGAAGCCGTATTCGGCGAGCGTCGCCTTGCGGCGGAAATCGCCGCGGTACATGCCGCCGAGCTGCGGGATGGTGACGTGGCTCTCGTCGACGAACACCAGCGCGTTGTCGGGTACGTACTCGAACAGCGTGGGCGGCGGCTCGCCCGGCTTGCGGCCGGTGAGGTAGCGCGAGTAGTTCTCGATGCCGGCGCAGGAGCCGGTCGCCTCCATCATTTCCAGGTCGAAGATGGTGCGCTGCTCCAGCCGCTGCGCCTCCAGCAGGCGGCCGGCGGCGTTGAGCTGGTCGAGGCGCCAGCGTAGCTCCTGCTTTATGCCGGAAATCGCCTGCAGCAAGGTCGGGCGCGGCGTAACGTAGTGCGAGTTGGCATACACCTTGACGAACGTCAGCTCGTCGGTCTTGCGGCCGGTGAGCGGATCGAACTCCTCGATCGCCTCGACCTCGTCGCCGAACAGGTTGACGCGCCAGGCGCGGTCCTCGTAGTGCGCCGGGAAGATGTCGAGCGTGTCGCCGCGCACGCGGAACGAGCCGCGGTAGAAGTCGCCGGCGGTGCGCTTGTACTGCAGCGCCACCAGGTCGGCGATGAGCTGGCGCTGGTTGATGCACTCGCCGCGCTTGAGCGTGAACGTCATGGCCGAGTAGGTCTCGACCGAGCCGATGCCGTAGATGCACGACACCGAGGCGACGATGATGACGTCGTCGCGCTCGAGCAGCGCGCGCGTGGCCGAATGGCGCATGCGGTCGATCTGCTCGTTGATGGAGGATTCCTTCTCGATATAGGTGTCGGTGCGCGGGACGTAGGCCTCGGGCTGGTAGTAGTCGTAGTAGGAGACGAAGTACTCGACCGCGTTGTCGGGGAAGAACGACCTGAACTCGCCGTAGAGCTGGGCGGCGAGCGTCTTGTTGGGCGCGAGGATCAGCGCCGGCCGCTGCGTCGCCTCGATCACCTTGGCCATGGTGTAGGTCTTGCCGGAGCCGGTGACGCCGAGCAGCACCTGGGTGCGGTCGTTGCGCGTGACGCCTTCCACCAGCTCGGCGATCGCCTGCGGCTGGTCGCCCCGGGGGACGAAATCCGACTTGATGACGAGGGGGCGGCCGCCTTCGGTCTTGTCCGGCCGCGGCGGCCGATGCGGCACCCACGGGCGCTCGCCGAACTCGGGCCGGCCCTCGCGCAGGAGCCTTTCCAGCGACTGCTGGCTGGCGATGCCGGCGACGGCAAACCTCTCCGCCGGCACGGCCCTCCCCCTCGCCGCTGGCACGGCCGGCTCCCTCCCCCCTTGTGGGGGAGGGGTGGGGTGGGGGATCGTGCCGTCCGGCACTCGCGGTGCCTGATCCGCCCCACCCCCGGCCCCTCCCCACAAGGGGGAGGGGAGAAGCGGCGGCTCGTCCTCGTTACCGATCCCCAGCGCTCGTGCAAGGTCGGGGTCGAGCGGGCCGAGCGGCGTCTTGCCCACATAACCCTTCTGCGGCGTCTCCTCGAAGCCGCTCCGCGTCGAGGCGCGCGCCTTGTGGGCAGCGGCTAAATCCGCGCGCCGCTCGAACGAGTTGTCGGGCGGCGGCTGCAGGTGGGATTCGGCCGGGTCGCCCATGTGGCTCCGCCTCTCCCCCGTGGGGAGAGGCGCGGCGCCGGGTGCGGGAGAAATTGAATCAGGGTTACTCCCCCTCACCCGCGCCTTCGGCGCGACCTCTCCCCGCTGGGGAGAGGTGGGCTCAGTGCGAGCGGTAAGGCCCGTCTGCGAGCCCACGCCGGCGGTTCCTCTGGCGATGCCCGGATTGAGCAATTGCTCGAGCGCCGGGGCGATCGGCGGCAACGGCTCGCGCGCCGCCTTGGCGCGCGTCGGCTTCGCCGGATCCTTGGGCTTGCTCGGCCTATCGGGGGTTTTCGCCATCGCCCCAATATGGCGCCTCGGCTTTCGTCGTAAAAGAGCGCGATACGGTCGCCGCATCGAAGCCGCCGGATTGCCATGGCGGCAAGGCCTGAGCTTTGCGATAACGCTCGCCCACGTGACCACAGGGGGGTGCCATGGGTGAATTCGCGTTGGGCCAGCCGGTGTCGCGGTTCGAGGACCCGCGGCTGCTCCGGGGCGGCGGCCGCTATGTCGACGACATCGTGCTGCCGGGCATGGCGTTCGGCTTCGTCCTGCGCTCGCCG
>WNGA01003781.1_pt1 | contig 28014 bp, 33 predicted proteins | sample 5400061 | NCBI WGS metagenome assembly WNGA01 (sample SAMN13153366, study PRJNA577476) | soil metagenome | isolation source: 100 cm soil or saprolite under grassland replicate 2 | place: USA:California | collected 2016-06-15
CCGGGGGCTTCGGGTTGCAATCCTGGACGCGGACTTCAACGGCCCCTCACAGGCGCGCATGGCAGGTGTCCAGGGGGCGCTGTTCGTTCCGGGCAGTCACAAGGTCGCGCTCCCGCGGACCAGGAACGGGATCGCGGTTTTCTCGATGGGCTCGCTGATCCCGGAGTCGGAGGCGCTCGAGTTCGAGAGCGCGGCGCAGGGAGAGTCCCATACGTGGCGCGCCACGAGGGAGTTCGCGCTCCTCGGCGAGATCCTCGGGTCCGTCGAGTGGGGAGCGCTCGATCTACTGATGTTCGATCTGCCGCCGGGAGCCGAGCGGACCGTCCAGTACGCCGATTTTCTCGGGCCGCGGACCTCGTTCCTGCTCGTGACGATCCCTTCCGAAGTGGCACGGGGCGTAGTCGCGCGCTCCGTAGCAGCTCTGTCGAAGGGACCCAATCGCCTCCTCGGTTACGTCGAGAACATGAGCGGCTACTACTGCCGCGACTGCAACGCCATCAAGCCGCTCTTTGTCTCACCTGAGACAACGAACCTGGAGATCCCCTGCCTCGGAACCGTCCCATTCGATCCCGAGCTTGCACGGCTTTGTGATCGGGGGATAGATCTCGCGGAGCTGCGCGAAACACCCGTTGGCCGAGCCCTGGAACATGTCGCGCAGCAGCTTCTGGACAGCCTCGAATCGACAACGTCGGCCTCCGCTCATGCGGCCCAAGAGCTACGGCCAGACAGGCCGGCCTCCGCTCATGGATCGAGTGAGCTTCGGCCAGACAGGCCAGGCTCCGCTCATGCTTCGCGTGAGGTACGGGCAGGCAGGGAGCATCCTCGATGAAGTTCCTCTGCATCCCCTGCGATAGCCCGATGAAGCTGCAAGCCGTCGGCCCGCCCGAGGGCGGCTCGCTGTCGGTCGTCTACTCGTGTCCCGAGTGTGGCTACGAGATGGCGATGCTGACCAATGCGTACGAAACACAGATCGTTCAGTCACTCGGCGTGCGGATCGGACCGGATATCGGTGCGGGAGCGTCGAGCACCGGAAGCACGAGCGCGGCCGAGCCGACCAAGTGCCCGTTCTCGGCAATGCTCCCGCCTGCCACGCCGAAGCCCTTGGGCGAAGGCGGGGAGACGGAAGGTGCGCGACCCGGTCAGGCCGGCGAGCCGATCCCCGTCCGGTGGACTGCCGCCGCGGAAGCCCGGCTCGCGAACGTTCCTGAGTTTGTGCGTCCCATGGCACGAACCGGCATCGAGAGATTTGCGCGAGAGAGGGGGGCCCTCGAAGTGGACGAAAAGATCCTCGACGCGGCCCGCGAGTTCTTCGGCATGTGAGGCGCCGTCTCGCCCGACACATCGAGATGAACATGCCGCATCCGAACACGAGCCCGCCTGCCCTGAGTCCAGTCGAAGGGTTCACCCGGCCCTACGTCGTCTCGTGGAACCTCACATACCGCTGCAACCTCGCCTGCGAGCACTGCTATCTCGACGCAGGCGGCACGCCTCTGGTCGGCACGGAGAACTTCGCCGATCGGAGCGAGCTCGGCACCGAGGAATGCTTCAGGGTCATCGACGAAATCGGCACTTTCGCGCCTGAATGCCTGACGATCCTGACGGGCGGCGAGCCGCTCTTACGGCGCGACATCCTCGAGATCGTCCGGCGCGCGGCCGAGCGTGGACTTTGGGTCGTTGTCGGCACCAACGGCGTGAGCATCACGGAGAACCTGGCACGGCGCCTGACGGAGGCCGGAGCACGGGGACTGTCCCTTTCGCTCGATGCTCTCGATCCCGATCGTCACGACCGCTTCAGGAAGGTGCGTGGCGCCTGGCGAAACACGGTGGAGGGAGCGGAGATCCTCAACAGGACCGGGCTCCCCTTCATCGTGCAGACGACCGCTGGCTCGCACAATCTCGGCGAGCTCGAAGCGATCGCCGACTTCGCGTACGATCGCCTCGCCGCCAGGGTCTGGAACCTCTATTTCCTGGTGCCCGCGGGGCGCGGGCAGTTCGTGTCGGACATCACCCCCGCGCAGTACGACGAGGTTCTCGCCTCGCTCTACCGGATTCAGAGGAAGTACGACCGCCGGATGCTCGTGAACGCGAAGTGCGCACCGCACTACATCAAGACCGTTCTGGAGAATGCCGGCGGCGCGACCGATCCGATCCCGACGGATGCCCGCCTTCGCCAAGGCTACGGCGGGCAAGCCGAATCGGCGAGGGCGCCCTTCGACCCGGCTCAGGGCAGCCCCTCGTGGCCCGGTTCGTCCCCGATCAGGACCTACTCCGGAGGGGCCGGCGGCTGCCCAGCGGGCACGCACTACATGGGCATACGGCCAAACGGCGATGTCACGCCGTGTCCCTATCTCCCGGTCTTCGCTGGGAACCTTCGGAGCTCGCCTCTCGCGGACCTCTGGATCTCCTCGGAGCTGTTCGCTGGCATTCGCCGCCGTTCGGCGCTCGAAGGTCGGTGTGGCGCGTGCGAGATGAACGCCCAGTGCGGGGGCTGTCGCGCCCGGGCCTACGGGGTGACCGGCGACCTGATGGCCGAAGATCCGCTTTGCACGCACATGCCCGGGAAGTTTGCGGGATCGCCCGTGCTTCTCGCCGTGCAGGGCCGTGCCGCCGTGTCGGGGGCACACGGCGCTTCCGCGATCGAGTACGGGTCCGAATCGCCGACGACAATCCCGTGGGACGATGCGGCTGCCGCGCGCATGAAGAAGATCCCGGCATTCGTCCGGGGGATGGTCGTCAAGGCTGTAGAGGATTCCTGCCGCAGAAACGGCATCAGTCGCGTTACGCCAGAGGAACTGGAGCGCATCCGCGCCCGGATGCCGACGCCGAAATTCTTTGGTTAGGCAGCGCCGACGGACTTTGCCGGTCGCCGCAAAGGCCGTCTCATCCGAGCACGAAAAGAACAGATACCGAGACGAACCCGAGAACGAGAGCCCATTTCATGGGTCGCACCTTTGTCTTCGGCATTCAAGATTCGAAAAGCGAATCGGCTGCCTAACGTCTGCGTTTCAGCCGCGGCGGCTCATGATCGCATCGGCCGCCGCCGGCTGCAAACGAAGTTGGGCGGCTATTTCGACGTCATCACCCTGTTCTTCAGTTGCTGTACTCCCCAGTTCGTATTGAGATGCAGCACCGCATGGCAATTTGGACAAACCGGACGCAAATGTTTCACTGGATCGACCTTGTGCCGCGCGCGACGTTTCGAAAGCGGGGTCAGATGGTGCACATGGATGAAGCCAGACGCGTGGGAACCATAAACTTGGCCAAATCAAAACCACAGACGAAACAAGTGGAACATAGTGGGCGATGCATCGGCGCCTCAGGCGCGGATCACGAACAAAGCTCCTTGTCTGAAGCTTCTTGACCGCACCCTCATAGAGTGCCTGCGTCGAGGTCAGCCCATGCGATGGCACAACCGACGCCTCGGCAGACGTGAACTGCTTCGCGCCGCCATCCCGCCATTCAATTCGGCGGACGACACGGCGCTTGCCATCAGTAAACAACAGGCGCATGACACCGCGTTCCATACCGCGTTGAATGTTGAGTTCGTCGAAGGCAGTGTAATCAAGATCTACCGCACGCTGCCTGACTCTGATTTTGCATTGGCAAATCCGTAATGACCTTCGTGAGGCCCCCTTACCTCGTGCTCGATGACCGAACCGTTCTTATGCGAACGCACAACGTCTGCTGGTAGCAAGTCCTTGTATCCGCGGATGCTCGCCTCATCCCAGCGAATTACGATCTGTTTGGGCATCGATTTCGTCCGCCTAACGTTCCGCGCTGAGCCCAGCGCGAGCGCTGCCGTCACGTTCGCGCTGTCGGCTCCAGCGCGTGGCTAGCCGAGCGCTTTTCTGATGGCAGCTATGTCCCGCCGTTGCGCGAACTCTGGTCGTCGATATTCGCCGCCAAAGTGGGCTCCCGCCCCAAGGTGGCCAAATGCGCCGTCTTCGGTCGCGATGACACTCGCTCCAGTGAAACGCAAACTCAAAGCGTACTCTCGGCCACTGCCGCGCTCTTTGCTGTGCGAAGCGATTCCATGAACCAGTTCGCTCTCGAACTCGAGATCGCCAAAGTTCGGTCCTATGTCCCAGGTCTTGCCATGAAGAGCGAACCCGCAAACTCGGATTCGAGCGTTGCCGACGAATTCGACAGCGAGTTCTGCAGAGTCGAAGTCATCTCCACGCACCCACCGACCGGACACTCCGTCCTGCGGGTGCACTTCCACCAAGCCGTCGCCGATCTGGATGGGTTGTCGCCAGGTGTGGCTTATGGCCGCAACGAGTTCGTCACGAAAGTGACGCACTTCCGCGGAGGTGAGACCCCTGCTCTGACTCGTCCTGCTATCGAACTGATCGTGATGTTCGAGACAGAGGAACACCAAATCGTCCAGTGCGGGATTGGCCGCGTCCCGGTCTAGGTTGGCCCCGACTTCATCTTCTCCCAATTTGCCTTGAGTTCGGCGCGGTGCTGCTGTGCCCATGCTCGAATCCGCTCGCGCGCCAGCCGGGAACGAATTTCGCCGGCGACAATCACGCCCTCAAAATCGACCTTCTCTCTCTGCCCGGCGTGCTCGGCATGAAAATGCGCGGGTTCATGCTCCTTGTAGAACATCCGGATGACGTTCCGAAGAAGGCCGAGATGATCGGCATTCTAAAGTTTAGCGTTCCTCAAGAAAATGAAGCGGCCTAACGTCATGCGTTTCAGCCGCGGCGGCTCATCAGCGCACCAGCCGCCGTCGGATGCAAACGTTTGTTAGTTAGACCGCGTACTCGGGACGCACAGCGTTTCGGCCTATGATCGAATCTGCCATCGCGCCGGATCTTGCCGACCGTGGATCGCCAGGATGACGACCTTGTTCGGCGTCGATGCGAAAGTAGATGGCGTACGGAAAGCGTGTCAACACTCCGATGTTCGAAGTCTTGACCCCGTGTGGCATCCTCGACAGCGAATCGGACCTCCTGCAACGCCACTCGTCGGTGACGAACCACAGCAGATAAGGACGGCTGAAGAGGCCATCCGCCGCGTCGCCTAGCTGCAGCACGCAGCCACTCGGGCGTCCCGTCAAGTCGAGCGGTGACCAGGCGCGGATGAGCAGCGATCAAGAACTGTAGCCGCTGGACATCACCCGCATCGATCGCGGCAACGGCCTGGTACCATGCGTCATGTTCGAGCTCGGCGACCGGCATGAAGTTATGCTCCGTCGCGTGTCTTGCTGCCTAACGCCACGCGCTTCAGCCGCGAAGGCGCGTGCGAGTAGGTTGCTTCCCAGCCATTCGTTGACGCGCTTTCGCCGGCTGCAAGCGCCGGTTAGGCCGCCGTCGGCGACCGGCAACTTCGTATAGCGTTTCTGGCGCGATGTCCGCGCCGTTCGGCCACACGACCGTCCCACCGTCAATGAAGAAGCGTTGGAAGTACTGAGGATCTCGCACGGGTTCGAAGATCGGGCCTTCCAGCCACGGCTCAAAGTCGATCGTGTTTTCAGAGGCGTCGTTGAACACGACGTGTAGCCGAAAACCACCCCGGTGCTCCGCGTGAACCCCATTCACGAATCCGCTCGCGCGCTCGCCGAGACCGAATGGCGCCTGCGACGAGCGACCCGCCGAGGTCGAACTTCGCCTGCTGGCCACTGTGCTCGGCATGAAAGTGCGCCGGTTCGTGTTCCTTGTAGAACATCCGGATCACGATTCCGTAGAACGCCGAGATGATCGGCACGCGCCCCCGGTTTAGTCATTGTCAACAAGCAAGCGGCCTAACGTCTCCGAATGAGCCGCCCACCACGATGCACGCAAGCAGCACGACGTGGGCGCGTCGGCTCCATTCGGTTGTTAGGCCGCGACTTCTACCATGGCGTAGAACTCGATCTGGCGTTGCCTCCGCCTCGGCGTGACGCTGCGATGGCTGGGGCGAGGAACCGGCAGCCCGTCTTCACGGAGGCCGCGGACGTGTAGCTCGATCGCTCGTTCTATCCGACGCAACGCAGTGTCGATGGTTTTACCCGTCGCAACACACCCGGGCAGATCGGGAACCGATGCGCCCCAATCGCTGCCGGGGTCGCGGTTGATCCGCACGAGATACTGCATCGTTTTCATGACTTCGGTACCTTCAATCCAGCTTGGCGTTTCACCGACCCCAGCGTTCCCTTTCGGCATATCGTCGCCGAGATTGCCGCTGACGGTCACCCCGACCCGTCTTGGTCGCGTGCTTGAATTGACGGTGACTCCCTTCCTGGCTCACAAGCGCCCAGCCATCATCTTCGAGAAGCCGAATCACCTCGCGCACCTTCACGCGACGACGCTACCACGGACGAGAGGCAGCGCATCATTCACGGATCGATTGATGCGCAGTTCTGGCGATTCGCGGCCTAACGGCAATGCTTCAGCCGCAGCGGCTCATTGTCCCGCCGGCCGCCGTCGGCTGCAAGCGGTGTTAGGCCTCGGAGCTCGTTGCGGGCAACCCGAGCCACAGACACACCGCTCGTTCGACCGAGGCCAGATGAGCAGTCCCGAGTTTTCCCAATGGTCGAATGCGCTTGGCGTACGGAATCGTGACGAGGTTCTGCGCATCGAACATGCCCGCCCGCAAAAACGGAACCGAGACCGCCGCTTCAAATCTGGACTGGCGTGGACGGGTTGTGTGCGCACCGAGCGTGACGAGTGCCCGATCGGCGTCCTCAGCGGGTACGCTGATGACAAGCGCAGGCCGAACGTTCGCCGCCATGCCGAGGTCCACCAACCAGACCTCGCCCCGGCGCGGCGGCGTCATTCAGGCTGCTCGCGACGATCGAGTTCGGTGAAGAGTTGATCGGCGGCCGCAATCAAATCCTCGTCTTGCCGCAAGTCATGCGGGGCCAAGGCCACCCGACGCGCGAGTTCGGCCACGAGTTCGGACCGATCCCGATCCGGGAGCGCTTCGAATTCCTCGAGCAGCTTTTGGGTCGCGTGGGTCACGAAATCAGAGTCCCACGTTGAGTTTTTCACGTCAAGCTTGTTGGTGATTCCGAGGCCGAACGCTATGCGGCTCACCCGCGGCGGCTCTTTGTCATCTCGATTCCACTTCGTTCGCCACGCCGCCGCCGGGTGCAGCCGCCGTTAGACCCGCCCTCACGACTGCGAGATCCAGTTGAAGATCCCCACCACAAATAACATTCCAGTGACGCTCGCCAGCACACCGATGCTGATCCAATAGGCGACTGGTTCCTGCCTGCGTTCGATTCGTCGAGCACGTCCGCGCCAGATTGCTCCGCTCGCGAGATTGCATGTCGTCACCGCCCCCGCTACTAGCCCACCATAAATCGGCAAAGTCACGCTGCCATACTTCCTGGCGACGTACGGCAGTTGGACAATGCCACCCACAACCACGGCAACCACCCACAGTCCGACCAGTGCGTAGAACAGGCGACCCGTGAACATGTAGAGATTCATTTGTATTACAGTTTGGTCGGTCTAACGTTCGCGTTGAGCCGCGGCGCTCGCAATCTTTTCCGCGCCGACGGCTCCAACGCGAGGTTAGACGGCATCAGTGTCGCGCATCAAGACCTTGCGTAGGGCCATTTCCGCCGCGACGAGAGCGTCTCGAACGTCGTCAACGACGATGAGTTCACGCGAATGGGCCAAGGCCTTGAGCTTCTCGTCGGTCGCGAGAGCCAGATCGCAGGCCTGCTCTGCGATCTTCAGATCGGAATCCGACGCCCCTCCGCGATTACTGATCATCAGGTATCTCAGGCGGTGGCGTCGCGTGATTCCGGAGCGGCTGGAGCCGTCAGGCGTGAATCCACTCATACCGCGTACGGCATCGTCCGGCGCGCCACTCTTGAGCGCCTGGTCCACGAGTTCCCGGGCCGAATGCGCAGCCTGCCGAAGCGAGTCTGGCCGAGGAGTTGCCGCGGCGGCCCATGCCCGCTCACGCAACTCCACAAGGTTCGACGCAATTCGGGCGAGTGCAATGTCGAGGGAATCGAGCGCTCGCCGCTCAAGAGCGCGCCGACCAGAATCTGTGATCTCGACCCAGGCTTCGGGGTCCACCAAGTCCGAGTAGGTGGGCCTGATGAAGCCGGCGGCCCGGAGTTCGTCGAAAGCCACGACCGCCATGTGGCGCTGTTGAGGATCGAACCGGGCGTTCAGCAGGGATTCGAGGCGACCTGGGTGGTACCCCTTGCCGATGAGGTTGAACTTGTGCTCATGCCGAACCGCCGACAGCGCCTCGAGGATGCTGAACTTGATGGAGCGCACCGTCAAGTCCATGTGTCGATTCGATCTGTCGGTCTAACGTGCCAAATGAGCCGCGCGCCGCGGCGACATGATGACACGGACCGTTAGGCGCGTCGGCTCCATTTGGGTGTTAGACAGCCAGTTTCCCAAGCCACCTAGCCAAAAGAATGTCCACCAGCGATTTTGCCTCAGAGATTGACATAGCATCGACCGGTGGCGTTGCCGACTCGACGCCATGTCGCGCTTCGTCGCCAGCGACACTTACATTGTTCGCGGAATGCTTGAATCTCCGCATTTGCGTTCGGCTCGCCCATCCTTCTGTGACGATCACGTCAGCTCCGCCAGCACCGTCGACAATGACTTCAAACAATCGGTAGAGGTCGGTCCAAGACAACTGGCCTTTGTCACGCAATCGTAACGCCCGCACTGCCTCGGGCGCTTCGAGCAAGTTCGCAAGCCACGCCGGTGCCGGATCTGATGGCCGCCGTTCTTCAATTGAACCATCGGCATGGATCACTTGCATCGACACCATACCTCCGGTGATCCGCAGAACGGCCGGCTCAAGTTCGACAAAGATGTTTCGTGTACCACTCGGCGTGACTTCGACAAGGCTGCCGACCCCTAACGAGGCCTCGCTTTGGAGCAACATTCGACAGATTCCAGACAACGCCTCGACGATCGGAGCAGCTTGTTCGCGTACGTTGCTGGAACAACTTCCCATTCCATTGTTTCGTTCCGGCTGTCTAACGACCGGCGCGTCAGCCGCGGCGGCCAAGTGCTCGGATGATGCCACAGGTGTTCGGCGCCGTCGGCTTCACGCGCAGGTTAGGCGGCTGCCGCTACGCGAGAACCACGTACTCGTCGCGATGACGCTCCAAGTGGCGTTCGAGTGCTTCCTGGACGCTGGGGCTGCACCGATCGAACGCTTCGTCGAACTCCTGAACTCAGCCTCAAGGGCTACTTCCACATACTCCTCGACAGACTCCGGGGCTTGGCGTTCGGCCATGAGCCACCCGTCGGCGGCACGACGCAGGACCGCCACTTGGCATCGCAGTCCGGTAGCGTCCAACGACGCTAGCGTTTCTTCAAGGAGGTCCGTGCCTCTGTTTACAAAAAACTGGAGGTGGCCCCCGTTCTGGACCTCGGACTCGTACCAAAAGACCAGGTGACCCTGACGCTGAACGTCCGATAGGGAGGCGTACTCCTCCATCGCGACCAGATCGACAAACGCGTTCCAGATCAAGTTCGGATCGGCTGTTGCAGCTTGGCGATCAACGGTGCGTCGCATGCCTGATTGTCCGCCTAACGTTTGCCGCTTCAGCCGCGGCGGCGGATGATCGCGCCAGTCGCCGTCGGCTGCAAGCGGGTGTTAGCCGGCGTTGATCACGGCTGCCAGTCGAAGGCGAACAGCAGCGTGATCGCGCCTGCGCAGATCCCGTGTTGCTATTACAGTGCAGAGCTTTCGCTGCTTTTGATTCTCAAGACAGTAACCGTACAAAGAAGGGCTCCATCGCCCGGAGCCTTGTCCATGCGAATGGAGTCGCGCGCCGGTTGGATTAGCTGCGCTGCTTCCGGCGGCGCACCTGGACGAGCACTCCGCCGCCGCCCGTCGCGAACAGCAGCAACGTTGCCGTTTCCGGCACCGCCTGCGAGCCGAAGGCCATAAGCCTGACGCTAACCGTTGTGCTAATCGTCATCCCGTTTCCAAGCGTCAGCGGCTCCGCTGACGGAAAGACGAACGAAATGTCACGTGGTAGAAAAGGAGCAATGCTGGCATTAAACGTGAGCAAACCCGGCTCGATCACATTCGGGTCGCCGACCACGCCGGCGGCGCCGACCAGAACCGTGCCCGAAGAAAACCCCGCATCCGTGATGCCCGACCGCATCCCGTCAATTTCGTAGTAGAAGGAATGGGACAGGACGCGGACGTTGACCAAACCCAACGCGGCATTGCTGACCGTCACGTTCGCGGCCCACCGACCCAAGTCAGATGTCCCCGCCAGGTCGGGGCTGGACGTGTCGGTGTTCACGTAAAAGTCCCAGTTTCCGGCGACGCTTTGGGTGACCCCGTTGACGACTAGGTCGGACTGCGCAGGACCAAAAAACTGATGGATCGTGATCGGGCTGGCTTCGCCAGAAGAGGCGAGCGCGACGACCATCACTAATACTGCCATCGCACGTTTGCAATATGTCATCGGGTCACTCAGGCGCCAATAGGCGGCTTGGCGCTGACTGAACACTTCAACGTGGTCTTCTACGGAAATATCTTATCTCGACTGCGCTTCACGCGCCCTGTCTCGTCTTTGTAACTGCCGCCATTGGTGGGGCACAACGCCGGGACCCTCAGGGCCAATGAAGTACCCGTCAGGGCTCTTGCCGATGCGGGCTATGCCGATCGGAGGAGGATCCGCGCGTACTGCCGATCGCTGGCGGTAGAACATTGATCGTCACCCAGCGCCAGACGCCGCACCCTCATTCCACGGCTCGAGTTTCAAGAAAACCACATCGGTATGGGCCGAGGGCCAAATCTTGCGGACCGCCCACAGGCACGGCTCCCCTGCCTTGGGCACCTGGAACGCCACTATCGAGAAGTCCCCATGTCCGCCGCCCGAGGGACCTACTGGGCCCTGTTGACGGCGCCAGTGATCCTCAATGACATGCTTCGCGGTGATCGCGAGGTACGGCGCGACGATCACCGCCGTTCCGAACGCGCACCAATAGGCGCCTCTCTCGGAAGCAAGCGGCACGGCCCATTCAGTTATAGCTGACGGGAGGACGGTCTCTACGAAGTTCGGATTCACTCGGACTCCCAACAGACGGGTAGAGTCGAGAATCGGCGCGGTGACCTTAGAGACGGGGAGTAGCTGGGGCCGACGGCTTTCGCCAACACGCCGGTGCCTCAATCCGTCTCATCGTTCCGTCTCCGACTCCCGCTCATCGAACCGGACGTGCAGTTTTCCCGCATCCGGCTCTCCGACTGGTTTCACGTCAGACTCACACAGCCGACCGCACTGGCCGACGACAATCCCGTGGGACGACGCGGCTGCCGCGCGCATGAAGAAGACCCCCGCGTTCGTTCGGGGCATGGTCGTCACAGCCGTCGAGGAGTCCTGCCGCAAAAACGGCCTCGACCGCGTGACCGTCGAAGAGCTCGACCGGATCCGGTCGCGGATGCCGACCCAAAGATCTTCGGTCAGGTTGAGGAACAGCCGCGCTAAGGGAAAGGCTGAGGAGAGGCTGAGGAGCCCGCCTGTTTGGCGCTACCCTTGCAGTCGGGATACGGCGGAGGAGAATTGACGATGGATCTCGCCACCGGACTCTTGGTTGGAGTCGGGTTGTTTCTGTTGATCCTCGTGCCGTACCTCGTGTTTGAAATACGACGGGGTAAGCAGCACGGTCACACGTGGTTCACGTGGTTCAAGCCACGCGGCCACAGCGATATCGGACCTGATGTGGGTGTTCGCTACACGAAGCCGGGTGTAGACGAGGCGCGAGGATTGCGGTACTGACGTGTGCCGCGGCGGAGGCCCGCCCGCGGTCAATCCTGTAACGGCCTGCCGCGCCGTAGCACGAAGTGCGAAGGCGGGATGCCGACAGGAATCGCGAGTGGTCTGGTTGGCGCGCCGAAGCTTCAGCGGAGGCGGCCTATCGGAACGGGTCCGACTCGGCCTGCGCCTGGCTCTGTTCCTCCATCCACTTTTGGAACTCCTCGGCGCTCTGGACGGTGACGAAACCCCGCATCCTATAATGGCCCAGGCCGCAGAGCTGCGCGCACGCAATCTCGTACTGGAACTCGGGATTCCCCGTCCGGGTCCGCATATCGGCGGTCGTGATGTCAGGGATGAACCAGATGGGGATCGTGAAGCCGGGCACAGCGTCCTGCTTCACGCGAAACTCGGGGACGTTGAAGCTGTGGATGACGTCCTTGCTCCTGAGCTTCACGATAATCGGCTTGTTCACGGGCAGATAGAGCTGATTCACAGTCGTGATGTCGTCCTTCGCAGCGGGATCGGAGCGATCGAGTCCCAGGGGGTTCGACTGGAGGTCGATCAGCTTGATGTCCGTGCGACCGAATACCCTGTCTGGGCCGGCATAGTGGACGTTCCAGGCGAACTGCTCGCCGGTGACCTGAACGACCAGCGCGTCGCTCTCCGGGGGAATGCGGTCGACCCTCGCGGCCCAGATCGGGACCGAGAATGCGAACAGGAGAATCGCTTCGACCACGGCCACGGCGATCTCGGAATAGTTCGACGCGTGGGACTTGACCCCCGTGTAGTTTGCCACCGGATTCCGCGATCGCCGGAAACGGACCAGGGCGTAGGCGAAGAACCCTCCCCAACCCACGAACAGGACCAGCATGAACACGTGCGTCCAGCCGATCAGGCTGTCGATCTGCGCGCCGTGAGTCGCGGCGAGCGCCGGGAGTCCGAGCCAATAAGTCATGACCTTTGGAGCTCCGACCATTCGGTGTCCAACTCGACCTCCGCGATGCGCTTCGCGCGCTTGCGGAGATAGAGAAAGAAGCCCACGAACCCGCCCTGCACCGCAAGCGTAACCGCCACCATCAACAGGACGCCGAGCTTCGTCCCGTCGACCATCAAGGTCTCCTCCGCCCCGAAGCACTGCGGGCAGGCGAGGACGCTCGAGCCTCCGCCGATCATCGCCGCCACCGCTGTCGTGAAGACCCGGCTTCGCAGCTGCGCTGCTACGGCGAGGCAGGCCCGTCGGATCCCCCAGTAGCGTGTCGTTTCCGTTTTCATCGCAGCGACCTCGTCTTGCGCAGGAACCACGAGTCGTAGGCTATCAGGCCGAACGAGACGGCAAAAGCGGCCACGGCCGCGAGCAGGGGTCCGACCCCGTTCTCCCGCCCGTACCGCACCAGACACCAGACACCGAACAGCACCGCGAGGGCCGCGGAGAGGAGGATCAGCAGCGCGTGGACCCACCTGAGGTTCATCAGTGAATCCAGTAGCCGTTGCTGTGGGTCACGGCAGGAAGGGCCAGCAGCGCGAGGAAGAAGACAGCGGTCAGCGTGAGCACCCCGTAGATCAACTTCTTCTCGGAGATCAGATGCATGAAGTAGCACGCCACCAGCGATCCCTTGATGATCGCGACGAGCAGCGCCACAGTCACGGCAATCGGCAGGGCAAGGTGGAGGCGGGAGACCGCTACCGTGATGATAGTCAGGGCCATGAGCGCGACGAAGACGGTGATGTAGACCCTGACGTGTCTGTCGATGTCAACTGCTGCGTGGTCGCTCGTCACGGATGCCGCCTACAGAAGATACAGGGTCGGGAAGAGGAAGATCCAGACCAGATCCACGAAATGCCAGAAGAGGCCCGAGTGCTCGACCCGGTTGGTGAACCACTCCGGATTCGTCTTCCAGAGCTTCGAGCCGGGGCCCCAGAAATACGCGTTTACCACCATCCCGCCGAACACGTGGAGTCCATGCAGTCCGGTCAGCGTGAAATAGATGGCGAGGAAGTTGTTGGTGCTGGGAAAGAGGCCGTCGTGGAACTTGTGACTGTATTCGAAGTACTTGACCACGAGGAAGACCAACCCGAGAAGGATCGTCCCGCCCATGTAGATCCGAAAGGTCCCGAAGCGGCGGCGCATCAGCGATGCCCAGGCCATGACCATCGTGACGGAGGACGAAATCAGGACGATCGTGTTGAGCGTGGCGAGCGGGACGTTCAGAAACGTGTCTCCCCGCGGCCAGCTCGGCGCCCCGGCCCGGATGAGGATGTAGCTCGCAAAGAGGGCGCCGAACAGCATGACCTCCGAGGCCAGGAAAAGCCAGATGCCGATCTTGCCGTTGGTAAGACCGGTGTCGCGGCGCAGCTCTACGGTGTAGGGGATGTCCATCTCGATCAGGCCTCACACTGGAGCAGCAACTGCTTGGTCGCGGGCCTCACACTGCAGCATGAAGTCCTTGGTCGCGCCGGGAACGCTGTACTCGTAAGGCCCCCGGTACGCTTCCGGGGCCACGAGGAAATTACCGTGCGGGGGCGGCGAGGGCGCCGACCACTCGATCGTCGTGGCCTGCCATGGGTTCTCGTCGGTCTTCTCCCCCTTCCAGATGCTCCAGAAGAAATTGAAAATAAAGGGAATCTGGAAGATCGCGAGCATCCACGCGCCCCAGGAGGAAACGACGTTCCAGTGAAGGACCGGCTGCGCAAAGGCGTAGGTCGCCCCACCGTCGAACAGTCGCCGCGAGACGCCGGCCAATCCCACGATGAACATCGGCATGAAAACGACGTTCATGAAGACGAGCGAGCCGAAGAAATGGATCTTGCCGAGCGTCTCGTTCATCTTCCGCCCGGTTGCCTTCGGAAACCAGTAGTAGAGCCCCGCAAAGAGGGCAAACAGCGTCCCCGGAGCGACGACGTAGTGGAAGTGGGCGATGACGTACCACGTGTCGTGCAGCGGGATGTCCGCGACGTTCAAGCCGAGCGGAAGCCCCGTGAGCCCGCCGATGCCGAACATCGGGAGAAAGGCGACCGCGAAGAGCATGGGCGTGTTGAAGCGGATCGATCCGCCCCAGAGCGAGATGATCAGGGCCGTGAGGATCACGACCGATGGGATCGAGATGATCATCGTGGTCGTCTGGAAGAACGCGGCCATCGCCGTCCCCATACCGGTCATGAACATGTGGTGCGCCCAGACGATGAACGACATGAAGCCGAGGAAGACCAGCGAGTAGACCATCGAACGATAGCCCCACAGGGGCTTCCGCGTGTTGTTCGCGATGATCTCGGCCACGATTCCCATCCCGGGAAGGATCAGGACGTAGACTTCCGGGTGCGCCAGGAACCAGAACAGGTGCTGCCAGAGGAGCGGGTTGCCTCCGCCGGCCACTTGGAGGACCTGGCCACTCACGACGAGGCCGCTCGGGAGGAAGAAGCTCGTGCCGGCCAGGCGATCCATCAGCTGCATGGTCGCCGCGGCTTCGAGCGGCGGGAAGGCCAGGAGCAAGAGGAAGGCCGTGACGAACTGGGCCCACACGAAGAAGGGGAATCGCATGAAGGCGAGCCCCTTGGCGCGGAGCTGGATAGTGGTCGTGATGAAGTTGATCGCTCCGAGCAGCGACGACGTGATCAAGAAGACCATCCCGATGAGCCACATTGTCTGGCCCGTGGTCGCAATGTCGGCGAGAGGTGTATAGGAGGTCCACCCGGACTGCGCGGCTCCCCCGGGGACGAAAAAACTGGTCAGCATCGTCACGCCGCCGAGGAAGAAGGCCTGGTAGCTCACCATGTTGATCCTCGGAAACGCCATATCCGGGGCTCCAATCTGGAGCGGGAGCACGAAGTTCCCAAATCCTCCGACGGCGAGGGGCACCACCCCGAGGAAGACCATGATGGTGCCGTGCATCGCCCCGAGCTCGTTGTAGAACTCAGGGAGCATGACCCCGCCCGGCATGCGCGCCTCGCCGAGGAGCGTGCCGAAGAGCGGCAGCGCGGCCTCCGGGTACGCGAGCTGCCAGCGGAGGAGCATGATCAGCGAAAAGCCGAAGAGGAGGAACAAGAGACCGGTGACGGCGTACTGAATGCCGATGACCTTGTGGTCGGTGGAAAAGACGTACTTGCGCCAGAAGCCGAGCTCCTCGTGATGGGCTTCGTGCGCGGCGTGCGACTTGGGGGGGGCGACAGCTGCTGGTTGAGTCATGCGGCCGTTCTCCGGATCGCTACTTCGTGGCGGGAGTGGCGAACTTGAAGTTCTGCGTTTTCGTATCGCTGGCGCCAACTGTGATCGACGCCGTCTGCGTCCCCAGCTTTTCGTGCCACGCGGTGATCTCGTAGGTCCCCGGGTCGAGGCCAGAGATTGTGTACTTGCCGTCCGTGCTCGTCACCGAGAAAAAGGGATGGGTGTAGACGCCGATGTAGGCGCTCATCCATGGGTGGACGTCGCACTTGATGTGGAAGATCGGCTCCGGCTTGGGGAACGCGGTGCTCGCCTCCTTGACCGTCGCCGGCATCGCCCGGTTGAATGACGAATTGATCTTGGGAAGCGTGTGGATGTTGTGGAGGATGCCGTCGGAGTTGAGAATCCTGTAGGCCTGTCCGACCATGATCCCCATCACGTGCGGCGCGTACACGCAGCCATTCTGATCGAGCGTCACCGGAGTCTTGGGAGCGGGCCAGGTCTTCCCCGCCGGGAGCCCCTTTGAGACCCAGACCATGATGTTCCCCATGGTGTTGCCGCTACCGAGGACCAGCATCTCGTTCGGCACGGGTTTCCCCCCGTGCTTCTTGGCGCACACGGGTTCGGCGTCCATGGCGAGCGGCCTCAGATTGGGAACTTTCCCGTCGAAGGTGACGGTTCCGGTGATGGTCGATGCGGCGAGAGCCACTCCCGGCCACAGCGCCGCCGCTAACAGCCAAGCCGCCGGCCACAACCTGTTCCCGATCCCGCGCATACTTGTCTCCTTCATTATCGTCTATCCTGCATCTGTCGTCGCCGCCCACACCACCTCCCGCTCGTCATCAAAACGAGCAGTCGGCGCAGAAATTCCGGTTCGAGCGGACTCTACACCAAACCTACCATGTGGGCAACCTCGACGCGAAACTCTCGCGCGACCTCAGACGTTCTCGAACGCGAGCGATTCGGCGAGCCTCGGGTCGCGTAGCGGTACGAGCGCCTGGCGTCGCATCAGCCAGCTCGCCGCCGCGACGAAGCACCCGCCGACGACGAGGAACGCCGCCACGTCGAGCGCCGATGGTCGGACCCCTTCGGGATGAAGCGTCGGCATGACTTGCCAGTAGAGGTCCGCGAAGTGCATGGCGAGAAGCCACGCTCCACCCAAGGCCAGAGTCGATCCCCTCCGCTTGACGGCGTAACCCATCAGGTAAAAAAAGGGAACCCCGAAGTGTCCCGCCATGATGACGAAGAGCGAGACGGTCAGCCACGACCCCTGCATCCGCGCCTTGTACCAAATCGTCTCCTCCGGGAGGTTCGCGTACCAAATGAGGAAGAACTGGGAGAAGGCGATGTAGGCCCAGAACGCCGTGAACGCGAAGAGGAGCTTCCCGAGATCGTGCAGGTGTTCGGGGCTGATGACCGTGTCGAGCAGCCCAGCCTGACGCATCGCCACGGCAACGACCGAAAGCAGCGCGATGAACGCGACGAAGGAACCCGCGAAGAAATAGACGCCGAAAATGGTCGAGTACCAGTGCGGCGTGAGCGACATGATCCAGTCGATCGAGGCGAAGGTCTGGGTCAGCGCCAGGACGATGATGCCGGGCCCGGCGAGGCGGCGCAGGCGGGCGGATACCGCGGGATCCCCCGTCGCGTCCTGACCGCGCGAGCCGCGGTAATACAGGAGGGCGATGAAGGACCAGATTCCGAAGTAGAGCGCCGCCCGGATCAGGAAGAACGGCACGTTGAGGAATGGCGCCTTCCAGCGAAGCAGCGCATCGTGCTCGGCTGCGCCAGGAACGGTCCACGAGTAGAGATCCTGCAGCCCGAGGAGCACCGGGACGAAAAGGGCCGCCATCACGGGGAGCATGGCGAAGGTCGTCTCCCCGATCCGTCGTAGCACGATTCCCCACCCTCCCTGCGTCGCGTACTGGATCAGCACGAAGAAAAGCGCGCCGAGGGTCAGGCTCAAAAAGAACAGAAACGATACGAGCCACGAGAAGAAGAACTGCTTTGGATTCGACGGCCCCAGAATCGCGCAGGCCACCGCGCCCACCACGGCGCAGACGACGCCAATGACAGGAACGCGGTTCCACGAGTGCCCCGGCGGGATCGTGGCCTGCTCGGGCCGGAGCGCAACGTGATCGCGTTCGGCGGTCATTCAGGACTCCAGGAGCTCGACGCTTCGTGCGCCCAGGGACTCCAGCAGCTTCCCGGTGGCCGACGAATCGAACCGGGGATCCCACGATTCGATCGAGATGAAGAAGGCATCGTCGGTCACGCGCTCGAAGACCTTGGATCGGAACAGCGGGTGGTAGTGCATCGGGAGCCGGTTCAGGCCGAGCATGCCGAAGACGGCGCCGAACGCGGCGAAGAGGACTCCCAGCTCGAACGTGATCGGAATGAAGGCGGGCCAGCTGAAGAACGGTTTGCCGCTGATCACCAGGGGGTAGGCGCTGGCGTGGACCCACCACTGCAGGCCGAACCCGAACGCGGCCCCCGTCAGTCCCATGACGAGGATGATCCAAGGAAGCGGGGAGCGCCGGAGCCCCATTGCTCCCTCGAGGCCGTGGACGGGGAACGGCGTGTGCGCGTCCCACCGCGTGAAGCCCGCGTCTCGCACCCGCTCGCACGCGTGATAGAGGTCCGCCGGCGTCGCGAATTCGGCCAGGATTCCGTAGTAGGGGCCCTTCGGGAGCTGGTTGACCAGCGGCATAGCCCTGAGCGCGCGAAGCGAGTCGAAGGGCATCAGGAGGCTCCCTCGGGAGCGGGCTCGGGCGCACCACGGGCCGGCCGCGCGGCCTGGTGGTCCTTGATCTCGCGTTCGGGGCCGGACTCGTAATGCGGATCGGCCTGCGGCAGGACGGTCTTGACCTCGGCGGTTGCCACGATCGGAAGAAAACGCGCGAACAGGCAGAACATCGTGAAGAAGAGGCCGAAGCTCCCGAGCAGGCACGACACGTCCCAGACCGTGGGCCTGAAGTAGCCCCAGGCCGAGGGGAGGAAGTCACGGTGCAGCGACGTCACGATGATCACGAACCGCTCGAACCACATGCCGATGTTGATGACGATCGACATGACGAACAGGATCGGGATGCTCGTGCGCGGCTTCTTGAACCAGAAGATCTGGGGGCTGATCACGTTGCAGCTGACCATGATCCAGTAGGCCCAGGCGTACGGTCCCATGGCGCGGTTCAGGAACGTGAACATCTCGTATGGGTTCCCGCTGTACCAAGCGGTGAAGAACTCTGTGGCATAGGCGTAGCCGACCATCGACCCGGTCACGAGCATGATCTTCGCCATGTAGTCGAAGTGCCTGAGGGTGATGATGTGCTCGAGGTGAAACGCCGTGCGGCTGATCACCATGAGCGTCACCACCATCGCGAACCCGGAGAAGATCGCGCCCGCAACGAAGTATGGTGGGAAGACCGTTGTATGCCAGCCGGGAAGGACGGAGACCGCGAAGTCCATCGAGACGACCGAGTGAACCGAAAGGACCAGCGGCGTCGCGAGCGCCGCGAGAACGAGGTAGGCGCTTTCGTAATGGTGCCATTGCCGCACGGAGCCCCGCCATCCGAGGGCGAAGAAGCCGTAGGCGAGCTTCCGGGGGCGAGTCTTCGCCCGATCGCGCATTGTCGCCAGGTCCGGGATCAAGCCGACGTACCAGAACAGGACCGAGACGGTTCCGTACACGCTGACCGCAAAGACGTCCCAGAGAAGAGGGCTCCTGAAGTTGGGCCACATGCTCATCTGGTTCGGGATCGGGAACATCCAGTAAGCGACCCAGACGCGTCCCACGTGGATCCCCGGGAACGTCAGGGCGCACATGACCGCGAAGATGGTCATCGCCTCCGCCGAGCGGTTGATCGAGGTGCGCCATTTCTGGCGGAAGAGGAAGAGGATTGCCGAGATGAGCGTCCCGGCGTGGCCTATCCCGACCCAGAACACGAAGTTCGTGATGTCCCATGCCCAGCCGACGGGGACGTTGAGTCCCCAGATGCCGATCCCCTCCCAGAACAGCCACGAGACCGCCACCCCCAGAAGCGCGAGGAGCGCGAAGGACGGGATGAAGAAGACCCACCAGCCGATCGGTGTCCGCCGCTCGACCGGCTCCGCGACGGCCTCGGTGATTGAGTGGAAATCGGGCGAGCGGAGAATGAGCGTCGGCTGGCCCGCGACAGGGTTGTCGAGCAGTTCTGCTTCCGTCTGGGCCAACGCGTTCCCCGCCTCGAGTTTGAAGAGCAGCGCGTTTGTACCATCGCGCATTGCGCGAGTCAAGACGGTGTCACGCCGTCACGGCGCGGCCGTGAGGCCGATCTGCTTGAGCAGCGGTTCGAGGTCGTCTCCCGAGGCAGGAATGCAGGCGAGGATCGCCGCGCCGGTCTGCCGGACCCACGGGTCTGCCCCGGGAAGCGCGCGCACCGCCTGGCCGGCGCCGAGGAGCCATTGCCATGCCTCGTGCGTCTCGGTCGCGAATCCCCGCTGGAAACGCCCGGATCCAGAGGTTGCGGCGCATCAAGGGGTCGGACCCTTTTTGTTTTGTAATTCTTCGATGAACGATGCGAACCGGTATTGGCGGAGGTTTTGGCGCGAGTTGAGGAGGATCAGGACAACGATCACCGCGTGCGATCCGATGGGAAAGGTCGGATCGTTGAGCCGGCGAAAGCCGTAGTAGCCAGCCAGGACGACCGCGATCACCAGCCCGACGATCGAGAGCGCGAGAAACAGCTTCTTGCGCCGAAGCGCGCGCTCGACGAAGCGCTGTTGAGTGTCCGTCGCCAATTCGCACCATCCTCCGTCGATTCGGGTTCGATCGAAAAATCGAAGCGCCGGACCGGCTCGCGCGCTCACGGCGCGGCCGTGAGGCCGATCTGCCGGAGCAGCGGCTCGAGGTCGTCTCCCGAGGCAGGAATGCAGGCGAGGATCCTCGCCCCGGTCTGCCGGACCCACGGGTCTGCCCCCGGAAGCGCGCGCACCTCGCGGCCGGCGCCGAGGAGCCATTGCCACGCCTCGTGCGTCTCGCTCGCGAACTCCTGCAGAAGCGATGGCGCTCCCCCGGCGCGCTGGATCCTTGATATGCGCGTTGCCAGCTCGCCTGCTTCGACGAGCCCCGAGTTCATGCTGTGCACGCCGACCGGAGCCGCCTGGTGCGCGGCGTCCCCGGCGAGCCAGAGGCCTCCCTTGCCGAAGCTCCGTGTCAGGCGGCGCTCGAACAAGCCGAGCGTCGACCAGTAAATCTGGGTCGGTCGCGCCGTGTACCAGGGAGCCCTCGTGGCGATCAGCTGTTCGAGCCGCTCCATCGATGCTGTGTGTTCCGAGGCGTCCCGGATCTGGAATCCCCACCGACACCGCCCCTCCTCGAGGGGCCAGTAGACGCTCGTCAGGTCTGGATCGACAATCACGCGCACTTCCGCGGGAAGCTCCCCCGTGGCCTCGATCTCGTAGACGGAGAAGATCTGGGCCGCGCCATGTTCCTCCATCTCGATGCCGGACATCCGGCGCACGGCCGAGTCGTACCCGTCGGCGCCGATCACATAGGCCGGCCGGATCGTCTGGCTTCGCACGACGAGCCACTCGCTTCGCGCGACGGGGTAGCCGGTCGCGACCTGGTCGAGCTTCGCGACCTCTGCCCGGAGGGTCCCGCCGTCCACGGTGAGGGCCTGGAGCCGGTGTCCCCAGAGGACCTTGAGCTTCTTCCGTCGCAGCGCCTCCTCAGCGGCCCTCTCCAGCAGGCTTTGTCGGATGACGAGTAGATAGGGATGCTTGGAGGCGAGAGCCGAATAGTCAATCTCGGCGCGCCTCTCCCGTCCTTCGTAATAGGCGACCTTCGTCAGCTTCCGCCCCGCGTCGATCAGCTCTTTGGAGAGGCCTGCCTCGTCGAGAATCCGGAGCGTGCGCGGATGGATCGCGAGGGCGTAGCTGTGCTGGGTCGTCCGCTGGTGCATGTCGACGATCTCCACACGGACCCCGTGCTGTTGCAGGAACAGGGCCGCGACGAGACCGACCGGACCGGCACCGACGACGAGGACTTCAGGATCGGGGTGACTGAACATCGAGCTTCCTCCTCGCGCACTGCGCAAGAACTCTCGAGAGCCCAAACTTGACGCCATGAGTCAAGTTTCCGGGCGCGCGAAGGCGGGCGTCTCTAATCCATGTTCGCCAGTTGCGCGAGGATCGCGTCAATGGGCGCCTTCGCGCACGGGAACATCGGCGTGTCCCGCTGCGTGTAGAGGCTCGCCTCCGTATAACGCAGCCGCCCCACGAGATCGACGAACTCTTGCGGGTAGTCCGAGTCGAACGCGACCACGAAGTCCTGATCGTCGATGCCGTAGCTGTAGCTCGTGTTCAGGCGGACGCCCTTGAACGGCGCGGAGGCGGCGATATGCTCGTCCATCATCCCCTGCCGCGCATGCGGCGAAAGGCGGTACCACGCCCGCGTCTTCGTGAAGGGATACACGAACAGGTACTTCCCCTCGCCCGGCATTAGCTCGATACCCTCGCCGGCGCCCGTACTCCGGTTGACGTACGGCGATCGGCGCTGCAGTGAAAGGAAGCTATATGCCTGCGACAGGTACGCGCCCAGTTGTGACCCTCTGATCGCCGCTTCCATCGACTGGAAGCACAACGGGTCGAACGCGATCCGCCAGAGCATGAAGTCGACTTCCGCGCGCAGGCCGACGAGTGAGTACGTGCGGAGGATCAGGTCGTCCACAGACTCCCACTTCCGCACCAGTTCAATGAACCCGGCCGCCGCCACTCGCTTCTCGTCGGTGGGGAGCCGCCGGAACACCGGGTCGAGCCGGTAGAACGAATAGTTCAGGAACTGGCGGCGTTGCCTGTCGGGGCTCTTGCCCGTGACGATCCCGGTCGGGTCGAGGTCGACCGAGGGGCCGCGGCGGGGTGGCGGGCCGGTGCCCTCGGGAGAGTGCTTCATGCTCATATGTTTTCTTGAGTAGAAGATTCCGCTCGTTCAAGGCTGGCGTCAAGAGCGTTGCCACGAAAACACGAAGCCTTATTGTCCGTTTCCTGCTTTCGTGGCTTTCGTGGTTTCGTGGTGATGCTTTTGGTTGCGACGCTTGCCGCGCCGTGCTTCCGTGCTTTCGTGCTTCCATGGCTTTCTATTCCGTGTTTCCGTGTTTCCGTGGCCTGGTTCACTCCAGCGTGGGCGGCACCGGGATCCACGCGCGTGAGCCGTAGTCGGCCATCGTGAGTCCGAGCAGGATCAGCAGAAAGAAAAACCCCGACACGACAACCAGCTTGGTGAGCCGGCTGCTGTACTTCACGTGCATGAAGTACAGGATCACCAGGGTCGCTTTGAACGTTGCGATGCCAACCGCGACAACCTTGTTGAAGAAGCCAAGGTGAACGAATGCGACGGCGACGGTGATCGTCGTCATCACCATCAGAATCAGGAAAATCGTGACGTAGGATTTGACCGAAGCAATATGCGACATGACAGCGTCAGGATCGATCGATGAGGTACAGCAGCGGGAAGAGATAAATCCACACGATGTCGACGAAGTGCCAGTAGAGCCCGCTCATTTCGACCGGCGTGTAGTAGTGGTCGTCGAAACGGCCCATCCACGCCATCCAGGCGATCACGCTCATGAGGACAATGCCAACAATCATGTGCAGGGCGTGCAGCCCGGTCATCGTGAAGTACAAGCTGAAATAAATCTGTGTCCACTGCTGGAACTGGGGATTGGACGCCGCAGGGGCGTGACCTGCGCTCTCGGAGGCAGCGCGGCCCGGCTCGGTCACCGGTCCGCCGCCCCCGAGCTGATGCTCGCCGGCGGGCGCGGCTTCGTGCGATTCCCACACGAAGTTCGGTCCAGGCACGTGATGATGCTCGAACTTATCCGAGTACTCGATCACCTTCACGCCCAGGAACACGCTCCCGAGAACGACCGTCGCCAGCAGCCATAGCAGAAGAGGTTTACGTCTGTTGAGCTGCGCCGAGCGAACGCCGAGCGCCATCGTCAGCGAGCTGGCAATCAGGACCACCGTGTTGAGGCCGCCCCAGCGGAGATCCAGTGTCCGGCTCGCGGCCGCAAACGCGTCGTGGTACCAGATCCGATAGAGCATGTAGGCCATGAAGAGCCCGCCGAAGAACAGAATCTCGGTGAGCAGGAAGGTCCACATGCCAAGCGTGCTGGCCTCCTTCTGCTGCTCCATCGTCTCGAAGTGATGCCGTAGCTCAGGATGGTGCGCGTCGTGAACGTGCGCGTGGGTACGCCCGTGGACGTCAGCATGAACAACCGTGTCAGACAAGCTTGAACTCCGGCGCCATCTGCGGCTCGAACTCGTACGCCTCCGTCGTGACACGCGGCGTGATCGGGAAATTCTCGGTTGGCGGGGGTGATGACGTCCGCCACTCGAGTCCCGCAGCGCCCCATGGATTCGGACCAGCCACCGCACCCTTCTTCAGCGAGTAGAGCAGATACAACAGCGGGAGCACGTACCCAAGGCCCAGGACGCTCGCGCCCGCAGAAGACAGCACGTTGAGCACCTGGAATTCCGGCGGATACATGTGATAGCGCCGCGGCATCCCCAGATAACCGAGGACGAACTGGGGAAAGAACGTTAGGTTGAAGCCGACGAACACGAGAATGGCCGCGATGCGCGCCAGGAATTCGTTGTACATGCGTCCCACCATCTTCGGCCACCAGTAGTGCAGCCCACCGAGGTACCCCATGATCGCGCCGCCGACCATGATGTAGTGGAAGTGCGCGACGACGAAGTAGGTGTCGTGCAGGTGAACGTCGGTGCCGAGCGTAGCCAGGATGAGCCCCGTCAGACCGCCGAATGTGAAGAGACCCATGAATCCGTAGGCGTACAGCATAGGTGTTTCAAACGAAATCGACGCCTTGTACAGCGTCGCCGTCCAGTTGAAGACCTTTACGGCCGACGGAATCGCAACCGAGAAACTCAAAAATGAGAACACCATCGCCGAGTACACCGAGATGCCCGCGACAAACATATGGTGCGCCCAGACGATGAAGCTGAAGACCGCGATGGCAAGGCTCGAAAACGCGACGAAGCTGTAGCCGAACACCTTCTTGCGCGAGAAGGCGGCGATGAGCTCGCTCATCACGCCCAGGGCCGGGAGAATCATGATGTAGACCGCCGGATGCGAGTAGAACCAGAACAGGTGTTGGAACAGCACTGGGTCGCCGCCGCGCGCCGGATCGAATATGCCAAAGCCGAATGCGCGCTCGACGAATACCATCAGCATCGTGATGGCAATCACCGGCGTGCCGAGGATCTGAATGAGGCTCGTTGCGTAATGGGCCCAGACGAACAGCGGCAGACGGAACCACGTCATGCCGGGCGCACGCATGCGATGAATCGTCACGACAAAGTTCAGCCCTGTGAGGATGGACGAGAAACCCGCGATGAAGACACCGAGTGCCGTGGCGATGACGTGCGTGTTTGATACCGCGGCGCTGTACGGCGTGTAGAAGGTCCATCCCGTGTCGACGCCGCCTGCGGCCAGTGCATAAAACGTGAAGATGCCACCAACGAGGTAGATGTACCAGCTGAGGAGGTTGATCCGAGGAAATGCGAGATCTTTCGCACCCACCATCATCGGGATGAAAAAGTTGCCAAGCGTCGCCGGAATTGAAGGGATAAGGAAGAAGAACACCATGATCACGCCGTGCAACGTGAACGCCTTGTTGTAGGTATCGGAGCTGAGCAGATCAGCTTCAGGCGTCGCGAGCTCGAGCCGAATGAGAAGCGCCATCAATCCGCCGAGGAAGAAAAACACCGAGATCGAGATGAGGTACAGGATCGCGATCCGTTTGTGATCCTTCGTCAGCAGCCACGATTTGAGGCCGTAGCCGTTGTTCAGGTAATGCAGCGCGGGCAGTGTCGGTGTGGCTTCCATTTCTTTCCTAACGTCGCGGCGGCGTCGCAGGGGCAGGCGGCGCAGCCGGCGCGGGAGCGGCCGCCGGTGGCGCGGTGGACGCGTTCGGCGAGAGCGATTTCACGTGCTCGATGAGCGCCACGAGCCCTTCTTCGCTGATCAGCCCCTGGAACGTCGGCATCAGCGGCTGAAATCCTTTGACGATTTTCGCCTGTGAGGTCAGAATCGATTCGCGCAGGTAGGCTTCGTTGACAATGGTCGATGAACCATCCTGGAACTCGACTGGCTTGCCGAAAATGTCTTTGAGCGACGGGCCGCGGCCCTGCCCCGAGTCGAGATGGCACGAGTTGCACGCCAGCTGCTGGAAGAGCGCCGCGCCGCGCTGGGCCAGCGAGCCCTCGCCTCCGCCCGACAACCACGACTGATACGCGGCCGGTTCCATCACCACGACTTGTCCAATCATCCGTGAGTGGTTCGTGCCGCAGTACTCGGCGCAGAAGATGTGGTAGGTGCCGACTTGGCTGGCCTCGAACCAGAGCGTTGTATAGCGGCCCGGAATGGCGTCCATCTTCTGCCGGAAACTCGGGAAGTACAGGCTGTGCAGGACATCCTCGGACGCGATGGTTACCTTGACCGCACGCCCGAGCGGCACGTGAAGCTCGTTGATCTCACGCTGGCCTTCGAGGTGCTGGAATTTCCACATCCACTGCTTCCCAACCGCGTACACCTGCAGCGCTTCGTCTGGGGCGCGGCGAAGGTGGTAGTACACCGATGCGCCCCAGCCGAACATCACCATCGTGATCATCGTCGGGATGATGCTCCACAGCAGCTCGAGCACCAGATTGCCTTCGACGCGCGCACCCACTTCTCCGACGTGTCGGCGACGATATTTGACGCCGAGCACGATGACGGCAACGGCGATGGCCAGGGCAAAGAACGCCGAAACGGCGAGCACGAAGAAGTACAGCGCGTCGACGTCAGGTGCGAAGGTCGATGCCTGAGCCGGAAAGAGACTGAATCCATTGCCCATGTCACTGAACCGGCCGTTCTTCGCGCTGCTCGCGGCCGAGCGCCACCAGTACGAACCCGACGAGCGCCACGAGCGTGACCGCGCCGCCGATCCGCACCGCTCGCATCGCAATGAACCCGTACGATCCCGTCGAAGGATCGTAGTGGTAGCAGTACAGCAGCAGCTTATCGACCGCGTTGCCGATCCGCCCGGCCGACGATTCGATGAGCGCGAACTTCACATCGCGCGGCGCGAAGTCGATGCCGAAGAAATAGCGGGACAGACGGCCGTCAGGTGTCGTAACCACGATGCCGCTGGGATGCGCAAACTGCTGGGTGCGATCGTCCCAGACGTAATGAAAGCCGGCGGCATCTGTCACTCTCTTGACGGACGCCTCATCACCCGTGAGAAAGTGCCATCCGGGTTCGCTTCCCGCGCGCTTGTACCGATCGACATGCGCCTTCTTTTTCCCTGCTGCGAGCACCGGCGTATCACGTGGATCGAAACTCACGACCACCACGTCGAACTCCCGGCCCACGGTTTCGGTGAGCACGGTTAACGCGTTGGTCAGGCCGTTCAGCACCTGCGTGCACAGCATTGGACATTCGTAATAGGCAAACGCCAGCACCACGGGTCTCTCGCCGAAGTAGTCGCCAAGCCTGACCGCGCGACCCGCCTCGTCTCGGAGAAAGGTGTCGAGCGGCAGCCGCTCGTTGAGCCGCTGATCGAACGTCACGTTCTTCAGGATGCCCGGCATCTGGCTCGACGGCGTCGCCGCCTCCGGACGCAGCCCCGGAGGGCCGTCCTGCGCCGCCGCGGAGGCCGCGAGCGTCAAGAGCACGGTGAAGATTCCGATCGCGTGTTTCATGGTGTTCTTCGTTCTTCGCGGGCCCGACCCGTGACCCGTGATACCTGATACCTGATACCTGATACCTGATACCTGATATCTGGCTAACGCGGCACGGCCACGCGGCCCGCCGAACTGTCGGTCACAACCTGATTGAGCTCGGCGGGCTGGTCCGGCCGACTCGCCAGCGCCCCTCGCTCGAGCAGCAGCCGCATCGCGTCGTCGATTGGAATGTGCGCGACGCCGGTGTTCTTGTCGACCCACCCGTACGTGCTCAATCGTTCCTGTTCCTTCTGCCGAAGCATGTAAATGTCCTTGAAAGGCTGCGTCTGCAGATGCGGCGGCGGCGGCTCCTTCACCTGGCCGGCTGCGAGGGGAAACACCTGCGCGGCTTGGTCCGCCGTCCGCGCGCGTCCTTCAAACCACCAGAACGTGCCGTACACAATCG
>WNGA01003655.1_pt1 | contig 28013 bp, 29 predicted proteins | sample 5400061 | NCBI WGS metagenome assembly WNGA01 (sample SAMN13153366, study PRJNA577476) | soil metagenome | isolation source: 100 cm soil or saprolite under grassland replicate 2 | place: USA:California | collected 2016-06-15
GCAAAGATCCGTAAGTGGTTGCGGATCAGGGGGAAGAAGAAGTCTTAGCCGCGCCCGCGCTCCAGAAGAGCTAGGGTGGGTCAACTGGCCCTGTGGCCAGAACCCCGGCCGAAAGCCCGCATTCTCCCGACGCGCCGTGAGCGCGCGAGACGAGGGACCTAGGCGAACAGAGTTCGACTTGCAGGGCCAGCTTTTCGTGTACGGGAGCATGTGGGGTGCACAAAGTTGGTTCACGCGGCGAGGTTGTATTCGTGAATGAGGCCGCCGAGGCGGTCGCGGCGCTCGATGCCAGCTGATGTCGGACGCAGGACCCGGAGCTTGCATGCCGTCGGATTGGGTGGCTTGAGGTTGAGCGAGCGGTGTGGCCGGTGGCTGTTGTAGGGAGATGAGACTGCGCGTGTGGAGTGTCTGCGTCGTCCGGTCGTTGTCGTAGCGTCGGCGCGTTCCGGATGCCAGGGGCTTCAGGGAGACGCAGGTTGGGCAGGCCGTCGGACATTATGGGCTGCGAGCCCGCTGTTTGTAGGTGGCCGCCCCTGCCACTGTCCGGGTGTGCCGCGCGCACGGATCCGTAGTTGTCGCGTCGCCCGCCTCGTCTCCGCGCAAGCAACGAGCGAGAGGAGGGCTTCGATGCGCTTCATTGGTTTGGACGTCCATCGCGACTTCTGCGAGGTCGCGATCGCGGAGGGTGGCGAGGTGCGGTTGGCGGGGCGGGTGCAGACGGAGCCGGCGGCGCTGGCGCTGTTTGCGCAGAGTCTCAGCGTCGACGATCAGGTCGCGTTGGAGGCGACCGGCAACGCGCTGGGGATCGCGCGGATCATCGAGCCACAGGTGGGCCGGGTGGTGCTCGGCCAACCCGAAGGCGGTCAAGGGGATCACACGTGCGGGCGCGAAGACGGACAAGATCGACGCGCGCACGCTCGCGAAGCTACTCGCGGGCGGTTTCCTGCCGGCGGTCTGGCTGCCGGATGAGCAGACGCGGATCCTGCGCCGCCGGATCTCGGCCAGGGCGCAGCTGGTGCGGCAGCGCACACGCGCGAAGAACCAGGTGCACGCGACCTTGATCCGCAACCTGAAGGGCAAGCCGCCGGTGAGCGATCTGTTCGGTCTCCGCGGACGGCGCTGGCTCGCCGCCCAGGATCTGCCGGCGGATGAGCAGGAGACAGTCGCGGCCTGCCTGCGCCAGATCGAGTTCCTCGACGGCGAGATCGCACTGATCGCGCGAGCGCTAGCCGAGCAGGTGCTGGCCTCGGCGGAGATGCGGCGGCTGCTCACCTTGCCCGGCGTGAACTTCGTCACCGCCGCCGCGCTCCTCGCCGCGATCGGCGACATCCGCCGCTTCCCGAGCGCCCGCCAGCTGGTCAGCTACCTCGGCCTCGACCCGCGCGTGAGCCAATCGGGCGCGGAGCCGGCCCGGCACGGGCGGATCAGCAAGCAGGGGCCCGGCGAGACGCGGCACGTGCTGGTCGAGGCCGCCTGGCACGCCGCCCGTACCCCCGGACCGTTGCGCGCCTTCCACCAGCGGATCGCTGCTCGCCGCGGCGGCAACATCGCCACCGTCGCGGTCGCGCGCAAGCTGGCGGTGATCGCCTGGCACATGCTCAGCCGCGGCGAGGACTACGCGTTCGCCCGCCCCTCGCTCACCCGCGAGAAGATCCGCAAGCTCGAACTGATGACCGGCGCCGAACGCCAGAAGGGCAAGCGGATCGGCGTCTTCGCGACCAGAGAGCAGCACCGGCTCGACCAGGAACTCGCCGCGCAGGCCGAGCTCGCCTACCGCCGCCTCGCCCAAGACTGGCAGCCCGCGATCAAGGGCACGGGTGCCACACCGGGGCGCGCATCTCGTCGGCCGTCAAGCGGCCAAGCAGCGCGGCAGGAGACAGCCCCACCCCCTGCGCTTTAGCTCGCGGTCACCCGCGCCCACCCCAACTCTCGCAAAGGAGCCGCCATCCGTCCAGCCACTTGACTTCCATCCGTAATGCCGGATGTAGGCCGGCAGGACTTGTTCGAGGTGGCGGCGGTTGACGATCAGCAGCCAGTCGAGGCACTCGGAACGGACAGTGCGGACGAAACGCTCCGCGATCGCGTTCGCCTTCGGCGCTTGCGCCGGCGTCTTGATGATCTCGATGCCTTCGCTGGCGAAGATGGCGTCGAAGTCGCGTGTGAACTTCCTGTCGCGGTCACGGATCAAGAAGCGAAACGGCGACGGACGCTCCTGCAGCGTCCACGCGAACTGGCGCGCCTGCTGGGCGACCCAGGCGCCGGTCGGATTGGCCGTGCAGCCGGCCACGTGGCGCGTCGGCTTCCTAGCTCGATGAAGAAGAGCACGTACAACCGCTGCAGCGAGACGGTCTCGACGGTGAAGAAGTCGACCGCGAGCATGCTCGCCGCCTGCGCCCGCAGAAACGCACGCCAGGAGAGGCCGGAACGCTCGCCGGCAGGGCCGAGCCCCGCCTGGTGCAGCAGCTTGCGCACGGTCGTCGCGGAGACCTCGATCCCGAGCCCGCGCAGCTCGCCGACGATGCGCTGATATCCCCAGCGCGGGTTCTCGCGCGCCACTCGCAGCACCAGCGCGCGGACATCGCCGCCGATCGGCGGCCGACCTTTGCGACCGCCGTACGTCCAGCGCCTGGCGACCAGGCGGCGATGCCAGCGGAGCAGCGTTGTCGGCGTGACGAAGAACGATCGCCAACTCGACCGCGGCAACAGCCGACTCGCGGCAGCCAAGAAGACACGATCGGTCGCCGTCAGCTGCGGTCGACGTGTCTGTCGACGCAGTACCGAGAGCTCGTGCCGGAGCACCACGATCTCAAGCTCCTTGAAGTCCTCCGAGCGGGGACGAAGCAGTACGAGCTGAAGCACGCAGCGGAAGACCAGGTAGCAGAGCGACCAGACCAAGAAGCAACTCCTCGAGATCAACGGGACGGGCGCACGACTCTACGATCGACGCGCCCGTCCCAGACCACAACCGAGTTAACGCACCCCACAGGCTCGCCGCGCTTCAACGTCGTGACCAACGTGACGACGTTCTTCCTCGGCTGCAACAACGTCACGCCGACCCTCAACGCGAACGGCACCGCGACCTACACCTTCACCGCAGCGACTATCGCGGCGGGAGGGAACCAGGTCCCCGTTCCGACTGGCACGATCTCGTCGGTGGATGTGCTGATCGACGTCCAGGGCACGGCCGACCTCAGCAACATCACCTTCAACGGCCAGCCCGAGGTGCCTGTCACGGGCGGTCCGACCTCGAAGGACCAGTGCAAGCACGGCGGCTGGAAGTCATTCACGTCGCCGTCGTTCAAGAACCAGGGCCAGTGCGTCAGCTGGTTCGAGCACAACGTCCTGAACCACGGCCACGGCCACAGCCACGGCCACAGCCAAGGCCACGGCCACGGCCAAGGCCACGGCCAAGGCCACGGCCAAGGCCACGGCCAAGGCCACGGCCACGGCCACTGATCGTTAAGCAGTGCGAGGGGAGCACGGCCCGCGTGCTTCCCCGCACTCGCGCGCGCGTGCTCCTGACCCACCTCCGCGAGCGTGAGATCCGATAGCCGAGTTCGGCACAGCTGTGATGACCCCGACGGGGTCGAGCGTCTGTTTCTCGCCGACCGGCCGGCGTCGTCTGTCCGCCCCGTGGGATATGTGTTTCGTACGATCGTCGAGGAACTCTCGCTGTATGGGGAGCACATCCGCGGCGGACACGGGTTTATGTTTTCTGTGTGCGGAGCCAGGATGGCGCCGGGCCCTGCGGCAAGCCCTTTAGGCGCCGAGCCGCCTGGGGAAAGGGGAGGGCGGTTTTGTCCTGGCTCCGCCACTTTCCACTCTGCCAAACGCGATAGGCCCTCCGCCGTCGCACGTCCGGCAACGGATTCGACCTTCTCACCCGCGCCGATCGCTCGGCGCTTTATCACCATATCCCCAATGCTTTCGGCCTCTTCGGATGGTCAGCCAATGCTGGGCCAGTTTGTGCGGTTTCGCTCTCTTTATTGCCGCAGGCTGACGTGAACGGCGCTCGTATTGCCGCTGCGACCGCTCTGGTTGCGTTCGCTGCGCTCCTCGCTGCCCTCACCGATAGGGCCGAGCGCGGACACGCCACTGCGTACGCGGCCGTCTTGTGCGGTGGATCGAACCGCTGGGACGTGAAGACACTTTCCGATCTGCGTGGTCCGGATGCGCCGAAGCTGAAGCGGAACGCCGAACGGCGCACGATCAACTACCTCGTTACACAGGAGCACGAGCCGATCGGCAAGCACACGCCTCGCCTGCCGGGCGTCGAGCGCACCAAGTACGTGCTCACGGACGTGGCGCTGCTCGAGGCGAAGGTCGAGGACGACCAAGACGTGCATCTCGCGATCCGCCACGAGTAGGGCGAACCCACGGACCACATGATCGTCGAGTTCCCCAACGTCACCTGCTACGTCAATGCACCGACGCGGTACAAGAACCAGATCGCGGAGGCGCGCGCCGATGTCGTCGACTTAACTGGGGATTGCCGCACCGGCTTCAAAAAAGGCTGGGCGCAGTTCCGGGCTGGAGGCGACCGCGACGATTCGCGGCGTTGGCTTCTTCGACCTCGTCCACGGGAGCGAACTGCACGGCGTCGCCGAGAACGAGGTCGAGCTGCACCCCGTCCTCGCCTTCCACGGCTCCTGTTAGTCCCTTCTCCAAGGGCGCATCGCAAGATGGGTTTTCACGCGGCGTCTTCTTTGGTGGAGTCCCGCGCACGGTCGCTCGCTCGTGGCTAACGGCGTTTCCGTGGGAGAGCACGGCCGGCGCGGGACTCCCAGACAGCCCCCGGCACGTAGTCGAACTCCCGTCGCGGTCAAGGCTGTCCTCCGCAACCGCCCGGGTCGCGGCTCACGCTAACCCTCCGCGTCAGCGCCGCCTGCGGAAGGAGGCTCGGCTCAGAGACAGAGCCGGCCGGGGGCGGCCTCTCGGCGCGCCCCCGGCCTCAGCCCCTTTCAGCCTTGCCTACTGCCGGCTGGCGGCGAAGTAGGGAAGAAGCTCCGCCGGCTGCGGCTGACCGTGGAAGGCCTGGTAGCCGAGCAGCTGCCCGGTTGTGCAGGCGAGGATCGAGACACCCTCGATTGGGGTCAGCTAGCTGCCCGGTTGTGCAGGCGAGGATCGAGACACCCTCGATTGGGGTCAGCTTCTCGTCCCGCACGGCCTCGACCACGGACTGATGGACGGCTTCGATACCGCCCCAAATCCGCTCGAGCTCAGGCTCGAAGTCCTGCGAGGAAGTCTTCGAGAAGCGCTCGACGACGCTCATTGACGGGGTCAGAGTCTGAGGCATCGTCACCTCCTCTCTGTGGCTCACTTCTCGCCTACCCGGGCTGGCGCGATGCATGCTGTCTTAAACATGGAGGCTTCGCAAATAGCGGGCTATTTAGATGGAAGCGCCCTTCGGAGACGGCGCGGTCGCGGCCGGATCCCGACCGTCGGCCAGTGGCAGATCGTGGCGATGAGCTCGTCGACACCCGCGAGCTTCACGAACCTCCCGCGGAAGAATTGCTGGAGGGGAAGATCAGGTACGGCACGAACGGCTAGCGCGCGCTGTCAGGACGGACGCTGGTTGGATCGGTCCAGCTCGGGGGGGTCGTAGACCTCGCCGCGGACGCCACCGAGGCAGAGCAGTAGCGCCGGCTCGTCGTCGGTGACGATCTTCCGCCGAACGGTCGGGCCGACGCGGGCGAAGACGCCGGGCCGTAGCGGATGCTCCTCGCCGCCGACGAGCAGCCGCGCCGACCCTTTGAGGAGGGTGTAGACCTCCTCTTGGCCTGAGTCCTGCTCGTCGTGCTCAGCGTGGGCCATTTAGACTCTGTTCACTGCCGATGTGTGACTTGGCGGTGATGTGACTGAGAGCCCCCGTCGATTCATTGCGAATCATTTGCGGGCAGCCGCCGTCTCGATCCGTTGTGCAAGGCTCGCGATGGTTCGCAATCTGAGCCAAGGAGGAGCCGTGAAGGACACTCGACAATCGCGTCGGCGCGGCCGGCGGCTCGGCATTGCGGGCCGCGTCGGGTTCGCCGTTGGCGTATTGACTCTTTCGCTGCTGCCTGCGGCGCAATCCGCGATCACCGCCCCGGTCGCGGCGCTACCCTACCGCGATCCCGGGCTGCCCGTCGAGCAGCGGATGGCCGACCTCCTCGGGCGGATGACGCTCGAGGAGAAGATCGGCCAGATGACGCAGGCGGAGCGCGGTGCGGTGGCCGACAACCCAGAGCTGATCCGGACCCTGCGGCTCGGATCGGTTCTATCCGGCGGCGGCTCCACGCCCGCCGAGAACAAGCCGGCTGCCTGGGTCGCCATGGTCAACGCGTTCCAGCAACAGGCCCTCGCCACCCGGCTGGGCATTCCGCTGATCTACGGTATCGACGCCGTGCACGGGCATGGGAACGTGTACGGCGCGACGATCTTTCCCCACAACATCGGCCTCGGGTCGACCCGCGACCCGGCGCTCCTTGAGCGGGTCGGCCGGGTCACGGCGGCCGAGGTGCGCGCGACCGGCATCAGGTGGAACTTCGCCCCGTGCGTCTGCGTCGCGCGCGACGAGCGGTGGGGCCGCACCTACGAGAGCTTCGGCGAGGACCCCGCGCTGGTGGTCAGCATGGAGACCATCATCGACGGGTTCCAGGGGCAGGGCCCGCACCGGTACGACGACGACCGCGTGCTGGCCACGGCCAAGCACTACGCCGGCGACGGCGACACCGAGTTCGACGCCGCGGTAGCGGCCGCGAACGTCGGCAAGCCCTGGTGGGAGCAGCGCTACACGATCGACCAGGGCATCACGGTCACCAGCCGCCCGGACTTCTGGCGCATCGACCTGGCGCCGTACGAGGCTGCGGTTGGCCACCACGACGTCGGCAGCGTGATGCCGTCGTTTTCCAGTGTGGACTGGACCGAGGACGGCGTCGGCAACCCCGTGAAGATGCACGCCCACCACGAGCTCATCACCGACGTGCTCAAGGGCCAGCTCGGCTTCGACGGGTTCCTGGTCTCGGACTGGGAGGGCATCCACCAGATCCCGGACCCGTCCGACCCAACTAACGGCGGGCTGACCGCGTACAAGGTGCGCACCGGCGTGAACGCGGGCACCGACATGTTCATGGAGCCGTACAGCGCGGGCCAGTTCGAGGCGCTGTTGCTAGCCGAGGTCGCTGCCGGCCGGGTCAGCATGGCGCGCATCGACGACGCGGTGTCCCGGATCCTGCGCACGAAGTTCGAGCTCGGGCTATTCGAGCAGCCCTTCGCCTCTATGTCCGATGTGGACAAGGTCGGCAGCCCGTCCCACCGGGCGGTCGCGCGGCGGGCCGCGGCCGAGTCGCAGGTGCTGCTCAAGAACGCCGGCGGCGCGCTGCCGCTGGACAAGCGCGCCAACGTGTACGTCGCCGGACGCAACGCCGACGACATCGGCAACCAGGCCGGTGGGTGGACGATCGCCTGGCAGGGCATCTCCGGCGACATCATCCCCGGCACGACGATCCTCGAGGGGATCCGGAAGGTGGCGCCGAAGGCGGCGGTCACCTACAGCGCGGACGCGTCGGCGCCGATGGCCGGGGCGGACGTCGGCGTCGTGGTCGTAGGCGAGACGCCGTACGCCGAGGGCTACGGCGACGTCGGCGGTCCCGAGTGTGGATGGTGCTCGCCGCCGCAGCAGGAGGAGAAGTCACTGAGCCTGCAGCCCGGGGACAAGGCTGTGATCGACAGGGTCTGCAAGGCCATCGACACGTGCGTGGTGCTGGTCGTCTCCGGCCGGCCGCAGGTGCTGACGGACCAGCTGGGCGAGATCGATGCACTGGTGGCGTCGTGGCTGCCCGGCAGTGAGGGCGCCGGCGTGGCCGACGTCCTCTTCGGCGAGCGGCCCTTCACCGGCCGGCTGTCGATGACATGGCCGCGTACCGAGGCCCAGGTACCGATCAACGTCGGCGACGCCGACTACCAGCCGCTGTTCCCGTTCGGCTGGGGCCTGCGCACCGACACCGTGCGCGGGCGACTCGTCGCCGCCGTCACGTCGCTGGGAACGCGCGACCGAGATCCGGCGGCACGCGCGGCGCGGCACGACCTCGACCGGGCGCTCGCGGGCGCGAACTGGACCGGCAACGCGCCCCGGTCCGCTGCGCAGCTCGGCTCGCTGGGCGCGGCCCTGGCGGCGCTCGACGGGACGGCGGCCGAGACCGACGCCACGCGCGAGGCGATCGTGTCGGTCGCGCGCGACCTTGCCCAGGCGGCGGTCACCGCCGGCACGGCTGACGCCGACTGGGCGCGGCTGATCGCGGACGCCGACCACGCCCTGCTCACCGGCGACGCCCGGAGGGCGTTCACGCTCCTCACCCGAGTCGTCGCCTAACCGCGGCCGGGTGCCCGCCGCGACCGTCGCAGTCGCAGCGAGCACCCGGCCCGCCGCGTCGGCGCAGCACCAAGAGAGTCGACGCCGCTACGGCGCACGAACGCGATCCGTGACCCGGATCGCAGTGCTGACTGACTGGCTGTTTCGAGTGGCCGGAGCAGAGAGGTCCAGGCGCGAGCCGAGACGCGCTACTCAATTACGGACGGTGGCTGCGGCGGCAACGCCGCGTGGCCGAGTCGCGCGCGCCCTTGCGTGCGGCTCGTGAGCTCTTCGACGCTCTCGGCTTCGACGGGCTCGCGGAAAGCGCCCGCGATCGAGCTGCGGGCGTCGGGCGAGACGAGCCGGAAGCGCACCGCCGAGTTCCGCGACCGGCTGACGCCGTAGGAGCTCCAGATCGCACAGATGGCGGCCGAGGGCCTCACGAACCGAGAGATCGGCTCCAAGCTCTACCTGTCCCATCGCACGGTCGGTTCGCACCTGTACCGGCTCTTCCCGAAGCTCGGCATCACCTCGCGCAGCCAGCTGCGCGAAGCATTGGGCGACGCGGCGTGACGAGTGCGACGTGTCCACGCAAATTGGCTTTCCAGGCGTGACAGCATCCGCAGCGTGCCTGAGGACACCCCGGGCAACCGCGCGCATCGTCGCCGGCGCCTGTCCGGACGCGATCCGCTGGAGGAGCATCGCACCGCGACGCCGTTGGAGCTGCTCTTCGACCTGACGTTCGTCGTCGCGTTCGGGATCGCGGCGAACGAGCTCGCGCACTACGTCGCCGACGGACGCGCGTGGACGGGGATCGCCGGCTTCGCGTTCGCGTCGTTCGCCGTCGCCTGGGCGTGGATCAACTACTCGTGGTTCGCATCGGCTTACGACACCGACGACTGGGTGATGCGCGTGGCGACGATGGTGCAGATGGTCGGCGTGATCGTGCTGGCGCTGGGTCTGGAGCAGGCGTTTGCGTCGATCGACGACGGGGACGTCCTCGACAATGACGTCATGGTGGCGGGGTACGTCGTGATGCGCGTGCCGATGGTGTTCCTGTGGGCGGCGAGCCGCGCGCCACGATCCGGCGCGGCGTCCGGCGGCGGCGACCTACATGTGGACGATCTCCGTCGCGCAGGTGTTCTGGGTCGCGCTCGCGATCGTCGACCTGCCGATCGAAACGACGTTCGCGATCGCCGCCGCGCTCATTGGACTCGAGATGGCAGGTCCGTTCATCGCGCAGCGCCGGAAGGGCGGGACGCCGTGGCATGCCGGCCACATCGCGGAACGGTACGGCCTGCTCGTCATCATCACTCTCGGCGAGGGGATCATTGGCACGGTCGCGTCGATCAACGCCGTCGTGCACGGCTCTGCGGGGTGGACCGTCGACACGGCAGTCGTCGCGTTCGCGGGCGTTGGCCTCACGTTTGCAGCCTGGTGGACGTACTTCGCGATTCCATGGGCCGACGTCCTCCGTCTCCACCGCGAGCGGGCGTTCGTCTTCGGGTACGGCCACATCGTGATCTTCGCGTCGCTCGCCGCGATCGGCGCGGGGCTGCACGTTGCCGCCTCCTACTCGAGCACGAGACGACGATCGGGCCGACAGCGACCGTCGCCAGCACCACGATTCCGGTCGCGGTCTACATCCTGGCGCTTTACGCGATCTACGCCGCGTTCACGCGGCACGCCGATCCGTTCCACCTCTCACTTCTGGCCGGTACCGCCGCCGTGGTCGTCCTCTCGGTCGTGCTCGCGGCTCTCGGCGTCGGCGTCGGCATCTGCCTCGCGGTGGTCATGTTCGCACCCGTCGTGACCGTGCTCGGTTACGAGACCCTCGGGCACCGCCACGTCGAGGAAGCGCTGGCGCGGATGCGCGCCGGCTTCGCCGATCGCTGACGTGCCGAAGCTTTCGCCACTTTCGGACCGCACGCGGGTGATGAGCAGATCAACCAGCTCAGGGCGACTCGCGTATGCGGTGAATCCCGTCATGACACCCGCCGAGTTCCGCGCGACCGATGTCCAGTTCCATCTCTACCTCGGCGAGGTCTGTGGGAACGCTCGCCTACGCGACTACCTCCGCAGCTTCTTCGACGAATACCAGGGTTCGCGCGATCGGTTCCCGATACGCCACCTTGCCGACGCTGCGGTTCAAGGGCAGCGCGACTACTTCGAGGCCACGCTAGCGGTGACCTTGCCCGTGTCAAAGCGGCGCTCGACGATCATCTCGGTGCTGTTGAAGAACTCTTCCTCGGGACTCGGCTCGGGTTCCACTAGGCATCTCGCCACTCGCGGCGAGTATCGCCGGAACTCCCAACGCCGCGGGCGGCGTGCGCCTTGAGCGTTACGCCGGCGACGCGGTCGAGAGCGAATCGCCAATTTTCGTTCGCCAGTCGTTCGCCAGTCGAGCTGCAAGTCAGTGGAACCCCACGGACGCCGGTGGACTTCAGCGGACTGGACGAGACGGTTGCGGAAACCGACGCACCCCATGCAGCGGAGCGCGTTTCGTGGCCGATCCGCTCAGTAAGCGGAGGGGGAGGGATTCGAACCCTCGATCCGCCGATGACGGATAGCGGCTTTCGAGACCGCCGCACGCGACCGCTTTGAGACCCTCCTAGCGGACCACTCGCCGCGCCGCGTCGCGCAATTCGCAGCCGCTTTACGCGCCACGCCTACTCTCCTCGCTGTTGTCTGTGCGGACACGAACTTTCTCCCCGACTTTCTCCCGAACGAGGCTGATTCAGGCTGATTCAACATCACCTTGCCTCAGCGAGTTGGCTCAACCATGCTGCTACTGACTCAGTCAAGGCGCGTCAGGGCGGGTTGCCATGCAGAAGGTCGTGGGTTCGAGTCCCATCATCCGCTTCGAGAAAGCCCCGGAAATCTGAGGCTTTCGTCGTCAGTGAGGTAAACGGTCGAGCGGCGTGGCTGCAAAATGGCTGCACTCGCTGCCGTGGAGCGTGTTTGACACGGGCGCCAGGCGCATCGCGGCGACGCAGGCCATGCACGCCTCGCCCGACAAACCCAGAGCGTCGCCACGGTCAACCTCTCAGTTTTTCGGCGTGATCCGTCCCGTATCCGGGTGACGCCAGCCGCGGAGGCACAATCGGCGTTTTGCAGGGGAAGATCGAGTTTATGCACCCCACGAGCTGCGGGATCTTCGCTTACCGCCGCCGGAGATCCGCCGGCTGCGCGACCTGACCCGGCTCTGCGTCGCCCAAGTAGAAAGAGCGCACGCGGGCGATCCAGCGGCTGGAGAAGGTGCTCCAGGACGCGAAGCGAGGGCGCACGAGCCCGTGCTCGAGCAGCTGGCAGCACCAGGCCGAGTCGATCACGTCGCTCTTGCGCCCGGGCACGTTGTGCAGATGCTGGGCGTTGAGGAGCCAGCACTCGAAGCGCCGCTCGAGCACGTAGAAGACGGGCTTCCAGTAGACGCCGGTCGCCTCCATCCCCACCAGCGTGACGCCGAAGCCTTCCAGCCAGTCGGCGAGCGTCTCGAGCTGGCCGATCGTGGTGGCGAAGCTGCGCGTCTGTTGCTCGCGCCGGCGTCGGCTCTTGCCCGTGCCCGGTAGCCGCACGGTCGCAACGACGCTGTCGCGGTGCACGTCAAGCCCCGCGCAGCGCTCAACGACGACGTCCATCACGTGCCTCCTTTCCAGACGACAGGACGCGCCGGATCGGAGGGGCCTCCAGGTACGACTCTGAGGTTCGCGCTCGAGGCAGCAGTCAACGGCTCCGCAGGCCCCCGCGCCATACTTACCAACGGGCTCACAGCACCAAGGAGATGCCGGCGTCGACCGATCCGGCGCCGGCATTCTCACCCCGCCACGGTGGCGGCCGCTCGCGCCGCCACGGCTACTTACCATGGCGGTATCAGCGTGCATGCCCGGGCATTCGCGGTCACGTTTGTCCTGCAAATCGGTGGGACGGTCTGTGTCGCTGATGCCCGCGCGTGACCGCGCGTGCTCAACCTGGTGTACCCGTCTCGTACCCGCGCCATGTTGTCAATTCTAAAAACAGGCGACACAGGTAGCGACCGTGCTCACCTTATGTCACACAGACGCTACGTGCGTGCCGACCTGCGGCGAGTGTCCGCGGGCCGACCCGGTTCAAACTGGAAGGTGAGGATCGGCTCGAGCAGCCTTCGGAGCGGGCCGCCTTTCAGGATGACCTCGGCTTGACTCAGTAGTAGCGTCTGATCGCCCTCTGGCTGCACGGTCCACTCGTTCCTCGCGCGAGCGACGAGCGGGATCCCCAGCCCCTCGTAGGTGAAGGAACCTCCCTCCTTCCACGCGAGCCAGCGCTCCCGGATCGTGATTCCTCCGCGGAGATCGCAGGTCCGCTCGGCGCCAACACCCTGCGAGTGCGTTCCCTCGCAGCCGGCGTCGAGTACGGCCTCTGATCGGCCGGGCAGCCCGCCCTGGTCTGTCCTGCCGCAGCGCGCGTGACTCAGGTCCGTGCCCGGCTCGCCCGCCGTTCCTGGACTGGCGTCCAACGATGCCTGGGTGAGACGGCGTTCTTCAGGTGAATCTTGCCTGCGACGCCGTGTGTCTTACGGTTCGATGGGCTGCGCAGACATGGTCACGAGCGCCGAGTTGGAGCGGCTGAGCGTGGATGAGATCGTCGCGACGATTCGCTGCCGGCTCGAGGAGCTGAAGCGGGCGGGATGCGACACGCCGCCCTGCCTCGAGCTCGCGTCACGGACCGACGTCGACCTCGATCGCGCGTCGGATCTCGTCGCACGTGGGTGCCCGCCCGAGCTTGCGGTGCAGATTCTGCTCTAGGAGCGAGCGATGATCGTTCGCGGGTGGAAGGAGTGCCACGCGAACCAGTAGGGAAACGTGAACGGGAGCGGTTGGAGTTTGCTCCCGGCGAGCGTTCCCGCGACGGCAGTTCCAGTCGAAGCGGACCAGCGCGAGCCGGTGGCAGTGTCGCGGATCGCGGCCCCGTCTCGGCGGAAGCGCAGCACGCGTGCGCCGAGTCGACGCGAGAAGACCTGCGGCGCGAAGGCTGAGTCGCTCCAAAAGACGGTGAGAGGAACACCGGCGAACGTGTCGTCGACGACCGTGCGGCGGACGAGCAACGGATACGGGTACACCTTGTTCCGCCCACCAGCTGAAGCGCGACGACGCGTGTCGCTCCCGCCAGCCCGTCGATGATGCGGCCGTAGTACAGCGGGACCTTCTGCACGTAGCCGGCGTACGGGTCGTCGGAGCTCTCTTCACCGCGGGCATCGACGTAGGTCTCAGGCTGGAGGAAACGCGATGCGAACTCGTCCCGGCGAATCGAGAGCACGCGCGTGCGCGGATGCGCGGCACGCCAGACGCTCCACGGTTGCTGCGCCGCGGGCACGAGCTCGAGCCGATGGCCGCGCATCGACCCGGTGACCGCGCCGTCGGCGAGCTAGCTCCAAAGGCTGTGTGTCTGGGTGTCGTAGAGCACTTGGTTTGCTGGTAGAGGAAGCCGGAGACGTCGAACGTGAGCGTCTTCCCGGCGACGCGACGGTCGAAGACGAGCGCACTCGCGCAGAGCGGACACCACGTGACGACGAGCGGCCGGCCGCCGACGACGTCGTTCATGACCTCGTGCAGCGCCAGCAGCTTCACCGGATAGGCACCCGCATCGCCCCCCTACATCGACGCCGATCACGAAGTCGGTCAAGCGCAGAAGCCGGCTTGCTGTACGCGGTGACTCGAAGCGCGGCCGCGTGATCGCCGGGATGGATCCGGGCGAGGCGCCGACGACGAGGTAATTCGGATCGAAGCCGGCCAGCACGGAGCGCCCGTGTTGGGTGCTCAGGTCGAAGCGCGGAGTCACGGGACCGTGGCGTCCGTCCCCGCCGACGGCGGCGGCGATTGCGGCTCCAATGGCGACGAGTGCAAGAACGATCAGAACGGCGGGGAGGCGTCGCACGCCTTGTTCGATGCGCGTTCGCGCGAATCCGCTTCCAGCCCGGCGTATCTAACGGCTCAAAGCGACGAAAGCGGAGGTGAGTATCGACATGGAGATGTCTTCAACACGAGCGGAGGTCCGCTGGACGCCGCGGCGGATCATCGTCGTGCGCTGCCGGCGGAAGGCTCTCGGGGATGATGATGGGCGCGACGGAGATGTTCTACGGCTGGGCGTCGCCCGCGCATACGTTCTGGGATCCATTGATGGCGATCTGGGCGTGGGTCGGCGGGCGCAACCACTTCGGCCTGCCGCACGGAGTGGGAAGGTGACGACCTGCGGCGGCCGCTCGACGAGCGTGGGCGCGGGGAGGCGTTGCGTCTCGTGGGCCTGCTCGCGGTCTATCCGATCGAGCGGATCGTCTCCAGTCGGTACGACCGTTGTGTGCAGACCGTCGAGCCGCTCGCTCGTGCGCGCGGACTCGCGATCGAGGTGCGAGACGAGCTCGCCGAAGAGCGACAGGCGGACGAAGGTGCTGCTTTGGTCGCGCGGCTGCTGGACACGGACACGGCCGTTTGTTGCCACGGCGGTCTGAGCGAAGTCGTGGTCGGTGAATCGCAGAAGAAGAGCGAGACGCTCGTGCTGGCGCCGGACGGCACGGTGCGCATGCGCGTGCGCGCGTGAACGCGTCATGACTCTTGGGGTGTGGACTGGTCGTCAGCGAGTGAAACGCCGCGCTGGGCGCGCACGAACGGATCGGTGTGTGCGGCCGAGAGATCCACGGGCCAGTCGCGCGGGTAGTCGCCGAGGCTTTGTCGTTCACCGCCGGGCACGCACAGCTCGACCGCGATGCGTCCCGCCTCGATGCTGACGAGGTTGTACGCCGGGTCGGGGAACCCGCGCGTTCGGAGCGTCGAGACGGTGCCGGAGTGGACGAGCAGCATGCCGGCGATGGGCCACACGTAGGGCACGTGTCGGTGGCCGGAGAGCACGATGTCGACGCCGCATTGGCGAAGCAAGGAGAGCACGTCGCCTGCGTCGAGCACCTGGTTGCGCTCGCGGCCGGTCCCTGGAACGGGGACGAGGTGATGGTGGCAAACGAACACGCGCACGTCCGCTTCCTCCGTGAATCCGTCCATGATCCAGCCGTAGTGTTCGCGACCGATTTCGCCTTCGTCAAGGTCGGGCTTGGAGGAATCGACGGCAACCAACGCGACGTCGACACCGCTGAATTCGCGGTGCAGGCGTGAGTCGCGGGCGCCGAAGGTGTCCTCGTAGCGAAGGTAGCCGACGTTACGGGCGTCATGATTCCCGGGTACGCGCACGACCTCGGGGCAGGCGAGCGCGGCGAGTTCCTTCTGGACGAGCGGGTACTGGTCCGAGTAGCCGTCGTCGGTGAGGTCGCCGGCGACGACAACGAGGTCGGGTTCCGCCGTGTTGACCTCGTCGATCGCCGTGCGTAACAGCGACTCGCTGGAGCGGCCGCCGCCGACGTGGATGTCAGAGAGTTGCGCGATCAGCACGGTACGACAGTCTCAACACTCGAGCACCGTCGCGTCCAGTGTCGTCGGCCAGAGCTCGCATTGGTCCAAGGCCACAAAGTCATCCTAACGATCGTTGATGCGTTCCCTGGCGGCCACGCTCGCGTCGAACGTGTTCGGAACACGGAGCTACCGGGGTCTTGCGACTCCACGACCTGGCCCATCACACCCGCCCGAGCGAGCGCTCATCGCTTGCATCGAACAGGTAGAGATATCCCTTACGCAGTCCGAAGCTCACAGGCTCGCCCGGCTCGAAGCGTACGCGCCCGTCGGCCTCGATCACGAAGCGGGCATCCTCCGCCGCGCTGACGCCGATCAGCGTTTCCCTTCCGAGCGACTCGACGTATTCGACACGCCCCTCGATTGGACCCACGAGTCCGGCCGCGGGGTCCCAGAGACGGGTGTGCTCGGCTCGCACGCCGATGATCACGTCAGCCGGCACCCCCTCGGCCTTTCCGAGGTCGAGGCGGAGCGGGCCGTGCACTAGTCCGGTGTGACCATTCTGCCGCTCCGCGCTGAAGCGCGCGAGGCTCATCGCCGGGCTGCCGATGAAGCCGGCCACGAATGTGTTTGCCGGACGCTCATAGACCGTGTCGGGATCGCCGCACTGCTCGAGGATGCCGTCGCGCATGATCGCGATCCGGTCGCCCATCGTCATCGCTTCCACCTGGTCATGGGTGACGTAGACCGTCGTCGTCCTGACCTCGCGTTGTAGCCGTCGGATCTCAGCTCGCGTTTGCGCGCGAAGCTTCGCGTCCAAATTCGATAGCGGCTCGTCCATGAGGAAGGCCTGAGGGTCTCGCACCAGTGCGCGGCCGAGCGCGACGCGCTGGCGCTGCCCGCCGGAGAGCTCGCGCGGCTTGCGCTCGAGCAGCTGCTCGATTCCGAGGAGCGCCGCCGCCTCGCGGACACGCCGCTCGATCTCTCGCCGCGGCAACTTTCGGATCCGCAGGCCGAAAGCGAGGTTCTGGCGGACGCTCATCTGCGGATAGAGCGCGTAGTCCTGGAAGACCATGGCGATGTCGCGCTCGCGCGGCGCGACGTCGTTGACCGTCCGCTCGCCGATCCGGATGTTTCCCGAGCTGAGGGCTTCGAGACCTGCGAGCAGCCGCAGCGCGGTGGTCTTTCCCGAACCTGAGGGCCCGACGAGAACCATGAACTCGCCGTCCTCGATCGCGAGCGAGAACTCGGACACGGCGGTCGTCTCGCCGAAGCGCTTCGTTACGTGCTCATACGTGACGGTCGCCATTAGCCCTTCACCGCGCCCGTGAGCATCCCGCGGATGAAGTGGCGCTGGAGGAAGACGTAGACGAGCACGACCGGCGTGGCGACGATCACCGCGCCCGCGGCGAGCAGCGTCAGGTCGGACGTGTGCTGTCCCTGGAAGAACGCGAGCCCGAGCGGGGCCGTGCGCAGGTTCTCGCTCGACACCATCACGAGCGCGAGCAGGAACTCGTTCCACGTCCACATAAACACGAGCACCATCATCGTCAGGATCGCGGGGCGGCCGAACGGAACGAGCACGCGCCAGAGCGTCGTCCAGCTCGACGCGCCGTCGATGCGCGCCGCCTCGAGGAGCGAACGCGGTGTGGAGACGAAGAACGCGCGCATCCAGAACGTGCCGAACGCGACGGAGAGCCCGACCTGGGGCAGGATGAGCGCCCAGTACGTATCGGTCAGCTGGAGGTCGCGCAGGTCGAAGTAGAGCGGGACGATCATCGCCTCCTCCGGGACCATGAGGCCGAGCAGGAACACGTAGAACAGCAGCGCCGAGCCGCGGAAGCGCATCAGGCCGAACGCGAAGCCGGACAGGATTGAGAGCACCGTCGAGATCGCGACGACGCTGACGGCGACGATCGCGCTCGAGCGCAGGTACGACGAGAAGTGGCCTTGCGTCCACGCGTGCGAGAAGTTCGAGAAGTGCAGCCCGGAAGGAAGGTGAAAGCCTCCGGTCGAGTCGGGTGCCCCGAGCGCGGTCGAGAGCACGCCCAGGACGGGATAGATCGCGACGAGCGAGAAGAAGACGAGGATCGCGTAGTTCACGATCTGCTCGCGCCGCGCGATCACGTGCGCCCCCTGTCCGCGATTCGCGTGATCGCGAACGTGATCACGAAGATCACGCATGCGAGGGTGAAGCCGATCGCTGCGGCCGAGCCGATCTGGCCGAGCTGGAACGCGCGGTTGTAGACCTGGAAGGCGGGCACGGACGTGCTGTCGCCCGGGCCGCCCTGCGTCGTGATGTAAACGAGGTCGAAGTTGCGAAGCGCCGCGATCGTCGTCAGCGTCAGCGCCACCGCGATCTCGCCGCGTAGGTTCGGGAGTGTGACGGCGAGGAACTCGCGCACGGGTCCCGCGCCGTCGACACGCGCGGCGTCGTAGAGGCTCTGCGGAATCTTCTGCACCCCGGCCATGAAGAGCACGAGCGCGAGACCGCACATCACCCAAGTTCCTACGACGCCGACAGCTGGTAGCGCGAGGTCGAAGTCGCCCAGCCAGGGCCGGGCGAGCGACCCGAGCCCCACGCCGCGCAACGCGCGGTTCAAAGCGCCGTCGCCGGGCGCGTAGATCATTCGCCAGATGACGGCGACGACCACCATCGGGATCACCTGCGGAAGGAAGAGGATCGTCCGGAACCCCGCCTGGCCGCGAACGCGTGCGCGCGAGAGAGCCGCGACCAGCACGAGCGCGAGGCTCACCGGGATCACCGCGTAGAAGAGGATCAGGACGAACGAGTGCTCGAACGCCGAGCGCAGCTCCCCGTTGTGGGCGATCTCCCGGTAGTTGGCGAAGCCGACGTAGCGCGCCGGTGTCAGCCCGTCCCACTGCTGCAGTGAGAGCCAGATCGTGTGCCCGAGCGGCGCGAGCACGAACGCGGCGTAGACCGCGAAGGCGGGCAGGAGGTAGAGGTAGCCGAGCCGCCGCGGCGCGCCCGGCGGCTCTTCCCGCCGAGAGCGACTGCCGGCGAGCCGTGCCGGCCTCCGCAGCGCGAGCGCCGCGGAAGCAGGCTCGGTTCTCTGGTCGAGCTGGGTCAGCTCTTGTGGAAGCTCGAGTAGTCGGACTGGATTGTCTTGGCGAATGACGGTGGCGTCGATTTCCCTGCCATCAGCTTCTGGATCGCCGCGGTAATGGTGTCGTACATCGTCGGCGTCGCCCAGTCGAGGTAGGGGACGATCGCGTCGGTCTTGTTCGCCTTCGTCCAGGCGTTGTACACCTCGGTGTCGAGGCCGGACGGAACCTTCACCTTCGCCTTCGTCGCCGTCAGCTGGCCGTTGTTCGCGACGACCTGCATCGACGAGGGGCTCGTGATGAAGTTGATGTACGTCGCCGCAGCGTCCGCGTTCTTCGACTTCGAGCTGATCGCCCACGGCAGTCCCTCGCCGCCGAGCGTCGACAGCGACTTGCCCGCGGGTGGCGGAAGGAGGAAGAAGCCGACGTCCTTGCCGAGCGCCTTCTTGAGGTCCGCTGTGAGCCAGCTGCCGCTGATCAGGAAGACGCCCGTTCCCTTGCCGAAGGCCTGCCAGGACGGGTCGTAGCCGAGGCCCGCGTACCCGTCGGTGAATGCGCCGGCCTTCGCCCAGGCCTGCAGCTTCGTGGCCGCGGCGATGCTGCCCTTCGAGTCGAAGTGCGTCTTGCCGCCGCCGGTGCCGAAGATGAAGTTGCGCGCGTACGTCTTGCTCACGTTCTGCAGCATCAGCTCCTCGTACTCGTGGATTCCCGGCCACTTGTCGAGGTTGCCGAACTGAATCGGGGTCTCACCGCCCTGCTTCGCCTTAGTGACCGCCTGGTCGAAGGCCGCGAAGGTCGTCGGCACCTTCAGACCGAGTTTCCTGAGCTTTGCCTTGTTGTAGAAGACGCCCACGACCTCGCCCGTCATTGGCATGCCGTAGAGGTTGCCGGTGCCGAAGCTCTTCGCGTCGGCGGTGAACTGGTTCATCTTCAGGATTCCCGTCGAATAGCGACCGCGCCAGCCGTATCTCGACGCGTAGCTGTTCAGTGAAAGGAGCAGCTTCGCCTTCACTAGCGGTCCCATCGACGAGTAGCCGTTGTTCGCCTCGACGACGTCTGGCGGGTTCGGGCCGGAGGCCGCGAGCTTCAGCGTTGCCTGCAGATCGGTGAACGACTTTGCAACGCGATTGATCTTGATGTCGGGGAATTTCCTCTGGAACGCCGCGTTCAGCGCCTTCATCGCTGCGTTCTGCCCGCCGCGCACCTCCTGGTCCCACACGAGGAGCGTCACGGAGGCTCGTTTCGACGCGTGACCGCCGACTGCCGCGCCGGCCACGCCGAGGCCGACGACCGAAAGCAATGCGACGCCCGCCGCGAGTCCGACGGCGAGCTTTGGACCTCTCATACCCAGAGTCATGCGTGCTCCTTTGCCGATGCTGATTGCACGATCGTCCGGTCGAGCTCGGCGAGTGCGCGCTCGAGCTCATCGAGGGTGGCCGCGCTTCCGGCCCCGGTGGCCGACTGCACGGAGAGAGCGGCATACACGACCGCCCGCCGCAGCCGCTCCTCGAGCGGCAGCCCTCCCAGATCCCCCCACACGTATGCCGCGACGAGCAGGTCGCCCGCACCCGTCGTGTCGCGGACCGCGACCCGCGGCGCAGCGGCTCGGACGAGCTCGCTGTTCGTGGCCGCGACGGCCCCGTCGCCGCCGCAGCTCACCACGGCCGTCGGGACGTGCTCTGCGAGCGCGAGTGCGGCCTCCTCCGCCGTCGGCTGCCCGGTCAGGCGCTCCGCCTCGGAGCGGTTGGCGAGCAGCGCCCGCGCGTCGCCGAGTCCCGACGGCAATGCGCGGGCGTGCTGATGCGCCTCGCGATCGGCGACGACGACGTAGCCGAAGGCACCCGCCGGCACGAGGCCGAGCTGGCTGAGCCCGACGACGACGGCGCGGGGCCGCAAGCTTTCGAGCGCTGCGCGTTCGACATCCGCAGAGGGCTCATAGGTGATGAACGCGCGTTCGCCGTCGAGCGGCACCACGACCGTGACCGGTGTCCGCTCGCTGTCCGGGCCTGCGCAGCTCACTCCCTCGCGCTCCAGGAGGCGCCGCAGCGTCTGGCCGGCCAGGTCGCGCCCGAGCCCGGGAGCCGCGACGGCGACATGCAGGCCGAGGCGGGCGAGGCCGACCGCCGTGATCCCGGCCCCTCCGGGAGTCTCATGCAGCTCGCGCGCGAACTGCTCGCGCCCGAGCTCCGGCAACTCGCCGAGGCCTTCGAACGTGAGGTCGAGAAAAACCGGCCCGGCGCAGACGACGTCGACGGTCAGCAGAACAGCTCCGCGAGCTCCGCCTGCCGGCCGGCATAGGCGTCGAAGATGCGCCGCGCGGTGTTCACGGACGGCACGAGGGGATGCAGCGCGAGTGCCTTCACGGCGAGCTCGCGCGACCGATTGAGCGCGGCGCTGATCGTCATGCGCTCGACGTCCTTGATCGACTCGATGAGCGCACGGGCATGACCCGGAACGTCGCCGACCGCGACCGGGTGGGCACCCGCGCTGCCGACGACACAGGGCACCTCGACCACCGCGTCCGCGTCGAGGAACGGCAGGCTGCTCCGGTTCGCCGTGTCGAGGATCAGCACGCGCCGCTCGTTGAGCGCGATCGCCTCGACGACCGCGACCGCCTCGCCCTCATAGCCGCCGGCGTCTTCGTGGTCGTCGTCCGGCGACGAGATCCCGGCGGCCGCGTGCGCCTCGGCGAAGTACGTCTGCTCGCGCTCGCGCCGCACTGCCCGCCACGCTGCGAGAGCGGCCGCCGGTGCCCGGCCGTTCTCTCCGTAGAACGTCGCCTGCTGACGAAGCAGGAACTCGGCGCGCGACTGCAGGCCCGAGCGCAGCGCGCCGACCGTGTCGGACGCGAAGTAGTAGAAGAAGAGGTACTCGTTCGGGATCATTCCGAGCGCGCGTAGCCAGTCGCCGCCGAAGAGCCGGCCCTCCTCGAACGTCGCCAGGCGGTCGTCGTCCGCGAGCAGCTCGGGGAGCAGGTCGCGCCGGCCGTCGTGGACGCCCCGCAACCAGCCGAGGTGGTTCAGGCCGAAGTAGTCGAACCAGAGCTCTTCCGGCCGGCGGTCGAGCGCGGCGGCCACCCGGCGGCAGAGGCCGGCGGGCGAGTCGCAGATCCCGACGGTGCGGTCGCCCAGTACCGCGCGGATGGCTTCGGTGACGAGCCCGGCCGGATTCGTAAAGTTGACGAACCACGCCTGCGGTGCGCGCTCCGCGACACGGCGCGCGAGCTCGACCATCACCGGAACCGTCCGCAACGCAAAGCAGAGCCCGCCGGGGCCGGTGGTCTCCTGCCCGACCACTCCCTCGTCGAGCGGGACGCGCTCGTCGACGACGCGACCCTCGAGCCTGCCGACGCGGATCGCGCAGAAGACGAAGTCTGCACCGTCGAGCGCTTCGTCGAGCCTGGTCGTCGACCGGAAGGACAGCTCCGAGTCGCGTTCCTGCTCGAGCCCCTCGAGCACGGACGCGATCTGCGCGAGACGCCACTCGTCGACGTCGTAGAGCGCGACTTCTTCCAGCTCGAGGCGCGCGGCTCGCGCGAGCAACGCGCCGTAGATCATCGGCACGCGGAACCCGCCTCCGCCGAGAAGGGCGATCTTCACGCGTGCACCACCTCGACTCCCGCACGCTCGAGCGCTGCGAGACCCGGTCCGTCGGGTGCCGCGTCGGTGACGACGACGTCCACCTCGTCGGCGCCGCAGATCCGCACCGATCCGTGCATGCGGAACTTCGCCGCGTCCGCGAGCAGGACGCTGCGGCGCGACGCCGCGAGCATCCCACGCTTGATCGGCACCTCCACCATCGTCGTGTCCATGACGGAGAGATCTTCGCGGATACCGCTCGCGCCCAGGAAGGCGAGGTCCGCGGACAGCTGCCGCAGCGCGTCCTCGGCCAGCATTCCGACGAGCGAGCGGTAGTTGCGCCGCACGACCCCGCCGAGAACGACCAGCTCGATCCCCGGATCGGGCAGCAGCTCCTCGATCACCGCGAGGTTGCTCGTGACGACAGTAAGCTCACGCCCTCGCAGGTGGCGGGCGAGCTGGAGCGTCGTCGTGCCGACGTCGACGATCACGGTTTGGCCGTTGGTCACCAGCCCGGCGGCGGCACGGCCGATCCGCCGCTTCGCCCCGAGGCGCTCGACGGCAATCTGCGCAAACGGCGGCTCTTCGCGGTCGCTCACCGCGCCGCCGTGCACGCGCGTGATCTTGCCCTCGCGTGCCAGCCGGGCGAGGTCGCGCCGGACGGTCATCTCGGAGACCTCGAACTGCCGCGCCAGCTCGACCACCTCTGCAGCGCGCCCGTTGCGGACGGCGTGCAGGATCAGCTCTCTACGTTGGTCTGCGAGCATCGTCGAGGTCCACACACGGCGATCTGGGCCGATGATACGCCGCTCTTTGTTCAAACGTGTTCGGAAATGCGAACCGCACCCGGATTTGTGAGAGTTCGGAAGGAACTTGACACTGCGCCTCGGCACTCCTAGCGTTCACGCGTTGCGAATGGGGAGTTCGCGATGCTGCCGGTGTTCGACTTCGTGCGAACACGTGCGCCGGGGCCTGCCCGATCCATGTCGTCCAGAGGAGGTAGCGACGTGCCGTCCATGAAGCGATACAGCACAGCTCTGGCGGCGGTTGCGGCCGTCGCGATCGGTGTGGCGCTGCTCGGTGGCGCTGCATCGCAGGCGACCGCCGCGGCCGGCGACGCGGTGAAGATCAATGTGATGGGCGAATGGGCCCACCCGGACGACGACACGAGCATCATCGGCCCGTGCGGCGTGTGGCATCAACGCTACGGCGTCCGCTGCGGGATCATCCAGATCACGCGCGGCGAAGGCGGCGGCAACGCCGTCGGCCAGGAGATCGGGCCGGCGCTCGGTCTCAGGCGCGAGAACGAGGACCGGGCCGCGCACTACCGCTCCGGGACGGTCGACATCTTCAACATCGATCGCGTCGACTTCTTCTACAACCAGAGCGCGCCGCTGACGCAGTTCTTCTGGGGCCACGACGAGACGCTCCGCCGCGTCACGCGCATCATCCGTACGACACGGCCGGACATCTACATCGGCTTCACGCCCACGCTCGCCGCGGGCCATGGGAACCACCAGCAGGCCGGCCGGTTCATCTGGGAAGGAATGCTCGCGGCGGCCGATCCGTCGATGTTCCCCGACCAGCTCACCGGGCCGAACGCACTGAGTACTTGGAAGGTCAAGAAGATCTTCTCCGGCGGCAGCACGGCCGGCTCAGGCGGCACGACCACAGGCGCGGACTGCACCACCGGCTTCGTCCCTGCCGACGGGAACGTCGACACCGTCGTCGGCGCGTGGACCGGCTACGACTCACCGTACCTCTGGCCGGCGGGCAACGTCCAGGGCAAGCCTCCCGGCACGGCGAAGAGCTGGGAGCAGGTGCACGTCGAAGGCACTGCGGCCTATCCGACACAGAGCCGCGTGATGAACATGACCGCGGCGAACCCGAACTGCCGCCGCTTTGGGATGACATGGTCCGCCGTCCCGTTCCAGCCGAACACGAGCCCGCTCGGTGGCAGAGACGACGCGATCCTCTACGGCGCCACGGTTCAGGATCCGGGCGGCCTGCCTGCCGGGACGCTCGAGTACATCACGTTCTCGCGCTTCTTCAACGTCACGGGCCAGTCGTTCCAGGCGACGGTCCATCTCAAGTCGGGCTCAGGCACCCTCCCGGCGGGGATGGTCGCGCTGATGGCGCCGGCGGGGTGGACGGTCGATTCGGCATCGAAGCCGGTCGGACCGGTCGGCAGCGACACTGAGACAACGGTGACGTTCACCGTCACGCCCGGTGCCGCCGCGGCCGCGAACACGAACTACAGGATCTCGGCGCTGCTCACGAGCGGTGGGATGACGGGCTACACCGATAACGCCGTCCGCATCATTCCGGCCGTCGAGGGTCGCTTCCACCGCTGGGGCAACTGGGCCGAGTACGACAACTGGGTCCAGACCGCCGCGCCGCAGGCACTCCGCCTCGGCCGCTCGGCGGCGATCCAGACGACCGGGGTCGGTGAGACGTTCACGCTCCCCGTCGACGTGCACAACTGGTCGGACACGCCGCAGTCCGGCGTCGTCAGCCTGACGCTGCCGACCGGCGTCACCGCCGACGCGACGAGCAAGCCGTACGGTCCGCTCGCGCCTGGCGGGGACGCAACCGTGAACTTCAGCGTCTCGAACTCGTTCACGAACGCGACGCTGCCGATCAGCAATCCGGGCTCGCCCGCGAGCCAACAGAACACGAACGTCACCGTGCGTATCACGACCACGTTCGGGTCGGGCAGCGGCTTCGAAGACCTGACGCTGGGCATCGTCCCGAAGACGACCATCCCCGCCGCGGCGAGCGCGCCGACGGTCGATGCTGTCGCAAGTCCCGGCGAGTACACCGGCGAGGCGCTCGACATCGGACGCAAGTGGGAGCCCGGCGGGTCGACGCGCGACTGCTCGCCGCCCGGCGTCGACTGCGGAAACGCAGCGGGCTCGACACCCGGCGACGCGAACAGCACGTGGGCGAAGGTCACGCGCTCCGGCGACGACCTCTTCTTCTTCATCCACGTCCGCGACGACTACCAGAGCTACGCCGTGACGCCGCAGGAGTGCGTCGCCCACTGGCTCGCGGACTCGGTCGAGATCCTGATCGACCCGCGTGGAAACGGCTCGCAGCAGCTGCTGGACACGGCGGCCGCGTTCAAGCTCGGCGTCTTCCCGTTCACGAACGATCCGACGAACTTCAACGGCAACGGAGTGAACGGTCCTTGCTGGGAGCGCGACGCCGACAACCACCAGGGGTACGCCACCGGCCCGCTGGCGTCGACCGTGGACGACGCGCCCAACGCTCCCGGCGTGCAGGTCGCCTCGAGCGCGGCCTGGGTCGGCAGCAACGAGACGACCGTCGACCACTCGTACGGCGTCGGCGGCGGTTACAACCTCGAGGTGAAGATCCCGCTGGCCGACCTTCCGGCGGGGGTGGACCCGGACCACATGGGCCTCAACATCACGCCGTACGACGAGGACAACACGGCGGCCGCGGGCAAGACGACGCTGCGCCACATCGACCAGAGCACGCGTCTCGCGTGGTCGACGTTCGGCAGCGTCCAGTCCGACCCGTACCGCTGGGGCCACGCCTCTCTCGCGGTGTACACGCCCCCGGCCGGCCGTCCGACGACGACGGCACCGCCGAACGTCTCGCACCCGAACCTGGACGGCGTCCTCTCGCCGCAGACGATCTACCAGTCCGCGATCGACGGCGTTCCGATTTCCGGCCGTGTGCCCGCGCCGCCGAACGACAGCATCGTGATCACCAAGTCGAAGCTGACCGCGGCGAAGGCCGAGTTCGAGTTCGACGCGACCGGGCCCGGCACGGCGCACATCTTCCTCTGGACGGGAGACCACGCCGCGATTCCCGTCTTCCTGACGAGCTGTGCACTCGCGGCTGATCCGCCACCGGACTACGGCTTCACAGCATGTGCGCTGACCGACGGCGGCAGTCCGCCCTGGTCGCCCGACATGAGCGGGCGGGTCGTACGCGCCGCGACCGTCGAGATCACGAACACGGGCAAGACGAAGGCGGCGATCCCGGTCGACCAGGCCGCCTACGCCAAGCTGGTGGCCGACGGGTCGGCGCTGATCTCGTTCGAGACGCCGAACGACGAGGTGCAGGCGTTGTTCGTCCCGACACTCGAGAAGACGAAGTAGGAACGGAGGCGGGCCCGGTGCGCCGGGCCCGCCCCTCCGCCTGGTGCGCGTCCGTCTCCTGAATGCGTCGCTCGGCGCGCTCGCGGCCGCGGGCCTGCTCGCGGGCTGCGGCGGGAAGGGCGTGAGCGCACCCACGACGACCCGCTCCACGCCGTCGAACCTCGAGCATGCCGCGCCCGACCTCGAGGCGCTCCTCCCGGACAGGACCGACGGGACGCCGCTGGTGAAGGGGAGCACAACCGGGGCGGTCGTCTTCGGCGGCACCGCGTTCGGTCGCATCATGACGCGGTTCCTGAGGGCGCACGGCAAGCGGCCGCAGGATCTTCGCTTTGCGAACGCGCAGACGGCGTCGCTCGAAGTCGGCGTGTTCCAAGTCCGCGGCCTCGGTGGAGTCGCGCTCCGCCGTGCGATCGTCGCAAGCTCGCGCCCGAACGCACCCGGCCTGACGACCGCGGCGGCGACGCTGTCGGGCAAGCGGGTGACGAGGCTCGTGTATCCCAGCGGTTCGTCGCTCTACCTGTACGCGCACAAGGACCTCGTGTTCTACGTCGGTTCGCAGGAAGAGTGGCTCGCGGCCAAGATCCTCGCGATGTTCCCGTAGGGCGTTTGTAGCACCACTTGCAACGTCGCCCAAGCGTACGCGCGTTCGCCCGCGACTATCGCGAGCGAACGCATTCTGCCCCACCTTTGAAGACGCAGTCACGCGGCATCGCATGCTGAACGCGATCGAGACGGCCGCAACGACCGGCCAGCGTCAAACGCTTGGCTGATCCGCGAGCTCGAAGACGACCGACGCCCGGCCTCCTGGTCCTCGAGCAACCTCGTCGATGACGAATTGCCCGCGCCCCCTGCCACTCGACGCCAAGCGATTTCGCCAACCCCACTTGGGAGGTGGCGAACTACGCGCGCGCTCTTACGTTTCGGTTGGGAAAACGTCTGGGTCGGCCGGGTCGAACTGTCGCGCGTGATCAGGGAAGTGGTGAAGCGGCACGTTCTGTCCACTGTTAGATGCCAGAACGATCCGTCACCCAACCCGGCTCGTCGTCCTCACGCCGTCGGTGGCAGTCCTCGCACGTCACCATCGCCCGTAATGCGAGCGTTACGCCGCGCGCGGAATCGCGCCGGCCCCAGCTTCAAGCGGCCGGACCACCGCGTCTCGATCCGGCCTGAGTTAGACGCCGCGGTCAATGACTGCCTTAGGCGGCGCCTCGAGCCGAGAGCAAGCTAAGGGCCTATCCCGTTTGGAGGGACCCGAGGCTTGAGGGCGAAGCCTTCTTCGTCATCGACGAGGGAGGCGAGGATGGGTCTTGTGGTCAGGGACGATGGCTGGCGGATCCCGGACTGGTTGTGGGAGCGGATGGAGCCGTTGCTGCCGGCGCCCCCTTCGCACCCGTTGGGTTGTCATCGGCCGCGGGTGCCGAACCGCGACGCGATGGACGCGATCTTGTTGGTGCTCCGGACGGGGATGCAGTGGAACGCGCTCAACGCGACCGGCGTCTGCTCCTCCTCGGCGGCGCATCGGCGCTTTCAGGAGTGGGAGCAG
>WNGA01007002.1_pt1 | contig 27995 bp, 30 predicted proteins | sample 5400061 | NCBI WGS metagenome assembly WNGA01 (sample SAMN13153366, study PRJNA577476) | soil metagenome | isolation source: 100 cm soil or saprolite under grassland replicate 2 | place: USA:California | collected 2016-06-15
GGAGCACCACGCGGCCGCCCGCCGCCTCGACCGCCACCCGCAACGCCTCGGTCGGTGCGGAGAAGGGCCCGACTACTACGTCCTGCTCGACCGCACCGAGGGCGCGCGTGGCCCATCTGACCAGCCGCGACGTGAGGTCCCCCGGGTCGCCGCCGCCGACCGTGACGAGGATCCGCCTCGCCCGGTCGGGGACGCTTCGGGTGCCTGCCTGGCCGAACTGTGGGCGGAGCAACACGTAGCGAGGGCCGAGCAAGAACCGTGTGCGCAGGGCACCACGGTACGGCAGCCGCTCCGCGCCGGCGCTCGCGTTGACGACGAGGTCCACCGGCAGCTCGTGGTCGGCGAGATCGTCGATGACGACGACGCGCAGGCCCGCGGCGGTGAGCGCCGTCAGGTAGGCGGTCCCGACCGAAGGCGAGTCCACGACGATCACGCGTGCCTGGTGCGCGCGACAGTGCTCGATTGTGCCGGCGAGGTCGCGCGCGGGCTCGACCGGCACAGTTTCGAAGTCCGACGCCTCGAGCCACTCACGCGCGAGCGAGTCCCCGGCGAAGGCAAAGAGGCTCTCGACGCCGAGCTCCCGCAGGGCTCCCGCGAGCGTCAGGCAGCGCCGGGCGTGGCCGAGCCCGATGTCGGGCCCCGCGTCGGCGCGGACAGCGACACGCGGCGTGGCCGTCATCGCCGGAAGTGGGCGAGCACTTTCTCCACGGCGTAGACGACGTCCTCGACGTCCGCGTCCGTCATCGCCGGGAAGATCGGCAGGCTGAGGATCCGCTCGTAGGCATCCTCGGCCACGGGCCAGCCGCCGCGCCGGAATCCGAGGCGTTCGTAGTAGGGATGCCAGGGGACGGGGATGTAGTGGACGTTGACGCCGATGTTCTCGCCGCGGAGCGCGCGAAAGACCTCGGCGCGCCCGACGCGCAGGCCGTCGAGCCGCAGCCGAACGACATAGAGGTGCCACGCCGACTCCCGGTCGGCGAGCACGACAGGCCGCTCGATCTCCGGCAACGCGGCGAGGGCGCGCGTGTACTGCGTGGCGATTTCCCGACGCCGGACGATCTGCTCCGGGAGCCGCTCGAGCTGCGAGAGCCCGAGCGCCGACTGGATGTCGCTCAGGCGATAGTTGTAGCCGAGCTCCGCCATCTCGTAGCGCCAGTCCTCGCGCCGCTGGTGCTCGCGAATGATGCCGTGGTTGCGGAAGGTGCGGAGGCGCGTGGCGAGGGCCGGATCGTCCGTCGTGATCATGCCGCCCTCGCCGGTCGTGATGTGCTTCACCGGGTGCAGGCTGAACGTCGTCATCCGCGCGAGGCCTCCGACTGGTCGGCCCCGGTACGTCGCGCCGAGGGCGTGCGACGCGTCGGCGATGAGCGGGAGGGCATGACGCGCGCTGACCGCATCCAACTCGTCCAGGTCCGACGGCTGCCCGGCGTAGTCGACGGTGATGATCGCCCTGGTCCTCGACGTGATGCACGCCTCGACCTTGGCGGGGTCCAGGTTGAGCGTGTCCGGCCGCACGTCGGCGAACACGACCGTCCCCCCAAGATAGCGCACGCAGTTCGCCGTGGCCGCGAAGGTCAGCGGGGTCGTGATCACCTCGTCGCCCGGCCCGATGCTCGCGGCGAACGCGGCAGCGTGGAGCGCGGCCGTCCCGCTGCTCACGGCGACGGCGTGCGGCACGTCGACGGCCTTGGCGAACGCGGTCTCGAACTCGTCCACGATGGGACCGGTCGTGAGCCAGTCCGAGCGGAGCGCGGCCACCACCGCTGCGATGTCGGCCTCGTCCACGCAGTGCCGCCCGTACGGCAGCATCGAGGCACGGACGGGCCGGCCCCCCTCGATCGCGAGCGCGGCGTTCGCCGTCATGCCAGGGGTCCGAGCAGCTGGGTCAGCGCTTCCGGGGTGAGCTGCTGGGGGTTCGTGTCGCTCGCATACCGAAAGCCCGGGCGGAGCGGGCGGCTCCCCGTCCAGCGCTTCGACGCCCGCTCGGGACCGAGCGGCAGGATCACGAACTTGTCGTCGAGCTCGAGCGTGTGGCGCGCCTCGTCCTCGGACACGAGGATCTCGTGCGTCTTCTCACCGGGCCGGCTGCCGATCACGTCGACCTCGCAGTCAGGCGCGAGGGTTCGCGACAGCTCGAGGATCGTCATGGACGGGAGCTTCGGCACGAAGATCTCCCCCCCGTGCATCTCCTCGATGCACCCAACCACGAAGCGCACGCCCTTTTCGAGGGTGATCCAGAAACGGCTCATGGCGGGGTCGGTGATCGTGATGCGTCCGTTGCGGCGCTGCTCGAGGAAGACGGGGATCACGCTGCCGCGGCTGGCGACGACGTTGCCGTAGCGGGCGCACGCGAACCGGGTGTCGCGGTCGCCGGCATAGGCGTTGCCATCCACGAACAGCTTCTCCGCGCAGAGCTTGGTCGCCCCGTAGAGATTGACGGGTTGACAAGCTTTGTCGGTGCTGAGGGCCATCACGCGCTTGACGCCGCAGTCGATCGCGGCGTCAATGACATTCTTCGCGCCCATCACGTTCGTGAGAATTGCTTCGAACGGGTTGTACTCACAGGCGGGCACCTGCTTCAAGGCAGCCGCGTGTACGACGACATCGACACCGTAGAACGCCCGGTACAGCCGCTCGCGATCCCGCACGTCACCGAGGAAATAGCGGACCGGCGAATCACCGGTGTCCGGGAATTGCTGCCGCATCTCGTGCTGCTTCAGCTCGTCGCGGCTGAAGACGATGAGCTTCTTGGGCCGGAGCTCCCGGAGCACGACCTCCACGAATGTGCGGCCGAACGACCCGGTGCCTCCGGTGACCAGAACGCTGAGCTCGTGCCAGTTCACGGCGCGGCACCCGGCGTCCGCTGCGTCCGGTACCACTCGACGGTGCGGCGCAGGCCGTCCTCGAAGCTCGTCCGCGCCCGGAAGCCGAACCAGCGCTCGGCCCGGCTCGTGTCGACACACCGGCGCGGCTGCCCGTTGGGCTGCGTCGTGTCCCACACGATTTCGCCCTTGAAGCCGGTGAGCTTCGCCACGACGCGGACGAGATCCCTGATGCTGATCTCCACGCCGGAGCCGAGGTTCACGGGCTCGGCACCGTCGTAACGCTCGGCGGCAAGCACGATCGCCTCCGCCGCGTCCTCCACATAGAGGAATTCGCGGGTAGGCGTGCCGTCGCCCCAGCATACGATCTTCGGCTCTCCCCGCTCTGTCGCCTCGACGCACTTCCCGATGAGAGCCGGAATCACGTGCGAGTTCTCGCGGTCGACGTGATCGCCCGGCCCGTAGAGATTGACCGGCATCACGTGCGTCGCGTTGAAGCCGTACTGCTGCCGGTACGCCTGCGCCTGCACAAGCAGCATCTTCTTGGCGAGACCGTATGGCGCGTTCGTCTCCTCGGGGTAGCCGTTCCAGAGGTCGTCCTCGGCGAATGGGACCGGTGTGAGCTTCGGATACGCACAGATCGTGCTGACACCCACGAACTTCGAGACGCCGGCGCGCCAGGACTCGTGAAGAAGCTGCGTGCCCATGAGCAGATTGTCGTAGAAGAATTCGGCGGGATGGGAGCGATTCGCGCCGATCCCGCCAACGCGCGCCGCGAGGTGGATCACCATGTCCGGCCGGGCGTCGCGGAGCACACGCTCGATGTCCTCGCTCCGCCGCAGATCGTAGTCGCGGCTCCGAGGGACGAACGGGCTCCGGCAGCCCCGCCCCTTGAGCGCATCGACGACGCGCGAGCCGAGGAAGCCGGCGCCCCCGGTCACCAGCACGCGGTCCATGCTCGTCCCGCTCACTTCACGTCCTCCGCGGCGACCACCGACGCCGTGAGTTGCCGGAGCGTGAGGACCTTTTCCCGCGGCACGTTCAGGCGCGCCAGCTCCGCGACGTGCTGCTCGGGGCGATCGAAAGCCGCCAGGATGAGGCCGTCGAAATCCTCGCCGACGAGCTCCGCGATCGGTCGCACAGGGAAGCCGAGGAAATGGCCGTTCGGCTCCCGAGAGAAGACGCCGACGGGCTCGAGTCCGAACTCTTTGAGTGTCAGGTAGGCGAGCTCGGCGGGCTCCCCCGTGCCGTAGAGGACGATGCGCTTCACGCCCGTCCTGACAAGCTGGCTCAACGACTCACGAAGGGTCTGTCGGGAGCGTTGGTATAGATGAATCGAGTAGGCCAGGTGGTCGTACGTGAGCCGGCTCTTCTCGGCGATCCCCTTCGGCGTGAGGAGGTACCGGAGGCGCTTGCCCGCCGCGGGCTTCTTCGGAAACTCGACGATCTTGATGGACCCCTTCCGGGCCAGGCGCTTGAGCAGCAGGTTGGTCAAGCCGAGCGCCACACCAAGACGCTGGGCGAGCGCCCGCTGGCTCAGGGGGCGGCCCTCGCTGATGGCGGTGAGAATCTCGAGGTCGCGCTCGGCGTGGCGTTCCACGGTCACACGGCCGGTCGCCGGTCGTTGTTCATCATTTGAACGTTCATTACCTGAACATGCCGCACCTCAGCGTGTCAAGGAAAACTATGAGGGCCGACTAAAACGCTCACGAAGTCAGTGGGTTGCTCCTATAATCGCCCTCGTGCCTTCGGGTGGGAGCGGGTACGCGATCGAGGACCGGGGAAGCGAGCGCGTCCTCAGAGTCCAGGGGCGAGAGCACCACACCTACTATAGCGAGCGCCTCATCCGGATGCTGATCGAGCGAAAAGGCATCGAGCGCGCCCCTCTCTACTTTCCCTTCAAGGAAACGCGCGGCCGTCACTTCCTCGAGCGCCTCTTCGCCTATCTGGCGGCGCGTGGATCCGCCTCGCTCGCCGTGCTCGAGGTGGGATGCTCCTTCGGTCACATCACGGAATACCTGAACGATCAGCCCCGCGTGGCCGTGATCGACACCTTCGACGTCGACCGGGAGTTCGTGGAAATGACGCGTGCCAAGGTCGAAGATTTCGGTCTCGCCAAGGTGCGGCAGGTCCTCGACCTGACCGATGAGGAGACCACGCGGCTTCCGTTCGACGATCACGCGTTCGACCTCGTCCTGGCGGTGGGCGTCGTGGAGCATCTCGCGCCGGACGGCCGCCACCGCTACGTCGACGAGTGGTACCGCGTCCTCGCCCCCGGTGGTCACCTCGTGATCCTGGATACCCCGAACCGTGCCTTCCCCCTGGAGACGCACTCCGCTGGCCTCCCCGGGATCCAGTGGTTGCCTCCGCGGATCGCCTTCGCCTACGCGCGTCTGGTGCGACCACGCTTCAGAGGCGTTCGGTTCGAGGACTTCGACCGGAACGGAGCCTGGCGCAATGCTTCCCTGAGCGAGTGCTTCCCCTCCGTCGGGAGGAGCGCTTTCGTGGATGCGACGGAGGAGGCGGGCTACGGCTGGCGGTTCTTCCGCGACACTGCGCGGTCGCGCACCCGAAGGGCCTTGCTGCCGTTGTTCGCGGTCGCCTGCCGCTCGCTCACGATGCTCGGCCGGCCGCCTTCGCTGGCGCTACCGTACTTCAACCTCGTGCTGAGGAAGCGCGAGCCGGCCGACCTCACTCGCCGATGACTTGGATGCTAATCTCCCGCCTCCGCGGCCCATCGAGCTCCGCGAAGATGATCGACTGGAACCGGCCGAGGGTGAGTTCGGCGTTGTTGATCCCGACGGCGATGGACCGCCCGATCAGCGCCGCGCGGAGGTGCGAGTGCGCGTTGCCGCGCTCGCAGTCCGACACGCGCGGATCATCGTGGCGGTAACCGCCCCGCTCGGGGACGAGCCGCTCGATGAGGTGCTTCAGGTCGTCGATCAGCGCGCTCTGGAACTCGTTGATGAACAGGGCGCAGGTCGTGTGCAAGGTGTTGATCAGCGCGATGCCCGCCGAGATGGGGAACTGCTGAATCGCATCGCGCACGAGCTTGGTGACATCCGAGACCTCGGTGCGCTCTTCGGTCGACAGCGTGAGCGAGGTGCTGTACACCTTCATGATCGTGCTTTCTCCGAAGCGTACCGCTTGGATTGGCCGGTACACCGCCCTCTGGTTGCGCCTAGACTGACCGTTACGATACCGACATATTTCTGGAAAAGTCAATCTCTTTAGGTCTCACTGCGGAGCGATCGGACAATTTAGTCCATAGTTTCCCGTCGTTGGCATCGGCGCTCCGCCTCACGCCGTCTTGGGGTCCAAGAGGTCGCGCAGCCCGTCGCCCAGTAGATTGAGCCCGAGCACGGTCAGGGCGATCGCGCCGCCGGGGAACACGGCGAACCACGGGTTCAGGGACAGAAAGTTCTGCGCCTCCCGGAGCATGAGTCCCCAGGAGGGGTGCGGCGGCTGGGTCCCGAGTCCGAGATACGCCAGGCCCGCCTCGGCGAGGATGGCGATTGGAAAGCTGGTGGTGGCCTGGACGATCAGCGGTGGCAGGATGTTCGGCAGGATGTGCCGCGCGATGAGGCGGCGATCACCCGCGCCCAGCGCCTTGGCCGCGACGACGAACTCGCGCTCCCGGAACGCGAGGAACCCCGCGCGCGTCAGGCGGGCGAAGGCCGGGACGAACGCGATGCCGATGGCGACCATGCTGATCGCGATTCCCGGGGCGAACACGGCTGCGAAGAGTAGCGCGGAGAGAATCGCGGGGAAGCCCTGGATCGCGTCGACCAGCCGCATGAACGCCTCATCGATCCATCCCCCCACGTAGCCGCTGAGAATTCCGATCAGCATCCCCACGGCGGCACCGATCCCGACCGCGATCACGCCGACCGCAATCGAGGTGACGGTGCCCGTCATCACGCGCGAGAGCACGTCGCGCCCGTACTGATCGGTCCCGAACGGGTGCGGCCCGGATGGTCCCTGCAGGCGACCGATGATCGACATCGCGAGCGGGTCCTGCGGCGTGTAGACGAGGCTCAGCGCCGCGGTGGCGATCAACAGCGCCGTGATCGCGGTGCCGAGCGCGAACGTCACATGCCGCAGCGGACGGCGCCCGGTCATGACTGCCCACGGCTCCCGACGACACCGAGTCGCAAGCCGCCCGAGGCCCGAGCGCGGAGCCGAACGGAGCGGCTAGTCATAGCGGATGCGTGGATCGAGCACCACGTAGAGCAGGTCGACCGCGAAGTTGATGAGCACGATCGACGACGCGACGAAGAGCGTCACGCCCTGCACGACCGGCAGGTCACGAGCGGTGATCGCGCCGAGCGCCAGACGTCCCAGGCCCGGAAGGGCGAACACCGACTCGAGGATGATGGCGCCCGCCATCAACTGGCCGAGCTGGACCCCGGCCACGGTCACGATCGGGATCAGGGCGTTGCGGAGGGTGTGCTTGCCGATCACCAAGAGCTCGCTCACGCCCTTGGCGCGTGCGGTGCGCACGTAGTCCTCGCGCAGCACGTCGAGCACCGAGGAGCGAGTAGCGCGCACGAGGACCGCCGCCTGGAAGAGCCCGAGCGCGACCGCCGGGAGCAGGAGCGACCGCACGCCCGGCCAGAGCCCGGCCGACCAGCCTGCGAAGCCGCCGGACTGCACCCAGCCCAGGTGGACGGAGAACAGCAAGATCAGGAGCAGCCCGGCCCAGAAGCCCGGAATCGCGACACCAATCTGCGAGACGGCCATTGCCAGATAGTCGCCGGCCCGCCGGTGGCGCCGGGCCGCGTAGAGGCCGACGGGCAGCGCCGTGGCGGCCATGAGCAGCGCCGCCATCAGTGTGAGCGGAAGCGTCACCGGCAACCGGCTCGCGATGAGCCGGCCCACCGGCAGGTCGTACTGGAGGGACACGCCAAGGTCCCCCTGCAGCGCGTTGGTGAGCCATTCGACATACTGGAGGGGGATCGGGCGGTTCAGCCCCAGCGCCTCGCGCAGCCGCGCCGCCGCCTCGGGGCTCCCCTCCGGACCGATGATCACCAGCGCGGGATCGCCGGGCAGCACGCGAACGACGACGAACACGAGGCCCGAGACGAAGAAGAGGGTCGCGACGAACGCCACGGCCCTCCTCGCGATGTACCGCCGCACGCCCTTACGCGAGCGGCCGGGCTACTTCGCCCACGCGACCTCTGAGAGATCGAACGCCGGCAGCGGCAGGTCCTTCCAGATGCCCTGCACACCCTTCTTGGTCACGGCCAGGCGCGGATGGATGTAGAGCCACACGACGGGCGCGTCCTCCACGAGCTTCTTCTGCATCCTGACGTACAGCTCGCGGCGCGCCTTGTCGTCGACGGTGATCTCGGACTCCGCGAAGAGCTTCTGGAAGTCCGCGTTGTCGTAGCGGAAGTAGTACTTCGGGTTGGCGTAGTTGGCGATGTCCCAGGCCTCGGCGTGCCCGATGATGGTGAGGTCGTACTCCGCGTCCTTCCACACCCGCGACAGCCACTGGCCCCACTCGACCTGCTCGATCTTGATCCGGACGCCGATCTTCTGGAGCTGGGCGGCGAGGACCTCGCCGGTGCGCACCGTGTAGTAGTACTGCGGCGCGACGCGCAGGACCGCCTCGAATCCGTTCGGGTAGCCCGCCTCGGCGAGCAGCTTCTTCGCCTTCCCGGGGTCGTACGGCATGGCGCCGGACATGTCCACGAAGTAGGGGTTGAGCGGATCGACGTTGGTCCCGAGCACGCTGCCGAGGCCGAACATCGCGCCCTTCACCACCTCGGGTTTGTTGATGCCATGGGTGATCGCCCGGCGCACCCGTACGTCGCTGTACGGCTTGCGTGAGTTGTTCATCGACATGACGACGTCATTCGTCGTCTCACCGATGATCACCTGGAACCGCGGGTCCTTCTGGAGCTCCGGGACGTGCTCGGGGCCGAGACCGAACATCGCGGCGTCGATATCGCCCGCCTTGAGCGCGGCCAGCGCCGCGTTCGGGTCGGGGATGAAGCGGTACGTCACCCGGTCGAGCTTCGGCAGCCCCTTCACGTGATAGTCCGGATTCTTCACGAGCACGATGCGGTCGCCGCGCACCCACTCCGCGAGCTTGTAGGGCCCGGTGCCGATCGGCTCGCTCTTCAGGGTGTCGACGGCCTCGCGCGGGTACATGACAGAGCCCTGGCGCGCCATGTTGAGGAGGAAATTGGCGGTGGTGCCTTTCAGCGTGACGGTGATCGTGTAATCGTCCTTGACGATGATGTCGCTGATCGCCGCGTAGTATCCCGGGTAGGGGTGCTTGGTCTCGGGGTTCATCGCGCGATCGATGACGAACTTCACGTCGGCGGCCCGGAGCTCGCGCCCGTTGTGGAAGCGGACGCCGCGCTTGAGAAAGAACGTGTAATTTCTATTGTCCGAGGTGTGCCAGCGCTCCGCCAGCCACGGCACGATCTTGCCGTGGCGATCCACCTTCACCAGGCTCTCCTGCACGTTGTAGAAGACGACCATCGCCGTCGCGGAGGCCGGCGTCGCCGTGAGATCCAGGCCCGGCGGCTCCGTCGCGCTCTGCACGACGAGGTTCTGCGCGGGCGCCGTGGCGAGGGGCGCGACCAGGCAGAGGGCCAGCGCGGCCAGCAGCGCTCCGAAGTGGCGCATCGGGCGATCCTCCTAGCTCTTGGACGACGACTTGAAGTACTCGACCGTCCGGCCGAACCCCTCGTCGAAGTCCACGAGCGGCGCATAGCCCAGCAGCCGCTTCGCCTTCGAGACGTCCGCGAGCGTGTGCGCGACGTCGCCGGCGCGCGGTGGGGTGTGTCGCCGCTCGAGGCGGCGCCCCAGGATCGCCTCGAGCTTCCCGATGATCTCGATGAGGCTCACGCGACTTCCGCAGCCGACATTGAATACCTCGCCCCGAGCCCCGGGCGCCTTCGCCGCCAATATATTCGCCTCGACCACGTTGTCGATATAGGTGAAGTCGCGGGACTGGGTGCCATCGCCGTGAACCTCGAGCGACCGGCCGCGGAGTCCCCACAGGATGAACCGGGGAATCACCGCGGCGTACTCCGACTTCGGGTCCTGCCGCGGGCCGAACACGTTGAAGTAGCGGAGCCCGACCGTCTCGACGCCGTAGAGACGGGTCCAGATGGCCGCATACTGCTCGCCCGCCGCTTTGGACGCCGCGTACGGCGAGACCGGCGCCGGCGGCTGGTCTTCGCGCTTCGGGAGATCCGGGCGGTCGCCGTAGACCGACGACGACGACGCGTAGACCACGCGCGGAACCCGGCAGCGTCGGGCGGCCTCCAGCACGTTGAGCGTGCCGTTGACGTTGTTCGCGTTCGCACCCAGCGGGTCCTTCACCGAACGCGGCACCGACCGCATCGCCGCCTGGTGGAAGATTACGCGGGCGCCGCGCGCGGCGCGGAGGACCACGGACAGCGTGCGGATGTCCCCGCGGAGCACCTCGAGGTGGCGCCGGAATCGCGGCGCGAACCCGAGGTTGGCCCGCGCGCCCGTCGAGAAGTTGTCGAGGACGCGCACGCGCGCGCCGTCCGCGAGGAGCCGCTCGACGAGGTGCGAGCCGATGAAGCCGGCGCCGCCCGTCACGAGCGCGAGGTCGCTCACGCGGCGATTGTATCATCGCCGACTCGAGCGACCCGTCCGGCGCGTGCTTGACACCCCGGAAACCACCACGGTAGGGTGGGCCGACGCTCCGATGACTTTCCCCGATCGGCGCGGAACACGCCTTCGGAAGCCGGGCATGGCGCCTCGATGACGACCGGGCGCCGTTCGGGCACGCTCTCGGTGATCGTTCCCGTCCTCAACGAGGAAGGCAACATTCCCGAGCTGGTCCGCCGGCTCAAGGCGGCGCTCGACGGCGGCCTGCCCTTCGACATCATCTTCGTCGACGACGGGAGCACCGATCGGACGCCGCAGATCCTGCGCGCGTTGCACGCCGAGGACCCCCGGATCAAGGCGATCCACTTGTCACGGACGTTCGGCCATCAGGCATCGATCTCGGCCGGGCTCCAGGCGGCCACCGGCGACGCCGTCGTCGTGATGGACGGCGACCTGCAGGACGCGCCCGAGGTCGTGCCGCAGTTCGTCACCCGCTGGCTCGACGGCGACGACGTCGTGTACGCGATCCGACAAACGCGGCAGGCTTCGTGGCGCAAGCGCACCGCGTACCACCTCTTCTACCGTCTCCTCGCGCGGATCAGCGCGATCGATCTCCCCCTGGACAGCGGTGACTTCTCGTTGATGGACCGCCGTGTCGTCGACGTGCTGAACATGATGCCCGAGCGCACACGCTTCGTCCGCGGCATGCGCGGCTGGGCGGGATTTCGTCAGAGCGGCGTGCCGTGCGCCAGGGCCGACCGATTCGCCGGCACAACGAAACACACGTACGAGACACTCGTGCGCCTCGCCCTGGACGGCTTCTTCGCCTTTTCCTACAAGCCGCTCCAGCTCGCGTCGGTGTTCGGCTCCGCCGTGTCGGTCGCGGCCTTCCTGATCGCCCTCGCGCTCGTGTTTCTGAGGATCGTCCACGGCTTCCCCCTTCACGGCTGGACGTCGCTCATTGTCGCGGTGTTGTTCCTCGGCGGGGTACAGCTGATCTGTCTGGGCATCCTCGGCGAGTACGTCGGCCGCATCTACGACGAGGTCCGCGCGCGTCCGCCGTTCGTCATCGCCGCTGTCGTCGGCGACACTCGGCTTCCCTCGCCCGCCGGCACCCTCCCTCGCGGATGACGTTTCGCGGAGTCTTTCCGTCTCCGTTTACAGTCTCGATCCGAGCCCGTATAGTAAGCCTCCGCTGTTCGGTCCACGATCGCTCAATCGCGAGGGAGGTGCCGGAAGACCGGTTGACGTCTACGCGGCGTCGGTCGATCATCGCCATCGGCGGCGCGATGAACCCACCGACTCCACTCTCGACGGATCCGTCGACCTCTGAGCCCGAGGAGAACACCGATGGCGTCCTCAGCGTTCGTCACCAGCGACTTCAAGATCTTCGACGTGAACGGGTTCAAGCCCCGCATGAGCGAGATTCGCGCCCGTGTCCGGCCCAAGCTGGACGCGTTCGGCGGTAGCCTGGCGCCGTCGATCAGCCGCTCGGTCAGCGGCGCGGTCTTCGCCCACGTCGCCAGGCACGCCCGACGGACGGTGAACCCGCCCGACGACACGTGGGTCGCCTTCGGGCCCGACGCGCGCGGCTACAAGAAGCACGGCCACTTCAAGATCGCCGTCTCGCGGAGCGGTGTACGCTTTCTCTTCGAGATCGGCCCCGAGCACGCCGACAAGCGGCGCTGGGCCTCGGCGTGGAAGAAGAACGCGCCCAAGGTTGGACCGGTCCTGCGAAGGGCAAAGCACCTCGCGTGGTTCAAGAACGAGCACGACGACGACCCCGCGGCTCCCCTCGCCGACCTCACGCCGGAAAAGCTCGGCGAGCTGGCCGACGAGCTGATCCGGACCCGCGACGGCCAGTTCGTCGTCGGGCGCGTCGTGCCGGCCGACGAAGCCGCACGCTGGACGGAGGCGCAGTACCGCTCCGCGGCCCTCGAGACGTTCCGCGCGATGCCGACCGATACCGGCGGAGAAATCGTAAAGAGCCGCGCCCGCTCCCCCTTTCGAGAGCGGGCTTTGCCCGCGCCCCGATCACCTGCTCGACGCCAAGTAACACCGGTGGGGGGAATCAGGGGGAGCGGCGACCGCTCCCCCCGATGTTCAACTAGGTGACGCGCGCCGTCATCTTCGACATGGACGGCGTGCTGCTGGACTCGGGCGCGCATCACCGCGAGGCCTGGCGCGCGCTCCTCGACGAGCTCGGCGTCTCCCCCGCGCAGCCCGAGTACTGGCGCCTCACGATCGGCCGGCCGAGTGTCGAAGCCGTGCCGTTGCTCCTGGGCCGCGCGACGCCGTGGCCCGAAGCGCGGCGCCTCGCCGCGCGTAAGCACGACCACTATCGGAGGCTCGCGCGGGCGGGACCGCCGCCGGTTCGCGGCGTCGTCGCCTTCGTCGACGAGCTCGCCGCCCGGAACGTGCCCCGCGCCGTCGCGACCTCGGCCTCGCGTTACGACACGGACCGGCTGCTCGGCCGGACCGGCCTGCGTGATCGATTCGATGTGGTCGTCACCGCCGAAGACGTGCGCCGGGGCAAGCCCGATCCCGAGGTCTATCTGCTCGCGGCGCGCGGCCTCGGGCTCCCGCCCGCGCACTGCCTCGTGTTCGAGGACGCCGTTGTCGGGGTGCAGGCTGCCCGGAGCGCCGGGATGCGGGTCATCGGCGTGAGCACCGCCCACAGCGAGACCGAGCTCCGGGCGGCCGGTGCCGAGCGCGCCGTCGAGCACTTCGAGGGGGTCACATGGCCAGCGTGAGCAGGCCCGAGTTCTGGACCGATCTCTACGCGCGTGGGGGTGACGGGTGGGAGCTGCGCCAGCCCGCGCCGGCGCTCGTCGAGTTCGTCGAGCGCACACCGCCAGCGCCAGGACGCATCGCGGTGCCGGGCTGCGGGCGCGGCCATGACGTGCGGTATCTCGCTCGACACGGCCACGCAGCGGTCGGCTTCGATTTCTCGCCCGCGGCGATCGCCGAGGCGCGTGCGCTGGCGGATGCCGACGGTGTTCCGGCCGAGTTCGTCGAACGCGACATCTTCACGCTCGGCCGCGACCATGAACGCGCGTTCGACGGCGTCTGGGAGTACACGTGCTTCTGTGCTATCGATCCCACGCGCCGCGCCGAGTACGTCCGCGCCATGGGCACGATTCTCAAGTCAGGCGGCTGGCTCCTCGCGTGCTTCTTCCCCATGCGTCGCCGCGCCGCCGGCCCGCCGTTTCCAGTCTCCGAGCGCGAGGTGCGGCGGCTCTTCGCGCGGGGATTTCGATTCGAGCGTGCCTACCGGCCACGCTCGGTGCGGCTCCGGCAGGGCCAGGAGTGGACCGTCCTCTTCCGCAAGACCAATGCGCCCGGTTGAGCGGCGGACGGGCCGGCGCGTGCTACCGTACGGCCGACCCTGGCAGGAACGCGATGCCTGACAAAGAGCCATCCCGACAAGCGCAGGAGCTGGCCGCGCAAGTCGAGCGGGATGGCGGCCGCGTCCTGGCGCTCTACCAGGAGCCCGTCGGCCAGCACTGGCAGATCTTCTGTCTCCTGCCCCGCGCCAGGTGCGAGGCGAGCCCGTACCAGCGCGACCTCTCGCCCACCCATGTCAAGCGCCTCACCGAGTCGATCAAGCGGCTCGACCGCTTCGTCGATCCGATCGTCGTGATCTCGCCCCGGCCGGGGATCTACTGGACGCCGAACGGCAACCATCGGCGCACCGTCCTCGACAAGCTCAAAGCGGACTTCATCCCGGCCATCCTCGTTGTCGAGCCCGAGATGGTCTTCGAGGTTCTCCCCCTCAACGTCGAGAAGGCGCACAACCTCAAGGAGAAGTCGCTCGAAGTCATCCGCATGTACCGTGCGCTCGCCAAGGAGGAGCCGGAGACCACCGAGGAGCGTTGGACGTTCCAGTTCGAGTCCGCGCACTTCATCACGCTCGGCCTTCTCTACGAGGAGAACAAGCGGTTCGCCGGCGGGGCGTTCGCACCGATCCTCCGGCGGGTCGACAAGTTTCTCAAGCACGCGCTCCCGAAGGGCCTGGAGACGCGGACGGAGCGCGCCGACCTGGTCCGGGAGGCCGACGCGGCGCTCGGCGCCGTCGTCACGAAGATCAAGAAGCGCGGGATCAACCACCCTTACGTGAAGAACTACCTCCTCGCACGAACCACGCCGCTCACGCGAGCGCGCAAGACGCTTCCGTCGTTCGAGCAGACCTTCAAGAAGCTGCGCCTGAACCTCGAAGAGTTCGACGTGGGCAAGGTCCGCTACGACGACATCCAGCGTTCCTCGATCATGGGCGCCCCCGCGGGGGAATAACCGTGCCGGGGCCGCTCGCCGATCGCGTCGCCGTCGTCACCGGCGGTACCGGGGCGCTGGGGCAGGCAGTGACGCTGCGGTTCCTCTCCGACGGCGCGGCCGTCGCCGTGCCGTACGCCGTTCGGGGGGAACGCGATCAGCTCTACCAGCGGGTCGCCGCCGCCGACCGCCACCGTCTCGTCATGGAGCCCGTCGACGTGACCGACCTAGAGGCGATGACCGCCTTCGCCGCGAGCGCCGTCGCCGCCCGCGGAAGGATCGATATCCTCGTGGCCGGCGTGGGCGGTTTCGTGGGGGGATCGCTCCTCGAGACGGACGGAGAGACCTGGAAGCGCATGCTCGATCTCAATCTGACGACCGCGTTCAGCGCCGCGAAGGCAGTGCTTCCCCGCATGGTCGAGGCGCGGTACGGCCGCGTCGTCATCATCGCGTCGCGCGCGGTGGTACCCCCCGCGGGGGGCTTCATCGCCTACACCGTCGCTAAAGCCGGAGTGATCGCCTTCACTCAGGCGCTCGCCCAGGAGACGCGCGAGGACGGGGTGACGGTGAACGCCGTGCTGCCGAGCACCATGGACACGCCGGCGAATCGCGCAGCGATGCCGAATAGCGACCGCAAGGGTTGGGTCCCCGTAGAGGCGGTCGCCGACGCGATCGCGGTGCTCGCGCGCGAGGCGTCCGCGCACATCACTGGCACGCTTCTCGCGATCTGAGGCGAGCCCCGCACGGGCCCTCCGGAAACCCGACCGCCTGGCCCTGCTCCACCGTCCCCCTGTAAACGATCGGCCGCACCCTACGTCCAATCAATCATTGGTTTGAGCGGTCAAGTTCGACACCGGAGGGGGACCGATGAAGCCTCTGACGGTCGTGGCGGCGGGAGCGGTGGTCGTGGCCCTGAGCTGTGGCGCTGCGGGCGCCCAGAACGGCCGGGAGATCAGACAGGACCGGAAGGACGTGAGTCAGGACCGGCGCGAGCTCCGGCAGGACAACCGTGACATCCGTCAGGACCGGCGTGAGCTCGCCGGGGACCGACGGGAGCTCGCCCGGGACCGCGAGGCCGGTCGGGCCGATGAGGTCAAGCGGGATCGCGCCGAGCTGCGCGACGACCAGCGCGAGCTCCGCGAGGACATCAGCGACCGGCGTGACGACCGGCGCGACCTGCGGCAGGACCGGCGCGAGCTTCGACGCGACGTGCGACAGTAAGGGGAAGCTTGCGGCCGGGGAGTTGGGAGTGACAAGGTGAAGGGCGAGGGGACGACAGCAGAGTGGAGCCATCGGACGAGGCGCTCTGCGAGCGCGTGGCCAAGCGGGACGAGGCGGCGTTCGACCTCCTCGTGGCTCGCTACCAGGAGCGGGCGTACCGCCTGGCCTGGTCCATGCTCCGCAACGCCGAGGACGCGCGCGACCTCTCGCAGGAGGCGTTCATCCGCCTCTACGAGGCGGCCGGGAGCTTCCGCGGGCGGTCGAAGTTCTCCACCTGGTTCTACCGTATCCTCGTCAACCTCTGCCTGGACCACAAGCGCAAGAATCGCTGGTGGAAACTCTGGGTGCGCGACGAAGGCGACGACCGGACCGATCCGATCCTCGAGCGGCAGCCGGCGCCGGTCATCGACCCCGTGGACAAGCTCGGCCGGGAGCGGACCATGAAGGACCTGGGTGCGGCGGTCGACCGGCTCGCGCCGCGCCAGCGGGCCGCCGTGCTGCTCAGGGTCCAGGAGGACCTGGCGACCTACGAGATCGCCCAGGTGCTCAAGTGTTCCGAGGCGACCGTGCGCGTCCATCTGCACCGCGCGTTGACGACCCTCAAGAAGACGGTGGAGAAGCGCTGACATGGCGAAGCATCCCGATACCGACCTGGTGCCGTATCTCCGCGGGGAGCTTCCCCCGGCCGACCGCGAGCGCGTCGCACGGCATCTCGAGGAGTGCCCGGACTGCCGACAGGACACCGAGCGGCTCCGAGATCTGCTCGGCCAGCTCTCTCGCTCGATCGGAGAGCCGCCGGGGGTGAACTGGGCCCACTATCGCGCCGAGCTACGCGGGAAGCTCGAGGCGCGACGAGGGCAGCGCGTGTGGTGGTGGCGTCCCGCGCCGCTTGTGCTGTCGGCGAGCGTCGCCGGCGCGCTCCTCCTTCTCGTCGCGGTGTGGAGCGGGCGTGAGACGTTGACGGGCGCGGATCCCTTCACGCTCGAGGAAGCGTCCATCGGTCGCCAGCTCGGTCTCCTGCAGGAGTACCAGGTGGTCGAGCGGCTCGATCTCCTCGAAGACCTCGACCTCATCCGTGACCTCGACGGGCTCGCCTCCGGGCTCCAGAGCTAGCGGTGCACCGCACCCCGGTATGGCTGGTGGTGGGGCTGCTCGGCGCCATCGGGTTCGTGACGGCGCGCGCGGGCCGCGCGGCCGACGGGGCCGGTCAGCCGCCTGACGCCCAGATGCTGCTCGACCTCGACCTCCTCAAGGAGACCGACCTCGCCCGCGACTGTGGCCTCCTCACGCGCATGCCGATCCTCGAGCGGATGCGCCTCCTCGAGGCGCTGCCGGCGCTCCAGACGCAGCCGCCAACGGCACCGGCGCCCAACGCGGCAAAGGATCGATGATGTCCCGGCTCCTGCCGACGATTCTGCTGCTGATCGCTATCCTCGTGGTCGGGGTCCTCGAGGTCGCATGGGGCCAGACGGCGCCGATCCAGGGGCTGGAGACGCTCACGCCGGAGGAGCGGGCCATTGCCGAGCGGAACCTCGAGCGATGGCAGAAGCTCACGCCCGACGAGCGGGCGCGCGCGCTCGAGAACTACCGCCGCTGGAAGTCCATGACTCCGGAGGAGCGGGAGGCGGCGCGCCAGAACTACAGGCGCTTCCGCCAGCTCGCGCCCGAGCAGAAGGCGCGGATCCTCCAGGACTTCCAGCGCTGGAACGACCTGCCCGAGGAGCGCCGACAGGAACTGCAGAAGTCGTACGACCGCTTCCAGCGGCTGCCGCCCGAGCGGCGCGAGCGCCTCCAGCAGCGCTTCGGTCAGTGGGAGTCGATGTCACCCGAGGAGCGTGAGCGCGTCCTGCGCAACCAGGAACGCTGGCGGCAGATGAGCCCTGACGAGCGCGACCGCATCCGTGAGCGCTGGCGCCAGATGCCTCCCGAGGAGCGCGAGCGGCTGCACCAGCAGCGTCAGCAGCGTCGCGGCCAGCCTTGAGCGAGCGGCCGGGAGCGGGGCGGTGAGGTCTCGGGTCCTCACGCTGCTCGCGCTCGGCGCGCTGGCGGGATGCAGCGCGGCAGCGGCCGCCGGAGCCGGCCCTGCCCAGCCGCAAGTGGCTGAATCGTCCGCGGCGAGCGCGGCGCCGCCCGCCGTCGATCGCCAGATCCTCCACGCCCTCAACCGCCTCACCTACGGGGCGCGGCCCGGCGACGTCGAGCGAGTACGCGCGATCGGGCTCTCGGCCTGGATCGACCGCCAGCTTCGCCCCCGGACGATCGACGACGCCGCCACCGAGCGGGCGCTCGCCGAGCTGACGACGCTTCGCATGCCCATCGCCGAGCTGCTACGGGAGTTCCCCCGGCCCGATCCGAAGATGCGCGAGAAGATCGCGAGGGGCGAGATGACGCGCCAGGAGATGCAGGAGCGCTATCCGATGGAGAAGCGGCCGTTCCGGATCGCGGCCGAGCTCCAGGCCGCGAAGGTCATCCGCGCAGTGATGAGCGAGCGCCAGCTCGAGGAAGTCATGGTCGATTTCTGGTTCAATCACTTCAACGTCTTCGCCGGGAAGGGCGACGTTCGTTGGTACGTGTCGGCTTACGAGCGCGACGCGATCCGGCCCCACGCGCTGGGGACGTTCCCCGACCTGGTGCGCGCCACCGCGCGCCATCCCGCGATGCTCTTCTATCTCGACAACTGGCTCAGCGCCCGGCCCGGTTTCATCGTGCCGGCGGGGCCGAATCGCGGCCGGAACGCCGGGCTCAACGAGAACTACGCGCGCGAGCTGATGGAGCTACATACGCTCGGTGTGGACGGCGGGTACACGCAGAGGGACGTGACGGAAGTCGCGCGCGCGTTCACCGGCTGGACGATCGACCGTCCGCAAATCAACGGGCGCTTCGTCTTCCGGCCCCTGATGCACGACGGGGGCGAGAAGGTCGTCGTCGGCCACCGCATCCCGGCGGGCGGTGGGCAGGGCCATGGTGAGCGCGTGATCGAGATTCTCACGCGCCATCCGTCGACCGCGCGCTTCGTCGCCACCAAGCTCGTCCGGCGCTTCGTGTCGGACACGCCACCCCCCGCGCTCATCGCTCGGGTCGCCGCGACCTACACGGGCACAGGGGGCAACATCCCCGCGATGCTCCGGGTGATCTTCGAGTCACGCGAGTTCTCCGGCGAGGACGCCTATCGGGCCAAGATCAAGAAGCCGTTCGAGTTCGTGGCGAGCGCGGTGCGGGCGCTCGGCGGCAGCACCGACGCCGAGGGAGGCTCGGCGCTCGCCCGGGCGAGCGCCGAGATCGGGGAGCCGCTCTATCTGGCCCAGCCGCCGACGGGCTACGCCGATCGAGCAGACGTGTGGGTCAATGCCGGCGCGCTGCTGGCCCGCATGAACTTCGCCCTCGCGCTCACCTCGGGCCGTTACCCGCACGTGACCGTGGAGCTCCCCGCGCTGGTCGCGGGCATCGATCCGCGCTCACCCGCGGCGGTGCTCGACCACCTCCTCGCCGCGATCGTCGCCAACCAGGCCGGACCGGAGACGCGCGCCGTACTGGCCGCGCAGCTGACCGATCCCCAGATCACGCGGCTGTCGACGGACGACCGGGGGCCGGCGAGCACCGACGTCGCCAAGCTCGCGGCGCTCGTGATCGGCTCGCCCGAGTTCCAACGGCGCTGAGGTGTGACGGGGGCCCGCGGACGATAAATCAGGAGAGCACGGGATGACCACGCGACGGACGTTCCTGAAAGCCGGCGGATGCGCCCTGGTCGCCTACGCGGCGGCGCCGCGATTCCTCCTGCGGACGGCCCGCGCAGCGCAGGCGAACGGCCATGTGCTGGTGGCCGTGTTCCAGCGCGGCGCCGTGGACGGGCTCAGCATGGTGATGCCCCACGGCGAGGCCGGCTACGCCGCCGGGCGTCCCTCGATCGGGCTCCAGCCGCCGAAGCGGGACGAGGCCGACCGCGCGATCGATCTCGACGGCTTTTTCGCCTTCCACCCCGCGCTCGCTCCGCTCGTGCCGCTCTGGGAGAACCGGGCCTTGGCGGTGATCCACGCGTGCGGCTCTCCGGACACGACGCGCTCCCATTTCGACGCCCAGGACTACATGGAAACCGGGACGCCGGGAGTCAAGAGCACACCTGACGGCTGGCTGGCGCGCGCGGTCAAGACGCGGCCGCCGAACCAGACGCCGTTCCGTGCGGTCGCGATGGGCCCGGCGCTCCCGCGGACGCTCCAGGGTGACGTCGGCGCAATCTCGATGCAGTCCATCGAGCGCTTCGATGTCCGCGCCGGCTCCGATGGGAGCGTGCGGCGGGGCTTCGAGTCGCTCTACGAGCAAGGAGTCCGTGACCTCCTCCACGGGACGGGGCGCGAGACCTTCGAGGCGGCGAAGATGCTCCGGAGCGCCAACGCCGCGCACATCCCGCCGGCGAACGGCGCCGACTATCCACGCGGCCAGCTCGGCGAGGCGCTGCGCCAGATCGCCCAGCTCATCAAGGCGGGCGTCGGCCTCGAGGTCGCGTTCGCCGACATGCAGGGCTGGGACACCCACGTCGGCCAGGGCGCCGAGCGCGGGCAGCTCGCCCTCCGCTTCCGCGAGTTCGGGGGGGCGCTCGCGGCCTTCGCTCAGGACCTCGGCAGCAAGATGGCGGACGTCGTCGTGATCACGATGTCGGAGTTCGGCCGGACCGTCGCGGAGAACGGCAACCGGGGGACCGACCACGGTCACGCGACGGCGATGCTCGTTCTCGGCGGCGGTGTGCGCGGCGGCCGCGTGTACGGGCGCTGGCCCGGGCTCGCCCGCCACCAGCTCTTCGAGGGCCGTGACCTCGCCGTGACGACGGACTTCCGCACCCTTTTCTCCGAGGTCGCGACGCACCATCTCGGCGCGCCGGCCGCGCCGCTTTTCCCGGGCTTCAGGGCCACGCAGCCGTCGCTCGGGCTCTTCGCATAGTCTCGCCCCCGACGGGGGCCGTTCGTGCGGCTGCGACGTAATTGCGCCCGTCGCACGCCCTGTGGTACCGTCCGCGCGCATGGGCGAGAACGTCATGCTGGCTCGCGACAGCGCGATCGCGACCGTCACGCTGAATCGTCCCGACCGCCGTAACTCGCTGAGCGACGCGATGCTGACCGACCTGGCCACGGCGTTCGCGGAGCTGCGGGACGACGCCGCGACGCGCGTGGTCATCGTCACGGGCGCGCCGCCGGTGTTCTCGTCGGGAGCCGACGCCGGCCTCAAGTCCGCCATGTCGGCCGAGGAGCGACGAGCGGCGTTCGGCCAGCGAAAAAGCCAGTTCCGCCGGCTCTTCGAGCGCGCCAACACGATGCTCGAGAACCTCGAGCAGGTGACGATCGCCATGATCAACGGCCACGCGGTGGGCGGCGGGTGGGGTCTCACGCTCGCTTGTGACTTCCGCTGGGCCGCCGCCGAGGCGCAGCTCTGGATTCCGGAAGTCGACCTCGGCGTGCCCCTCGGCGTCGCGTCGACGACCCGGTTCGTGCGCCTCGTCGGTCCCGCCCGCGCGAAGGAGATCATCATGGAGTGCCGGCGGTACTCGGCCGCCGAGGCTCAGGCGTGGGGCCTCGTGCACCGCGTCGTTCCCGGCGCGGCGCTCGCCAAAGAGGTGCGCGCCTACGCCGCGTCTATGGCCGCGAAGCCGTTCAAGCCGCTGGCGGAGGTCAAGGCCCGGATCAACGCCGTCGCCCGCACCGGAATCCCGGAGGTCAACGCGATGACGGAGGGATTCCTCGACCGTGGCTGATCGGGCGATGATGCTCGACGGGATCCGGGTCCTCGACCTGTCGCGCGTGATCGCGGGTCCGTACTGCGCCACCCTGATGGCCGACCTCGGCGCCGACGTGGTGAAGGTCGAGCGCCCCGGCCGCGGCGACGATCTGCGCGCGTGGCGCGGCAACGGGATGAGCGCCACGTTCGCCGCGATCAACCGGAACAAGCGCGGCATCGCCGTGGACCTCCAGCAGCCCGAGGGCTCGAAGCTCGTCTTCGAGCTGGCCCGCCGGGCCGACATCGTCGTCGAGAACTTCCTGCCCGGCGTCGCCGATAGGCTCGGGCTCGGCTACACCGCCGTGCGCGCCGTGAACCCGGCGGCCGTCTATGTCTCGGTGACGGGCTTCGGTCAGACCGGGCCGCACGCCCGGCGGGCGGGGTACAACACCATCGCCCAGGGTATGAGCGGCATCATGGCCCTCACGGGCATGCCCGGGCACCCGCCCACGAAGGTCGGCGGCTCCGTCGCCGACGTCGCCGCGGCGTTCCTCGCCTTCGGCGTCGCGAACGCCGCGCTTGCCCATCGACTCCGCACGGGGCAGGGCCAGCACCTCGACGTGAGCCTTCTGGCCTCCACGCTCGCGCTGCTGCCCGATCCCGTCGCCCATTATTTCGACTCGGGCAAGCGGCCGCCCCGTGTGGGCAACCGAAACCCGTATCTCACTCCTGCCGAGGCGTTCCGCACCAAGGACGGCTGGGTCCAGGTCGTCATCATGAACCCCGACCAGTACACGCGCTTCATCCGGGCTCTGGGCGACGAGTCGCTGGCGACCGATCCGAAGTTCGCGACCAACGACAGCCGCATCGCCAATCACGACGAGCTGCGGGCGCGAATCGAGCGGGCGCTGGCGCGGGACACGACCGCCGAGTGGGTCACACGGTTCGAGGCCGCGCAGGTGGCCGCTGGGCCGATCTACGAGTTCGACGAAGTGTTCGAGGACCCTCAAGTGAAGCACCTCGGCCTGGTCGCCGTGGTCGAGCAGCCCGGCTACGGGCCGGCGCACATGCTCGACTTCCCGGTCAGGGCCTCGGCAACGCCGGGCACGATCCGGCGCCCGGCGCCGCTGCTCGGCGAGCACACGGCCGAGGTTCTCGCCGAGCTTGGCTTGCCCAAGGGCGAGATCGAGCGGCTCGCGGCCACCGGCGTCGTCGCCCTGGCGTGACGACGGCAGACGCATGACACGCGCCCGGCTATTCCGTGCGCTCGCCGTCGCCTTCGTGGCGTCGGCGTGCGCCGGGCTCCCGCTGGGTCGCGAGTTCCCCTCGCCCGACGCCGCCCAGATCAAGGTCAACGTCACGGACAAGGCCGGCCTGCTATCGGTCTTCGGCGAGCCCTACCAGATCGGGCTCGACAGCGGGGATCCGACGTGGCGGTGGTTCTATGCCCGGACGAGAACACCGTAGAAAGAAGGAGACAGCCGTGCCGACCAAGATCGTTCTCTCCCCGAAGCTCCCCTCGGCGCTCGTCGACGTCGCCCGCGCGCTCTTGCCGGCCGAGTTCGAGCTGCACGTCGCCGAGCAGGGCACGCCCGAGTTCCCTGCGGCCATGAAAGACGCCGAGTACTTCGTGGGGTTCGCGCGCGAGAGCTTCGGCGCTGAGTTCTACCGCGGGGCGCCCAAGCTCAAGCTGATCCAGCTGATCAGCGCCGGCTACGACCGTCTCGACATCGGGGCGGCGCGTCAGGCCCGGGTGCCGGTCGCCAACAACGGCGGCTCGAATTCGGTCGCGGTGGCCGAGCACACCTTGATGCTCATCCTGGCCGTCTTCAAGAAGCTCGCCTGGCATCACCACAACGTCATCACCGGCAAGTGGCGCGTCGGGGACTTCTCCCAGACGCGGATGTATGAGCTGGCCGGCAAGACGCTCGGGATCGTCGGCCTCGGAACCATCGGCAAGAAGGTCGCGAAACGCGCTCAGGCCTTCGACATGCACGTCCAGTATTACGACATCGTCCGGCTCACTGAACACGCCGAGGACGCCCTCGGCGTCCGCTTCGTGCTCTTCCCCGAGCTCCTCCGCACCTCGGACGTCGTCACCCTGCACGTGCCGCTCACCGACGCGACGCGCGGCATGATGGGCGCTCGCGAGTTCGCGACGATGAAGCGGAGCGCAATCCTGATCAACACCTGCCGGGGGCCCGTCGTCGACGAAGCGGCCCTGCAGGTCGCGCTGGCCTCGGGGCAGATCGCCGCGGCCGGCCTCGACGTCATGGTCGAGGAGCCGCCGGCGGCGAACCACCCACTCTTCGCCCTCGAGAACATCACGATCACACCGCACACGGCAGGGCCGACGTGGGAGAACTGGGCGAAGGCGTTCCGCAACGCGTTCGACAACGTCCAGAGAGTGGCGGCTGGACGGAAGCCGCTCTGGGTCATCCCCGAGCTGCAGGACCTGTTCTAGCCGATCACGGAGCGACGGCACGACGGGCGGCCCGGATTCCGGAATGTTCTCGAGGCCGACGAGATCTATGCGCCGGTAAAAGAGGCCTGGCACCCATCGATCCAGGGTCCGCACCAGGCCGCCATCTGACTGGATATTCCCTCAGATTGGCCGCCGGGATCCAACCGGGTTGACGCGCCAAGACGTTGACGCGCCAGGACATTGACACTGCAGTAAAATCGGGCATAATCCCTTCGCTTTTCGGCGCTCGTACCTCTCCCGCTCGCAGTCGGGTCCGCAGCCGATGGTGAGGAGACGAATCATTGAAGATCAGGCCGTGAGGGGCAGGACGCTATGAAGAAGTTCATCGTCAAGCGGCTCGGGTTGGCGCTCGTCACGCTCTTCCTCCTGTCGCTGACAATCTTCCTCTCGATGCGGGTCACCGGCGATCCCGCCGTGCTCCTCGCGGAGCCCGGCGCCAGCGCGGCGGATCTCGACGCGATTCGACAGCAGTTCGGCCTCGACCGGCCCCTCTGGACCCAGTACGTGAGCTTCATCGCGCACCTCGTCCGCGGGGACTTCGGTCAATCGTTCTACTACCGCACCGACGTCTTCGAGCTCTATCTCTCGCGCCTGCCGGCCTCGCTGCTGCTGGCCTGTGCGGCGATGTCGTTCTCGCTGATCATCGGCATTCCGACCGGAATCATCGCCGCGGTGCGCGTCAACCAGTGGTGGGACAGCGCGGGGAAGATCTTCGCGTTGCTCGGGCTCTCGATGCCGTCGTTCTGGGTCGGGCTGATCATGATCCTCTTCTTCTCCGTCTACCTCGGCTGGCTTCCGTCGTCTGGATCCGGGACGGTGCTCCATCTGGTGATGCCGTCCATCGCGCTCGGGTGGGTCTTCGCGGCCGCCCACATGCGGCTCATGCGCTCGTCGATGCTCGACGTGCTCGGCTCCGAGTATGTGAAGCTCGCGCGGCTGAAGGGGCTGCCGGAGGCGCTCGTCATCTCCAAGCACGCCCTCAAGAACGCGCTGATCCCGGTGCTCACGCTGGCCGGGATCAACCTCGTGATCATGGTCAACGTGGCGATCGTCGTGGAGACCGTCTTCGCCTGGCCGGGCGTCGGCCGCCTGCTCTTCGAGGGCATCGCCTTCCGCGATTTCCCGGTCGTGCAGGCGACGGTTCTGCTCGGCGGCGTGATGATCATCGTCGTCAATCTCGTGGTGGACATCCTGTACGCCGTCATCGACCCGAGGATCAGATATGAGAGCTAGGAGAGCATATGAACGGTAGCGCAGCGAACAGCCCGTCCGCTTCCGCGATCCTGACCCTTCCCCGGCGTTTGGCCGCCTTCCGCACCGAAGGATTCCCGCTCATCCCGATCTCGATCCTCCTGACCGTGATGCTGGTGGCGCTCTTCGCGAATGCGCTCGCCCCTCACAATCCGGAGGTCGGAGTGCTGGGCGACCGCTTCCGGCCGCCGGCGTGGCAGGCGAACGGCACCCTCGATCACCTGCTCGGGACCGACCACCTCGGACGCGACGTGCTCTCGCGGCTGATCTTCGGCGCCCGGATCTCCGTGATCGTGGGGCTCATGGTCATCATCGTGGCCGGGGTCATCGGCACGGGCTTCGGGATCATCTCCGGCTATCTCGGCCGCTGGGTGGATCAGGTCATCATGCGCATCACCGACGCCTGGCTGGCCCTGCCGGTGCTCACCTTCGCGATCTTCCTGGCCGCCATCGTGGGGCCCAGCGTGTCCAACATCATCGTCATCCTCGCCGCCGTCTACTGGACGCGCTACGCGCGCATCATTCGTGGGGAAGTGCTGTCCGTCAGGGAGCGGGACTTCGTGCGCCTGGCCGTCGTCGCGGGCTGCTCGAAGTGGACGATCATGCGCCGCCACATCCTGCCCAACGTGATCAACTCCGCCATCGTGCTGGCCACCCTGCAGCTCGGCCAGGCGATCATCGCCGAGGCGACGCTCTCCTTCCTCGGCGTCGGCGTGCCGCCGCCCCAGCCGGCGTGGGGGCTGATGCTGGCCGACGGCAAGAAGGGCCTGATGGCGGGCTACTGGTGGCTGACCGTGCTGCCGGGCTCCTGCATCATGCTGATGGTCCTCTCGGCGAACCTCCTGGGCGACTGGCTCCGCGTCAAGTTCGATCCACAGCTCCGCCAGCTGTGAGCAACGGCCCGCTCCTCGACATCCGGCGCCTGTCCACACACTATGTGAGCGCCCGCGGCACCCGCGTGACGCGCGCGGTGGACGACGTCTCGCTGGTGCTCGACCAGGGCCAGACGCTCGGCATCGTGGGCGAGTCGGGCTCGGGGAAGACGACGCTGGCGCTCACGTTGCTACGATTGCTCCCGCCCGCCGCCCGCATCGTCTCGGGCGAGATCCTCTTCGAGGGCGCTGATCTGCTCAAGAAGTCCGACGGCGAGATGCGACGGATCCGCGGCAAGCGCATCGCGATGATCCTGCAGGACCCGATGGCGTCGCTGAACCCGCTCTTCACCGTCGGCGACCAGGTGGCGGAGCCGATCCGCGTCCACGAGCATGCGAGCCGCGGCAACGCGTGGGGCCGGGCGCTAGAGCTGCTGAAGGCCGTCCGCATCGCGGCGCCCGAGACGCGCGTGCGCGAGTACCCCCACCAGCTCTCCGGTGGCATGCGCCAGCGCATCGTCGGGGCGATCGCGATCTCGTGCGAGCCGCGGGTGCTCATCGCCGACGAGCCCACGACGAGCCTCGACCTCACGATCCAGGCGCAGTACCTGAAGCTCCTGCGCGATCTCCAGCGCTCCCACAACCTGGCGCTGATCTTCATCACCCACAACCTCGGCATCGTCGCCAAGATGTGCGACCAGGTGGCGGTGATGTACGCTGGCCGGCTGGTCGAGGCCGGCCCGGTCAAGCAGATCTATAACGCGCCGGCACACCCTTACACGCAGGCGCTCCTCGAGTCCATCCCCCGGGTCGGCGACAACCGGAAGCGGCTGACCGCCATCGACGGCCAGCCGCCGGACCCGTCCGCGCCGCCTCCGGGCTGCGCGTTCCACCCGCGCTGCCCCAAGATCATGGACCGCTGCCGCTCGGAGGCGCCGCCCGAGTTCCGCGTCGCCGACGCTCAGACGAGCCGGTGCTGGCTGTCGGATCCCACGACCAGGTGATCGACTAGGACGATGGCCGGTCCGGTCCTCGAAGCCAAGAACCTCGTCAAGCACTTCCCCGTGAAGCGCGGGATCTTCTCGCGCCAGGTCGCCGTGGTCCGCGCGGTGGACGACATCTCCTTCTCCATCGATCCGGGCAAGACCCTTGGGCTCGTCGGCGAGTCGGGGTGCGGCAAGACCACGACGGCGAAGATGGTGCTGCTCCTCGAGCAGCCGACGGGCGGAATCATGCGCTTCGAGGGACAGGACCTCCAGGGGCTCGAGGGCGGGAGCCTGCGCGCCTATCGCCGCTCCGTGCAGGCCGTCTTCCAGGACCCATACGCGTCACTGAATCCGCGCATGCGCGTCGGCTCGATCATCATCGAGCCGCTCGTCACCAACGAATCGATGCCGTCGGCGGAGGCGCGCAAGCGCATCCTGCGGCTGCTCGAGCTGGTCGGGCTGCCGGAGCGCTCGGCCGATCTGTTCCCCCACGAGTTCTCGGGCGGCCAGCGCCAGCGCATCGCGATCGCGCGAGCCCTTTCCCTCTCACCGAAGGTCGTGGTGCTCGACGAGCCGGTCTCGGCGCTCGACGTGTCCATCCGGGCCCAGATCCTCAATCTCTTGAGGGATCTGCAGGCCCAGCTCGGCGTGTCGTACCTCTTCATCGCTCACGATCTCGCCGCGGTGTCCCACATGAGCCACACGATCGCGGTGATGTATCTGGGGAAGATCGTGGAGGTCGGGGACGCCGACATCATCTCGAAGGCGCCCAAGCACCCCT